>Ga0192288_1016_pt1 | contig 17033 bp, 11 predicted proteins | sample Koala_Koa22_J3_FD_131243 | JGI IMG/M metagenome (GOLD analysis project Ga0192288, IMG submission 131243) | Enriched cells from koala feces incubated with labeled cellulose particles, San Francisco Zoo, California, United States - Koala_Koa2-2_J3 ...
TTTATCATATGTAACCATGTAAATAATTTAGGAAAGTTCTAAGTCAGGTGCAAAATAATAAGGCTTAACAATTATCGTACAGCCTGATTTAGTACTTTCAATTTGAACCAAGTCGCGTATAATTGACTGACAATTCTATATATAAGTTTAATGTGATTTTTAAACAATTCCACAAATTTTCAGTCAATAACACGTTACAACTACGATTTTAAGTAGTGTAACATATCGTGAAATTGTAGGCAAGCTATCGCGAAGCGATTTGGTTCAAAAGTATAAAACCAAAGAGCTCGGACCGGTGACAGATGGGGAATACCTTTCGAGGATGAAGCAGACAGACCGGTTCGTCCCGGTAGTGACGGTTGTGATCTACTATGGCGAAAAACCATGGGACGGGGCGGTGTCACTCCACGGGATTCTGGACATCCCGGAGGAAATGAAGCCGTTTGTGAATGATTACAAAATAATACTGGTGGAAGCACGCCGGAATGACCTGGCCTTTCACAATGTGAATAACCGGGATCTGTTTTATTTATTTCAGCTGATGATGGATCAGGATATCCCGCATGCAGAAAAAAAGAAAGCATTTCAGAAATATTGTGATGAACATCAGACGAGCCGGGAAGTGCTGTTCACGTTAGCCGGGGCAATGAATTTGAAACTGGATGATCGTGTTTTTGAGAAGGAGGACAAATCGGTGAGCTGTACATTTATTGAGGAACTTTTAGCAGAAGGAAGAGCAGAAGGAGAAGCAAAAATGAGTACTTTAATTCTCAGGCTGACCGACCTCGGGAGATCAGAAGAGATTGTTCGCGCAGCAGAGGACAAAGGTTATCAGAAAAAACTGTTCCGCGAATTTGGATTGTGAGATGCCTGTTTATTCATCTGTCTGCGGAATCCGTGAGTTTCGGAAAAAGATCAGATAACTATTTTATAGCAGAATCAAACCATCCCTGCCGGATGGCGGCACATACAACTGTGTGCTGTGCACCGGCGGGGATTTTTTGTCTCATAGGAATGTCCACGCAATGAGACAAAATACTTCATGTTATGCAGGAACAACACAACTAATTATATAATCTGAATAACTGATTTGTTAAAAATGCATTGTCATACCTATAATTTACGTTTAGAATATATATAAATTATGCTTGAACCAATCATTCATGTGATATGAAGGAGGAAGTTGGATACGATGAAGCTGCATCAATATACGAAAAAAACCATAGCACTGGCGCTCGCCGCCGTCATGGCGGCCGGTCTGGCGGGATGCCGTGCCAGCGATGAGATTCAGAAGATCGTCTACACCCAGGACGCGACGGAGGTGGACGACACGGAGGTGACGCGGCGCTGGGAGCAGGAGGCCGAGGATCAGGACGATCATTCGGACGAGCTGCAGGAGGAAGAGGATCAGGAGGAAACCGACGACGAGGAGGAGATGGAGGCGGATCAGATCAGCGCGGATGAAACGGCAGAGGAGACCGTCCCCGAGGAGGCGGACGAGACAGAGACGCCGAATACGGAGGAGACCGCGCAGGTCGCATCGGCGGATGAGACCGGTACAAACCAGATTGCGAACGATTCCGACGAGGGGACCGGCAGCAGTCAGGTCAGCGGCAACGCCGCCGGTGAGAGTGATGCGTCTGACAGTGATTCGGACGAAGCATTGGACGGAGCGGACAATGAATCGAACTCGCCTGCATCGGATGAAGCGTCTGATTCGGCGTCAGACAGCTCCAATGAATCAGACGGGGAAGAGCCGGATGAGGAGGATCCGGATGAGAACAACAGTGGTGATTCCGAGTCGGAGGGAACACAGCAGGACGACGAAGGCAGTACCTCTGAGGAGGGCGATAACAGTGCCGGTGAGGATACGGAGGAGGCGCGGAAGCAGATCTACGATACGGACGGAAATCTGATCGCGCTGCCGGACAGCGTCAACACAATCGTGGCGGCGGGCGAAGCCGCACTCATCACGCAGATGCTGGGCGGCGAGGGCGTGCTCCTGGGATCGTCGTCAGATTTCCTTGGAAATACACTGGTGCAGTCCGTCTTTGCCGATGAGGGGATCGCGACTGTCAGCACCCTCTGGAGCGGCGACGGTTCGTCGCCGATGAGCGATGAGAGCTTTGAGGAGCTGCTGGAGCTGAACCCGGACTGCGTGCTGGAGATCTCCGGGGAGACGAATTTTTCAAGCTCGCAGGAGAGCGCGCTGAAGGAGGCACAGATCTATATCGTGACGTTGCCGGCGCTGACGAGCAGTAGTGATATCACTGCCGCCGTGGAAACCGTGGGACAGTTGCTGGATAATCATTCGGTGGGCGGCACGACCTCGGTGGCACTGGCGGAGGAGTATGTGGCGTATGAGTCTGATTTGGTGACTGAGGTACAGAGCCGGAAGGGAGCGTTCCGGTCTGGTCTGAAAACCGCTACAGGATCCAATTTTAACAGTTATTTTACCAATATTTCCAAAACAATATCTAACGGGGATTATGCCATGATTCTCTATGACTGGGACGACAGCTTCTCCTTTACCTATTCTTATAATGGGACGATCTATGTCTCTCAGTCCGGCGGAGCCGTTGTGGATCGAAACGCCGTGTCGAATCCGGCTTCCTATTATATGACGGTTGCAGGAGTGATGAATACGGCACCCTTCCAGAATACGACAGAAGAAGATTATACAGTATATATACCATTTTACGCTCTTTATGCATCCAGTCTGACGGATGAGAATCAGAATCAGGACGGAATACATACCAGCGCCGCTTTCGGGGGATTGGGCGCATTTGCGACGGGAGATATTGGTTATACCGTTTCCGATGGCAATAGTTACGGCGATTTTGCCGCCGCGAGCAGCAGTTATATAGTCAGCGGATACAGTATGTGGGCAGGGCTGGGGCATACTACTCAGTTGACGAGCAGTCCCTGGTATGTATCTGATGATTACGCCTGGCTGGGCACGAGTCGGTTTCCCTATGTCATCGCGGCAAATGCCGAGTTGGCTTCGAAACTGGAATCTGAAAAAACAGATTCTGGCAGTCTGTATGCAATTCGCACGTGGGGAATCGAGGTTGACGGCATGAATTTCTCGATTGCCGACAATTTGACCGGACAGCGATCACTGGTCATAAATCGCTATACAACCCAGAGGCAGGATTATGACGTCGTCGTCAATCCGTTTGGCTGCGGGAACTGGCTGAGCGGCTCCGTGGAGAGTGTGCTCGAGTCCGTGTGGATATCAAACCTCTATTACGGAGATGAAACTTACTCCAATATCGCAATGGAGGAGGAAATACTGGAATTCTATGAGACTTTCTACCGACATAGCCTGAGCGGTAGTGAATTGAATGATATTCTGGATGGTGAATAGGTTACAAAAAAACAAATGTATTTCTGTTTCCTGATATTCTGCATGTGAGACAGTTATGCAGAGATAAGATAACTAATCCTGAAAAACGAACGACTAAATTTGTAAAAATGTATTGTGATACCTAAAAAAACAGGTTACAATAGTAAATGCCAAACCTAATAAGACAGGTGTATAATATACGTTATTTATATGCTGTTCTTTTAACGGCAGTATAAATTATAGAAGTCGGCCAACTTCATGTTACTAATTCATGTTTCTCATGTAGGCATACATACATGATGAAACCACCGGAGAAGACAATATAAAGTATGTCATTCGAAATGTCGAAAGGAGTTAATGTTAAGATGAAAAAAATTTTAACAGAAAAGCAGTAGCAGCATTCATGGCTGCGGCAGTGGCAGTGGGAACAATGTCCCCGATGGCGGCAAGTGCGGCGACTATTACAGATGATCCTACAACGAAAAAATCCATTACCTCTACGGTGCCTACAGTGGCGGCGCACAGGGCAGCGGAGACAGCAGTACTGATTCTGGGAGGAAACCTGATTACTACGGATGGTGTCAAGGATGTCATGTTAGATACTTTCGGATCGGCTTATAACATTAATCCGAACCAGTACCTGTATAATTATCGTGTCAGTGGGTACAGCAAATCATATGGGGCAGATGGCCTGATTTATCAGCTTACGGAGACAGTATCACCGACGGTGGCAGATCTGTATGGTGGAAGCTTAAAAACAGGAGCAGCTATTTATTTGGGCAATGCTGCAAACAGTGATGGGGCTACCTATGATAGCTCGGTGAATTCTCTTGCGTATGAGTGCTCTACGATTGAGGATATGGAGAATACGATGGTTAATCTGGCTGCAGCTATTGATGCGAAGGGAACTGGTCTGTATGGAACGGCTTCTACAATCGCAACTAAATATGTCAACTATATTGAGAAGACTGTATCATATGTGAAGGCCAACAGAGGAACTGTTAAAACTGTTGCAATTGTGGCAAAGAGTGGGGATAGTTACATTTTGTACACATCGGATTATAAGAAAGGCACTTCCATCAATCGTGCTGCGGAGTATCTGGAAGACGTGACTACCAATGTTGTGGATACTGCGACGTCGGGAGCTTTAACTGACAATGGTGATGGTTCTTATACGGTTGTGGATACTTCCATTATTGCAAATGCAAATGCTGTAGTTACGGTCGGATTTCAGGGAGCCGGTACGATAACGGAAGATACTTTAGCAGATGATAAAATCACTCTTACCGGAACGTTGTTTAATACTCTGCCGGATAGCTCTTATGGAATCTATATGAATTCTGCGGAGAACGCTCTCGGCATGGTGGCTTTGATTATGGCGATTTATGAGGGCAGTGGTTCTATTAAGGTCGACTGTGAGGATGCGGTTGCATATTATTATAGCAACTTCTATCATATCGAGACGGAGTACATTGATGATCTTGCAAATGTACATTTCGATGAATGTATCAATTATACAGGGATTGATGAGGATGAAATTGCTTCTGATATTGCGGCTTATGCTGCTATTGTAGAGTAGTACGGATTTACTTAGAACGGTGAGAAGGGGAAATCAGGCAGAAATCTATTTGCCTGATTTCCTGTTCCGGTTCCGGGAGATGAAGGAGGTTTTATGTTTAAGACGAAAAAAAGATTTGTGTTGGCATGGATGCTAGCGATAACTTTTTCTATGTCGATGCTTCCATCATACGTGGCTTTGGCGGCGGATGATGATTCGTCAATATCGGAGGATACACAGGTTGATTTCAGCGGTAATTTTCTCACAATAGATGAGAATACGACGGATCCGGCTTACGCGATCAAGACCGCGATTAACGAAGCAACGGAGGACATCACGATTTATCTGACTGCGGATCCGTCAGACGACGAAGATAAGGTTGTTTACTCCTTTGAAGAACCGTTGACGGTGCCATCAGATATTAGTATCAGCATAAATGGAAAGGATGGAGTAGAGTATATCCTGCAGGCGGCGTGTGAATCGGCATGCTCGGATAGTATTTTAAGTACATCATCAGGATATACTGCATTTATCAATGTGAATGGTAGTTTGACTCTGGATCATGTAACCATTGATGCAAACGAGTATGGAAGAGCGGTGTATGTAGCTGATACAAGTACATTTACTATGGAATCATATGCTATTGTGGAAAACGGAATGTTAGGTGCAGCAACAACTAACAGCGGTGCTGGAGCTGGTATTTATGCAGATTCTGGATCGATCGTTCAAATAGGGAATGAATGTTATGTACAGAATAACACCATATATCAAACTGCAGCTACTGGTAGAGGGGCGGGTATTACAGGCGCAGCCACAGCTAACATATATTTGGAATCTGGAAGTCATGTTTCAAATAATCTAATTACAGAGACAGACGAATATTCGGATACCGCATCTGGAGCAGGAGTATATTCATATGCTCAAGTATTGCATATGGATGGATGTTATATAGAAGATAATCAAATTGTGAATTCCAGTGCGGCTTACGGGGCGGGTGTTTATAATGGAGGTGATTATGCAACTTTTACATGGACAAACGTAACTGTGACAGGAAACAGTATCGTGCATTCAGGGACTACTGCGGCTGCTTATGGAGCAGGTATCTGTGCTTATGGTAGTATGGCTAGTTGTTGGATGGATAACAGTACTATATCAGAAAACACGATAAACGGAGAGGCGTCTTATGCCTATGGCGCAGGAATTTATATTGCAACCAGTGGTTCTTATTCCAGAGCTAAAAACAAATTGGTGGATGTGAGTATTACCGAAAACCAGATAGACTGTTCGGCTGATACTGTTTCGCAGGGAGCCGGTTTGTATGCGTCTGTGATTTACACAGGCGGGAATATGGAAATTGCAGAAAATACAGTCAACGGAGATTATGGTGATTTCTACAGCTTTTCATCAAGCGGTAGATGTGCCGCATATTTGACGGAAGCACTTGGCGAGGAGGCGAATATTTGTTTTATCTCTTATCAGGCATCTGCCACATCTACTTATGCGGCAGTTATGGGGGATACGAGTTCCGAATATACCATGACGGCGAGTGATTTCGCAAAATTGACATACGAGGATGATGACTATGACTTGATCTTTGTGGATGGTGTGGCACAGGTAGCAGGCAGAGAACCTACAGGAACCGGTGGGACGATTCATGTGACAAATAGCGAAGAACTGGTTTTGGCTCTGGAAAACGCATCTAATCGGGCGACCGGAACCGAAGGGTCCGATGAAACAGGAGGGACGACGGACATTATTCTTGACAATGATATTGCGCTGGAGGAGTGTCCCACGCTTAGCAGCGGTCGTTACGCGACAATCACCAGCGATGAGAACAATACCTACAGCATCACAGCAGGGGCAGCGCTGTCCGGCACGGAAATGGATACGATGTTTTATGTAGGAGGCACGTTGGAACTTGTAAATGTAACGTTGGATGCGCAGCAGAAGGGTAGAGTGATTGAGACACTGGGCGGCGCAAATCTGACGATCGGAGAGGGCGCAACCGTTACAGGCGGATACGCAGTCAGTGGAGCCGTTTATGGTGTTGGTATCTATAACGCGGCGAATGCGACGCTGACGATTGCGGGTGGAACTGTCACGGGCAATACCGCCAATGACAGCAACGTGACAGATGATGACGGCAATGCGATTGCGGCCACGTCTGCTAGTGGATTGAGCGTTGCAAACTATGGGATGCTGTTGATTAGCGATGGCGGCTCAATTTCCAATAACGTGGATTATGCACAGCAAATGAATGTTGGCACCTACACGGGTACAACGGCAGGAGGAATTTATAACGCATCCGCTGGAACCGTTAAAATTACAAACGGTGCTGTTTCAGGAAATGTGGTTGGTTCGACCGCCGGCGGAATCTATACGGCGGGAACCGTGATTATTTCCGGTCAGTCGTCTATTTCAGATAACATAGCGCTGGGAAAAGAGACTTCTGACATATACACCGGCGGTTCCGGTGGTGGCATTTACATGGTTGGCGGAACGGTTACGCTTAATGGTGAGGATGTGGTGATCGAGGATAATGAGTCTATGTGGGGTGCTGGAATTTATATGAGTGCCAGCACAACTTACCCAACTCTGAATATCTACGGTGCGGTCATACGTAATAACACCGCTCGCATCACCAAATATAGAGCCGGTTCCGGCGGCGGTCTTTATATGAGCAACGGCGCAGAGGTTAATATGACATCCGGTACGATATCAGGAAACCGGGTGGCGCTGGATGATGATGTCGATATTGACTCCGCACAGAGTACATTGACAACTTCTCTTGAGACAAACGGTTATGGCGGCGGTATCTATGTGGCCGGTGCGGGTGCGGCAAATTCTATGGTATCGGTGGCGGAGGGTGTGCCTGTCCTGAATCTGACTGGCGGCATGATCACGGATAATTACGCGTATGCCGGAGGAAGCGGCATCTTCGTTGCAAATTATTCTGGCGGTAGCGCTACCAGTTCGATTAACACAAGCTATAAGTTCTATGGTTCCGGCATCTTGAATGTCTCCGGATCCCCGGTGGTATCCGGTAATGAGGAAGATGACATTCTGCTTGCGTCAGCAAAATACATTGATGATGACACTGACTGGCAGGAACGGACAGATCTGGATGATAATCAGCATGATGATGTTCATGACTATTCTGAGTACCGGACCAACATTATCTATCCGGTATACCTGAATATCACGGGTGAACTGACAGACGAAGCTGACCTGCATGTTTCTAAAGAACTTTTAACTTATGACGCGGAAACGCTCTGGTCGGAGGAACGCACATATGATTACCAGTTTGACAATATCATCGTGGATGCCTCCGGGGATTATGAGATCACGGAGGACAACCTTGACAGCATACTGGATGTTGTAGATATTGATATCCTGACCGATGGGTTCTGGCAGCTGTCGGCGACGACCGTGGATACAGACGACAGTGACGAGACCAGTGAGTCCGACAGCACCGATGCCGGCAGCGAGGATACATCCTCCGCGCTGACCGCGATCGAGGGCATTTCTCTCGACGTGACGACGGCATTGGCGGACGATATGGCTCTGACCTACACCGGCTCCGAACTCACCCCCGAGATCGTTGTGACCGCAACGGCGGAGGATGAGAGCTCTGCTGTACTTACAGAAGGTACGGATTATGAGATCACATACGAGGACAACGTCGACGCCGGTACGGCGACCTACACGATCGCCGGTACGGGACGCTATCAGGGAACAGTGACCGGCGAGTTTACCATCAAGGGCAAGAGCCTGACCGATGAGGATGTGACGGTCACGCTCGAGTCGGAACTCTGCCTGATCGACCCGGATTCCGATGAGACTCAGGCTCAGGAGCCCGCGGTGACGGTGATCGCGAACGGAACCACATTGACCGGGGGCGAGGACTACACGCTCACCTATGAGGATAACGAGGCGTTCGGCACGGCCACGGTAACCGTGACCGGCGCGGGCAGCTACACCGATACGGTGACCATGACCTTTAAGATTCGCTACAGCGGCAGCTGCGTCGTGGAGGAGACCGATGAGGACGGCAGTACCAGTCTCTGCTACGAGACGGACGGTGTGGTGAACACCGATTATACCGGCCTGGTGGAGTCCGGCGGAACGACCTGGTATGTCGTGGACGGCACGGTAGCTTCGGACTACTCCGGTCTGGTGACGGACGGCGAGAACACGTATTATGTGACGGACGGTATCGTGAATGCCGGCGCGGAGACGGCGGAGATTGACGGCCTGCTCTACGATGTGACGGACGGACAGGCAACCCTGTATACCGGATTGTATGACGGCCTGTATTACAGAGACGGTGTGATCTATACCGGCACAGTGACTGTCGATGGCATCATCTATACGGTTGCGGATGGCGTGATGACTGTTCACGCGGACACGCTGGTGGCACGCCGCAACGGCAATGTTTACTACTTCAGCAGCAGTATCACCGATCCGGATGCAGATGTGACGATGGTTACATACGGAAGACAGAACGATGAGGTTCTGATCGGCGACTGGGACGGAGACGGCGTTGACACGCTGGCGGTACGCCGCAATGGAAACACCTACTATTTCAGCAACAGTGTATCCGACCCGAACGCGGACGTGATTGTAGTTACATTCGGCAGAGCAGGGGATGAAGTGCTGGTCGGCGACTGGAACGGAGACGGAATCGACACACTGGCGGTACGCCGCAATGGAAACACCTACTATTTCAGCAACAGCGTATCCGATCCGAATGCGGATGTGATTCAGACGACCTACGGAAGAGCTGTCGATGAAGTGTATGTCGGCGACTGGGATGGAGACGGGATCGACACGCTGGCGGTACGCCGCGATGGCAATGTTTACTATTTCAGTAACAGTGTATCCGACCCGAATGCGGCTGTAATCAAGACGACATACGGAAGAACTGTCGATGAAGTGCTGGTCGGCGACTGGAACGGAGACGGGATCGACACGCTGGCGGTGCGCCGCAACGGAAATGTTTACTATTTCAGCAACAGCGTATCCAATCCGGATGCGGACGTGCTCCAGACGACCTACGGAAGAGCTGCGGACGAAGTGTACGCAGGCAAGTGGAACTGAACAAAAGAACGGAACAAAAGATAAATGGATGAAGTGATCTGATCGGGCGGCGTATGAACCGGTGAATTCCGGGGCATACGCCGTCCTTGTGTAGATGGATCGGGGTCGCGGGGAGCCTGAATTGAACATGAAATTCAAATTGAAATCCATGAAAAATTATGCTATGCTATCTGCATAAAAGCATACGATTTCTTATTCTTGTATGAAGATGGTGGCTGCTTTTTTGGGTTTATCTTCTGCTAAAATTTGTGCAGACAAGTAACAGCTATGAGTTAGATCGGAAGTACGGGACATGGAAACTAAGAATCAGGATCAATTACGAAACCCGGATCAGAAAATGTGTACAGACGACAGTTTGGGTGTCAATAGCAAAGAGAAGATGGCCGCTTCGTTTGCCGATTTGATAAAACAGTTGGAGTACTGCCCGGAGGATCTTCCGGAGCAACAGCTCTGGGATCTGATTCTGGCTTATGCGAATGAACCGTTTTATACATTTAAGGGTCTTGAATTTCGGTATTCTGTTAAGGGAAACGAGATGTTTATCGACAGAAAGGAAAAATCCATTACCCGGTCAACAGTCCGGATCGCTGCGAGGCAGGCGCTTGAGATCCGTCACAGAGGAGATGTCGTCAGCGGACCGAAAAAACTGGGAACGTTTGGAGCAAGTTATCTGTACCCGATTTTTAAGGTTTTCGGATTGGTTCAATTGTCTTGAAAAAAGCGATGAATTTTGACTTGCAGTGACAGATTTTATGTAATAAAAAAGAATGGTACAAAAATATCGGGCGCAATATGGCTGCGCCCGCAGTTTTTCGGATTACTTTTTCCCGTTCTTGTTTTCATAAGATATAAAGCCTGCGGCCTGCAGCAGAAGGCAACAGAGCGTCAGCGCAAACAGAAAGATAAATCCGTGCGTAGATCCGATGGCAGTTTTTTCTTCATATGACATGGCGGAGGCGGAATTCTGTGAAAATGCAACACAGGCAGCCGCCACACTGGTGCCGACGGCTCCTGCGAACTGCATCAATGTATTGAATGCGGTATTGCCGTATGCTTTTAGATCCATCGGAAGACGCATCATGCCGATGGTCATGGTGTTTCCGAACGAGATACCGCAGCCAAGACCGAACACGATATAAAAACCGACGATAACGGCGGGCGTCAAAACACGTCCGAAGATCATCAGAAGGAAAATGCCCGCAGTCATCAATATCGTACCCGTCATGATGGGCAGTTTTGCCCCGATTTTGTCAAGAACGGCACCGCTGAACGGTCCGGTGATCGCGTTCAGGCCGGCACCCGGCAGCAGCATCAGACCGGCCAGCATGGAGGGACATAACAGGACGATCTGTGAATAGTTGGGCAGCAAAAAGGCGGTTCCCAGCATGATCGCGTTGATCAGGAAGAAACAGATCAGATGACAGTCGAACGGAATGTTTTTGAATACATCAATCTGAATCAGCGGATGATCGCTGTGCATGCAGTGACGGACGAACAGAACCAGAGCAACAGCGCCTGCGGCAAAAAAGATGATCTCCTGAAGCGGTGCAGTTGCAATGGAACCGATATTGGCGAATCCGAACACCAGGCAGAAAAAGGTCAGCATGATCAACGTTATGCCGGGCATATCGATGGGAGCTTTTTGTGGTTCATGGATCTCCCGGATGGTGGCAATGCCCAGTACCACGGTAAAGATCAATACCGGAATCAGGATTACAAAAATAAATCGCCAGCCCAGCGTGGAAGTGACAATACCTCCGTACGTCGGACCGAAGGCCGGTGCGGCCGCGGAGACTAAAGCACCGAAACCGATGTAAGTTCCCGTTTTTTCAAATGGAATCTGTTCCAGAATAATGCAAAAAGCGAGCGGAACGCCGACGCCGGTTCCAACACCCTGAATCAATCTGGCAAGAAGCAGGATCTGGAAGGTCGGGGCAATGATCGCGCAGATTGTTCCGATCAGGAAACAGATTGCACTGAAACAAAACAGACTTCTCAGTTTAAAACGCTTTTGCAGAAAGGCGGAAAGCGGTGTGATCATGGCGACGACCAGAAGATTTCCCGTGGTGAGCCACTGCACGGCTTTGGTGGTGACGCCAAAATCTGACATGATGGTTGGGAACGCAACATTGACGGCTGTTTCCGTCAAAAGTCCGCAAAAAGACACTAAACAGGCCGCCACGACAGATAATGTCAGGCGGACCGGAATTTTCGATGTATTCATTTTTCATAAACCTCCGATGTTATATTTCTTTACTTTCTTTTCTGTATGCGGTTATAATAAGATCCACACAACCGTCGATACCCAGCAGGGCGGAATTGAGCAGCATGTCATAGTTGTTGCGTTCGCCCCAGTCTTCATTATAAAAGTTTTTACTGTACAGGCTTCGTTCGCTGTCGGATCGCGTGATGACAGAATGTACATTTTTCACGTCAATCCCGTAATGCTCCGACGCATATTTCATCCGACTGTCCATGTCCGCGTAAATAAAAGCTCTCACGGACGGAACCTTATTTTGAAGGATGAAATTGGCGGATCGTCCGACAATGACGCAGGAACCCTCCGCTATTTTTTCAAGGATGACTTCTTTTTCCGCCACATGAATCTGCTGTATATAATTTCTTGTGATGTCTACGCCCATGGCGATATTAAACAGAAAGCTGTTTGTCACGCGCTGTTCGGCGCTCTGGATTACTTCTTCCGGGAGACCGGTTTTTTTCATTGTCTCGCGAATGATTTCCGAGTCGTAAAAAGGGATGTGTAAGATTTCCGCCACACGCCGTCCGATATCGCGGCCGCCGCTGCCGTATTCCCTGCTGATGGTGATGATTTTGGGTTGCATTTCTTCTCCTCTCTGTACCTGTGGAACGAAAAAAACTTCGTCTGATTGGCTCTTTTGAGCGGTTCGAGTGTTTATTTTAAACGCCTGATGAGGCCATTTGTCAAGCTTTTTTTGAAAAAGTTTTGTTAAGAGATTCTTCATGGTAACGCTTTGCAGATATATTTTTCGCGGATACAATAAGGGAAGAAATTGTTACGAAATGGTTTACATATCCCACCTGTCCGAACTATATAATATAGTAACAGTATTCTGACAGGTGAACCATGCGGAAAAGAAAAATGCGTTTTGCCGTTTCTTCGATCGGAGCGGTTCTGGCGGTTCTGGCGTTCGTTCTGGTACTTCAGGCCAAAACAGATATCATTTCTGTGAGTCATACAGTGAACGGGCGGGAACTGCCGATTTATTGTGTAGATACTGAGGAGAAAAAAGTGGCCATCAGCTTTGATGCGGCATGGGGAAATGACGATACGCAAAACATTCTGGATATTCTGGCACAACATAGCGTCCATGCTACCTTTTTCATGACCGGAGGCTGGGTGGAGTCCTATCCTGATGATGTGGTCGCTATTTACAAGGCGGGGCATGATCTGGGAAATCACAGTGAGAACCACAAAAACATGAGTCAACTGACAGATGAGGAAATACAGGAGGAGATTCTGCCTGTCCACGAGAAGGTAAAGGAACTGACCGGCTATGAGATGTTTCTGTTTCGTCCGCCATACGGCGATTACGATAATCATGTGATTGCAAATGTGACTGCCTGCGGCTATTACGCGATCCAGTGGTCGATTGACAGTCTTGACTGGAAGGATTACGGTGTGGAGGATATAATTGATCGTGTCTGTTATTCGGAGAATCTGACCGGAGGAGCGATTATTTTATGCCACAACGGAGCAAAGTACACGGCACAGGCACTCGATCAGCTGCTGACAAATCTCGAGACGCAGGGGTATGAGATTGTGCCGGTATCGGAGTTGATTTATACGGGAGAATACCACCTGGATGCGAACGGGATGCAGATTTCAGATGATTAAATGCAGAAAAAACATTTTGTCTGATTGACTTTTCGCTGTGTATCAGTATAATCGTTAGCGGAGACGAGGTTACCATGAAGGAAGTTAAGACGAATATTATAGAATTAAAACATATCACCAAATCTTTTCCGGACGGATTTACGGCTGTGGAGGATATGAATCTTGAGATCCGGCGCGGCGAGTTTGTGACACTGCTCGGGCCTTCGGGCTGCGGTAAAACGACGACGCTGCGCATGATTGCCGGATTTGATTTGCCCACGACGGGGCAGATTTTATTGAATGGTGAAGATATCACCAATTTGCCGCCAAACAAACGGCCGATTAATACGGTGTTTCAGCGTTACGCGCTTTTTCCGCATATGGATGTGAAGGCAAATATTGCCTTCGGTCTGAAGCAAAAGAAAACTGCGAAAGATCTGATCGCGAAAAAGGTGAATAAAGTGCTGGAACTGGTTGATCTGGAGGGATTTGAGAATCGTCATATCAGCACGCTTTCCGGAGGACAGCAGCAGCGGGTGGCGATCGCCCGTGCGCTTGTCAATGAGCCGGAGATTCTGCTTTTGGACGAGCCGCTGGGGGCTCTGGATCTGAAGATGCGAAAGGAGATGCAGCTGGAACTGATCGCCATGCATGAGGAACTGGGCATCACCTTTATTTATGTGACCCACGATCAGGAGGAGGCGCTCACCATGTCGGATAAGATTGTTGTCATGTCTGATGGAGCGGTGCAGCAGATAGGTACACCGGAGGGAATCTATCATGCGCCGGTCAATCCTTTTGTGGCGGATTTTATCGGTGAGAGCAATATGTTCAACGGCATTATGACAGGAGCGATGAAAGCCCGTTTCTGCGGCGGAGATTTCATGTGCGTGGACGATATTCCGGTGGGGACGCCGATCACGGCGGTGGTTCGGCCGGAGGCAGTGACGCTGACAGAAGCGGACCGGGGGCAGATCTACGGCTGTGTGCAGAGTGCTGTCTTTAAGGGGACGCACTATGAGCTCACGCTGGAGTCCGGAAAAAATGAGATTGTCGTCAATGCCGTGCATCCGGTGAAGGAGGGTGTGAAGGTCGGCCTGTTTGTCGCGCCGGAGGATCTGCATATCATGATTGCGGAGGATAGTACGAATTTCTTTACTGCGGAGATGAACCGTAATTACCGGTTGGAGTATAACGGACACGAACTGGATGTCAGCGTGACAAAGATTATCCGGGGCAGCCGTCGTCTGGAGGACGGCACGCTGGTAGATGAGAACGGCAAAGCCATTGATCAGAAGCGGCGAAAAGTCGTGGTCGCTATTGAGGCACAGGACATCCGCATGACGGACGAAGAGAACGAGGGAATTGTCCATGGACATATCATTGATCTGCTCTATATGGGTGACCATTATAGTTATGTCGTCCGCACGGAGCTTGATCATGATTTTATCGTCAATGACGAATATTTATGGAACATGGACGATTACGTAGGGCTGATCATGCCGGTGGAAAAGATGAGATTCAGCCTGAAAAAATAGGAGAAGACGTATGATAAACTTTCGGTTTTCCAGAAAGACGCTGGGCATTCCCTATGCCATATTTCTTTTGATTTTTGTGGCGGCGCCTCTGGCGGTGCTGGTTTTTTATGCCTTCACGAACGGACAGGGAGAGCCTACGCTGGAAAACCTGAGTGGCTTTTTCACTAATCCCAATACACTGGGCACGCTGTTCTACAGCTTTGCTGTCGCATTGGTGACCACGGCGGTCAGTCTGGCCGTGGCTTATCCGACGGCTTATATTCTTGCTTCGAGCAGGATGAAACGAAAGTCTGTCCTGCTGCTTTTGTTTATTATGCCGATGTGGATCAATTTTTCGCTTCGTCTTACAGCACTGAAGGAGATACTGACTCTTCTGGAAGGAAATATGGCATATTACCCGTTTTTTAATACGATTGTCGGCATGACCTATGACTTCCTTCCGTTTATGATTCTGCCAATTTACACGACGTTGTCAAAACTCGATCATTCATTGGTTGAGGCGGCCCGGGATTTGGGCGCGGACGAGCGGAGAGCTTTTCTGAAGGTGACTCTGCCTTTGTCTGCGCCGGGTATCATCAGTGGGATTTCCATGGTTTTTCTGCCGTCTATGACAAACTATGTTGTGTTGGAAATGCTGTACAACAGTACTTATATCATGGGAAGTCTGATTGGGAGTTATTTTACTGCCTACAACTGGCACGGCGGCTCCATGATTGCACTGATTTTGCTTGCAATCATCTGTCTGTTTACACTTGTGACCGGAGGTGATGAGAATGAACAGACCGGGAGAGGGGGTGCTCTGCTCTGATGAAAAAATTCGGAAAAGGGTTTTTTATGGCATTGGTGCTTACTTTTCTGTACGCGCCGATTCTGATTCTGATCATATACAGTTTTACGACCTCAACGCATATCGGAGCGATCCGCGGATTTTCCCTGCAGAATTACGTGACACTGTTTACGACGCGGGAATTGCTGGAGATGATCCGCGGCACGATCGTTCTCGCTCTGGGATCCGCGGCCATCGCGGCGGTTCTGGGGACGGTGGGTGCGATCGGGAGCTTCTATTCCAAAAGAAGAACCGCATCTTTTCTGGCGGCCATGAATCAGGTGCCGGTTGTCAACGCGGATGTGGTGACCGGATTTTCCATCTGCATTCTGATGGTGGTTGTGTTTGGCGTGAGTAAGGATACATTTCTTCCTTTGCTGGCCGGACATGTGACGCTGAGTGCTCCGTTTGTTTACCTTTCGGTTATACCGAAGCTGAAACAGATGGATCCGGGTACCTATGAGGCGGCGCTTGATCTGGGAGCGACACCGCTGAGTGCGCTTGGAAGTGTCATCCTGCCTCAGATCGCGCCCGGCATCATATCCGGATTTGCACTGGCGGTTACGCTGTCGCTGGATGATTATTTTATTGCCACATATACAAAACCGGCAACCTTCGATACGATCAGCACTTATGTGGTAAATGCGACCAAAGGCGCACAGACGGATATCAAGACTGCGTTGTGGGCGCTGGCTGCCGTTATCTTTGCAATCGTTGTGCTGATCGTAGTCTGTATGAATGTGTATGCCTCACGGCAGGAAAGAAGGAGGGCGTGCCGATGAAAAGGAAAAAACGGGCAGTTCCGG
>Ga0192288_1017_pt1 | contig 16940 bp, 20 predicted proteins | sample Koala_Koa22_J3_FD_131243 | JGI IMG/M metagenome (GOLD analysis project Ga0192288, IMG submission 131243) | Enriched cells from koala feces incubated with labeled cellulose particles, San Francisco Zoo, California, United States - Koala_Koa2-2_J3 ...
CCAGTATTGCCGGCAGAGCAGTAGCCGAAGATTTACAATTGCATAAGAAAAATGCCCTTGCCAGACGGCCATCTGACGGGGGCAAGCAACCCGATCAACAATGTAAACAAAAAAAGGTATGCGGAAATTATAACATTTCTGCTGCCCTCTGACAAGAAAGGATTTCATGGTATGAATGATCGTTTTTACATCAATACGGAATTAAGCGAAATTTCGTTACGGCTTTCACGCGCAAACACGGCGTTGCGTTATTTGATTGATGATTATTTCGGACACTCAAAAGAGTATTATGATAAGACAGGATCTGACCTTCTTCTATACGGATTCGAGTCCGCCAGTGTACTTGTGGATATTATAAGCGACTACACCGAAAAGGCGGCAGAGATGGTTTAGAAATTGGGGGCATGGTCAAGGAATAAACTTGAGGAGGCAGCAGGACAATGAAATCAATATATGAGATGACAGCAGAAGAGGTTGAGATCGCGGAAACGTTGACGAGAAGACCGGAACTCATGGAATTCATGCAATTGTGTATGACGTTGACGGATGACGAGCGAAAGCAGGTTTTAAAGATGTGTGAAGAGCGCGCGCAGCAGTATCAGAAATAGGTTTTGCAGAGGCGACGGTCTTCCTTATCGGGGGACTGCTGCCGGATGGGAGGTTAAACGATAGCAAGGAAGAAAAAAGAGACCAGGGCACTTGAAAAGGGTGAGTATTACGATCCTGCAAATAACCGCTTTACTTTCCGGAAGATGGTGAAGGGCAACCGGATCAATATTTCTGCCAGAACATTAGACGAACTTCGGCTGGAGAAGCACAGGATACTGCTGCAGATCGACCAGGGCATGACTCCGGATGTCACGAGGGGAAATGAACCGTTAGACAAGTACTTTGATTACTGGTATGAGAAGTTTGCGAAGAACCAGATGAAAGCGACCACCTGCACGAATTACAAAGCATATTACGAAGCGAATATACGCGGTGATCTTGGCAGGAAAGCGTTGAAAAGCGTTAGTGTTGCGGACTGCCAGAATGTGATAAACAGGATGGTAAAAGCCGGAAAGAAGAAATCCACCATGACAAATTTGAAAAGCTGTATGAACAATGTGTTTAAGTGCGCCATGGATGAAGAGATCATTTCAAAGAATCCGTTCCAGAATATCCGGGTGCCCAAAACAAAAAGCGATAAGCGCGAAGCGCTGGAACGCTCACAGATTGAGTTGTTTCTTGGCTACATAAATAATCATCCAGTGTTTTCGCGGTATTACCCTGAGTTTGTTGTTCTGTTTAACTGTGGTCTGAGAATCGGGGAGATGGCTGCTCTGACATGGTCCGATCTGGATTTCAAGGGCAATACCATACGGATCAATAAAACTGTGAACCGTTACAGAGAAAAGGATTTTGGATATACCCGGGCGGTTGCGTCACCGAAAAGCGATACATCAGAGCGGACGATCTTTTTTAACAGCACGGTCAGGAAAACGCTTTTGAAGTTAAAGATGCAGCAGGGTATGAAATCAGACCTGAAGCTGCCTTATGTGGATGATTCGGGATATATCAGGGGAAGCGTAACAGGATTTGTGTTTACCAATAGCTCCGGCGGCGTGTGGGTGGAACCTTCGTTCCGCAAGCTTATTAACAGGATCGTGGAGCATCAAAACGAGGATGCAAAAAAAGCCGGCACAGAGCTGTTAGAATCGTTCACTCCACATGTGGCACGACATTCTTATACGTCACTTGCTTATGAAGCCGGAGCGGACATGAAAGCGGTCTCTGAATATCTGGGTCACTCTTCGATTGATACGACGCTGAACGTATATACCAGTCTGACGGCAAAGAAAAAGCAGGAGCAGGAGGTTGTCGTACAGGCAATCATGGTATCCTGATTTCTGAGCCAAATTCTGAGCCAAAATTGGCACAAAAGGACAAATCAGGATAAAAGAAGAAGAGAAGATAAACTGAAAGAACCCTTGATTTATGGGCTTTTATGGCACATGACGAAACAAGACAAATATATGTTCGTAAAGAAAAAACACTTGACACTCATCTTCATCTGTGCTAATCTACGCAGGGTGATCAATATGGAGAAGATTGGACGTCAGGTTTTTTTATATGATTTTTACGGTGAACTGCTGACAGATCACCAGAAAAGCGTGTATGAGGATGTCGTGCTGAATGATCTGTCTCTGAGTGAGATTGCCGACGAGCGCGGTATCAGCCGACAGGGTGTCCATGATCTGGTGAAGCGATGCGACAGGATTCTGGCCTCCTACGAGGAGAAGCTGCATCTGGTTGAACGTTTTTTCAAAAACCGTGAGAATGTTGCCCGCATCCGCGAGTTATCCGCAGGAGGCGATGGTGACAGTTCAGAGGTTCTGGCGGAGATTCACCGGATCTCCGGTCAGATTTTAGAGGAGCTATGATATGGCATTTGACAGTTTATCTGAAAAACTCCAGAATGTATTTAAGAACCTGCGAAGCAAAGGCCGGCTGACCGAGGCAGATGTAAAGGCTGCTCTGAAGGAAGTCAAGATGGCGCTTTTAGAGGCCGATGTGAATTTCCGGGTTGTAAAGCAGTTTGTGAAGGCGGTGCAGGAGCGCGCCATCGGTTCGGACGTGATGAACGGCCTGAATCCCGGCCAGATGGTCATCAAGATCGTGAATGAAGAAATGGTCAAACTGATGGGTTCCGAGACGGCGGAGCTGCGGCTGAATCCGGGCCAGGCCACGACGATTATTATGATGGCAGGCCTGCAGGGCGCCGGCAAGACGACCACGGCCGCGAAGCTTGCCGGGAAGTATAAGCTGAAGGGGAAGAAGCCTCTTCTGGTTGCCTGTGACGTATATCGTCCGGCAGCGATTCAGCAGCTACAGATTAACGGCGAGAAACAGGGCGTCGAAGTGTTCTCCATGGGAGACGGACACCGGCCGGTGAATATCGCGAAGGCAGCTGTGGAGCACGCGGCTAAAAACGGAAATAATATCATCATTATAGATACAGCAGGACGTCTTCATATTGATGAGGATATGATGAATGAGCTGATCGAGATTCGGGAGAATGTGGATGTAGATCAGACCGTGCTTGTGGTGGACGCCATGACCGGCCAGGATGCGGTTAACGTAGCGAGTACCTTCGATGAAAAGGTTGGTATCGACGGTGTGATTCTGACAAAGCTGGATGGCGATACCAGAGGCGGTGCCGCGCTTTCGATTCGCGCCGTGACAGGCAAGCCGATTTTTTACGCCGGCATGGGTGAGAAGCTGTCTGATCTGGAGCAGTTTTATCCGGATCGTATGGCATCACGGATTCTGGGGATGGGAGATGTACTCTCCCTGATTGAGAAGGCGGAGGCTGAGCTGGATGAAGAGAAAGCCGCTGAGATGGAGCAGCGCATGCGCAGGGCGGAGTTTTCTTTCAACGACTATCTGGAGTCCATGAATCAGATGAAAAAGCTCGGCGGTCTTTCCAGTGTACTCAGCATGATGCCCGGTATGGGCGGTTCCCAGATGAAACAGATCGAGGATGCGATGGATGATAAGACGATGGCACGCATCGAGGGGATTATTTATTCGATGACGCCGGCGGAGCGGGATAATCCCGACCTGCTGAATCCGGGCAGAAAACGCCGCATCGCGCGGGGCGCCGGGGTTGATATCAGCGAGGTCAACCGTCTGGTGAAGCAGTTCGAGCAGGCGCGCAAGATGATGAAGCAGATGTCCGGCGGCAAAAAAGGACGACGAGGCATGGGCGGATTTGGCGGTCTGGGAGGTAAAATGGGCGGATTTAAAGGTCTGCCGTTTTAAATCCGCCGTACCCGGGCGGACGCAGATGTGTTTCGCATGCATACGACAGAGAGTGATTTTTTCGCAGCTGTTTCATAATTGAACTGTTGCGATTTCTAAATACAGAACAAATAAGATCAGGAGGTGAAGTACGATGGCAGTGAAGATCAGATTGAGAAGAATGGGGCAGAAAAAAGCTCCTTTTTACAGAATTGTTGTTGCTGATTCCAGAAGCCCGCGGGACGGAAGATTTATCGAAGAGATCGGTTACTATGACCCGACCAAAGATCCGTCCGTAATCCGTGTGGATGAGGAAGCAGCAAAAAAATGGCTGGCGAATGGCGCTCAGCCCACACAGACTGTAGACAAGCTTTTAAAGATCGCCGGCGTCGAGAAGTAGTGAATCTATGAGGAAAACGAGATGAAAGAATTAGTAGAGGTTATTGCGAGATCACTTGTCGAATTCCCGGATGAGGTTTCTGTTACAGAGACTGAAAAAGAGCATGTGATTGTTTTGGAACTCCACGTAGCACAGTCTGACATGGGAAAAGTGATCGGAAAGCAGGGGAGAATCGCAAAGGCAATCCGTTCTGTTGTGAAAGCGGCCGCAACGAGAGAAAACAAAAAGGTCGTTGTCGAGATTGTCTGATGTACGATAGCGTCACGATTCACTACATGAGTATTGAAACGGGTCGACCGTACAACGGATGAATAATGCAGGGAGGACATGACGAAAGCCATGTCCTTTATCGTTCACTATAAAAGGCATAACTCTGGTGGGGTGTGATTTGTAACAAAACTGTTCATGCCGTTCACTGTATTTTCATTTTAAGAAGGAAATGGTATTAAAATATGGAAGACAGATTTCAGGTCGGCATCATTACAAGCCCGCACGGTATAGCGGGAGAGGTGAAGGTTTTCCCGACAACAGATGATATCAGACGTTTTCAGAAGCTGAAGCACGTAATCCTGGATACCGGCAGGGAGGAACTGCATCTGGAGATCGCACAGGTTCGTTTTTCCAAACAGATGGTGATCTTAAAATTCAGAGAATTTCAGAATATCAATGAGGTGGAGCGTTTTCGCGGAAAAAGCCTGTATGTGACAAGAGAAAATGCTGTGAATCTTGAAAAAGATGAATACTTTATCGCAGACATGATCGGCATGAATGTGGTCGCAACAAACGGGGAGGATCTGGGGATCCTGAAGGATGTCATGCAGACCGGTGCAAATGACGTATACATTGTGGAAGAGCCGGATGGAACAGAGCTTCTGCTTCCGGCCATACATGACTGTGTCAGAGATGTGGATATGAACCGAAGGGTGATCACGGTGTTTCTGATGCCGGGCCTGAGGGACTGAAGGAGGAAGGATGCGTTTTCATATTTTAACGCTGTTTCCGGATATGGTACGTCAGGGTCTGGAGACAAGCATCATCGGAAATGCGATTAAAAATGGGATACTGGAACTGGATATTGTAAATATCCGCGACTATACCGCGGATCGCCATAAAAAAGTAGATGACTATCCCTACGGAGGCGGTGCCGGTATGGTGATGCAGGCGCAGCCTGTCTATGACGCGTGGCGGGCTGTGAATGCATCCGGCAGTGAGAGACATCGCTGTATCTATCTCACTCCGCAGGGCAGGCGTTTTGACCAGTCTATGGCTAAGGAACTTGCCGGGGAGGAGGATCTGATTCTGCTCTGCGGTCATTATGAGGGCATTGATGAACGGGTTCTTGATGAAATCGTGACAGATCAGGTCTCCATCGGCGATTATGTTCTGACCGGCGGTGAGCTGCCTGCTATGGTGCTGGTGGATGCTGTTTCCAGAATGATTCCCGGCGTGCTCACGAATGACGCATCTGGCAGGACAGAGTCTCTGGAGGGCGGATTGCTGGAATATCCGCAGTACAGCCGTCCGGCCGAGTGGATGGGACGGGAGGTGCCGCAGGTGCTTTTATCCGGCGACCACCAGAAAATCGAAACGTGGCGTCATGAGCAGTCTGTGCTACGCACATTGCGTCATCGCCCGGATCTTCTGGAGGAGGCGCATCTGTCGTACCGGGATGTAAAACTGATTCTGGATCACACATCTGAAACGAAAGTTCCAGAATATTGCCGGGATCGCCTGAATCATTATATATTTTTACAATAAAGTTTTTTCGCAGAAAACACTTGCAAAGTAATGTATCCTGTGGTAGAGTATTGATTGTTGTGAATTGAAGAGATGGTCCTCTGTTACGTTATTGTATTAAGAACATCCATTAGACAGGAGGTCACAGAATGAACGCAAATGAAATTATCAGAAGTATTGAAGCAGAGCAGATGAAAACAGACTTGCCGGATTTCCGCGAGGGCGATACCGTCCGTGTACATGCGAAGATTAAAGAGGGCAACCGCGAGCGTATCCAGGTGTTCGAAGGCACTGTGATAAAGAGACAGGGCGGAAGCAGCCGTGAGACGTTTACCGTTCGCAAGTTTTCAAACGGTGTCGGCGTAGAAAAGACATGGCCGGTTCACTCCCCGATCGTAGAAAAGATCGAAATAGTCCGCCGCGGTAAGGTAAGAAGAGCGAAGCTCTATTACCTGAGAGGACGCGTTGGCAAGAAGGCAAAAGTCAAAGAGTTAGTGAGATAAACATATGCTTTGTATGCGGAAGGGGTTGTGAAAGACACAGCTCCTTTTTGTCATTTAAACGTATTGCGATCCGGGATATCGCAGAACAGGAATTTACGCTTGAGAAACTGGGAGGACGGAAATGGCACCATTACGCTCAAAAGGACTGAGCTTCCGGAGACGGAAAAAAAGGTTTCCCTGTCCATGTCAAAAAATATTGCATTGATGGCGATCAAGATATTGATCACGCTGTTTCTGGCCTTTGTGGTTGTATATTCTGTAGGAATGAAGGTGACTGTCTCAGGCAACTCCATGGAGAGCATCATCTCGGACGGGGATCGTGTGCTGGTAAACCGCCTTGTCTACAGTCTGAGCGAACCACAGGCGGGAGATGTCATCGTGTTTTTGCCAAATGGAAATGAAAAAAGTCACTATTATGTCAAGCGCGTGGTTGCCGTTCCCGGTGATACGGTTCTTATCAGTGACGGTGTACTCTATGTCAATGGCGAGATGTATGACGATGAGGATACCGAAGCTATCGTTAATGCCGGCCTTGCAGAGGAGGAAATCACGATCGGCGAGGACGAGTATTTTGTACTGGGTGATAACCGCAACAGCAGTGAAGACAGCCGTTATGCAAATATCGGTAATATTAAAATGGAATATATTGTCGGGAAAGCATGGTTCTATTACAGCTCCCTCCGCGATATGGGACGTGTGCAGTGACATGACATATATGATAAAACTGTCATAGCAGGAACGCGGAATTCTGTCCGGAAGAAATCATGGACAGGTCATAGACAGAAAATCGGAATCATCAAAAAGGAGGCAGCCGGAGATGGATTTTCAGTGGTATCCGGGGCATATGACAAAGGCAAAGCGCCAGATGCAGGAAGATATAAAACTGATTGATCTGGTGATCGAACTGGTGGATGCGCGCATTCCCCAAAGCAGCAGGAACCCTGACATTGATGCTCTGGGAAAAAATAAGGCCAGACTGATTTTATTAAATAAGGCCGATCTTGCGGATACAGAAAAAAACAGACTCTGGAAAGAGTATTTTCAGGAAAAAGGGTATTTTGCGGTAGAACTGGACGCACGAAACCGTGCAGGCATGAAGACCATTCAGAATGTCATACAGGAAGCCTGCAGGGAAAAAATTGAGAGGGACAGAAAACGAGGAATCAAAAATCGTCCGATCCGCGCCATGGTTGTGGGTATTCCGAATGTCGGGAAATCAACTTTCATCAATACTTTTGCCGGAAAAGCCTGTACAAAAACAGGCAATAAGCCGGGCGTCACAAAGGGAAAACAATGGATTCGTCTGAACAAACATACAGATCTTCTGGACACGCCGGGCATCTTATGGCCGAAATTCGACGATCAGTCGGTGGGTATGCGTCTGGCCTGGATCGGATCCATGAATGATCAATTACTGAACACAGATGAACTTGCTCTGGAACTGATCCGATATCTCACGGAAGCTTATCCGGGAGTTCTGGCAAAACGTTACGGCGTGGATGAACAGGCGGGTGAGCCGGCTGATCTGCTCGGCGGGATTGCTCAGAACAGAAACTGTATCCGCACCGGCAGCGAGATCGACTACAGCAAGGCATCTGCCCTGTTTATTGACGATTTCCGCGCGGGACGTCTCGGGCGAATCACACTGGAGACACCGATTTAAGAAAGGAAACAGTGATGGCTCTGAAGAAAATAACGGAAATCCGGGAAGAACTGAAACAGACATCAGACTGCGCTCTCGACGGGTTTATCTGGGAATATGCCGCCGATGAGCACTCCGGCGTACAGACGCTTGTCGCTCAGGCAAAAAAACGGCTGGAAAAGCTGGAAGCGGAGCTGGCACGGACGGAAAGTCTTAAAAAGTACGAACGCGAATATGCCGATTATGAATATATCTGCGGGATCGATGAGGTGGGCCGCGGACCGCTTGCCGGACCGGTGACGGCAGCTGCGGTGATTCTGCCGAAAAACTGCGGCATTCTGTACATCAATGATTCGAAAAAGCTCTCCGCAAAAAGGAGGGAGGAACTGTATGAGATTATTATGGAACAGGCAGTTTCCGTCGGAATCGGCATGCGCAGTCCACAGCGTATTGATGAAATTAATATTCTGCAGGCGACCTACGAGGCGATGCGCGACGCGGTGCGCCAGCTGAATCCGCAGCCGACACTGCTTCTGAACGATGCGGTGACCATACCGGGTCTTGCGATTGATCAGGTTCCGATCATTCACGGCGACGCGAAGAGTATTTCCATCGGAGCCGCGAGCATCGTTGCCAAAGTAACGCGTGACAGACTGATGATGGAATATGACGCTTTAATGCCGGAATACGGCTTCGCAGCAAACAAGGGATATGGTTCCGCGGCTCATATCGAAGCCCTGAAAACATATGGTCCGTCGCCGATCCACAGAAAAAGCTTTATCGGAAATTTTTTGTAAAAACGAGTTTACCTGCATTATATTATGCGAAAATAGGATAAGAAAAACTTTTTTTTGCATAAATGCTTTGACCTCGAATGTTGAATCTGATCGGCCGACATGTTATAATTAAGATGCTTTTGAGAAAATTTCTAAAGGAGGAAATGATATGGCGCTTACATATTATAAGACAAGGGGTTGGAAGGAATCAGCAAACACACCGAAGTATTACAAGACACACGGCATTGTACAGCTGTACAGCATTGATGCAGTCAGATCAGACGTATACGAGTCCGGCAAATCCGAGATGAACTATGATGTGATCATGGTTGAGGAGCCGAAGGATTATGTGTTCCCTGACGGAGAGACCGCAAAGGGATTCAAGTACATTTACCGCTGGAGCACCAATCCGTTCGGCGGCGTCGTAAAGTGCAGCGATGTTGTGGAATGCCCGGATGAGTTTGTCAATGGCTACTGCACAGAGTAACCATACATGCGCTGCTGTCGCAGCAGGTTTTCATACTACTTGAAAGTATAGTTCAAAAATGGAGGTATAAGATGGCAGATGTGAGACGTTTTCAGGCTGTTCGGCCTGAGAAAGAAGAAGCGATCGGGATGGGTGTCCTGTCCTACGAGGAGGTAGTTGAGAGATACCAGTCGGGCAGACTGTTCCAGAATCATTTCGGAGAGTTTTTTGTTTATCAGGTAAAAGACGGCGGCAAGGTGTATGACGGCATTTATGCCTGCGCATCCGTGGACGATTATCTGAAAGGTGTGATTCGGAATCACAGCTGGGCGAGCGACCAGGTGACGGAAGAGAAGCTCAGCAGATTAGAAACAGACAAGCTCCAGACAGAGCCTGTGATTATTGCTTACCATAAGCAGCCTTTTGTGACCGTCCTGATGAATAAAGCGAAGAGCTTCGCGCCGGCATATCATTTTATCACGCCGGACGGCGTGGAACATACGATCTGGGAGATGTATGACTATGCTCTGGCAAAGCTTCTGATTGAAGCCATGCAGGGGACTGCGGATCTGTATGTCGCGGCCGGACATGAGATCGCGGCGGCGTCCGTAGCGCATTGTCAGGATATACGGAAGGCAGATCGCCATTATGATCCGTCGGCAGAGTTCAATTATTTTATGTGTGTGCTGCTTGAATATGAGTCGATCACGGAAGACGGCGCGGTTACGGTACCCAGGTTCCAGCCGAATATGTTCTGCCATGCGATTTAGATTGTTGTTTCAGCAGACATATATGCGTTGCTTATGTATCGAGTGTGAATGATTTGAGAGAGGATATACACAGAGCCAGAGACGGCATCGTGTATATCCTCTTTTGATTTGAGAGGGTAGAAAGCTGGTTTTATGCAGAATAAACGCAGAGTCGGCGCCATGAAGGAAAACAGAGCGGCGGATTGGCTGCGGCGGCAGGGATACCGTATTCTGGAAAAGAATTTCCGATGCCGCTTCGGCGAGATTGATCTGATTGTGACAAAAGACGGCTGTCTTATTTTTGTCGAGGTAAAATACAGGAGCACGGACAGCTGCGGCGCGCCTCAGGAGGCGGTCGGCGCCAGAAAACAGCAGAAGATCTGTAATGCGGCCTCTTGCTATCTGTATATGCATCACTGTCCGCCGGATACACCCTGCCGTTTTGATGTCGCGGCGATTTCCGGGGATGAGATGGAACTGATTTGCGATGCTTTTCCGTATTGCGGGAATTATAAAGTGTAAAAAACGGCACTTGACATTTTTTCCGCAAAGTGCTATAGCAGTTGTTGGGGATTTACAGACAAGGAGCTGTCGGGGATTTTAATCAGCTCTCAGTAAAGCAACTTGGAGGTGTTAAGATGAGTACGATTGATATGTCATCCATTCCACTCTGGGTATGTCTGCCTTTTGCGGCGCTTCTGGCCTGTATTGCAGTGATGCCGCTTGTGGCGGGAGAGTGGTGGGAAAAGCATCAGCCATATGTAATCATTCTGTTGTCTGTGCTTTTTATTATTCCCTTTGCCGTGCTGTTCGGGACAGGCACGGCTGCGGAGACGGTGCTGGAATGTCTGTTTAATGACTACCTCACTTTTATTGTCCTGTTGTTCGGCCTCTACTGTGTCGCCGGAAATATTCATCTGGAGGGAGATCTGGCAGGCTCACCCAGAGTCAATGTCCTGATGCTGCTTCTGGGTACGATACTGGCGAGTTTTATCGGGACAACCGGCGCGAGCATGCTGTTGGTTCGCCCGGTGATCAAGATGAACGCATGGAGAAGGAACCGGGCTCATATTATGGTCTTTTTTATTTTCCTGGTGTCCAATATCGGAGGCTGTCTGACACCGATCGGCGATCCGCCGCTCCTGATGGGTTTTTCCAGAGGCGTTCCCTTTGCATGGAGCTTCCATCTGCTCCCGATTCTGGCTGTGAATACGGTTCTGCTGCTCCTGATTTTCAGTGTGATTGACCGCAGGGCGTATCGGAGCGATATTGTGGCCGGCATGCGGCCGGATATCAGCGGCAGCGGTACAAAGATCTCACTGAAGGGCGTTCACAATTTTATTTTTATCGGAATGATTATTTTTGCGGTCATCTTAAGCGGCGTGCTGCCGAAGCTGCCCGCGTTTCAGAACGCGGCAGGGGAGACGATTGGCATCCACATTTTCGGAGAGGTAAGCTTCCCGGTTTCTTCTCTGATCGAAGTAATCATTATCCTGCTCGCCGCGTTTTTGTCCTTCCGCACAACAAAGAAGACCGTGCGCGTGGCAAATCACTTTACCTGGGGCGCAATCCGGGAGGTTGCTGTTCTTTTTATAGGTATTTTTATTACCATGCAGCCGGCGCTGATGATTCTGAAAGCGAAGGGAGGAAGCCTGGGACTGACCGAACCGTTCCAGATGTTCTGGGTGACGGGCGCACTGTCAAGCTTCCTCGATAATACGCCGACGTACCTGGTATTTCTGACGACGGCCGGTGCGATGGATTTCAGCTCCGGTATCGCTACGACTGTCGGAACGATTCCGGTAAAGATGCTGATGGCGATCTCCGCGGGCGCGGTCTTTATGGGGGCAAACACCTACATCGGGAATGCGCCGAACTTTATGGTGAAATCCATTTCCGAGGAGAACGGTATCCGCATGCCGTCTTTTGTTGCATACCTGACCTGGTCGGTTCGTTTTCTGATCCCGGTGTTTGTGATTGATATGCTGCTCTTTTTCCTGTAGGAGGTGAACGTATATGGAAGAAATCAAATCATTGGATCTGCGTGAACTGGCAGAGCGCATCTACAATCTGGATGAAAAGGCATATGCCGTTACCGGTTCCGCCCTCGGAAGAGTCTACAACGGAGACAAAGAGCATGCGATTCAGTATATCATTGATCTGCTGGAGGCGAAAAAGGGCTCTGATATTCTGCGGGATGAGCTGGCGCTGATCGGCAATATGGGAAAAACGATTGCAGAAAAGCAGGGGCGAAGTGATGTGCTGGACGAGTACAACGCCATCACAAAGCTGACAAAATGGCAGGCGGACCATTATACCCGGGTAGATATTCTGGATACGTCCCGGGCGCACCTGAATTCTATCGCGCTGAATAAACGGTTTTCAGAGAATGACAAGAAAATCATCTGCATTGCGAGAACGTACGGCAGCGGCGGTCACGAGATCGGATTTGCTCTGGCAAACCGGGAGAATCTGGCCTATTATGACAAAAAAATCTTCATGGAGATCATGAAGCGCATGTCGGTGGGAAATAAAAGCATCTGGGAACATGAAGACTATTATGAGAGAACGGATATCGGGAATCCGGTTTATGCCGGCATGCCTTTCGAGAAGGATAACCTCCCCTTTTTCCGGCAGGTGAAAGAGGACTTTTCCAAGTTTCACGGACTGCCGCGGCGCGATGCTCTGTTTTTTACACAGAGCAAAATGATTCTGGATCTGGCAAAGTCGGAAAATTTTGTCATGCTGGGGCGTTATGCGGATGTGGTACTCTCAAATGAAAACATCCCTCATATCAGCATTTTTATCACGGCGCCATTTGAAAAGCGTGTGGAACGTCTGGCCTCCATGCACACGGAGATGACCGAAAAACAGATTCGCAGGATGCTGATTCAGTCGGACAAAATCCATCTGCGGGATTACCGTTATTTTACTGGAAGGATGTGGGGCAGAGCGGAAAATTATGACATGACGATCAACAGCGCCAGCTACGGCGTCTCCGGTTCGGTAGATCTTCTGATGGATATGCTGGAGGGGAAACTGTAGAAGATGGCACAGACGTATGGGATGACTGTCAGCGCATCGGTACAGCATAAAATAATTTAATATTCAGGACAGTACTTCGCACTTGCTGCGAAGTACGTCTGATGATGTAAGGCCTGAAAAGAATCCTGCTTTCGCAATCCTGTCGGCGGGGTTCTTATTTTTTACTTGCATTATACCCGCATGGGGTATATAATAGAACGCGAAACCGGACAGGGCACAAATTATAGTAAACGGCAAATATTTTTTGACGTTTACTATATTTTCGCACAGCGGAACAGAAAGACAGAAACTGCAGGTTATAAAAACAGAAAAGGAAAAGCGAATGGAAGATAAGTTATTTGAAACAGCAGAGGAAACGGCAGACACGGAAAATTCCTGTTGCTGTGAGTCCCGTAAAACAAAGGAGCGCTCTCCGGAAGAATACCGGAGTCTGATGAACCGTCTGAGCCGCATCGAGGGACAGGTGCGCGGTGTGAAGGGCATGCTCGAGCGGGATGCTTACTGCGTGGATATCCTGATCCAGGTGTCCGCGATCAATTCCGCATTGAACAGTTTTAATAAAGAACTTTTGGGGAATCATATACGCAGCTGTGTGGTGGAGAATGTGTGGTCCGGCAACGATGAGATCATTGACGAGCTCGTAAAGACCATACAGAAATTAATGAAATGATACTCAAGGGTATTTATACTTTTGTGCCGCCGAACCGGCGGTGGAACGGAGATTATTATGGAACAATATTCAGTGACCGGCATGAGCTGTGCGGCCTGCAGCGCCCATGTGGAGAAAGCTGTGCAGAAGGTGCCGGGCGTGACGGAAGTGGCAGTCAGCCTGCTGACAAACTCCATGCGTGTGGATGGCACCGCTTCTTCAAAGGAAATCATTGATGCGGTCATGGCCGCGGGTTATGGGGCTTCGCTGAAAGGGAAAGAATCCTCCGGCACAAATGCGGGAGTTGATGAGGAAGCGCTTGCGGACCACGAGACGCCAAAGCTTCTGAAGCGTCTCATTGTTTCCGTGGTGATTCTGCTGCCTCTGATGTATGTCTCAATGGGGCATATGATGTGGAACTGGCCGATTCCGGCCGCCATGGCGGGAAATCATATCGCGATGGGGCTTTATGAGATGCTTCTCACGATCCTGATCATGGTGATTAATCAGAAGTTTTTTGTCAATGGATTTACCAGTCTTTTGCACCGCTCACCGAACATGGATACACTGGTCGCCATGGGTTCGGCTGCGTCCTTTGCCTACAGCACCTATGCACTGTTTGCCATGACCGGCGCTCAGCTCCGGATGGAAATGGACGCCGTGATGACCTATATGGATGAGTTTTATTTTGAGTCGGCAGCCATGATTCTGACACTGATCACCATCGGGAAGACGCTGGAGGCTTATTCCAAGGGAAAGACGACGAATGCGCTGCGCGGCCTGATGCAGCTGGCGCCGAAGACGGCTCATGTCATCCGAAATGGTACGGAGGAGACGATCTCCGTTGATCAGGTACGAATCGGGGATGTTTTTGTAGTCCGTCCGGGCGAGAGTATTCCCGTGGACGGCGTTGTACTCGAGGGGATCAGCGCCGTGGATGAGGCGGCGCTGACCGGCGAGAGTATTCCGGTGGACAAGGAAGAGGGAAGCACTGTCTCGGCGGCGACGATGAATCAGTCAGGATTTTTAAAATGCAGGGCTGTCCGCGTCGGGGAGGATACTGTTCTCTCACAGATCATTCAGATGGTCAGTGACGCGGCTGCGACAAAAGCACCGATCGCAAAGGTAGCAGATCGGGTGTCCGGTATTTTTGTACCGTCCGTACTTCTGATTGCAGCGGCGACCTTCGTCATCTGGCTGCTGGTCGGACAGACGTTTGGATTCTCCCTGGCCAGAGCTGTTTCCGTCCTTGTGATCAGCTGTCCATGCGCGCTGGGTCTGGCGACTCCGGTGGCGATCATGGTCGGCAATGGCGTCGGAGCCAGAAACGGCGTCCTGTTTAAGACAGCGCTTTCTCTGGAGGAGACCGGGAAGATTGATATTGTGGCGATGGACAAGACCGGAACGATCACGACAGGGAAACCGAAGGTGACGGACGTTCTGCCGGTGGTCCCGGCACCGGCAGACAGAAGCGGGATACAGGAGACTGAGGCATATAAAAACCAAAGTACTGATGACGGAAAAGCTGAAACGGAAGGGAGAGAATCACGGGACACCGCGGAGTATGAGCGCGCAAAACAGGAGCTTCTCAGGATTGCCTATGCGCTGGAACAGAAGAGTGAACATCCGCTGGCACGGGCGATCGTAGAATACGCCGAAGAAAACGGACTGACAGCAGCGGCGGCAGAAGAGTTTCAGGCGGTTGTCGGCAACGGACTGACCGGTCTGTGGAACGGCGTGCGTCTCTATGCCGGCAGCCAGAAATACATTTCTGCCATCGCACCGATTCCGGACAGCATCAGACAACAGGCATCAGAGTTGGCTGAACAGGGAAAGACTCCCCTGTTTTTTGTGAAAAATCAGGCTGTGTGCGGAATGATTGCCGTGGCGGATGTAATGAAAGAAGAAGCTCCCGAAACGATCCGCCAGCTCCACGGGATGGGGATCCGGGTAGTCATGCTGACCGGCGACAATATCCGCACCGCGCGGGCCATCGGTGCACAGGCGGGCGTCGATCATGTCATCGCGGATGTTCTGCCGGGTGACAAGGAGACAGTGATCCGCAGACTTTCTGAAAAAGGAAAGGTCGCCATGGTGGGCGACGGCATCAACGATGCCCCCGCACTGACGCGGGCGGACATCGGTATTGCCATCGGAGCCGGTACAGATATCGCACTGGATGCGGCGGACGTGGTTCTGGTCAAAAGCAACCTGGACGATGTGCCGACCGCAATCCGGCTCAGCAGGCGGGTGCTCCGGAATATCCATGAAAATCTGTTCTGGGCGTTCATTTATAATATCATCGGTATTCCGCTTGCAGCCGGCGCGTGGTATTATCTGTCTGGATTAAAGCTGAATCCGATGTTCGGCGCAGCGGCCATGAGCTTATCCAGCTTCTGCGTCGTCATGAACGCGCTTCGTCTGAATTTTATAAAGGTTCACAACACGCACCGGGACAAACGGAAAAGACATGCGATATCAGACAGCCTGTTTGAAGATCTCTTCGACGGACAGGATGATATAAATACAACGCAAAACAGAAAGGAGGAGACAGATCCCATGACAAAGACAATTGAGATTCAGGGTATGATGTGCGGACACTGTGAGAAGCATGTCAAAAATGCGCTGGAGGCGCTCGACGGCGTGACACAGGCGGAGGCCAGTCACGAGAAGGGCATCGCCATTGTGACGCTGAGCACGGATGTGGCGGATGATGTGCTGAAAAAAGCGGTGGAGGACGCGGACTATGAGGTGACCGCGATCCGCTGACCGTCGGCAGTTGCGGTTTCGAGGTTACTGGTCACTCCCTTACCACGCACTTGCTGCGTGATCAGGCCGAAAACGTTGCGGTTTCGAGCAAGACTAGTACATCGAATAATTAATAACTGGCTATAGCGCGCCGAATGATTTTTCATGTGCAAGGCGGAGGAAGGAGGCGTAGCGGTGGCTACGTCGACTGACGACAACGCGGCACATGGGAAATCAGGCAAGCGATATGGCTAGTTACTTAATATTCGAGGTACTAGGTAAATCTCATCTTCCTTTTGTCTTGCAAAATGGACAGTGTGATGTTAATATATAGTGAACGACAAAAAAGAAGAGGAGATTGATATGTCTGAAGTTACTGCACACAAGGAAGCGAACGCCGGGCCTCTGGGACTGCTCGGATTCGGTATGACCACGGTTCTTC
>Ga0192288_1018_pt1 | contig 16695 bp, 7 predicted proteins | sample Koala_Koa22_J3_FD_131243 | JGI IMG/M metagenome (GOLD analysis project Ga0192288, IMG submission 131243) | Enriched cells from koala feces incubated with labeled cellulose particles, San Francisco Zoo, California, United States - Koala_Koa2-2_J3 ...
GGATGTGATATTACTCACGGGAGTCGGTGACGTGTTCCCGTTCATGCGGGTTCATGCTTTACTGGAATCCATGCAGGTTGATTTCTCAGATGTTCCCATCCTGGTTATGTATCCGGGTGAATTTGACGGGCGGCATCTGAAACTCTTTGACCGACTGAAGCCAAATGACTATTACAGAGCATTTAACGTGATATAAAGGGAGGAACACTGTTATGCAGATAAGAGAAATGTTCGCAGATGACATCAACCGCCAGATCAATGGTGTAATTAAGGTTGACCAGGATGCGCAGGATGTCATCAAGGACGAAGTACAGGAGTATGTCATTACAAAAGAGCTGAAGAAACATATCATCAGCTTCTTCGATTATTACAGTGAGTCCTTCGACACACCAACAGCTGATATCGGTGTCTGGATTTCCGGATTCTTTGGAAGTGGTAAATCACACTTCCTGAAAATGCTGTCCTACATATTGGAAAATAAGATGGTGGATGGCGTACCGACCGTCGAGCGTTTTCGCAGCAAGTTCGCGGATGACCCGGCGACATTTATGATGATTGACCGCTCCACGCGGTATGATACAGAGACCATTCTGTTTAATATTGATATTGAAGGCTCCATCAACAAGGACAAGACGGCAGTCCTGCGCGTCTTTGCGAAGATGTTTTATAAGCACCTGGGCTTCTATGGCGAGAACCTGAAGGTTGCCATGCTGGAGCAGTATATTGACCAGCAGGGAAAGACCGAGGAGTTCCGCCGTGTATTTGAAGAGAAAAAGGGTAAGCCGTGGCTGGAGCAGCGCAAGGCTTTTGCTTTTAATGGAAAAACCATCATTCCTACTCTGATGGAAGTGTTGGACATGAGCGAGGAGGATGCGAGAAACTGGTATCAGGACAAGTCTTCTGTAGAATACTCCATTTCCAGCCTCGTTGATAATATTAAGGCATATGTAGACACCAAACCGGCGAACTTCCGTCTGCTGTTTATGGTGGATGAGGTTGGCCAGTATGTCGGTACGGATACGGATATGCTCTTGAACCTCCAGTCCCTGACAGAAAAGCTCGGCAGCGAGTGCGAGGGAAAGGTCTGGGTGGTATGCACCGGACAGGAGGCAATTGATGAGATTATCAAAGTAAGGGCGGACGAATTCTCCCGTATTCAGGCGCGTTTTAAGACAAGGCTTTCCCTGTCTTCATCCTCTGTTGACGAGGTCATCCAGAAGCGTGTGCTGAAGAAGAAGCCGGATTACGAGAAGCGCCTGCAGCAGGTTTATGATACCAACGATTCTACTCTGCGGAATCTGTACACGTTCCGCGACTCCATCCTTGATATCAAAGGATTTGAAGGACCACAGGAATTCTCCGATGATTTCCCGTTTGTGCCTTATCAGTTTATCATCATGCAGAAGGTGTTCGCAGAGATTCGTAAGCATGGTAACTCCGGCAAGCATCTCTCCGGAGGTGAGCGTTCCATGCTTTCAGGTTTCCAGGAGGCCGCACAGAAAATTCAGGAGAAGGATGAGTATGCGCTTGTTCCGTTCTTCCGTTTCTATGATACCGTACACACCTTCCTTGACGGCTCTATCCGCCGGGTCATCGAACGCTGCCAGAGGGCAGCCGACAACAACCTCGGCCTTGAGCAGCAGGATGTGGATGTGTTAAAGCTCCTGTATCTGATTCGTTACGTAGATGATATCCCGGCAAATCTCGATAACATCGTTAACCTGATGGCGGACGATATCCGCACGGACAAGGTTGTGATGCGTGAGAAGATGCGTGGCAGCCTTGACCGTCTGATGAACCAGAATTACATCGGCAGGAACGGCGAGGTCTATAATTTCCTGACGGACGAGGAGCAGGACATCGCGAGGGAAATCCGCAATACAAATGTGGATACCTCCAACATCGTGAACCAGATTGGCCGCATGATTTTCGCGGATATTTATCCGACGAAGAAGTATCGCTATGGCAAGTATGACTTTGCTTTCGACCAGATGGTTGACGGCATGGCAATCGGTGCGGTGACAGGTGGCATGCGCCTCCGCTTCCTGACTGTGGCGACGGACGCTACAGAGAAGAATGAACTGCATCTTCTGACACAGTCCAAGGGGCAGGCTCTCGTGGTGCTTCCGGACGCGAAGTATTACGAGTCAATAGAAAATGCCATGAAGATCCGCAAGTATGTGAAACAGCGCAACGTATCACAGCTTCCCGGCTCCATGCAGACGATTATTAAAAAACAGCAGGAAGAGGCAGATGCGTATGAAGCCTCCTCGATGGATGAACTGAAAGAGGCAATTGGGAATGCTGCCTTCTATGTGGACGGCGAGCATCTGGTAATTAAGGGCGGCGATGCCAAATCCAAGATTGACCAGGTACTGGAATACCTTGTGGTACACGTATACAGTTGCCTTGATATGATAACGAAAAATGTGGAGACGGATGCAGACATTTACTCTATTCTCCGCAAAGAAGAAACGCTGATTCCCGGAACGGAACCGAACCGTGATGCGGCAGCTAAGATGGAGGAATATCTGGAAGTACAGTATAAGCGGAACCTTCCTACATCCATGGCAGATGTGCAGAGCCGGTACCAGGCAATCCCGTATGGTTGGCGTGAAATTGATATCGCTGCGGTTGCCGCACAGCTGATTGTTGACCAGAAGGTTACCATCAAGTATGCTGGCACCACAATTCAGCCGGACAATCCGAAGCTGCCGGATATGCTGCGCAAAAAGAGCGAAATCGGCAAGACCAGTATCTCCAAGCGTATCTTAAATTCTGCAGCGAATATCCGTGATGCACGGGAATTCCTGCGAGAGTATTTTGACGTGATGGATGTTCCGGCAGACGAGGATGGGCTGATTGCTTTTATTATAAAGAAATTTGGTGAACAGAGAGACTATTATGTGGAATTGGATAAGCGGTACAGCGGCCACAAATATCCGGACCATACGCTAGTATCTCATGGTATTGAATTGATAGACGATGTCCTGAGCCAGCAGAAGGATAACATTGCACTGGTACAGAGACTGCTGAAGCGCATGGATACGCTGGATGATAACAGGGAGAGAATGCAGCGCGTCGAGGGCTTCTTCAAAACACAGGTGCAGGTATTTGATGCTGCTGTCAAGCTGGAAGCTGACTTGCGTCACGAGTTGGATTACCTCTCCCATGAGCCGGAAGCCAATGAAGCTTTGAATCAGATTCGCCTGATATGTTTGGTACAGCCGGGTGGCAAGTTTGACTATAAACGGATTCCGGAATTGAATGCTCTGATGGCAAAGGTGCGTGAAGGTCATGGACGCTTATTGGATGCCAAGCGCGAGGAGCTTTTGGAAATCGTGCGCCAGTGTCTGGAGGCCATTCACACGGCGGATGATGGTAGTTTTCAGTCGAAGAATATTATTCAAGTTGCGGACAACTTCTATACGGCAAAGAAACAGCAGATAACGGAATATGAAAGTCTCGCTCTGCTGGACGGCCTGATTCCACCGATGCTCCAGGAAAAGGATAAGGCGGTGGAGAGGCTGGAAGCGGCAAAACGTCCGAAAGAGCCGCTAATGGCGGCTGTGGAGTCGCCTGTCCTTCATGAGCCATCTTCATATGGCACGAAGAAGCCTGCGCCGAAGAAAGTATATAAGAGTCTGAACCGCTCCATCGTCTTCCCTGCAAAGAGGCTGGAGAATGAAGAAGACATAAAAGCCTATGTTGAAAAAATGCAGGATACGCTGCAGCAGCTTTTGAAGAACTGCGACGGCATTGATTTGAAGTGAGGATAATGCAATGGACAAGAATGCAATAAAAAAATATGCGACATGGGCAAGGCGTGAACTGATTTCTCGTGTATCTCAGAAAGCGGAATTCTATGGCGTAACGGCGAAGGGCTATGGCGACTTCAATGCGGACAGCATTGACGGTCGTGTGCTGACTTCTACCGAAAAAGACCAGAGGAAGGCTCTGATTTCTCTTGTGAAAAAAGATGGATTTGAGCAGGCGATGGAGGAAATAGCGTACACGTGGTTCAACCGCTTCTCTGCTTTGCGTTACATGGAGGTAAACAACTATCTCCCTACTCGTGTGCGTGTTTTTACCAATGAAAATGGCGAATTCAAGCCACAGATTCTTGACGAAGCAATTCATCTGGAATTGGACGGACTGGATATGGAGAAGGTCTATGCGCTCAAAGAGGCAAATGAGACAGAAGCGCTTTATCGTTACCTTTTAATTACCCAATGTAATGCCTTAAGTAAAATCATGCCGGTGATGTTCCAGAAAATTTCCGATTATACAGAACTACTGTTGCCGGATTATCTTCTTCGTGAGGGAAGCGTTATCGAGCAGATGATTACCATGATTCCTGAGAGTGACTGGGATTCTGCTACGCTGGATGAGAACGGTGAACCGCAGGGACAGGTGCAGATTATTGGATGGCTGTACCAATATTATAATGCGGAAAAGAAGGATGAGGTATTTGCCGCATTAAAGAAGAATGTAAAAATCACCAAAGAGAATATTCCTGCTGCTACTCAGTTGTTTACACCAGACTGGATTGTGCGATATATGGTCGAGAATTCTCTCGGACGTTTGTGGGTAGAAGGACATCCGAATGAGGAACTGAAATCAGGATGGAAATATTATCTGGAAGAAGCTGAGCAGGAACCGGACGTTGAAGCACAGCTGGCAGAGATTCGTAAGGAATATGCTGCGCTGACTCCAGAGGAGATTTTGTGTATCGACCCCTGTGCAGGCAGTGGCCATATACTCGACTATCTTTTTGACGTTTTGATGCAGATTTATACAGATTATGGATATACGACATCAGAGGCAGTCAGGTCTATTATTGAGAATAATTTGTACGGTCTTGATATCGATGAACGTGCGGCGCAGCTTGCCTATTTTTCCGTTATGATGAAGGCAAGAAGCTATGACCGCCGATTCCTGACCAGAAAAGATGAGGATGGAAATCCGGATATTCCACAGCCTCATGTGTATGCCATCGTGGAGAGCAATCATCTGAACCAACTGGATATCGAATACTTCACGAACAACGACCCGAAACTGAAGAAGGATTTCGGTGTGTTGGTAGACGAACTACATGATGCGAAGGAGTATGGCTCTATTCTGAATGTTTCGCAGGTGGATTTTGCTGCCCTTTATGCGAGAATGGATGAGGTGCGCAGCGATATCAGTATGTACAAAGAGCCTACGTTAAAGACTATCCTGCCGCTAATTCAGGTGGCAGAGGCGTTAGCGCAGAAATATCATGTGGTTGTGACGAATCCGCCGTATATGGGTTCCAGCAGTATGGGTGAAAAACTGGGAAAATATGTGAAGGACAACTACCCAGACAGCAAGAGCGACTTATTCGCAGTGTTCATCGAGCAATGTGGGGTAATGACAGCCAAAAACGGCTATCAGGCAATGATTACCCAGCACGCATGGATGTTTCTATCCAGCTTTGAAAAGCTGCGGGGAAAGTTGCTTCAAAAAGATACGGTAAACATGGCTCATTTGGGACCGCGGGCATTTGAGGAAATTGGTGGTGAGGTGGTGCAGACCACCAGCTTTGTCCTGTGCAACGGCCACAACACTGACTATAAGGGTACCTACTGCCGCTTGATTGAACCAACCACCCAGCAGGGCAAGGAGGATATGTTTTTGACTGGTGAAAACCGCTACACTGCTCAGCAGTCGAACTTTGCCAAAATTCCTGGTTCTCCGGTAGCATATTGGGTGAGTACGGCATTTATCAATGTTTTTAATTACCCGGCAATAAAAGAATTTGGAGAGGCAATAGAAGGAATTAAAACAGGTGAAAATGACACATTTCTTCGGCTTTGGTTTGAGGTTTGCAATGATAAAATATCGTTGTTAAATAGGTTTGACGTAAAAAAACATAAATGGTGTTTTACGACTAAAGGGGGACTGTATAAGAAGTGGTATGGCAATATTGAATATGTTATACTATGGGAAAATAATGGACAACGAATCAAGAACTTCAAAAAATCAAGTATATATAAGGAAAGGTTTTTTACAAAAAAAGCAACTACATGGACCTATTTAACATCGGGTAAAATGTCATTTAGGTGTTTGGGTGATGGTTATTTTTACAATAATAAAGGACCGGCAGTATTTTCATCGTCAGAGGAAAATATATTATGCTTTGCTGGTTTCCTTAATTCTAAAGTAGGAAATTGTATTCAAGATTTTTTAAATCCAACATTAACCATATTGCCAAGTAATATTAATAATTTACCATTTGCAGTAAAAGAAACAGATAAGAACCAAATATGTGCTATAGTAAATGAAAACATTATGGAATCAAGAAATGACTGGGATGCCTTTGAAACATCGTGGGGTTTTATCCGTCACCCGCTTTTGCCTAGGAAAGACCAAAAGGTTCAGATCTTATTTGGTATGAAAATAGCAGAGAAAGAATGGGCAGAGGCGTTGAAGAACGGAAGTGTATGCTTTAGTCCTGTAGGTGATTTTATAAATCAAGGTGAAACAACGGGGAATAATGAGCAGGGGGATAAATATGAAGCAGTCTTTGCAAGATTGAAGCATGGAGATCAAAGAATTGCAAAGATGCAAGAAAGACTAAGCACTGATTTAGAAATAATTGAAGATAACGAATATGTTATGTTGCGTCGAAAATCTGCACGAACTATTCCCGTATTTTGCCTATATGGATTTCTTCAGGAAGATGGTAGACTTGTTGAGGTGCAAGAAAAAGAGGACGGTTCATTATCTGCTACAATTCAATTTATTCCTTCCGAAAAGATGTTTTTTGACTTTTTGAAAGGAAAAGATTTGGACATTCATGATATATATTGTACTGGTTTCAGCATTGGACATATGAAGACTGCCATAGAATCGGAACTTGACCAAAAAAACATATATCATCGCATTGCACAGATAAAATACGACTTGTCATATGATGACGAATTTTTTATTGAACCATCTGAAGAATATAACGAGTTGAATCATAAGGGCAAAGAATTTGCTTATCAAAAAGAAGTCAGAATGATTCTGCCCAAGACGCATCGAGTGGAAAAATATGTTTTCAATTGTAAAGCTTTATCGGCTCACAGTGTCGGAATTGCAAATGGTCAACTTGGATTTGTTTTGAAGGTAACAGGTGAGAAAAAAAGAAGTACCCTTTTATCAAGTTGCTACAAAGAGTGGGAAGAAGAGTGTTCAGAACGTTTTGCTCAGTTAAAAGCCAATGAAGAGGAACTGAACCGCATCTTCATTGACATCTATGGTTTGCAGAATGAACTGACTCCGGAGGTCGAGGATAAGGACGTTACCGTTCGACTTGCTGATGAAGCTCGCGACATTCGTTCTTTCATTTCCTATGCAGTTGGTTGTATGTTTGGTCGATATTCATTGGATGTAGACAGGCTTGCCTATGCCGGTGGTGAATGGGATGCTTCAAAGTATAGCACTTATATCCCCGACAAAGACGGTATCATTCCCATCTGTGATGATGAATATTTTGAGGACGACATTGCAAATCGGTTTGTGGACTTCGTCCGTGTGGTTTATGGGGAAGAGACACTGGAGGAGAATCTGAAATTTATTGCTGATGCGCTCGGTGGCAAAGGTGCGCCGCGCCAGGTCATTCGGGATTATTTTATGAATGATTTCTATGCCGACCACCTGAAGATTTATCAGAAGCGACCGATTTACTGGCTGTTTGACAGCGGAAAGAAGAACGGTTTCAAGTGCCTGATTTATATTCACCGCTACAAGCCAGACACTATCGCTCGTATCCGCACGGATTATGTGCATGAGCAGCAGGCTCGTTACCGCACAGCAATTTCTGGATTAGAAAACCAAATTACAAATGCTGGTACCGGCGAGCGCGTGAAGTTAAGCAAGCAGTTGAAGAAACTGCAAGACCAGGCAGACGAACTGCATGGTTACGAGGAGAAAATACACCACCTTGCCGACCAGTTCATTTCCATTGATTTGGACGACGGCGTGAAGCACAATTACGAAATATTTAAAGATGTTCTGGCAAAAATAAAGTAAAGCAAAATCGAGGTGAATGTAGTGAAACTGAACAATATAAAAATTAATAATTACAGATGCTTCAAAGAGGCAAATATTGATTTTGAAGACGATATAACACTGATTGTTGGCAAGAATGGTTCTGGTAAAACTGCTGTCCTGGATGCGGTGGCGGTTTCCGCTAGTACATTTTTGCTGGGAATCGATGGTGGTGTGAGCAGGAGTGTTTTAAAGGATGATGCCAGATATGAATTTCATGATTTGGATGGGACGATTGATTCTCAGCATCAGTTTCCTGTAAGTATCGAGAGTATTGGTGATTGTTGCGACAGGCAGAATGTAAAATGGGTTCGTTCTCTCAATTCTGCAAACAGCAAAACAACCGTTAAAGATGCGGGAGAATTGACAGATATTTCCAAAAACGTGCAGAACCAGATTATGACAGGGAATAAGGATTTGCTACTTCCTCTTATTTCTTATTATGGTACCGGTCGGTTATATGCACAGAAGAAAGAGAAGCGCAATCTCAAGTCTTTGACGGAGTTTAAGCGACAGGTTGGATATGTGGATTGTATGGCAGCAGAGTCAAATGAGAAACTGATGCTGAACTGGTTTCAGAAGCAGACAATGAAAAGCCTACAGGAACAGCAGAAAACAGGAGTGTTAGAGAAACCATTGCTTTTGCAAACGGTGGAGAATGCTATTTGCAGGTGCTATGAGAGAATCAGTGGGGCGAGCAATACCTCTCTTGTCTTTGACTTGGATACGCACAGACTTGTTTTGGAGTTTAAGTCTTCAGAGGGCAGTGTGCAGAAATTTGCGATGGACGAAATGAGTGATGGCTACAAGAATACGCTTAGTATGATTGGAGATATTGCTTATCGTATGGCAGTGCTGAACCCCATGTTAGGAAGCAGGATATTGGAAGAGACACCGGGGATCGTTTTGATTGATGAGGTGGATTTACATTTGCATCCACAGTGGCAGCAGTCGATTCTTAGCGACCTTCATGCTGTTTTTCCAAAGGTGCAGTTTATTGTTACATCGCATGCACCTGAAGTAATCAATTCAGTTTCAAGGAAACAGATACGGATACTGGATAGAGGCGAGATTTATATACCTGCAGCTGAGACATATGGGCGAGACGCGAATTCCATTTTAAGAGAAGTCATGAAGGTGTCGGAGCGACCAGTTGAAGTCAAGCAGCGCATCGATTACTTTTATGCCTGTATGGATGAAAAAGATTATAAAAAGGCGGACAGAGCTTTGACGGAGATAGAGGATATTGTTGGAACAACGGATCCGGATCTTGCGGCGGCAAGGACATCACTGGAGTTGGAAAAAATGTTAGGAGAATAGCTTATGATTGTGATCAATAGAGGGAAAGAACCAGATAGACTGTTGGAGTTTCGCCTGCAGAATCCGGAGGCTGACTATGAGGATATGCCCTCTGAAGTGAGAGATGATGTCAGGGAGCAGATGTGGCGGGAACAGAGCCATTTATGTGGATATTGCATGAAAAGGATTAAGAAATATGAGGATGTTAGAATTGAACATTGCAGGCCCAGACATCCGCAGGGCGAAACAGAACACAATAAGAGTGCGACACTGGATTTTAAATGGATGTTGGGGGTATGTTACGGCAACAGCCTGGAAAGAGGTGTTAATAAGGAAGATATGACATGCGATGCTCATAAGGAAAACGCTGAGCTGGTAGTTAATCCTTATAGCGAAGCTTCCATAAGAAAGATAAAATACCGATCAGATGGCCGAATTTATTCCGATGATCCAGAAATTAATCGGGATGTAACTGAGACACTAAATCTTAACTGTGAGGCAGTTTCTCTTCCGCAGACGCGAAGAAAAGTGTTAGAAAAAGAAAAGAGCAGGATTTTTATGAAATGTAAGGGCAAGTCTCAGATCGCGGTTATGAGGGAACTGGAACGTACATATGTAAGTCTGGTGCAGGAGAGAAATCTGACACCTTATTGTGGGATTATTATTTCGTGGCTAGAAGATAGACTGAAAAAATCATAGGAATTACTCAAACACTGTTTGGGCAAAGTAGTTGAGATGAGTGGAATATACGAAGTATATTGATGAATTACGATTTCCGAACCAGCGGTTCGGAAATTCAATAAGGTTCACTGGAAACAGGAGACAGAGAATTATGCCAAGTGTAGACACAGATAAAATTATACATGATTTAAATGCCAGATTTGCGGCTCCTCTTCCGGAGTTTTATAAGCGTCGTATTATTTTCTGGTATGATGAGGAACGAGAGTTTGAGGATAAGTTGGATGAGATTGCTCTCGATAATGTAAAGATGGTCGTTGTGACCGGAACGAATACCTTTGAGGTGAAGAAGCTTCTCTGTGCCGATGATACGTCATCAAATTATCTTGTGTACTTCCCGCTCTCCTTTGAGCAAGAGGATGACAACTGGCTTATCAATGTTCAGCTTTACAGCGAGGAATACCGAGCTGACCTGCAGTCCATCTGGATGGACGAGATGGGTCTTCCAGCCACGCCGGTTATCCGCAGGCAGGTAAAGAACTACCGGAAATATTTTAATGACCAGAAGCGCCGTGCAAAAGTAAAGGCGCTCAGCCAGAATATCTCCACGGCCTCTCAGGTGCATCTTTCGGTGATGGCAGCTATTTGTGGAAATAAGGATATTCAGCCGGGACACATTGTTCAGGCTGTATTAAGTGCCGGACTGGATCTGGATACGAATCCTGTTTATCAGGACTTTGTATACTACGGAGCGCAGAATGCTTTCTGGGTGATGGTTTCTCAGGCTACCGGGTACAACGAGGCAGATAATCCAAGCCTTAGCAGACTGGCAGTGCATATGCTTTTGACTGCTGCCACGAGAACGATGCATCAGGATAATTTGTCGGGATTGAATTCCTGTATCTCTACACCGCACCAGGCATTCTGCTTTGATACGGTTTCTGACTGGATGAACGGTGATAAGAAGCAGCAGATGTATGAGACAGCGCGTTTTGTAGAGGATGAGATGCGCCTTTCACAGCGCTTCTCAAAGCTCAGTATTGAAGAACTGGCCGAGACAGAAATCTTCCCATGCGTAAATGAGTGTATACTGGTTTCCCTGATGACCGAAATCAGTGACCAGATTATTCGTGCAGATGTGATTCGAGGCATTGTAGAAAAACGCCGTACTTTTGCGTGGTACGATGCGGTGTCCTGTTATTATGAGGGAGTCCTGCAGGTGGCCAATATGCAGAGCTTTTTCTTAAATCATGCCGATGGGTTCCATACCGTTGAACCGGCAAAGGTCTGGTCAGAATACACATCGGAATATTATCAGATGGACACCTATTACCGGTTGTTCCATCTCTGCTTCCAGCGCAGCCTGAAAGCATCAAATCCTCTATTAGATGACCTGTTCAAGCATGTCACAGAAAAGGTGGAAGGACTCTACTCCAACTGGTTCCTTGGGCAGCTTGGCGCAAACTGGTCAGATGCCTGCGCGGATAACCTGGCACAGTACGGGCGTATTTTGGAAGTGCCGCAGCAGGTAGACTTCTATAGTGATAAAGTAAAAAAAGAAGACAATCGCGTCTTCGTGATTATCTCGGATGCTTTGCGGTATGAAGTGGCAGCTTCTCTGACAGAACAGTTGCGTAGAGAGACGCAGAGCAAAGTGACTCTGAAAAGCTGTGAGGCTATCTTCCCGACGGTCACCAAATTTGGCATGGCAGCGCTTCTGCCGCATAGCGAACTGACCGTTACAGAAAAATCGAACGGTGAGCTTGCCGTCCTTGCAGATGGTCAGCCGACCGATGCCGGATACAGAGACAAGGTGCTGAAAGCAGCAAATGCGAACAGCGTGGCTTTAAAATACGATAACATCATTGGCCTGAAACGAGTCGAGCGGTCTGCTATGGCCAAGGGCATGGAGGTTGTCTATATTTACCACGATAAAGTGGATGAGGCGAGCCACATATCTGACAGCTCGGTATTCCCGGCCTGCAATGAGGCTATAACAGAGATTAAGAATCTGGTGCGCATCATCGTGAATGAGTTTGGCGGCACCAAGATTATTATCACTGCGGATCACGGTTTTCTTTACACATACAGCCCTCTCAACGAGGACAGCAAGGTGGACAAGACCACACCATCCGATCAGGATGTGGAAATTGACCGCAGATATCTGATTACCAGAAAAGGTGCGAATCCTGAGTACCTTCTGCCGGTGAAGTTTATAGATGAGAATTACGAAGCGTTTGCGCCAAGAGAAAACGTCCGTATCAAAAAGAAGGGCGGCGGACTGAACTTTGTGCATGGTGGCATCAGTCTACAGGAAATGGTTGTACCTGTAATTGAATATCACTTCCTTCGCTCCAGCACCAGTGCTTACAAGCGCAACAAGGATAAGATTGACACAAAGCCGGTGACATTAAACCTGCTTTCCGCAGGCCGGAAAATCAGTAACATGATTTTCTCGTTGAATTTCTATCAGAAGGAAGCTGTCGGTGACAACCGGGAGGCTTGCAATTATCTGGTGTACTTTACAGATGCTGCAGGAAGTGTTATCAGTGACACACAGAAGATTATTGCAGACAAGACCAATTCGGATGGACGTGAGCGGACATTCAGGTGCAGCTTTAACCTGCGCTCACAGAAATATAGTAGCCACGACACCTACTATCTCGTGATTGCTGATGAGAGCGGTCTGCAGGCTCCGCTGAGAGAAGAATTCCAGATAGACATAGCGTTTGCGGTAGATGATTTTGATTTCTTTAGCTGAGAGGCAGGAATAGTTATGGATGAAAATAATTTGATAACGCTTATTGATAGGATTCCAGAAATCAAAGGTCAGTTTAAATTAGAACAGTTTAAAATGGGACGTTCGCCCCAAAAAGGAACGATTACACAATCGTTTGAGGTAATTCACAATGACCCTGTATACTTGGAATGGAAGGCTGATATAGAATGTGAGTTAGACAATCTGCCAGGAACTGAAACAACTAAAGATATACGAGAAATTTTTAGGCATATGTCTGGATGGTCTGATAAAACAGACTTTGCTCAGCTGGAAGCGAAGTTACACGCGTTAAAGAATTGGCTTAAGACACAAAATAATGTAGTTTCAAACGATGATGACGCTTTCGATAAATATTCTGAGGTAGGTATAAATACAAATATTTTGAAAGCAATTGCTAATGTTCAAGCCAATCACATTTATAGTGGTCGAACAGAAGATGAAATAAATGACGGAGTGCGGGGACATCTTCGAATGGTGTATTTTGTCGAGGATCAAACGAGACAGGGGGAATCAGAGTCAGGACAAAATGCCGGAGAGGTAGATCTTCAGATTTGGGATAAAGATAATCTTCCTATTGCAATTGTAGAAGCACTAAAGATGGGATCGCTCACAAAGGATAATTTAGATAAACATATACAGAAGCTACTTACAAAATATGATCCCATAGGATGCCCATACGTCTATGTTTTGGTATATGCAATAGGACCTGAGTTTGCTTCTTTTTCCGAACGATTATGGAACTATATCAATGAATATCAGTTTCCATATCCTGTGGTTAAAGAATTAGAGATGGACGATATCTCATACACAGAAACACAAAGGGCAAGCATTTTTTTGGAGAGAAATAAAAAGGAAATACACGTTTATTTCTATTCTATCCATATATCATAAAGAGAGCGTTGGCATGTATGGTATGTATAAAGTCACTACATGGAGGTATTGCTGATGGATGCAAAGGAAACGGGTCAGAGCAGTCGTGAAATTATAAAGGATAAGCTTCGGCAGACTTTTGACGGTAAGATTGTCCGTAAAAACCTGACCAAGAAAATCAAGGAAGGAGCAAATGTTCCTGTTTACGTCCTTGAGTTCCTTCTCGGCCAGTATTGCAGTTCCGATGATGAGGAAGTCATCGAGCACGGTGTACAGAACGTAAAGCGTATTCTGGCAGATAATTTCGTGCGCCCAGATGAGGCACAGAAGATTTTGTCAAAGCTTCGCAGCCGTGGCAGTCACACAGTTATTGACCAGATTACTGTGCGACTCGACATGAAGCACAATGCTTATGTGGCAGATTTTTCCAATCTCGGAGTGAGCAACATACCGATTGCAGACGAGTACCCGGAGAAGTATGACCGCCTGCTCTGCGGTGGTATCTGGTGTATTGTGCAGCTGAATTATGAGTACATAGAGGAAGACAAAAAGAATGGCATTCCGATTCGAATCCGCAAGCTGACCCCTATTCAGATGCCACACATCGAGATGGAGGAATTGAAACAGGGACGCAAGGCCTTTACCAAAGATGAATGGCTGGACGTTCTTATGCGCTCCATCGGCATGGAACCGGACGAACTGACCTATCGTGAGAAATGGCTGCTTCTGACTCGTATGATTCCGCTGGTGGAGAACAACTTCAACCTCTGCGAGCTGGGACCGAGAAGCACGGGTAAATCTCATCTGTATAAGGAGATTTCTCCAAACAGTATTCTTGTCTCCGGTGGTCAGACCACGGTGGCAAACCTGTTTTACAATATGGGAAGAAAAACAGTTGGTCTTGTCGGACTTTGGGACTGCGTAGCTTTCGATGAGGTTGCCGGTATCCGTTTCAAGGATAAGGACGGCGTACAGATTATGAAGGACTACATGGCATCCGGATCCTTTGCGCGTGGCAAGGAAGAAAAGGCTGCCTCTGCTTCCATGGTATTTGTCGGAAACATCAATCAGAGTGTGGACGTGCTTTTAAAGACATCCAGCCTCTTTGACCCGTTCCCGCCAGAGATGGGAACCGATACAGCATTCCTCGACCGTATCCATTGTTATCTTCCGGGTTGGGAGATACCAAAGTTCCGACCGGAACATTTTACGAATGATTATGGATTCATCAGTGACTATCTGGCTGAGTTTATCCGTGAGCTTCGCAAAGAGCAGTACGGAGATGCGCTTGACCGTTACTATCGGCTTGGGAAGAATCTGAACCAGAGAGACACGATTGCCGTGCGCAAGATGATAGACGGCTATTTGAAGCTCCTGTATCCTGATGGAGAATTCACCAAGGAGGAGCTGGAGGAAATCGTCCAGATTTCGCTGGAGATGCGTCGCCGTGTCAAAGAGCAGCTTAAAAAACTTGGAGGGATGGAATTCTACGATGTGAACTTCTCTTACATCGATGAGGAGACATTTGAGGAACATTATGTTTCCGTGCCGGAGCAAGGCGGCGGTAAGCTGATCCCGGAAGGTATGTGCAATCCCGGACAGGTCTACACAGTCTCCCGTGGCAAGTCAGGAATGCTTGGAGTATTCCGTCTGGAATCACAGATGCTACCCGGAAATGGAAAGCTCGAATGTACCGGTATCGGCTTTGACCGAGGCTGCAGAGAAGCAACCAATACAGCATTCAACTTCCTCAAAGCCAATGGAAGCCGCATCAGTGGTTCCATCAGCACGACAACGAAAGACTACATAGTTAACTATCAAGACCTGCAGGGCATCGGAATGACCAGCCGACTGGCTCTGCCTACACTGGTTGCCATCTGCTCAATTGCACTTGGAAAACCGGCGCTGAGTTCGTTGGCCGTGCTCGGAGAAATCAGCATCAGCGGAACCATGATTAAGGTGGACGAGCTGGCAAACGCGCTCCAGATATGCGTAGATAGCGGTGCAAAGAAGGTACTTCTACCGATGACTTCTGCAGCAGACCTGGGAACTGTACCGGCAGACTTGATAAGCAGTTTTAATTTGATTTTCTATAGCAGCGCGGAGGATGCGGTGTTTAAAGCGCTGGGTGTGGAGTGACAACTGGAAAGGTAGGAAATTATGGCATACGGAAGAACGATTGAATTGTTCCTCGTAAACGGAACCGCTGATAGCTTTACCACGGCGGAACTGTCCAACTGGAATGGAAAAGCATTGAAAATACCAAGGATGGAGGTCGCATCATGTGACTGTGACGATTTGACGCAGCCAGGTGTATATTTCCTCTTCTGTAAAGAGGACGATGGCTCGGATTCCGTATACATTGGTGAAGCTGAAAACGTCAAAGAGCGACTGTTGCAGCATCTCCGAGACTCTCAATCAGAAAAAGAAAAATACTACTGGAACACAGCTGTGGTGTTTGTTGGTAGAGATTTGAATAAAGCGCATATACGCTATCTTGAGAATCGGTTTGTAGAGATTGCGAGAACCTGCAAGCGATATATTGTTCTTACCAAGAATACATATAGCCATACTATGCTGAAAGATTCTCAAAAGGCAGTGATGGAGGAATTCATTGATAATGTGAAGGTTCTTATCAATGCACTCGGCTACAATGTTCTCAAACCAATACCGAGCAAGCCTGTACCAGAAAAATCCGTTCCTGAAACCAAGGACGTTGACACAGTCTATCTGCATTTAGAGCGGACAATCAAGAAGGTTGGAAAGGTTGAAGCTGACGGAAGTCAAACTTCTGAGGGCTTTGTGGTTTTCCAGGGAAGCCAGATTTCTCCTGAAGACGATGATACGATTCCAGCAGTGGTCAAGCAGCGGAGGAAATCAGCCCCTATTGATGAAGACGGTATATTACAGGAAGATATGCTTTTCACTAGTCCTTCTTATACCGCGATGTTTGTTATCGGTAAGAGCGCAAACGGACTGACCAGTTGGAAGACGGCAGAAGGCAAAACGCT
>Ga0192288_1019_pt1 | contig 16489 bp, 10 predicted proteins | sample Koala_Koa22_J3_FD_131243 | JGI IMG/M metagenome (GOLD analysis project Ga0192288, IMG submission 131243) | Enriched cells from koala feces incubated with labeled cellulose particles, San Francisco Zoo, California, United States - Koala_Koa2-2_J3 ...
TTTGAGCACGAGAGATGAAATATTTTCCGCGATGGTAGCATATGGTTTTCTGAATTATGAAGACGGAAACGTCCATATACCGAACAGGGAACTGACAGATGAGTTTGCAAAGACCATCCGCAGAGAAAAGAAGCCGGGTTGAAGTTTTCTGATCCTTCGATCTACTCCTCCTCATGAGTTTTTTTATCGTGCTTCTCGCGCAGTGTCACAGCTTTTGCAGCCATCCGGCGGCGTTCATCCGCCTGTGCCGCATAATGTCTCCGGGTCGTGTTCACATCGGAATGCCCCAGTACATCCGCCACCAGATAGATATCGCCCGTCTCCTGATAGAGACTGGTCCCGTAGGTACTCCGCAGCTTATGCGGCGTAATATTTTTTACCGTCGTCACGAGCCGGGCATATTTTTTGACTAGATTTTCCACGGAACGCACATTGATCCGCCGGTTCTGCATGGAGAGAAAGAGCGCCTCCGTGCTGCCCTCCTGCGGATGCATCTGCAGGCGTTCATCCAGATACTCATCCAGCGCCTCCGCGACCTCATCGCCGAAATAGACGACCATTTCCTTGCCGCCCTTGCGGTGTACCCTGATCCCGTTGTTTTTGGCATCTATGTCGTCCAGATCCAGTCCCACACACTCCGAGACTCGGATACCCGTGCCTAAAAGGAGTGTCAGAATCGCCAGATCACGCTTTTTAGTCTTCGCATGATATTTCTTCTGTCTGTCAGTCAGCTTCTCACCGGACTCCGCTTCATCGAGAAGGATGGCGACCTCGTCGACATCCAGCCGGACAATCGTCTTTTCATGCCGCTTCGGCATCTGGACAAGGGCGGCCGGATTTTTCTCTATCATTTCCTTTCTGAAAAAATAATTATAAAGGCTTCGCAGCGCGGAGAGCTTTCGCATCTGTCCGCGCTCGTCATTCGTATACTCCGCGCCGTTGTGCGTATAAACCTTCAGATACTGCATGTACTCCTCAATGTCGAGCGGACTGATCCGGTCCAGCAGGGAGAGCGGGAACTCCGTCACATCCTGATCGGCGAGAGACGGATTGCTTTCCTTAAGAAAATGGAAAAAAACACCCAGATCATACGCGTAGGCTATTCTGGTCCGGGAGGATGTCGTGGGTGTGATACCGATAAAAAACTCCCGGCAGAAGCGGGGCAGACCGTCGATCAGCTCCCGGAGCTTCCGTTCATTGTCAATATTTACTTTCTCATGATAAGCGCGTTCTTTCACAGTCATAGTTCCTTTCATCACGGATGAAAATGTAATCTAAGAGACATAGCTGTAGTATAACACAGACGGATGAAAAAGGAAACATTTCGCTAAAACAGAAAAAATTGGAACAAAAAGTACACCTTTTGTTCCAAATGAATTCCCCGAAAAAACTCCCCCAAAATATCTCCGAAAATAAATTACGTGGTATTTAATACTTCAAAAAAACAGCGTAAGTAACGTCATTTTTGCGTCAATATACGCCTTTTTTTGGTACATTATGCCAAAATAACACGTCTGTTTTTGCCATATATAGACAAAAAACGCATTCCATATGTTTCCAAATCAATATGTTCCAAACACTCTACGAGTATACAATAACCTTCTGTAAATTGCAATAGTCATTTGGAACAAAAGGTGTACTTTTTGTTCCAGGATCTCACAGATTTTTTGGTGATTATTCACAGATTTTATGGAGAATTTTGCTGTGGAGTTTGAACTATTTGACCATAACAGAATCGCTTACGAGGCAGCCGTTGAGACGATGGAGAGCGCCGGGAAGGCCGCTATCGTCCATCCGACGGGTACCGGGAAGTCGTTTATCGGCTTTCAGCTGGCGGCGGACCACCCTGGAGAGCAGATCCTGTGGCTCTCGCCCTCCCGCTATATCTTCGACACACAGCTGGAGAACCTCGCGGAGGCATCCGGCGGAGAGGTGCCGGAGAACATCGAGTTCGTGACCTACGCGAAGCTGATGCTGATGGATGGGGAGGAGATCGAATCCATCCGCCCGGCGTACATTATCCTGGACGAATTCCACTGTTGCGGGGGCGCAGATGTGGGGGCAGGGCGTCAGATGCCTCCTGGAGGCTTATCCGCACACGCCCATCCTCGGCCTGTCCGCCACGAATATCCGTTACCTGGATAACCGGAGGGATATGGCCGATGAGCTGTTTGACGGGAACATTGCATCGGAGATCACGCTGGGCGAAGCGATCGTCCGCGGGATACTGAACCCGCCGAAGTATGTTCTTTCCATCTTTAAATATGAAGCAGACCTGAAAAAGTATGAAGCCAGGATCCGGAAGGATCGGAGCAAAGCTGTCCGGGACGAAGGCGAGAAGTATCTGGAAGCGCTGCGGCGCGCCCTGGAGAACGCCGACGGCCTGGACGTTATCTTTGACAAGCATATGGCAGACCGGACGGGCAAATATATCGTGTTCTGCGCGAATAAAGAGCATATGGACGAGATGATGGGGCATATGGAGTGGTTCGCGAAGGTGGACCGCCAGCCGCATGTGTACTCACTGTATGCCGCGGACCCGTCCGCAGACAGTGAGTTCGAGGCATTCAAGGCGGATGACGACCGCACGCATCTGCGCCTCCTCTACTGCATCGACGCCCTGAACCAGGGCATCCATGTGGCTGATATCAGCGGGGTGATTTTACTCCGCCCGACCGTCTCCCCGATTGTCTACAAGCAGCAGATCGGCCGCGCGCTGTCGGCTTCCAAAAAGAAAGACGCCGTTATCTTTGATATCGTGCTGAATATTGAAAACCTGTATTCCATCGGGGCCGTCGAGGAGGAGATGGAGATCGCTACAGCCTATTACCGCGAGCTGGGCGAGAGTGAATATGTCGTAAATGAACATTTTAAGACCATCGATGAGGTGCGCGACTGCATCGAACTGTTCGACCGGCTGAACGATGTGCTGGGAGGTTCCTGGGATCTGATGTACGAGAAAGCAAAAGCGTATCATGACGCTTACGGCTGCCTGGAGATCCCGCACCGCTATATAACGGAGGACGGCTATTCCCTCGGCTCGTGGGTGAGCGCACAGCGCGCCGTCCGCGCAGGCACGATGCACGGGAGTCTGTCAGAAGAACAGATCCGGAAGCTGGACGCCATCGGCATGGTCTGGGAGAGCCGGAATGAGCTGGCCTGGGCGAAGAACTATCGTGCCGCGGAGCAGTATTACAAAGAACACGGCGTGCTGGATGTGCCGGGCAGTTATGTGACGGAGGACGGCATCCGGCTGGGCGACTGGCTGAAAAACATCCGCAAGTGGAAAAATGCCGGCGCCCACCAGAACTACCTGACGCCGGAGCGGATGGCCCGGTTAGACGCCATCGGCATGGTCTGGGATATGCTGGATTACTACTGGGAGTGTTCCTACCGGGCAGCCTACGAGTACTACCGCGAGAACAGGCACCTCGACGTCCCAGCTAAATATGTCACAGAAGACGGCATCCGGCTGGGCACATGGATCCAGCGCCTGCGTTTTACAGGAAATGGAACAATGAAGAAAACGACGCTCTCAGAAGAGCAGGTCAAACGCCTGGATGCCATCGGCATGATCTGGTCAGACCGGAATGAGCGGCAGTGGGACAGATATTTCGAGCGGGTGAAGCAGTATTACCAGCAGCACGGGAACCTCTCAATCCCCAAGAACTGTGAGGTCGACGGCCTGAAGCTGGGGAACTGGTTCTCACACCAGAAATCAGAGTACCGCGCCGGGCGGCTCTCAGAGCGCAGATCCGGAAAGCTCAGGGAAATCGGGATTGACAAAGAGACCGGCTCATGGGAATACAAGGTCGTTCTCGTTCGGAAATACCTGCGGGAACACAACACCAGACACATCTCGCAGGATGTTGTGGTGGAAGGCGTCTGGCTGGGCAAGTGGCTCGCTGTCCAGAGAAAAGCACTGGAAGCCGGGAAGCTGAAGCCGGAGCAGGTGAAGCTGCTCACAGGCATTCCGATGCGGACGAAAAAGGAAGATCTGTGGGAACAGGCCTATGAACAGGCTTGTGCCTACTACAAAACATATGGAAATCTGAACATATCCAGGACGTATGTCACCGATACCGGGTATCGGCTCGGCCACTGGGTCAGCCGCCAACGGCAGCTGCGGCGGGATGGATGTCTGTCGGATGAACAGATCCGAAGGCTGGAAGCCATCGGGTTCGTCTGGGAGGCGGAGAAAACCGCGGTGTAAAAGAACCTGCGGATAAAAGATACTGCGATAAAAAAGCGTGTGGTAAACGCACCGTGCCTGCAGAAAGTTCTGTATGGCATATCTTTAATCAGAAGATACAACCAAATTATAAATTGATGGTAAGTACAAACTCCGGCAACCGGCAGCTCGTCGCATCGCCGCGGCTGCGGAACCGGACATCATAGCGGACTATGTCCTGCGCTGAATGAAGCGCGGGATGGCGAAGCTATGTCTCCTTTATTGCTTATATTCTGGTTTTGAAATAAGCATAGAAAAATGTTTATGCCTGCTGTCTGGCAGGATTTAATAATTGTAATACTAAATACAGGTGGCTTAATGAACAGAAGGATAAAAACTTTCAGCAAACTGAAAATTCAACATTGGAAACTGATAGCAATCGGTCTGGCGATTTTTGACATAATTGCTATTTTCTTTTCCTATTTCTTTGGGCTGTGGCTGCGGTTTGACTTTCAGTATACAACCATACCGCCAGAATACATGCAGTCTTATATAAGATTCATCCCGTTTTATATAGTGGCTTCACTTATTTTCTTCCGGTTTATGCGGATGTATCGGGGGATCTGGCGTTTTGCCGGGTTTCGGGAACTGATCCGCTATACTCTGGCTTCTCTTCTGGCATCGGCGGCCCATTGCGTTTTGATTACACTTATTTGCCGAAGGATGCCTTTTTCCTATTACATCGTCGGAGCGGTCATTCAGATCATCCTTGTTGTAGGCGTCCGGTTTACTTACCGATTCTATACACAGATGATCGTAAAGAAAAGCGATATTCCTGAAACACCGGCGAAAAACGTCATGATCATCGGCGCAGGCGCGGCCGGTATGACGATCGTGCGTGAATTACAGCATTCGGATAAGATAAATGATGTTCCTGTCTGCATGATTGATGACAATCCCAATAAGTGGAATCGATATATTGAGGGCGTTCCTGTGGTCGGCGGCAGGGATGATATCCCTGCCATGTCAGAAAAATATAAGGTTGATGAGATTTATTTCTGTATCCCGTCAGCCAGAGCGTCAGAGAAAAAGGATGTTCTTAATATTTGTAAGGAGACCGGATGTAAGCTGAAAAGCCTCCCGGGAATCTATCAGATCACGAATGATGAGGTACTCGTCAGCCGGTTGAAATCTGTAGCTGTGGAAGACCTGCTCGGCAGGGAACCGATCCGTGTGGATATGGCGGAAATCTTTCAGTACATACAGGGCAAAACAATTCTGGTCACAGGCGGAGGCGGTTCGATTGGCAGCGAGCTGTGCAGGCAGATTGCGGGGCATCAGCCGGAACGCCTGGTCATTTTCGATATTTATGAGAACACAACCTATACCGTTGAGTTGGAACTGCGTGAGAAATATCCGGATCTGAATCTGAATATCCTGATCGGATCCGTCCGCGACAGCCGCAGGATCAACCAGGTGTTTGAGACATATCATCCGGACATTGTGTTCCATGCGGCGGCACATAAGCACGTACCGCTGATGGAATACAGCCCGAACGAGGCGATTAAAAATAACGTGGTTGGCACATACAAGACGGCATACGCAGCGCTGAAGCACGGGACTCAGCGGTTCGTACTGATCAGCACGGACAAGGCTGTGAATCCGACAAATATCATGGGTGCGTCCAAGCGGATCTGTGAGATGGTGATCCAGAGCATGGACGCAGTGAGCCGGAGCGGGCGAGTGGATATGCTTCCGTTTTTACACGCACATAAAGATAAGGTGATCGACGGACAGATCGCCGCTGACCCGGTTGACCATATGGCAGCCGGATGGGAGCACGGTGAACTGAAAGTCGAAAGTGTGAAGAATAAAAACAGGACGGGTACACAGTTTGTGGCTGTCCGTTTTGGAAATGTTCTCGGCAGCAATGGTTCCGTGCTCCACCGTTTTAAAAAGCAGATTGAGGAAGGCGGACCGGTCACGGTGACGCATCCTGATATCATCCGTTTCTTTATGACAATCCCGGAGGCAGTCAGCCTGGTACTGCAGGCAGGTATATACGCCTGGGGCGGCGAAATCTTCGTATTGGATATGGGTGAACCGGTCAAGATCGATACGCTGGCAAGGAACCTGATCAAGTTGTCAGGGTACAGGCCGGATGAGGATATCCCGGTGGTCTACACCGGTTTGAGGCCGGGTGAGAAGCTGTATGAAGAAAAGCTTATGGCTGAGGAAGGAATACAGAAGACCGATAATGAGCTGATTTATATCGGGAAGCCGATTCCGTTTGAGGTGGAGGAATTCCTGAAGCAGCTGGAGAAACTGGCGGAGGCGAGTTATGAAAATAGTCCGGATATTGTGCGGATGGTAGAGAAGATTGTCCCGACATTCCATCCGGCCGGGGAGAAGCCGGGGAGAGTTTGAAAATGCAATAGAACAGGAGCAAATAGTAAACGGGCCATACTGAGGGTAAGCCGATACAAAAGTCAGAAGTTTTAAAGCAATTTACATGCTACGGTTAACTGATGGTTATGATGATAGATAAGGAACTGTGTAGATGAACACAGCCTCTATCTTGTATATGGGATGATATTGCTGGAGAGTGTGGTTATGAACACAAGGTTGAGTGCAGAAGAGAAAACAAAGCAGCAAAACTGTAATCACTAAGGCAGAAGATGACAGGAAGACGGCTTTTAATGAAAAGACCGCACTTAACTGGATGTCTGTTTACGATATTAACGAGCCTTGGGTGCAGCAGTACATTGAGGACTTTGGCTGTGAGCCGAGTTTTTTCTAAAAATAAATAAAAATTGAAAAAGGAGTTTGGAAGATGAACTATTTAGTTGTGGTGGCGCATCCGGATGATGAAGTTTTGGGAGCCGGTGCAACAATACATAAACTTGTGTCTAATGGGAATAAAGTGGCTGTGGCAACGATGGCTAACCATGCTGCGGCTCGCGCAAATATTTCTGATACGCTTGCTGATGATCAGGCTAGAGCTATGCAGATACTTGGGGTTGAAAGAACATACGCAGCGGACTTCCCGAATATCAAGATGAACACAGTGCCGCATCTGCATTTGGTTCAGTTTGTAGAAAAATGTATAGAGGATTTTCAGGCAAGGGTATTGATTACACATCATCCGTCTGACACAAATATTGACCATGTTATGACGGCTGAAGCTGTTCAGGCAGCGTGTAGATTATTTCAAAGAAAAGACGGCGTTGCTCCACTGAGAAAACTACTCTATATGGAGGTTCCGTCATCTACAGAGTGGTCGGTAGATTCTTCATCAAACCGTTTTATAGCTAATTATTTTGTAGAGGTTGGCAAAGAAGGAATCAATATAAAAATAGAAGCCCTTTCTGCGTATAAAGGTGTCATGAGGGATTATCCGCATCCCAGGTCAAGGCAGGCGTTGGAGGGATTGGCCGCCTATCGTGGCTCTCAGGCAGGATGCAATTATGCCGAAGCTTTTGAGTGCGTGTTCAGGAGGGATTGAAGAAAGTAGAAAATATGAATAAATTGGACGTACATACAGTTACGGTCGTAGGTGCCAATGGTATGATGGGCAGAAATGTCTCCGCCATATTTACATTCTTCGGCCATGCAAAAGTATATATGATCAGCAGAGACATCAATAAATCCAAAACTCCAAGGAATGCGATGATGTTAAATGTCGGCGGAAGTGCAACAACGAATTATATATTTATAGTTGGAAGATAGGAAATAATGGAATATTTTAAGGTAAATGCTTTTAAATATGATAAGAATAAAGATTTTGTGGTGACTGCACCATCTTCTCTGAACAAGCCGAAGAATAACACCATTATGTTTGTTACAGAAGAACATATCAATGAATGGCCTGCGTTAGGAAAGGTGCAGGACTGTATTGTTATCTGGCCAGAAAATCATGATGTGCCAGTTGAAATCAGGGATAGGCACGTTTTTGTGATGCATCACGAGCCGCGGCTAGGGTATGCGGAGTTCTTTAGGGATAATCACATTACTTATAATGCAGAACCACAGGAGTTTGACGTTGTAAATGGTGCATTTATTGCTAAAGGGGCAAAGATCGGTAAGAATACTATCATTTTTCCGGGAGCTTATATAGATTCCAAAGTGACAATAGGCGAAAACTGTTATATTGCATCCGGCGTTAAGCTTATGGGAGCCGTGAAGATAGGAAATGACTGCATAATTCGTGAAAATACTGTTATAGGAAGCGACGGGCTCACAACCCGCCGGGATGAATCTGGAAAAGTGGTAACAATTCCGCAGTTTGGGGGTGTGACTATTGAAGACAATGTTCAAATTGGGGCTCTTACAGTGATAGGGAAAGGAGCTATTGATGATACGGTCATTCATTCAGGATGTCGTATAGATAACTGTTGTTTTATTTTTCACAATGTCCAGCTTGGCGATGATACGCTGGTTGTTGGAGAAACAATTATGTTCGGCAGTTCATCTACCGGAAAGCGTGCATTCCTTTCGGGTAATTCTACAGTGAGGGATGGAACAAGAATCGGAGAAGATGCATTAGTAGGAATGGGATCCGTTGTAATCAAGGAAGTACCTGATGGCGCAACAGTTAAAGGCAATCCTGCAAGATGAATAGGAAAGAAGAATGAATGGTAAATTAACGTATAAACCACAGGCTGTTTTTACCACGTTACAGAAAAGATACATAAAAGTAAAACGTGTCATGGATTTTCTTTTAGCTCTCCTCATGCTTGCGATATCGTGGCCATTTCTTTTATTGGCTATGTTATGGGTAAAACTTGAGTCAAAAGGACCGGTTATTTTTAAACAGAGGAGACCTGGATATCATCAGAAAATCTTTTCGATTTATAAACTTAGAACCATGCGAATAGAGGTAACGGATAAAACAGGAAGGCCTCTTACTGATGATGAGAGAATGACAAAGTCGGGGAACTTTTTAAGAAAAACCAGTATAGATGAATTGCCGCAGTTGATAAATGTTCTAAAAGGGGATAGAGGTATAATAGGGACAACCAAGAAAACACTGATTTTTCAAGGGTTTGTCCAAGCTTGAGCCAATTTCGTTATGAGGTTTTGTACGAGAGTTTAGATAAGCCCAAGAAATCACAATGGCTTCTTGAGTTGCTTATTTTGACCCAATCTGATAAGCGTACAAAATCTGATAAGGAGGTTGACTTGAGCCTGCGTTCCGGCCAGAGAGTGGTGGACACAGGCTCATCGTCATGTCAAAGACTTGAAAGAAGAATTTTCAATATAGGGAGACACAAGGATATGAGTAATAAAGTTTTGATAGTGGGAGAAAAGTATAGTGACTTAGCGAGTACGATTTGTGATTCGATGGGATACGATTCTCTCGTTTATGGAAGCGAAGCCGACAATATAGGTGAGGTAAGAGATACAGATCATCTGATGTTGGAAAGTTATTATCCTGAATATGACAGAATTGTTTTTACTTATGACAATGGAGAAAAACGAGCATCTTCTATTCTTGAGATGCAGAAATGTTTGGAAAGGGGATGCAAGTACCGCTTTAATACACCGTTTCTGAGACATATGGATACAATCAATATTTCTCCGGATGCAGAGATTGGCGAGGGCTGTGTGATTGGTGCATATGTAAGTATTCAGGCTGGAAGCAAGATTGGTATAGGTACTGTTATAGAAGAGGGAACTGTAATCGGAGCGAATTGTGTTATTGGTGAAGGCTGTACCATAGGTTCTGATTGTCTTATTGAAGGTGGCTGCAAAATCGGTGCGCTTAGTAAAATCGGTTCTAATACCGGAATACATGAGCAAAGTGAAATCGGATATAGATCCGCAATCGGTTCAAATTGTGATATTGGTGAAGGTTGTCATTTGAAGCCGAAATACTATCTGGAAGATGGAAATTCTCTCCCAAAAGGATTTTCAAGATAGCAATAAATATGGCATGTAACCGCAACATAGAAAGAGATGGATGCACTACAAAAAGGCATTTTTCTATGAGCGTTAATCAATAGAAACCAAGAAAGAACGACATGAGTGCAGTCACTGGATGAAATGTATTTTGAGACAAAATTTATGAGTGGTTTGCGCACATGAGACACTAAAAATATTTGGAGGAAACCCTCCCGGAATCGTGCGGGGGGGGTATTACGATGAATGACAGTAATAGATTTGAGAGAGAAAATAACAGAAAAAACACAGGTGGCAAAATGAAGATCCAGCATTGGAAAGTAATAGCAATCGGGCTTATGGTCTATGATGTCATAGCAATCGCCTTTTCTTATTTCTTTGGCTTATGGCTGAGATTTGATTTTCAATTCACAAATATCCCAACAGAATATTTACATTCATATGTGAGATTCATACCGTTCTATATAATCGCTTCAATCCTTTTCTTTTGGTTTATGCGGATGTACAGGGGCATCTGGAGGTTCGCCGGATTCAATGAATTGCTCCGTTATTCGTTAGCATCTCTTATAGCATCAGTTGCTCATGCAGCTGTAATCACGTTGGCATGTAGGAGGATGCCCTTTTCCTATTACATAGTAGGGGCAGTTATTCAGCTTATCCTTGTTGTGGGGATTCGGTTCAGTTATCGGTTCTACACGCAGGTGATTGTGCGAAAAGATAATACTGTAAAGGATAATTCTGCGCAGAGAGTCATGATTATCGGAGCCGGTGCTGCCGGAAGGACGGTTGTCAGGGAACTGCAGCAGTCGGATAAGACAAGCATGGTGCCTTGCTGCTTTATTGATGACAACGCTAACAAGTGGGATCGCTTTATTGAGGGTGTTCCTGTGGTTGGTGGCAGGGAAGATATTCCGAAATTCGTAAAGAAGTTGGGTGTTAGCGAGATATATTTCTGCATACCGACGGCATCAGCAGAAGAGAAGAAAAATATCTTGGATATTTGCAAAGAGACGGGCTGTAAGCTCATGAGCCTGCCGGGTATTTACCAGCTTGCTAATGAGGAAGTGCTTGTAAGCAAACTGAAAGATGTGGCTGTGGAAGATTTGCTTGGAAGAGAGCCGATTAAAGTAGATATGAAGGAAATCTTCCAATACATCAAGGGGAAGACAATTCTGGTCACTGGTGGCGGTGGTTCTATTGGCAGCGAGTTGTGCAGGCAGATTGCGGCACATGAGCCAGAGAGACTGGTTATCTTCGATATTTATGAGAACACGACATATGCTGTTGAACTAGAGTTGCGGGAGAAGTATCCGAACCTGAATCTGAATGTGCTGATTGGTTCCGTGCGAGACAGCAGGAGAATCAATCAGGTATTTGATTTGTATCATCCGGATATTGTATTCCACGCAGCTGCACACAAGCATGTACCGCTGATGGAGTACAGCCCTAATGAAGCGATTAAGAATAATGTGATCGGTACATATAAAACGGCGTATGCCGCACTCACTCATGGAACACAGCGCTTTGTGCTGATCAGTACGGATAAGGCGGTCAATCCCACAAATATCATGGGAGCATCAAAGCGTCTCTGTGAGATGGTTATCCAGAGCATGGACGCGATCAGTAAGAGCGGAAGACTGGATTTGCTGACTTTTGTTCATGCACATAAGGATAAAGTGATTGACGGACAGCACGTTCCAGACCCAGTTGACCACATAGCTGCTGGTTGGGACGAAGCTCCGCAGTCAAAACTGAAAGTTGAGAGCGTGAAAAATAAAGAGAGGACAGGAACGCAGTTTGTGGCTGTTCGATTTGGAAATGTTCTGGGCAGCAATGGTTCTGTTCTTCATCGTTTTAAGAAACAGATCCAGGAGGGTGGTCCGGTTACAGTGACCCATCCAGATATCATTCGTTACTTCATGACGATTCCGGAAGCAGTCAGTCTGGTATTGCAAGCAGGAACTTATGCATGGGGTGGTGAAATTTTTGTTCTTGATATGGGTGATCCGGTCAAGATAGATACGCTGGCAAGGAACATGATTCATTTGTCAGGGTATAAGCCGGATGAGGATATCAAAATCGTCTATACAGGTCTTCGTCCGGGAGAAAAGCTGTTTGAAGAAAAACTGATGGCAGAGGAAGGCATCAAAAAGACCGATAACGAGCTGATTTATATCGGTAAGCCGATTCCGTTTGAAGTTGAGGAATTTCTGAAACAGTTGGAAGAGTTGGCTAATGCAAGTTATGAGAACAGCCCGGACATTGTGAAGATGGTAGAGAAGATTGTTCCGACATTCCATCCGGTGGGAGAGAATCCTGATGGTAAAACAAATGACGCTGGTAAAGCAACAATAAATAACAATCCGATAAAAAACGAGTTGTCTCCAAACACAGAGAGTCAGACTTATGCCAAAGAGGAAGCTGCCGTCACTAAGATTTGATTTATTCAAGGACGCTTTAAAAATGCCAATGAAAGGCACATGTTTAATCGTTATGGAGAGATAAAGTTGGAAGAAAAAGTTAATGAGTGGAATCCGGAAATACATCTGATATATCTTGAGGCTGGGAAGAATGTATTTATCAGATATACAACAATGGAATATCTGAAGAAGAAAAGACATTCTCAGAAGGAAAAATCAATGGCCAGGCCATTTCAGATGGAGGCTGTTCCAGGGTTATTGCAATACAAAAGTTCTGTCGGACAGGGATACGGCAATCTGTTTAATGCGCATTTACTTCGTCTACAAGAAAAGTTAAGAAAAGAGGGAATTTTATTTCCGGAAGTGGAAGGAAACTATGTGGAAAGTCTGCCGCCGGACAACTACAGATTGCATGTAGGTTTTGATGTATGGGAATGTGACCAGAATCAAACTGATATTATAAAGATGATGGAATCTGTTATTCGCAATTACTACCGGCTTTCTGATTATTCCAAACAGGAAATCCAAAAGCTGATTAGCCAGGGAATCCGTTTTATTAACGCTCGTGAATTTCAGGATGCTATGTCATGTTTTAAGAAAGCATATTATGGCGCAAGTCTTAATGCCGGAATGCTGGTTGAACGTCTGTATGCGATGAACAATATGGCACTGATTTATTCGGTCAATGATATGTATGACCATAGTTTTTTGGTTACATACACGGCGTTTAAATTAAGCAAGCGGCAAGATTGCTATGATCCTGTCGCAAAATACATTACTGCGAACAATCATGCTTTTGCGTTGGCAAAGAAAAACCGATATGAGGATGCCGGAAAAGTATATGCGATAACAGCATTGCTTGCAAAAAATATGGGAGACAGCAGGGCGCAGATAACAGCACTGGTTAATCGCGATTGTTGTTTCTTATTTCAGGAAAAGTATGAAATAGCGGCGGAAGAACTGGAAAAAACAGTTCAGCTGGTGAAAACGGATATGCCATCCGAAAAAGAAACGATTCAGGAACTCACAGAGTTATGCGTTTATGCTTATAAATGTTCAAAAGATGAATATAAAAAGAGATTCATTGAGCAACTGGAAATCAACAGAGATTTGCAGAAGAAATTAAAAAGGGTAAGTCTGGCACATGCGGTTCTTAATAACGCAATGTCCTTGGTAGTCAATAGCCTATCTTCCTATTTTACATGGAAGATAAAACTGTTTGACAAGCCAGCGGAAATAGAGCCGATTGAAGCAAATCAATCAAATCAGGAAATCATAGAGGAAAAGGCTAAGATTTATTATTTATAAAGAGTGCCATGCAAGAATGGTTTTGCAACGAAGGAGACAAATAAAGGGAATAAAAATTTGCTGAATATCAGTGCCGGTAATCTTGAGCATTAGTAGAGGAAAATGCGAAAGGAAAAAACGAAACAAGTGTAGATTGTTTTAAATTGGTTAATATTCAGGTGACGATTGATATATCACATGAGAGGGGGAGCGATATGGGTATGAATGAAAACAAGCAAAATACGAATAACGGTTCTGTTAATACTGATGAACCTTTTGAATGCTGGACATCCACAGATGAGTGCATCCATTCCAGACGCTGCTTCATGACAGGAGAGTATTGCTCAAAGCAAAATAGTATACAAAAAGAGCGAAATGCACTTTATAAGAATGAAAAACCATTAGATGGGCTTGAACCGGAAAAAGAGAATGTTACTGCAATAACTGCGTTTGTAATTATGAATTTTTCGGATATGTCGGACGTTGTGTATAAATGGAGAATTAAAACATTTATAGAATCGCTCGCACCGTACTTTTGTGTGGATAAAGTGAAAAACAAGATATATTGCAAGCCGTCTAAAGATCTGAAGACCCCAGATTGGTGTTTAGATGTCAACCGGATACAAGTGGTTCGGTCAGATTCGGATCCTGTTTCCAATTATGTAATATGCAGCCGAATTTGTCAGCAAATGCAGATTGCTGATCTTATTATTGTAGATGTCTCAAGTCAGAATACAAATGTGTTTTATGAGCTTGGTATGGCAGTAGCTCTTGGAAAAATGATTCTGCCTATTTGTTATAGCGAAAGCTTTTATGAAAAGAATGCGGCTGGAGTTACAGATGAAGGAAAGGCAAGGTGTGAACATCATATTGGATGTTATCCCTGGAGAAAGACATTATTTGAGTTCTATGGAATTTTTTATAAGAATAAAGAAAATGACATATATGTTGAACGCTATATAGAAGCGGGAGGAGACTGGGAAAGAGCGGAGAATGCTTTAAAGGATACAACTACTCACTATATGCCATTCGATAAAGTTAAACAGGTGAAATACGGATTTCAGGACGATGCGAAATATAATTATTTCCCATATGGAGAGGAAGTAGAAGTAGATAAAGAAGCACATAATAAAATGCGGCTTGGAGAACTTATTTATATGCGTCTGCGTGATACATATAATAGGGCGAAATCGGATAATAATACATTGGTTGTATATACCATGGACGGTTTTTTAAACGAGGAACAGGCCGGAAGATGCATTGACAACTTCTTCCGCTACGTTGTGTCGCGGATGAAAAAGGAAAAATGCTTTTGCGGAGACCGTGTTGGTGTTTTGGTTCAGGGAAATAACATCTCAGAGGAGGATAAGGATTCTCCAATACCTAAGAATCTGCTGTATAGAGTTGGGGAGATTATACATATCGGTGTGAATCAGGCGACTTATCTTGCGCTTGGCGAAAAAATAAAAACAGAAGAATTCCTTGAAGTACCGGAATACATGAAAAAGGAAAGCCCCATTGTAAGTTTAAGCGACTACGCATCATCAGATGAAAGTGAGGAAATTGCCAGATTAAACAAAAGCAAGGATAAGTTGATTCTTCCAAAACAGAAAAGAACGATGATTGGATTTGTGAAGTCATATATCCGAAACAGAGGAATGCTGATCTATCCAAATTACCCGGTCTATGTGAAGCGTATTACTAATGGGCCACAGAAAGATGTATTAAAACCATGTTCGTTTGGGGAAAATGACCTGGATTTTTTCTGCCTGTATTACGTAATGCTCAGGACATTAAAATATACCAACGAAATAGTGGTAGATATCAGCGGCACGGATACACAGGCTTTATTCTGGTTGGGTGCGGCTCATGCCTCGGATATATATGCAATTACTGTGAAGCATGAGAAAACTGCAGAAGAGAGAGCGAGAAGTTCTAAAACTGCTGAAAAAAAAGAGGGTAGTTCTAAAACTCAAGGTAAGAATGAAAATGTGGAGATTTATGACAGGGAGAGAAGCATATTTGACGTCTCCGGGTTATGGACAGCGGTACTTCATTCTTATGATACAGAGGGTTTTTATCAGGAACTTGCAATGGCTCAGATTGGAATTGAGCGACATTCGCGCCTGATGATTAAGAATACTTCATATTACGAAACCAGTATACGGGAATTCCTGTCTTCCTTTAATGAGCAGATGGGCGAAGTGGAAATGAAGCATCTGCAGAGCAAAAAGCACGATGAAGCTATGCATGTTCTGGAATCATATTACAGGCAGCACTTTTGGAATCCAATGCTGCGGTATAACAGGCTTTGTCTCTATTTGCCGCAGGTGGATTTGGAAGACCCGGATGACAATCAGCCAAGGATTCATGCTGTCAAATGGGATCTCGATGCTATTGCTTCGTTGTCACACTACCTGTCTAAAAGAACTGTGATTGGTGAATACCGCGTACAGACGTTACGTAAAGGAGATGCTGATAGTAAAGCTGACAGCCAGAATTTTATATGTATTGGCGATGGTCTGACTCCTTTGAACAAACAGAGTTTGGCATCCTATATTTATGAAGAAATCGGTGAGGAAAAGAGCGGATGGGAAAATGGATATAACATCATTCATCAGGCGAAACGGGTAGAGGTTCAATGTGACAAATCGGATATATCTGAAAAAGATATGGTACGTTATTATAAAGGCTTTATTCGGTTAAACGA
>Ga0192288_1020_pt1 | contig 16403 bp, 13 predicted proteins | sample Koala_Koa22_J3_FD_131243 | JGI IMG/M metagenome (GOLD analysis project Ga0192288, IMG submission 131243) | Enriched cells from koala feces incubated with labeled cellulose particles, San Francisco Zoo, California, United States - Koala_Koa2-2_J3 ...
TGCGGATGAGCAGGGCAGTGTTTCCGTCGGCATCGGCACCGGACAGTCGACGGGGACGGTCACGGTTTATGAGCCGACCTGGGAGATCACGGAGACAGGAGAGCCCATCACACTCGACGGTCTGGAGATTGAGTTCGAACTGACTCCGGGTACCGAGGCGCCTTCCGAGATGAACGCCTATTTTCCGCAGATGAAAGCCCTCTGGATGGCGGAAAACTGCACGGCCACGCTGCACAATCTCTACACGCTTCGCGGCGCGCAGGTGCGGGACGGAAACGAGTGGGCGAAATATATCAACGAGGCGAAGACCCTTTACGGCGATGAGGCGGAGGTGGTCTTTCAGTCGCACAACTGGCCGCATTTCGGAAATGAATTTGTCAACGAATATCTGACAAACACGGCGGCTGTCTATAAATACATCAACGACCGGACGCTCATGTACATCAATCAGGGCTATACCTCGGATGAGATATCCAACATGATCGAGCTGCCGGAGACGCTGTCGAAGATCTGGTATACGAGACAGTATTACGGTACGGTGGCGCACAACGCGAAAGCGGTTTACCAGAAGTACATGGGATGGTATGACGGCAATCCGGTCAACCTGGATCCGCTGACACCGACAGAGAGCGCGGAAAAATGGGTGGAATACCTGGGTGATACGGACAAGGTACTGGAGATGGCGCTGGAGGATTACGAAAACGGCGAATATCAGTGGGTCGCGGAGGTGACGAATGTGCTGGTATACGCGGATCCGGATAATCTGGAGGCGCGCTACCTCTGTGCGGATGCCCTGGAGCAGCTTGGCTATCAGTCGGAGTCCGGTGCATGGCGGAACGCGTATCTGACCGCGGCCTATGAGCTGCGAAACACCGATGAGGAGGTGAGTGCGAACAGCGCGACGCAGAGCGCGACGCTCCGACAGAGCCTGACCGGCGAGATGATGCTGGATTATCTGGGTATCATGACCAGCACAGAGCAGGCTGAGGACGTGGATTTTATGGTGAATCTGTATATGCAGGATGTGGATGAGCAGTATCTGCTGCATTTCTATCACGGCGTGCTGCTCTACTACAGCGATACGACCAGTGACGCCGCTGTGGCGACGCTGACCGGCAATAAGGCGGGACTGTATACGATCATCTCAAAGAACGCCGAGGCGGCGGCCGAAGCGTTTGTAGTGGAAGGCGACGAGGGAGTGCTGCAGGATATGATCGATCTGGTGGGAGAGTTTGACAAGACTTTTAATATCGTGGAGCCGTAGGGAACTGTCACGGAATAACCTGAGCAGATGATGCCGAATATTACGCGAAGCAGTTCCTGAGTAAGTATGGAACCGTGCTGTCTGCGCCGGCGGACATTATCGTTTCCTTCCGGAATAAAATCAGAGAACTCGGAACATAACGGGGGACTGTCAGATGACAGTCCCCTGAATCTTTTAAAGAGCAGTTGATGACATACACCCGATGCACGTACAGAAATTCTGTTTCCTTTTGTATGGCAGCTCCTGCAAGCGCTACTTTGTTCTTGTAAAAGCAGGAGGAATCCTTTATAATATGATAATCATGAAGAGAAATTATCAAAAAGAACTGGATAAGACCCTGGATCAGATACGGGGCGACAATGCTCTTCCCGGTCTGCTGCTTCACAGCTGCTGCGCACCCTGCAGCAGCTATGTACTGGAATATCTGACCGATTATTTTTCCGTCACTATGTTTTACTATAACCCGAATATTACGGATGAGGAGGAGTATCTCAGGAGGGCGGCGGAGCAGAAGCGTCTGATCGAGTCGCTTCCGGTCAGCCATCCGGTCTCCTTTCTGGAGGGGAGATATGAGCCGGAGCGTTTTTTGCAGATGGCACGCGGACTGGAAGCAGTTCCCGAGGGCGGAGAGCGCTGCCGCAGGTGTTTTGCGCTGCGCCTGTCGGAGACGGCAAAGACGGCGGAGGCGGGATCGTTTGATTATTTCACCACGACGCTGACGATCAGTCCGCTGAAGAACGCGGCGATTCTCAATGAGATCGGGGAGCAGGTGGCACAGGGGTGCCGGCACACGGCTTTTCTGAATTCTGATTTTAAGAAGAAAAACGGTTATAAGAGATCCGTGGAACTCTCACAGATCTACGGACTGTACCGGCAGGATTACTGCGGTTGCATTTACTCCAGACAGGAGAGGGAGAGACAGAGAAAAAAGTCCGGCGAAGCGAATCGTGATGAAATCACGATATGACAGGCGCGGGAGATGTACGAAAATAACAGAAAGGAAACATCATACATGGCACAGTTATGGGGAGGAAGATTCACGAAGGAGACGGATCAGCTTGTTTACAATTTTAATGCGTCCATTTCCTTTGATCAGAAATTTTACAGACAGGATATCGAGGGCAGCATTGCCCATGTCTGCATGCTCGGAAAGCAGGGAATCCTGACAAAGGAGGAGATGCGGGCGATCGTAAAAACCCTGGACGAGATTCGCTCCGATGTCGAGGAGGGGAGGCTTGCGATCACGGACGAATACGAGGACATTCACAGTTTTGTGGAGGCGAATCTGATCGACCGTCTCGGTGATACGGGGAAAAAGCTGCACACGGGCCGGAGCCGGAATGATCAGGTGGCTCTGGATATGCGTCTCTATACGAGACTGGAGGTGCTTTACACAGACACGCTAGTCAAAGAACTGCTGGAGGAGCTGCTAAAGCTCATGGAGGAGCACACGGAGACGATCATGCCGGGATTTACCCATCTGCAGAAGGCGCAGCCGATCACGCTGGCGCATCATATGGGCGCTTATTTTGAGATGTTTAAGCGCGACAGGAGCCGACTGCGCGATATTTATGCGCGCATGAATGTCTGCCCACTGGGCGCAGGTGCGCTGGCGGGGACGACCTATCCGCTGGACCGGGATTATACCGCGGAGCTGATGAGCTTTGCGGGACCGACGTTAAACAGCATGGATTCCGTGTCTGACCGGGATTATGTGATCGAGTTTCTGTCGGCGCTGTCTACCATTATGATGCATCTGAGCCGCTTCTGCGAGGAGATCATCATCTGGAACTCCAACGAATATCAGTTTGTGGAGATTGACGACGCGTACAGCACCGGCAGCAGCATTATGCCGCAGAAGAAAAATCCGGATATCGCAGAGCTGGTTCGCGGAAAGACCGGCCGTGTCTACGGTGCGCTGGTATCGATCCTGACGACCATGAAGGGGATTCCTCTTGCTTACAATAAAGATATGCAGGAAGACAAGGAGCTGACCTTTGACGCGATCGATACCGTGAAGGGCTGTCTGGCGCTGTTTACCGGCATGATTTCCACGATGACATTTCATGCGGATCGGATGAGCGAGAGCGCGCGCCATGGGTTTACCAATGCCACGGATGCGGCGGATTATCTGGTCAATCACGGCGTCCCCTTCCGGGACGCCCATGGGATTGTGGGACGGGTCGTGCTGTACTGCCTTGAGCGCGGCATTGCTATCGACGATATGTCTCTGTATGAGTTGAAATCGATCTGCCCGGTGTTTGAGGAGGATATCTATGACGCAATCTCCATGGAAAGCTGCGTCAACCGGCGTCTGACGATCGGCGCGCCGGGAAAAGAGGCGATGGAACAGGTCATAGCCATTGAAAAAGAGTATCTGGCTCACGACTGGCAGGATGAGGATGGGATTGTTCAGGGAATGGCACATGGCTGTGAAGAGATGTGATCGGTTCATCTGATGAACGGATGAAAATAATAATAAATGAGAGGGCGAGATTCATAATATGGAAAAGGTCGGTTATATGGGGATCTCCGGAAGTTTTTCGGAGGTCGCCGCAGAGAAATTGACAGAGCAGGTGGGAATCACGGACGCGGAGCTGGTCCCGCTGGTTTGTTCGCAGAATATTCTGGATGCACTGCGCGCAGGTGAGATTTCCTATGGTGTGCTGGGCATCCGAAACACGACGGCCGGGCCGGTGTCAGAGTTTGACCGGGCATTTCACGACGTCACTTATACAGTTCTGGGGGAGTATGTACTGCCGATTCACCACTGCCTGTTCAAGAAACATGAGGTGGATTTGTCGGAGCTGAAGGAGGTTGTCTCCCATCCGCAGGCTTTTCGCCAGACGGACCACAACCGCGCGGAGCGCTGGCCGCAGCTGAAAGAGCATGAGATTGAAGACACGGCGATCGGCGCCGACTGGCTGGCGAACGGAAAACTGCCCGATACGACTGCGGTCATCTGCAGCATCAAGGCCGGAACGATGTGGGGACTGGATCTGATTGCGGAGAATATCGAGGATTCAGCGGAGAACCGGACGACGTTCTGGCTGCTGAGATTATAGGCTTTTGTAAAATCAGAGGATCATCCATGATACAGCCGGCGTCATGAGCACCAGGGCATGATGTCGGCTGTTCTTACAAAACCGGATTCCCGGAAATATGACTTAAGGCGTTTCTTCCAGAATATCCAAAAATTCTTTTGGTGATACGATAAAAGGCTGATTTGGGAAATGTTTTTTATTTTCTGTTATCAGATGAGCGTTGTCATTTTTCTTTTCAAGGACAACCTCATAGAAAGGCAAATCTTTGATATTTTCTTCTCAAAACCTCATGATATTGCAAATGCGCATTGTCTCATTGTCTGATATAGAGGATCCTCTGTACAGAAAACATTCAGATATGAAGAACCGGAACAGTGAATATTAAGTAATTAGCAGTTTGACTTGTTGTTTTCCCGATAGAACATCTCAAAAATACGCGACACAGCATCTTTGCGTCTTCGTTTTTTGAGATGCACTCTCAGAAAAACATTCTGCGTCAAACGATTCAACACTTAATTTTCGCTGTTGTACTAGGCAATGCCGTTTACTAACTTAGCCAAACGCGCAACTTTACGAGAAGCATTATTTTTATGATAAACGCCTTTCTGTGCTGCCTTGTCGATCCTGGAAGTGGCTGCGACCAGTGCGGCCTGCGCTGCTTCTTTGTCGTTTGCTGCAACGGCTGCTTCTACTTTCTTGATAGATGTCTTTACTGCAGAACGAATTGATTTATTTCTCTCTGTCTTTGTCTGCGTAACCAAAATCCTTTTCTTTGCTGATTTAATGTTAGCCAATCTGTTCACCTCCCATGCTTGAGAATAGAATCAAAAATCGTTACATTAAAGCCGGACACGGACGTTCTAATGTAAACATACTGGAATATTTTAATGCGTGTGACTGAAATTGTCAATAGAATATCCTGAAAAATCGTCCGAATTTTCATATTATTTTGTTTTTTATCCATACTAGTACAAGAATGAAAAACAGATAAACAGTGTTATGCCTGTTTTTTACCGGCACATAAGTGCGAAGCGAAAGAACAGTGCCAAGTTTTGTTTTTCTGTACTGATACATAAGTGAGAGACAGGAGAAACAGTGCCATGTTTGAGGTGAGAACGGATCTGGCGGTAGAGGAAAATGAGCGTGTGCAGAAACAGAATGCTTCAACGCACGGGATTTCGGTTCAGGAGGAGGAATACGAGGGAGGCAGTATACGGATCACAACGGTCCGGATCGAAACGGAAAACGCAGTTCGTATCATGGGGAAAGCGAAGGGGACGTATATTACGCTCGAAGCGCCGGAACTGGCGGAGGAGACTGACGGTTATCATCAGAATGTATCGGAAAAGCTGGCGGAGCTTCTTTGCCGTCTGATCCCGGAGGGAAAAAACGGCCGGTCGATCCTTGTGGCGGGACTCGGAAACCGCAGTGTGACGCCGGACGCGCTCGGCCCGCGGGTGGCAGACCAGCTCTGTATTACCAGACACATTCTGAACGAATATGGATCTCTCGCTTACGGGAATGCCGGTGTACAGTCTCTCTCGGCGATTGTTCCCGGCGTGATGGCGCAGACCGGGATGGAGACGAGGGAGATTCTGGCTGGAGTCGTCCGTCAGGTAAAACCGGAGTATCTGATCGTGATCGACGCGCTTGCGGCCAGAAGCCTGAAACGTCTCTGCAGGACGATTCAGATCTCGGATACAGGGATCAGTCCGGGATCAGGAGTCGGGAATCACAGGCACAGCATCACGGAACAGACGCTCGGAATTCCCGTGATCGCCGTCGGCATCCCAACGGTCGTGGAAGCTTCTACGATCATACAGGATTTTATGTCAGAATGTATGAGCGAGCTGTCTGAACGGGATTGCCTGTCACATCTGCTGTCTCCGCAACTGAATCAGATGTTTGTGACGACAAAGGATATCGACGCTCAGATTCGCCAGCTTAGTTATACGGTTTCTGAGGGGATCAATCGTGCGTTCTGCGGAGATTGAGACGTCTAATCCCCGGATAAACCGTAAATGAAATTTTGCCATTTTGCGCAAAAAATCATTCGCAGGCGCCTAACCCGGATGAACCGGAATAGAAATATTTCCACCTGTCGGATTGCAACCGCACAGGTGGAAATATTTTGCATAAAAAGCGGCCAGGCTCATATATTTGGTATGGGGCGTCATAATTATGCTGAGAGTGACAAAAAAAAGGCTGCGAAAAGAAAAAAGGAGAAAACGGACAGTCATTCTGCTGAGTGCGGGGATGACGGTTTTTTTCTGTTTTTATTCTGTCCTGGCGATCAGAAATCAGGCTGCGGTGAACCGGCTGAGCTATGATCTGTACTGTCTGATTCTGCGGCAGATATCTCCTAATCTGTCGCAGAACGGTTCGATTCAGTATTATGAGGACGAGAACATCGGGACAGTGTATGAAACACGGACGGAGAGCAGTCTCGTCTATGAGAATATTCTTGCACGGAATGTATCGGAGGAGGCAGCCATGGAACCGGAGGCGGACGATGGGGACAGTACAGAGGAAAATGAATCGGAGGAGACAGCCGCCGCTTCGGCCTTGTCGGTTTCACTGGAAAAACTGAATGATTTTGACTATCTGATACAGAATTTTTATACGGTTGACAGCACGACTACCATCGACAGCTCCCGGCTGAATGCACAGGAGCTGCTGAACATCGATTGTTCTATTGAAAAAAAGGCAGATGGTGAACCGCAGATCCTGATCTATCATACCCATGCTTCTGAGGGATACAGCGATTCCGTGTCGGGGGATTATTCCACGACGGTGGTCGGAGTGGGAGCGCGTCTGGCGGAAATTCTGGAAGATACATATGGCTATCAGGTGCTGCATGACACCGGTGTTTATGACCGCGACAGGGATCGTGCGTACAGTGTCGCGGAACCGTATGTTGAGCAGATTCTGGCTGACAATCCTTCCATAGAAGTCGTGATCGATCTGCACAGGGACGGCGTCGCGGACAGCACGCGCCTGGTGACGGAGCAAAACGGCGTTCAGATGGCGCAGATTATGTTTTTCAACGGGCTGAGCCGGACGACGTCCATGGGCGATATATCGTATCTGGCTAATCCGTATATCACGGACAATCTCGCGTTTTCCCTGCAGATGCAGCTGGCGGCGACGGAAATGTATCCGGATTTTACACGAAAAATATATCTGAAGGGCTATCGGTACAACATGCATCTGATGCCGAAATCTCTTCTGATCGAGGTGGGCGCGCAGACAAACACGCTGGAGGAAGCGGTGAATGCGATGGAACCGCTGGCAGCGATTCTGGATCAGGTTCTGAGCGGTACCTGAGATAATTTGGTGATTTTTGATCGGTGACTGAAATCCATGGATAATTTTTTGGCAGGTAATTGTAATAATACGGTTGTTTTTTCGCCGAAAAAAAGATATACTGATACTATTGTTATTCAGGAGGATTTCAGCTTGACTGACCAGAACAGAATTCGAAATTTTTGTATCATTGCACATATTGACCACGGCAAATCTACGCTGGCGGATCGGATTATCGAGATGACCGGCCTTCTGACCAGCCGTGAGATGCAGGCGCAGGTGCTTGACAATATGGACCTGGAGCGTGAGCGCGGTATTACGATCAAGGCTCAGACTGTCCGTATCATCTACCGGGCAAAAAACGGTGAGGAGTATATTTTTAATCTGATCGATACGCCCGGTCATGTGGATTTTAATTATGAGGTTTCCAGAAGCCTGGCCGCCTGCGACGGCGCGATTCTCGTGGTGGATGCCGCGCAGGGGATTGAGGCGCAGACGCTCGCGAATGTTTATCTGGCGCTGGATCATGATCTGGATGTCATGCCGGTGATCAATAAGATCGATCTGCCGAGCGCGGATCCGGACCGGGTGGTGAATGAGATTGAGGATGTGATCGGTATCGAGGCGCAGGACGCGCCGCGTATTTCCGCGAAGACAGGACTGAATGTGGAGGAGGTACTGGAGCAGATCGTGGAGAAGATACCGGCTCCCGACGGAGATCCGGACGCGCCGCTCGCTGCACTGATTTTTGATTCTGTCTATGATTCTTATAAAGGCGTGATTGTTTTCTGCCGCATTCGGGACGGACGCGTGCGGACAGGCACGCCGATCCGGATGATGGCGACGGGAGCGACGGCTGACGTCGTGGAGGTCGGTTATTTCGGTGCGGGACAGTTTATTCCCTGCGAGGAGCTCTCTGCCGGTATGGTGGGCTATATTACGGCGAGCATTAAGAATGTCAGGGATACCCGCGTAGGCGACACGATCACAAACCGACAGGATCCCTGCGCGGAGCCGCTTCCCGGTTATAAAAAGGTAAATCCCATGGTATACTGCGGTCTTTACCCGGCGGACGGCGCGAAATACCCGGATCTGCGGGACGCGCTGGAGAAGCTGCAGTTAAACGACGCGTCTCTGTTCTTTGAGCCTGAGACGTCGATGGCGCTCGGATTCGGATTTCGCTGCGGTTTTCTGGGACTGCTTCATCTGGAGATCATTCAGGAGCGCCTGGAGAGGGAGTACAATCTGGATCTGGTGACAACGGCGCCGAGCGTGGTTTATCATGTCCATAAGACGGACGGTACGATGATCGAGCTGACGAATCCATCCAATCTTCCGGAACCGACGCAGATCGATTACATGGAGGAGCCCATGGTGGAAGCTGAGATCATGGTGACCAGCGAGTATATCGGCGCGATCATGGATCTCTGCCAGGAACGCCGCGGCATTTATATCAGTATGGAATATATGGAAGAGAAGCGGGCGCTGCTTCGCTATGAGCTTCCGCTGAATGAGATTATATATGATTTTTTTGACGCATTGAAATCACGATCGAGAGGATATGCGTCTTTTGACTACGAGCTGAAGGATTATCGCCGCTCGGATATGGTGAAGCTGGATATCCTCATCAATCATGAGGAGGTGGACGCACTGTCCTTTATTGTTTTCGCCGGGAATGCCTATGAGCGCGGGCGGAAGATGTGCGAGAAGCTGAAGGCGGAGATTCCGCGGCATCTGTTTGAGATACCGATCCAGGCGGCAGTCGGCGGCAAGATCATTGCCAGAGAGACGGTGAAGGCCATGCGCAAGGATGTGCTGGCGAAGTGCTACGGCGGCGATATTACCCGCAAGAGAAAGCTGCTGGAAAAGCAGAAGGAGGGCAAGAAACGCATGCGTCAGGTCGGCAGTGTCGAGATTCCGCAGAAGGCGTTTATGAGTGTGCTGAAGCTGGATGAAAATTAAATCGGAGACATGTCATGGAGGAACTGGAATTATATGTACATATTCCGTTTTGTATAAAGAAGTGCCTGTACTGTGATTTTTTATCCGCGCCGGCAGATGCCCCGGTGCGAAATCAGTACATACATCGCCTGACAGATGAGATTCGGTTATCTGCGCCGGATTTCCGGGAACGCAGGGTGAGCAGTATTTATATCGGCGGCGGGACACCGACTGTTTTAGAACCGGTACAGATTGAAAGGCTGATGGATGCGCTGCAACGTTATTTTCACGTGGCGGAGGATGCGGAAATTTCCGTTGAGTGCAATCCGGGGACACTGACGGGTGAAAAGGCAGCCGTGCTGCGGCGCTGCGGTGTCAATCGCATCAGTCTCGGTTTACAGTCCGCAGATGAGGAGGAGCTGAGAGCTCTGGGAAGGATTCATACCTTTGAGGATTTCCTGCAGAGCTTCGCGTGCGCACGGGAGGGGGGATTTTTAAATATCAATGTAGATATCATGTCGGCCCTGCCCGGGCAGAGTGTAAAAAGCTGGGAGAGGACGCTGCAGCGGACGGCAGAACTGCGCCCGGAGCATATATCGGCCTACAGTCTGATCCTGGAAGAGGGCACGCCTTTTTTCGCACGGTTTCGGGAGGACGAGCTGGCGCGGGAGAGAGGGGACGTACCGAAAATGCTTCCGTCGGAGGAGGAAGAACGCCGGATGTATGATCTGACGGGCGCCTTTTTACGGGAACAGGGATATCAGCGATATGAGATATCCAATTACGCACTGCCGGGGTATGAGTGTCGGCACAATATCGGTTACTGGACCGGAAAAGAGTATCTGGGATTAGGACTCGGCGCGTCTTCTCTGATCGGGGATATGCGTTTTAAGAATACAGAGATTCTTGAGGACTATATGAAGCCGTGCAGGGATGTGAGTTCCGGCGCGGCCGGATCATTCGCCCGCCGTGAAGAGGAACGGCGCGGCAGGAAGGAGGAGATGGAGGAGTTTATGTTTCTCGGACTTCGCATGACGCGGGGGATCGCGCGGCGGGATTTCCGGGAACGGTTCGGCGTGACGCCGGAGGATGTATACGGAGACGTTTTAAAGGGGCTGAAAAATGAAGGACTTCTGAATATATCTGAGGAGCGGATTTTTTTGACAGAAAGAGGCGTGGACGTAAGCAATATGGTATTTGCGCAGTTTCTGTTGTGAAGGTGTATTTTCGGACACGGAAATTTTCGCGTTCAGATATTCTTACATGACGGAGACTGCAAGAGTGCGAAACTTTTATGAAGGGTGTATTTATTCAGGAGGAAACAAAATGTTAGCAGCACAAATCGCAGCGATCATCATATTTGTGATTATGTTTCTGATGATCGTGATCGATAAGATCGAAAGGCACTATGTTACGCTGATCTGCGGACTGGCTACGCTGGTTCTCGTGTTTGGCGTGATCATGAGAAGCGGCGCCGCCGTCTGGGACACAATCAACGTGAGTCAGATTTTTACCGTTGATTTCTGGTACAGTGCCGGAGACGCCGATGAGGCGACCTCAGGCATCAACTGGGAAACAATCATCTTCATCGCGGGGATGATGGTCATGGTGGAGGGTATGGCGAGAGCGGGATTTTTCCGCTGGCTCTGTATGCTCCTCGCCAAGGTTGTCAACTACAAGCCAATCCGTCTGTTTCTTGCATTTATGGTCATGTCGGCCGTTCTTGCCATGTTCATCGACAGCATCACTGTAATTCTGTTTCTGGCGGCGGTTACGATCGAGCTGTCGAAGCTGTTGAAGTTTAATCCGGTTCCGATGATTCTGTCGGAGATTTTCTGCGCGAATCTGGGAGGATCCGCGACCATGTGCGGGGACCCGCCGAATATTATTATCGGCACATCGCTGGGGTATACATTTACGGATTTTGTGACAAATACCGGACTTATAGCGCTGATCAGTCTGGTTATCATCGTGATTTATTTCTATTTTGTGTTTCGCAGAGAGTTTCAGACGGCTGAGATGCAGACCGTTGATCTGTCCGCCGTACCGGAACCGAAGGATACCATTGAAAATAAACGGATGTTTGCGGTCAGCACCGTGATATTTCTGGCGGCGGTGGTCCTTCTGATCACCCATGCGCAGACCGGTCTGTCGGTGGCGTTTATCGGAGCCGTGATCGCGATCGTGACACTGATCACGTCCGGCAGTCATTTTCTGGAGCTTCTGAAAAAAGTGGATTACAAGACGTTGCTGTTTTTTGTCGGACTGTTTATCGTGGTCGGCGGTCTGGAGGAGACGGAGATCCTTGTGGCTATCGCAAATCTGATCGGCAGGATCAGCCAGGGAAATCTGATTCTGATGGTGGCCATTGTGATCTGGGTGTCGGCGATTGCCAGCGCCTTTGTGGATAATATTCCGTTTGCGGCTACGATGGTTCCCGTGATTCAGAGCCTTGCGGCGACACAGGGAGTCCCGCTTGACACGCTGGCTTATACACTTGCCATGGGAACGGATATCGGCGGAAGCGCGACACCGATCGGAGCCTCCGCAAATGTCGTCGGCACATCCGTGGCGGCACAGAACGGACATCTGATTACCTGGGGACGTTATTGTAAAGCGTCCGCACCGGCGACGGTGATCGTGGTCGCCGTCTCCATGCTGATCATTTTTGTACGGTATTGTTAAGGGGGCTTATATTTATGAAAAAACAGTGTATCATTTCCATCAGCAGAGAATATGGCAGCGGCGGACGCGATATTGCAACGATTATTGCGGGAAAACTGGATCTTCCCATCTACAACCGCGATCTGATCCGTGATATTGCCAGGCAGATGGATATGGAAGAATCAGAGCTGAAAAAATACGATGAGAAAGCGCGCAACCGCCTTCTGTCACGTTCCGTCGGGAAATATACGAACTCCATGGAGGAGATCTTGATCGAGCGCCAGTTCGACTGGATACGGGAAAAGGCCGGTTCGGGCGAGTCCTTTGTGATCGTGGGACGCTGCGCGGAGACCGTACTGTGTGATTATCCGGGTCTGATCTCCATTTTTGTGACCGGAGAGGATGAGTTTAAGATTCAGAATATCATGCGTTATCTCTCGGTCGGCGAGGAAGAGGCAAAAGCCGAACAGGTGAAGATTGACCGCAAGAGGAGGAATTACCATAACCGTAATTCCAATCACAAGTGGGGGGATTCCAGATATTACGATCTGGTCATCAACAGTACCCCGCTCGGTGTGGAGGGGACATCCGATCTGCTGATTCAGTATATTCAGGCCAGAATGGATGCTCTGCCGGAATAGAAGTGTGCCCCTGCCGGAGAGGTTCCTCCGGCAGGGGATTTTTTCTGTACAAACTACACAAAAATAAAAAAGAAAAAAAAGCAAAGTTTTTGTTGACAAAGAAAAACGATGGTGCTACATTATGGTAAGAACGTATTAGCACTCCAGACAATCGAGTGCTAACAATTCAAAAGATATGTATGACAGTGTACAGGTATGGAGCAGGGGACATGAACGAGCTGAGTGAACGTCAGGTGAAAATTTTAAATGTGATCATTCGCACTTATATGAAAACCGGCGAACCGGTCGGCTCCCGCACGATTTCCAAGGAATCGGATCTGCATCTGAGTTCGGCGACGATCCGGAACGAGATGTCCGATCTGGAGGAGATGGGTTACATTGTTCAGCCCCACACCTCCGCGGGAAGGATTCCTTCGGATAAGGGCTATCGCTTCTATGTGGATCAGCTGATGCTGGAGAAGGAGCATGAGGTCTCCGAGATGAAGGAATTTGTCATCGAGAAGACGGAGAAGATGGAACAGGTTTTAAAAACCATCGCAAAGCTCCTTGCGGCGAACACGAATTATGCCACCGTTGTATCCGCACCGCAGACACACCACGGGAAGGTCAAGTTTATCCAGCTTTCCACCGTGGAACAGGATCAGGTGCTCGCCACCATTATGCTGGACGGAAACATCGTCAAGAACAAGATCATCCGTGTTTCAGAGGAATTAGACCAGGAGACCATGCTGAAGCTGAATATCCTGCTGAATGGCAGCCTGAACGGTCTGACGCTGGAGGAGATCAATCTTGTGACGATCGCCCGCTTAAAGGAGCAGGCGGGGATTCACAGTGAGGTGGTCGGCAGTGTGCTCGATGCGGTTGCGGAGGCAGTGCAGGAGGATGAGGAGCTGGAGATATATACCAGCGGGGCGACGAATATTTTCAGATATCCGGAGCTTTCCGATTCTGAGAGCGCAAGGGATCTGATCAGTGCCTTTGAGGAAAAACAGGAGCTGCGCGATCTGTTCTCCGGCGGAGACGGAGAGCCGGGCACCGGCATACAGGTTTACATCGGGAATGAGTCCCCGATTCAGCGCATGAAGGATTGCAGTGTTGTCACCGCCACCTATGAGCTGGGCGAGGGCATCCACGGCACGGTCGGCATTGCCGAGATCCTTCGCGGATACATTCACAATACCGTTTGCATCGATATCGAAGGTAACCTCGATCTGTGGAACGCCGCGGCGTGCCGGCGGAATACCATCGAGGCGGAACTGTCCGAGGGATTTATTATCCTTCGCGAACTGACGCTCACCCTGTACCACATTGATATCAACCGCGGTCTGGTTATCGGCAGCCGTGGAGAAAATCTGGCTGTGCTTGGTCGGAATGGTCGTATTCCTCTCAATCAGTCTGGTCGCAACGCCGCCCATGGTCTCGATGGACAGGGAAAGAGGCGTGACATCCAGCAGAAGAACTTCACCTGCGCCTGCGTCGCCGGCCAGCTTACCACCCTGGATGGAAGCGCCGAGAGCCACACACTCATCCGGATTCAGGGATTTGCTCGGCTCCTTGCCGGTCAGTGATTTCACCTTGTCCTGAACCGCCGGGATACGTGTAGAACCGCCGACGAGCAGTACCTGACCCAGATCTGACGCGTTCAGCCCCGCGTCTTTCAGAGCGTTCTGTACCGGAACGGTGGTCCGGTCAACCAGATCGCGGGTCAGCTCGTCAAACTTCGCTCTGGAAAGGTTCATCTCAAAATGCTTCGGTCCCTCGGAAGTCGCCGTGATGAACGGAAGGTTGATATTCGTCGTGGTCGCGGAGGAGAGCTCCTTCTTTGCCTTCTCAGCAGCCTCCTTCAGCCTCTGAAGAGCCATCTTGTCTGTGGAAAGATCTACACCCTCCTGCTTTTTAAACTCAGAAATCATATAGTCCGTGATCTTCTGATCGAAGTCATCACCGCCCAGACGGTTATCTCCGGAAGTGGATAACACCTCGATCACGCCGTCGCCGATCTCAATGATGGACACATCAAAAGTACCGCCGCCCAGATCATATACCATGATCTTCTGCTCACGCTCGTTATCAAGTCCGTAAGCCAGCGCAGCCGCCGTCGGCTCGTTGATGATACGCTTTACATCCAGTCCCGCGATCTTACCGGCGTCCTTGGTCGCCTGGCGCTGTGCGTCGTTAAAGTAAGCCGGAACGGTGATCACAGCCTCCGTCACCTTTTCGCCCAGGTAATTCTCCGCGTCCGCTTTCAGCTTCTGCAGGATCATGGCGGAAATCTCCTGCGGCGAATATCTCTTGCCGTCGATCTGCTTCTTGTAATCCGTACCCATCTCACGCTTGATGGAGGAGATGGTCTTCTCCGCATTGGTGACAGCCTGACGTTTCGCCGGCTCGCCGACCAGTCTCTCGCCGGTCTTTGTAAATGCCACAACAGACGGTGTCGTCCTTGCGCCCTCTGTATTTGCGATCACGACGGGCTTTCCGCCCTCCATCACTGCTACGCAGCTGTTCGTTGTCCCTAAATCAATACCGATAATTTTACTCATGATGTTTTCCTCCTATCTGAAAATCTAATTTGCCACTTTTACCATGCTGTGTCTCACGACGGAATCCCGGTACATATATCCCTTCTGGAACTCCTCAGCAATTATATTTTCACCAAATGCTTCATCATCTATGTGCATCACTGCATTGTGAAGATTCGGATCAAATTCTTTTCCCTCGGTCTCGATCGCCCTGACGCCGGCCTCCTCCAGCACAGTCATCATCTGCTTGTAGACCTTATCCATACCCTCCGCAAAGGCGCTGTTCTTCTCCTCCTCGGTCAGAGCCGCCAGCCCGCGTTCAAAATTATCAATAACCGGCAGAATCTTCTCAATGATACTTTTGGCGCCGGTCTCAAACATCTGGCTCTTTTCCTTCTCCGTCCGTTTGCGGAAGTTGTCAAACTCAGCCATCTGACGCCGCACCCGGTCGTTCAGCTCCTCGATTTTCTCGTCTTTTTTATCTTTTTTCTCTTTCTTACGGAAAAAACTGCTTTTTTCTGATTTAGAGTCCTTTGCTTCGGCATCGGATCCTTCCCCGGACGTTTCCTCCGTCTGCGTCTGTGCATCGGAGTCCTCTTCCTTCGGATCACAGTCATTTTTCTCCCCGGTTCCGTCACCGAAACCTTCTTCTGCAAAACCCTCTTCTCCGTCACACTCGGACTGAACGCCGCTGTTTACATTTTCTGCTGAAGCATTCGTCTCCGCGGACTCTGCGGTCTCCTTCGAATCATTCTCTGCCTCACAGCTGAATTCTTTTTTCTCTTCCATAAAAAATCCTGCCTTTCCGTCACGGGCGACTGTCCCTGACTGTTGTACGACAACTGTTCACTGTCTGTCATCCCTCACAGTTGTATTACTATCTTTCCACAGCTATGTCTTTTCTTCTTTTTTATTAAAAATCTCATCGAGCTGAACCTTCAGCGTCTTGAGATTATCAACGACCATCCGGTAGTCCATCCGCTTCGGCCCGACAATGCCGACCGTGCCGTGGATGCCCTCG
>Ga0192288_1021_pt1 | contig 15774 bp, 14 predicted proteins | sample Koala_Koa22_J3_FD_131243 | JGI IMG/M metagenome (GOLD analysis project Ga0192288, IMG submission 131243) | Enriched cells from koala feces incubated with labeled cellulose particles, San Francisco Zoo, California, United States - Koala_Koa2-2_J3 ...
CATCACTCGGGATGCTCACAGTTAATGCGTTGGCGGCAGCTACGCGCATAAACGTGCCTGTACAGGCAGAATATCTTCCGGCTAAAGGATTAGAGCAGCTGCTACAGACGGTAGGAAAAGTCAGGCGGCAGATTAACCCGACATTACAAATTGATGGGATTCTTCTGACTATGGTAGATAAACGGACTAATTTTGCGAGAGAGACGGCGTCACTGATCAGGGACACTTACGGAAGAAAAATTAATGTATTTAAAACGGAAATTCCGTTTTCAGTAAAAGCGAAAGAAGCAACCGCAGCAGGTATGAGTATCTATGCTTATGACCCAAAAGGAAAAGTGGCGGGAGCGTATATGGAATTGACGAAAGAGGTGTTGAATCTTGAAAAGCAGCGCGAAAAACATAAAACTTGCGTCCGTCGATGATCTTTTTAAGACGGATGAAGGACGGGCGGATGATGAGAGGGAACGTGTACAGGAGATTGCGATTTCTGAATTGCATCCCTTTAAAGATCATCCGTTTAAGGTTTTGGATGATGAAAAAATGATGGAGACAGTTGAAAGCGTACAGCAATATGGTGTTCTGGTTCCGATTATCGCAAGGCCATCGCCGGAAGGAGGATATGAGATTGTTTCGGGCCATCGTCGGCATAGAGCCTGTGAACTGGCTGGGAAAGAGACAATGCCGGTGATTGTGCGTGATTTGGATGATGATGAAGCCGTTTTGCTGATGGTGGACAGTAATCTGCAAAGAGAAATAATTCTTCCGAGCGAGAGAGCGTACGCTTTCAAGATGAAAAAAGATGCCGTTGAAAGAAGAATGGGAAGACCTAAAAAAGAGGGACAAATTGTCCCAGATTATTTTGGGAAGCGGACAACAGAAGTTGTAGCTGAAGGAACTGGTGAAAGCTATAAGCAAGTTCAACGTTACATTCGACTTACAGAACTGATTCCTCCACTTCTTGAAATGGTAGACGAAAGGAAAATCGCTTTTAACCCGGCATATGAGTTGTCATTTCTGAAATCCAAAGAACAGGAAATGTTGATCGAAACGATGGACTACGAGCAGGCAACACCGTCACTCTCCCAGGCCCAGCGTTTGAAGCAGTTCAGCCAAGATGGACGCTTAACGGAAGATTCTATGCTTGCGATTATGTCCGAGGAAAAGAAGCCGGTTCAGGATCGGGTAATGTTCACCTCGGATGTCCTGAGAAAGTATTTTCCGAAGGATTACACGCCGAGAAAGATGGAGGAAACGATTATCCAGCTTTTGGAACAGTGGAAACAAAGGCGGCAGATGCAACAGGAACAGCAGCGGAAAAAACGTAATTCTCGGTGAATTATTTACACAACTATTTTCAAAGCTGCCGTGATGAATTTCTTTGAGCAGAAGCCGGATGCCGTTTGCTTTCGACACTGGCTGCAGCTTTATGAAACAGAAAACTATGAATATTCAGAGTAAACCACAGAAGAATGAAAGGAGATTTTGCTATGCGCTATACAACGTACAATACCGCGAATGACAGGGAAAACAATGAAATTTTATTCAGGGATGCGGAACATGAACGGTTCTGTCTGCAATCCTTGGAAAAATGCAGATGGTGTGATGTGTATCACGAAGCGTTGGTCTACTGCCTGGGCATTGACCGGGACACGCGGGAACACATAGATCGTATCTATGATTTCAGGAGCGGCGACGTTAAGCCGGAATGCTTGCATGAGGGCTGGCAGACAAGCGGCAGTATGAGAACCGTCCGGATGGCATTTAACCTTTATTGCAACGGGACACCAAGTGTGTATGGCATCAAGAATTCGGAAGACAAGCTGCGCGAATGTGGTGAATATTCGGTGAGCGATTTGTTCAACTGTGGCTATGCAAAATACTTTTGGGAGGCAGTGAAAATCCGCTATCCGGAATACTGCGGCTGAGTGGAGGAAGAACGAATTGAATGGGTGTAGTCTGCATTTCAGATGCAGGCTGCGCTTACTCCAAAGATGACAAGGCAAGGCTCTCAAAAAAATGGAGAAGAGATATGGAGAATAAATTCGAGTTTGATTATTTCCACGAGTATGAATCTGAGCAATTCTCCTTTTATCGTATCCCGAAGCTGCTGTTTACGGATGAATATTTCAAGAGGCTGTCCTGTGACGCGAAAGTACTGTATGGACTGATGCTGGACCGAATGTGCCTTTCCCTGAGAAACCACTGGGTGGACAGCGAAAGGCGGGTCTACATTATTTTCACGATTGAACAGGTGACGGAATACCTGAATTGCGGGCGGGATAAGGCGATGAAGATTCTTGCAGAACTGGATACGAAAAAGGGGATTGGTCTGATTGACCGTGTGAAACAGGGATTTGGGAAACCGGATGCGATCTATGTGAAGAACTTTATCGCAAAGCCAAAGCAGCAGGAGGGAGATTCTGAACCGAGGAGTGGAGAAGAATCAGGTACAGATCCAAAGAATGGAGGAAAGCAGTCAGAGCAGAGAGAAGGTGAGATGACAGGGTGTGTCGAAAATAAAAAAATTCCAGCCGAAAGGGACGAGTATAAGCCGATAGAATCCGGCGGCAAGGATTATGAGAAGGTGCCAAAGAAACCGGAACCTATTTCAGAGCGGAAGAAAGATTTCTGGGACAAAGCGGAAGCGAGCCTTGTGGATGCGATTTTTCACGAATGTGAGTCCACCGGAGGTTCACAGAGAGGAGTAATGGGTGGCTCTGGAAGCGGGTTTGTCAAAGTCAGTGGGCACACAATTCCCAGAGCCGGCGAAGCAGATTTGCCGCAGTCAGAATCCCCGATTTATCGCAGTCGGGAAAATCGATTTGTCGAGGTCGAAGAAACCGACTTTATGCAGTCGGAATCTCCGACTCCCAGGGGTCGGGAAAGTCCACCTGTTACCGTCGGAAAAACCGACTCTAATTATACTGATATTAATAATACTGATATGAGTGATACTGATCAAATCAATCAATCAACGCGTGTGTGTGCGCATGCACGCGCGGAGCCGATGCCGGATGGGATTGATGGGATGGATCAGATGGATGTGATAACAACTTACACAAACATCATCAAAAAGAATATTGAGTATGACACCCTGATCTTTGATGCCAAATCAGATTCAGACAGGATGCAGATTGACATGATCGTTTCGCTGATGGCGGAGACGATTGCAGCGAAACATGAGACGGTGACGATTGCGAAAGCGGAATACCCATATCCGTATGTGGCGAACAAGCTGCTACGAGTGGGGCAGAATCATGTCCAGTACATACTGTGGTGCCTGAGCAAGCAGACGGGCAAGATCTGGAACATCAAGGCGTATGTGCTTGCCTGCATTTTTAACGCGCCAACGACGATAGACGCGTATTATCAGGCGGAGGTAAGTCATGACATGTATGGACAGTCAAATACTCCGGTGTAAGCATATGGGTATCGTGGTTGTTACGGGGTATTTGATCATCGCGGGAATCAAATGCAGCGAATGAACCGCTGAAGGAAAAATTGCAATGCCTGAGCGGCGCTGCACGAAAGAATGTGGATACGAACGGAGGAAGAAGATGAAGAACGGGAAGAAACCGACAAGGGAACACAGGGGAATTATGAAAAAGCATGGGTTGAATCCGGACAGCTGGCTGGTGGTAAAAAATCTGCCGGACAGCATCCTGGTTGTGAGCCGGATCTCGCTCCATTCCGGGAAAAAGCCGGATTATAAGATATTGCCGAGGATGTAATTTTGGGATTGGTCAGCACAGACAGTGGGATTGGTGGTTAAGATGCTTTTTTTGGACTTTGAACCGATGGATGAGGGGGACATGGTGGAATACCTGGGGGAAATGGAAGGCCTGGAGACGAGAATGCAGGGGATGCTGAAAGAGGAATTTGCGAGGCTCGAATCGTTTGAAGAGTGCATCTGGCGCAAATCCCTGCGCGGGAGTAACCCGGAAGAACACCCTGGGGGAGATCCGCCGGGGAGAAATGCGGATACGATTTACAACATCCTCGTTTCCGTGGAGCGTGATCTGGAACAGCAGGGAAATGAGATCGCACAGCAGATACTCAGGATCTCAAAAGGGCAGGAGAAGCTGAACTATGTGAAATTCTGTATCCGCTCCCTGCCGGCAGAGCAGGCTGAGCTGATTTCGCATGTGTATGTGAAACGGGAGGGGCAGACAGTCTACGCAGCGGAGAAACACTACAGCAAGTCGATGATATGCCGTAAAACGAAAGCAGCACTGGAGAGCCTGCTGGTTTTGTATAATCGCCGGTTTGCGCGGAAAAAGAAGACAGATAAAGAATGATCCGCTTTGCGGGTCAGGAACCGGAAGGGGGAATCAAATTGTCGGAAGCAAGAGATTATCAGGAGGAATGCCTGGAAACACTGGATGGGCTTGAAAAAGGGGCTTATCTGGTGGTCATGGCGACTGGACTTGGGAAGACCTGGGTATTTACGCATGTCAAACGGCGCGGGAGGGTGTTGATCCTTTCCCACCGGGAGGAGCTTGTCCACCAGCCGGAGAAGTATTACGCAGAGCAGGGATGCAGCTTTGGCGTCGAACAGGCAAAAGAATTTTCGGATGGGGAGGAGGTGGTTTCTGCCAGTGTACAGACACTGGTGCGGAGACTGGACAGGTTCCGACCTGATGATTTTGATCTGCTCATCACAGACGAAGCACACCACAGTGTGGCTCCGGTATACCGGAAAATCTATGATTATTTTCAGCCGCGACTCCATCTGGGCTTTACCGCTACACCGAATCGGGCAGACAGCGTAAAGCTGGGGAACATTTACTCGAAGGTCGTGTTTCAGCGGGATATCAAATGGGGTATCCAGAATGGCTGGCTCAGCAATATCCGCTGTGAACGGATAGATATCGGCTATAACATCTGCGATGCCCGGACGACCGCTGGAGATTTTAACCAGGGAGACATTGAGGTTGCTGTTGATATCCGGGAATGTAATGAAGTGATCGCAGACATCTACCGGAAAAAAGCAGTTGGGCCGACCATTATTTTTGCGGCTTCCGTAAACCATGCTCGTCGGCTGCAGGAACTGATTCCGGAGGCGGAAGTGGTGACAGCGGAAACGGAAAACAGGCGGGACTGCCTGAAACGGTTTGAAGAGGGTGAAACACCTGTGCTGATTAACTGCATGGTCCTGACGGAAGGGACTGACCTGCCTATGGTGAGGACGATCATTATCTGCAGGCCGACAAGAAGCGCGGCGGTTTATGTGCAGATGGTGGGAAGGGGACTCCGCCTGTATCCGGGCAAGGAAGAATTACTGCTGATTGATTGTGCGGGAGCGACAAGGATGCCGATCTGCTCGGCACCTATACTTTTCGGTCTGGACCCGGAGAAAGTGGGGGACAATGAAAGATTTAACGGCAAATTGATAACGGAACTGCAGGAAGAAGCAGAACAGATGGAGGCGGCGGATTTTTCAAATCCAGATGCGTGGAGGGTAAATGCTGAGCTGGTTGATCTCTTTGAGAAAAATGGGAACTATGATACCCATGGTGTGGATTACACAGTCTGCGCAAATGGGAATTTTATCTGTTCCATTGGCGATGGCATCCGCGCGATTGTGACGCCGGAAGATATCACCGGCAATTCAAGCGTGTTCCTGAGAGGAAAACAGGGCGACCTGTATGTGAAAAGGGATATCCCTGTGCAGGATGCGTTTGATAATATGTATGAGATCCTGTGCAGCTCCTTCGCCGCAAAGAGGCACCTGTGGGATGCGGATCGATGCAGAAACTGGGGAAGGCAGCTTGCAACGGAGAAGCAGAAAGCGTTCATCCAGAGACTGTTTGATGAAGATTTCCTGAGTGAAATTGATTTTGCAACTCTCACCAAAAATCAGGCTTCCAGCCTGATCGACCGCGGACTGGAAGAACAGAGGAGCAGAAGAGGATAAGAACAGTAAACAGGGGGAACCGTCTATAGGATGCCGAATAGCGGTTTTCCCGGTAAGAAACGTAAATACGAAAGGATTGAACCATATGAGAAAAACTGAATTGATCTGCGGGATTGTCGCAGTTGCGCTTGTCGTTGCAGGAATAGTAATGGCTGTGCGGGTGTACCTTGGCTACCAGAAAGGCAGGGACGGCTATGATGATATTGAGTCTGCGTTTACCAGTGTCGCTGATGGGCAGCTCGATGAATCGAACAAATCCGAAGACGATGATTTGAAACCAGGAGCGGGGAATATGGAAGACGAATATGAGTCAGATGCAGAAATGAATGATTTAACGGAAAGTCTTCCGGAGGATGCGCCGGAGCGTATCACGGTTGATTGGGATTCGCTGGCGGACACTTATGAAGACTGTATTGCCTGGATTCATATCCCTGCCGTAGGGATCTCCTATCCAGTGATGCAGTCAGAAGATAATGATTATTACCTCCATCGGGCACCGGACGGCAGCTATCTTTATGCCGGGAGTATTTTTATGGATTACCAGAATCATGCAGACCTGGAGGATTACAACACGGTCATTTATGGCCATAACATGAGAGATGGAAGTATGTTCGCGAAGCTGAAAAAGTTTCGAAATTCAGAAGTGATGGTCCTGTGTCCATACATTTGGATTTATACGCCGGATGGTGATTTCCTTTACCGCATATTCTCTGTCCATAGCGTGGATGCGGTTGGCGATGCCTACACGATTTCCTTTGAGGACTATGGGAGTTATGCGGAATGGTTTGATAAAATGACGGGCGAATCGGAAATTGATACCGAAATTATCAGTTCTGACATTGACCGTGTTGTGACATTGTCTACCTGTAATGGGAACAGCGCCACCCGGTTAGTAGTGCAAGGTGTTCTCGTGTGGCAAGGATGATAGCTCAACTGGTTCATTCATGCAAGATGTATCTGCTGATAGCTTCTGCGACACCGTCCTCCTGGTTTGACGGCAGTATATAGTCAGCTTGTTGCTTTAATGCAGGGACAGCATTTCCCATGGCGAAGCGAAGTCCTGATGCCTGGAACATACCTAAGTCATTTTCCCCGTCTCCGATACAGGCGATACATTCCTTCTGGATATGCAGATAAGAGGCCAACTTGGATAGTGCCTCTCCCTTGGACGCGTTCTTTGGGAAAATCTCTACGTAAGAACTGTCATACGCAGCAGAGAGATCTGAAAACTCTGCGAGAATTTTCTTTGTATTTCCTGCTGCATCTTTGGAAAGAAAATAAAACTGCAGTTCCTCCAGGTCGCCATCGGTATTCCGGATCGCTTTCGCCATGTTTTTAACATGTTTTGTATTTCTGGCATCTCTTCCATAGATAAAATATCCGAGAAGTATCAGCAGATATCCCTGAACCAGATATTCATGGTTGATATGTGCAGAAATCCCCAGCCTTTCGCTGCTGCATTTGCTCAAAAGAGAGAGGGCTGTGCTTTTTGATATTGAGGCAGTATAGACAGACTTCATGTTTGTACAGTCAGTAACCTGAGCACCATTTGATGAAATAACATAACGGTATAAATCTTTCTGTTTGGACAACTGGTAGGGCAGGCAGCTCGGCGCGCGCCCTGTTGCAGGCACGATCTGAATCCCTGCCCTGGCAGCAAGCATAAGGGCCTCCATGGTTTTTGCAGATATTTTACTGTGCTGATTCAGGCATGTTCCATCCATGTCAATGGCTAATAATTGAATCATTAAAGGAAATCCACTCTTTCATTTGCTATACGAGTTTAGTGGTACATATCAGGACGTCTTGCAGCAATATATTGTCTTTCCCGGCGTGACCTGGCGGCCGCAGCCAGATCAATTTCGCAGTTTAACAGACGCTCTCGATCATCCGCTTTTAAGAGCACATTGCCGTCCGGATCTACAACTAACGACTCACCAGAGAATTCCATGGCGTCCTCTTGGCCGACCCGATTGCACATCGCTATAAATACCTGATTCTGCATCGCCTGAACCCGGATTTCCCACTCAAACAGTTCCATGGGTTCGTTCTTACAATTTGCAGTAGGAATCAAAATCAGATCAGCTCCTTTGAGTGCGCAGGTACGGATACTTTCCGGAAGATGTCTGTCAAAGCAGATCACGATTCCGATATTCCCAAAGTCTGTTTGAAACACCTTAAAGCCGCCCTCTGATGGCGTATAGTAATCCTGCTCGTAAAAGGATTGCGCCTGAACGACGTGAACCATCTTTGCCACATCCACGATCTGTCCGTCTGTATCGATCCAGAGAGATGCATCGTAGCATTTTCCATTTTCCCAAAGATAGATATTGGGAGAAATGTAAAGACGATGCTGCCGGCTTATATCGCATAATCGCTTTATGTATTCATGCTCCCGTGTCATTCTGTACTGCTTTACATCTTTCTTTTCATATTGCGGAAAGAAAGGCGAAAACTGTATCTCCGGGAAAAAAATCAGATCACAGTCGGAAGCCGCATTACAGCTTGCCAGTGTTTTTAAATAGTTTTCCTCTATATTATCCGTCATGGACATCTGCGCCATCGCAAGCTTCATTACTTCTGTCCTCCTTCAATAGGAAGTATCAACCTCTTTATCCCGCCATAGCTCACCAATAAACTGGTAATCGTCAGGCTATTATTTTGTATCCAGAATGTTTGAGTATATCTAAAGCCTTTTGATAGTTTTTTCTTTTAGAAAAACATAATCTGTATTGTAGGTAGACACTGCAAAAATAGAAATACCTTCTTCCGCCAAAATAGTTGAAATCTTCGCCAGTACTCCAATCAGTGAAAAATCCAGGACGCCTTGAATACGAAAGCCTTTCCAGCCATCATCACGCTGAATAACATTTGACGGGACATCTGCCGTGAGACATACAAGAGATTTTTCTTCGTCCGTTTTTCCTATAAAACAGTATTCTGCATCTATATTCACAAGTGAAAAATCTTCAACCTTACATACGGTAAAATTATCATCAAGTTTTTTTAATACCATAACCTCACCTCAACTATTCCAGCATTCTCCTCACTTCATCCAGAAATGCCTGCCGTTCCTGAGGTGTACTTGCGTCGATGCCTCCCAGATTTTTCCATAACGCGTTCTGAGAGTCCACGATCTGAAATGTAGCGCTGATCATGGCATTATGGATGGGGTCTCCGAAAGTATCCACCAGCACATCTGTCGGTGTGGAAGATGTGGTAAAAATATAGGTCTGTGAAATATTACGAACCGGAGTAAGACAGGAAGCGCCAGTTGTATAAGCGGAACCTTCCAGCATCACCTTATCCAGAAATCCCCGCATGATTGCGGGCATGTCATACCACCAGATGGGGAAAATAAAGACAATCCTGTCCGTATCATCCAGAATCTGATTATATTTTGCCACCAGCGGATCTAAAAACTCTCCTCTGGCGTATACTGCCAGTTCTGCCTTTGACATCACCGGATTAAATTCATCCGCATAAAGATCAATCAGCTCATAATCGCCCGCTGCTTTTTCTGCTTCCTTAAGCACTGCATTGTTAAAACTCCCATCCCAGGGATGAGCATATACAATCGTTGTTTTCATCGCATAACCTCCATCTTTCCTCAACGTTCGATTTTTCATTTCCGCGAAGCAACGAGCCAGGCAGCCAGAGTCATAAAGCATCCGTCGGCAAAGCCGATACCTTATACCATAGCTTGCACGGATATTTCTTAATATTCCCCGTATTCGCACCCTATGTTGTATGCAGAGATATCGTCAATCAATGATTTTCCATTTTTTTCCTTGCGATACAGCTTTATGCGTCCGACTCCATTTCCGCCGTTCCAGAGGCGATTGTGGCGTTTGCTGCCGTCAGGGGCTTCGTAGTTGACCAAAAGCATATCCTTTTTTCTGCAGCGGACGCAGGTCTCTATGATCACCTGCCGGTTTTCCTGCCGGACACGCCATTGAATTTCGTTTTCTGTCTCTTTACAGGAAAATTTTGTTTTACAGCCGGTCCAGAATTTGGAAAAATTAAACTCATAGGATGTCCCTTCATAATAAAAAGCACCGAGCAGAATCCGATTCAACGGTACAAAGTAGATTTTTGGCCTGCCGCCGCCAATATCGAATACGCTATTTGTCAGCTGCTGCCCGGAAATATTGCTGATCAGGTGATTGGAGGACAGCCATACCCATGGAGAGGTAAAATTTCGTCCCCAGTTTTTGTCAGCGTAGCCGTAGCTTTTTTCCGGGAGAACCCGATAAACCACGCCGTTTAGTGTGACAGTACCCTGATAGGCGCTTTTCATGCCTTCCGCATGCCAGTACATTTCAAACACTTTGAGAAAACGGAACAGTTTGCTGGTGCCGTATCCGACATTAAAAGCAATCTGCTTATCGATTTCAAGATCCCAGGACATTTCTCCACTGTCACACATCCATTCCGGATGCGCAGCAGCGTCCTCCCTGCTCACCGATATGCTGCCGGAAAGTCTCGTATCCGACGCATAACAGTCCGCAGCTTTTACAGAATAGGGTGCTTTCCCATGAATGCTCACATCTTTCCATGGGAAGAATCGATGAAGCTGGCAGGGCTTTTGAAGCTCGGTGGTATTTGACGCAAAGCCTGGTGTTCCCCAGCTTCCTGCTTTGACCATCAGATAGGATGGCCGCACGTTATCAGCTTTGTTTTCCGGGAGTTGGCCGAATACTGTTTTTTCCTGGGCTAAGCCAGGGTTTATAGAAAAAAATTCGATGAAAAAGGCTTTTTCTTCGCCAGTGGCCTCATTTATTGCAGTAAACGAGTGCCACCACCAATCGTAGCCTTTCTTATTGAAGCTGCCTGTCAGCATATATTCATTTTTTGCTGCGTCTTTCTTTTCAAATCCCATTTCGAATGCCTCGATTCTGAACTATTACACAGATTATAATCGGAACGGGATAGAAAAACAACGGGCGATTTTATGAACGGGGAAAACTTATGAATTTACAGAGATAATCATCTGGAACACACAAGGGTTCGTGTAGTTCCCCATTTTGTTTCACACTGCCTGTAAAGGGCGCCCAATACTTTGCGAACCGCCCCAAATTGGGATTACACATGAAACCGATTGAAATTTTTGTAAACAACGTGAAACTTTTTGCAACCGGATGCAACCCGGTGCAACCGAATGAAACTTCATGCAACCCGCTGCAACTGCTTCTGTGGTAATATGTATGATGCCAGCAGTGGGGAGGGCATAGAGCCGGAACAAAAATCCGACAGTCACACTGGGATGCTGGGAGAAATTCTGGCAGACGTAGAGGTGGGACTGTAAAGACAGTCCTTCTTTTTATGTACACGAGCCGGAGAAGGCTTAACCCATGCGGAGTGTGGGATGCCCGCGCCCCACAATCAGAGATTGGGGGCATAACCCGGCGAGGAACATAATCCGGCGAAGTAACCTGGCGAGGAGACTTTTTACCAATCCGCAAAGTTGCAAAGTATGAGCTGATGTATGATAATTGCATGTGAAACAAAGGTGTAGCTGCAATACAACAGAGTTTATGGCGATATGAAGGAGGAACGCTATCATGACAATGACGAGAGCAATATTTGACGGAAAGGTTTACCCGGCAGAACAGGTTGTATCAGACGATCGGGAGTATAAGGAAGCATTAAAGGATACTGACCAGATGATGAGGAAACTGGAGAAAGTCCTGGAGAAGCGTGAATATGGCATGGTGGAACAAGTACTGGACGATCAGGCCATTATGTCAGACTGCCAGAACTTGGAATATTTTAAGTGTGGGCTTGCCATCGGGATGGCGTTAAGGGAGGAATCTGAAGAGATGCTGAAGCGGCTTTATGGCGTAGGATGTAATTGCGGAAAAGCTACGGAAGAGAATCCGGTTTAGAAAAATTAAATTCAAAATCGGCAGAAACGGAGGGAATGGAGCATGAAGACACATAAACTGCATATGGTTTCCTGTATCAGAAAAATCCTGTTTACCCTGGCGTTTGTGGTTTTGTTCGCTGCGAGTTTGAGTACATCAGCCTCTGCGGCATCGTCTTCCGTAAAGGCGGTTACTTCCGGGAAGTCTTTCAACGTTACCGGCTATACAAAAGTGAAGTCCTCAAAGACCGGAGTAGTGAAGGTATCAAAATCTGCGACAAACCAGTATAAGGCGACTGCCAGAAAAAAGGGGACAGCTACGCTGACCTGTTATAAGAATGGAAAAGCGGTCAAAAAGATTTACGTTATCGTGACGACATCCGGTTCTTTCCGGTACAACACGAGCAAAATTTCCCTGACCGAAGGCAAATCAAAGACGGTGAAAGCAACGGTGCAGAGTAAATGTACCGTGAAATATAGTTCGTCAAATAAAAAGGTTGCGAAGGTCAGCAGCAAGGGGAAGATTACCGCTGTAAAGGCCGGAACCGCAGTGATCCGTGCGAAGGTCTATTATAAAGGAAAAGCAATCAAGACCTTTAAGAAAACGGTAGTAGTGAAAAAGAAATCGACTGCTACGACTGTCTCGTCCGGGAATACGTCTCCTGCTGATGGAAGTACTTCAGAAAAATCTTCACAGACGGGGACGGTGAGCAGTGAGATATCATCACAGAGTGAAAGCACGGCAAGTGAAAACGCTTCACAGAACTCCTCGGCATCGCAAAGTGAAACAACACAGACGGAATCGGACTCAATAGCATCAGGTACCACCACCGGCTTCGTTTATCATTATGATACGGACAGCGTTACAATCAGCGGAGGCAGGACGTATTCCGTCGCCGGATATACTGATTCAGCTGCTGATACCTATGATTTTATCATAACAGGCGGGAATAACGCAGAGATTACCAATATTACCGAAGGAAGCTGTTATGATGATTTGAACCGAACCACGGCGCGGTATGTAAGAGTGTCTTTTGCCGGAAGGATTGCCGGAAGCTGTAAACTTAACATCTACCGAAATGGTACGCTGGAAGAGGTCGTTACGATAACCGTGACATCGACAGATACGAATTACTATACTTACCAGACCTGGAAGAAGAAATTGGAGACGGAACTCTGGACTTCGGATATGACTGCACTGGAAAAGCTGGTTGCTTTTGGTGATTATGTGTTTTCGAGGTATGATTACACGAGCGGGTCGTCAAACAAATACTGTTATGCACTCGGTTACGGCGGGGACTGCTGGGCATCCTCATATCTGCTCCTTGATCTTGCGACGGACCTGGGTCTGGAATGTGAACCGTATTTTGTGAATGGTTCCACCTATGGACATATGCGGGCGCGGATATGGATCAATGGCGTACAGTATGACCTGGAGGCGAGCAACAATACAGCAGAACCAAGAGGCTGTACGGTGGTTTACCAGTCAGGTTCATAAAAACAAATATAAAAAAATACAAAGATGTATCGAAACGGATAAAAGGATTGTCTCAGGGCAGTCCTTTTTCTTTACCCAAAAGACAGTTTTATTTGGAAGAAAGTCTTTTGGAAAGCGAGGTGATGCAGATGAATTTGAGAGGACCGCCCTTTTCAGCAATGGGGCATGAGTAGAACTTATTTATTTTTCAGGAGGAAAGCGAATGCAAATTAAAAAATTTAAAAAGGCCATCTCTATGCTGATGGCGGTCACAATGACGGCATCCGGAGTGATGTCGTTTTTTCCGTCTTATAGTTATGCGGAAAGCGAAACGGAAACGGTTGCAGAAACAGAAATGACAACAGAAGCTACAACTGAGGCGGGAACAGAAACAGCGGCGGCAGAATCCGAAGCAGCTGAAACGGAAAAGAAAGCTGCGAAATCTTCTTCGAAGGAGGAAACAGAGGCGGCGGATTCAAATGAGGAAGAGACAGAAAACTCTTCGGCAGATCCGGTGGAATATGAACTGCTGCTGCCTTATTACGAAGACTGCACTTACACCTATGATACGGGAAAGTTGAAAGAAGCGAGAGCAGACGGTAGCCTGGTTCTGTCATATGAAGCTGGAGAACAGGTGGCGTTTTCACTGGTTTATCCGGAAGGAGTATCCCTGGACGAAATCCATGTATATGACAGCAACAACGCCGGATATGACTTTTCCTGGGATGATGTAGACCAGAGCGTAGCCATATCTTTTGCAATGCCAGCAGCAGATACACGGCTGGAGCTGGCATTTTCGGAGATAGAAGAAAGTGATCTGGAAACCGAAGCAGAAACTGAGGAAGCTTACAATTTTATTGCTTTTGAGGTGTCGAATGGCGGTCAGATGGTGATCGGCTTTTCGGATGGCACATCAGAGACAGTTACTTCTGATATGCTGAGCGATGACTGGGATTACGAGATCAATTTCCCGGTATCAGAGGAAGTTACGATCTCAGGCACAGCGAACGATGGCTATGTATTAGACAGTGTGGTTGTGACAAATGAGAATGGGGAGACAATCGCCACATCGGATGTACTCCCGATTACCGTGGTTGCGAATGCGGATTATAAGATTACTGTCCGCCTGAATTTTGTAGCAGCTGATGCCGAAGCAGAAGAAACGGAAGGATCAGGAACAGAAAGTGAAACCGAAAATGCGCAGGATGGTTCGGAAAGCGGATCAGGTACAGACGGTGATAATTCTGCTGAATTCGAGACAGATAATAACTCTGGAATCGAGGTAGAAACAGATACGGAAGATAGTGGTTCCAATATCGAAGCAGGAACAGATGCGGATACAGAAAATGCTGATGAAGCAGAAGCTGAATCCGGGGACGAGACGGAGCTGGAATCGGAATCTGCTGCAGAAGCAGAGACAAAGACAGAATCTGAAAATGAAACCAAGGAAGCAGATGTTGATTCGGATGAAGAGGATGAATTTACTACAGACAGCATCTATTACCTGTCAGATGATGAAATGCTCTCCTACATCCGTCCGGAGATTGGCGAAACGGTTGTCCTGAGCGCACAGTATGTGTATTACGAGGACACGGATTTTGATTATAAATCCTATATCCCGGAGTCGGATACCCTGACAGGAGCAACGGTTACCTGGGAGAGCGGGGAAATTACCTGGACGCCGAGCAGCAATGTCTGCTATACGATCACTTATAAGGCTGTTCTGGATGACGATGATTCGTATTACTGGTACATCGAGGTGCCGTTCTATGTGATCAGCTCTGCATCTGTGGCAACGGTGTGGTCGGACAGTTTTGAAGGCACGATCTATCTGAAAAATGAGCAGTCATCTGACTACAACGGGGTAATCCCGGAGAAGGTTGGGACAATGCTGGAAGGGGAAGCCCTTACGGTAGTTGCCGGGGAAGGGTTTGTGCTGAATGATGTGAACCTCGGTTATGATGCGGATCTGTTCCTGCAGACGGTTTATGACGATGGCGGGTTTGATGCGGATATGGCAGGCGTATACACGGTAGTTTACGAAGTGGTTTCCTATGAGAATCCGGAATACTACTGGTATGTATCCTGCACAGTGACGGTCACGGAAGCTCTTTCCACTGAGAATGCGGTCACGGTGCATATCGCTAGCGGTGAGCTGGCAGCGACCGTGACAGACCGCGAAGGAAACAGCTATTCTGCTACCTATGGAAGCGACTATCTGGCAGACGGAAGCATTGCCAGCATCACGGTATATCCGGCATGGCCGGGGTATGATGATATCGAGCCGGAACTTTCTGTTTATAAGAATGGCGAGTTGATCAGCGTGGATGAAGTAATCGCCTCGGAAACGGTGGATGGCAGCAATACGGTTTACACACTGGCGGATGATTTTGAGGCCGGGGAAGATACCTGGGTGTTCTATATTGATTTCCCAACATATTCTTCGGACGCGATCAAGTCAGATGAACGCCGGACGGAAGACTACGCCGGATACGAAGAACTGGCCGGGGTTTA
>Ga0192288_1022_pt1 | contig 15261 bp, 11 predicted proteins | sample Koala_Koa22_J3_FD_131243 | JGI IMG/M metagenome (GOLD analysis project Ga0192288, IMG submission 131243) | Enriched cells from koala feces incubated with labeled cellulose particles, San Francisco Zoo, California, United States - Koala_Koa2-2_J3 ...
TTTGTAAAGCCATCTATGGTAAAAGGGGTGGTCGGAGTCGATGAAAATGGGAATAACTTTTCCTACAATGAGTCTCTGCGCCGGCTGATTGCGCGGGAAACGATTGACCAGAGTGAGCGGAATGTGCTGGTCAGCCATCAGTTTTACCTGCCGAAGGGCGTAGCCGCGGAGGATGTAGAGCGCATGGATTCGGAGATTCCGACGGTTGGTAATATTGACGCGATTCCTGCTGACGTTCTGGAATGCTTTGATTACGCGGCTCTCGGCCATATTCATAAGCCGATGAAGGTGGGAAATGAGCGATTCCGCTATTGTGGGACGCCGCTGGCCTGTTCTGTCAGCGAAGCCGGGCAGGAGAAGGGCATTGTAATGGTGGAACTGGGAGCGAAATGTGTGAGGAGCCGTGTGATATCTGGCTGGCAGGGTGAAGCGTGTGCAGAAAAAATGGAGAAGACGGCGGAGACTTGCGCTGGGGATGATCCGAACGCTGGTAAAGCGAACGAAGAGCTAAAAATAACAGTCCTTCCCCTCACCCCGCTGCGGCAGGTCCGGATTGTCAAAGGACCGCTGGAGGAGGTGCTTCGTCAAGCGAGTTCCGACTATGTTACGGTGATTTTGACGGATAAGACAGATCTGGAAGTGATTGATATGCAGGAGCGGCTGCGTCTGGCGTTCCCGAATCTGCTGGAGATTCGCCGGGAGCGTGTGCGTGCGGCGGATTATGGCGCGGAACGCTATGTGGAGGAAGACATGGATCCGTATGAGTTGTGCTGCGCATTTTTAAAGGATGCGGATGAGGCGGAGAAGGAAATTCTGAAGGACGTGATCCGCACGGTGCAGGAAAGGCAGGTGGGGTAAAATGCGTCCGATAAAGCTTACCATGCGGGCATTTGGCTCTTATGGCAACCTGACCACGATCCGTTTTGACGGCCTGAATCAGAACCTGTTTCTGATTACGGGGGATACCGGCGCGGGCAAGACGACGATATTTGACGCCATTGTATTTGCGCTTTACGGGGAGACGGGGTCATCCGCCAATAAAAAGGACGGAGTTGTGCTGCAAAGTCAGTTTACGCCCTTCGATCAGGAGCCGTTTGTGGAGCTGACGTTTTCGGAAGAAAATCAGAAGACGAGACAGCAGATTGATCCGGATCATTTCGGAGAGAACGCAAATGGGGCGCCTGCAGACGCCGCTTCGGGTAGAATGGTGTGGGAAGAGACCTGCGGAGGCGCCGCTTCGGGTGGGATAACGTGGAACACAGTGAATGAGAATGGGGCGTCGGTTTACACCGTGCGCCGGGTGCCGCGGCATCTTCGCCTGCTGACCCGCGGCGCGGGGAAGGGCTCGGCTACGCGCGAGGTTCCAGGAAGCGTGTCGCTGACCATGCCGGATGGGACGGACTATCCGTCAAAGGAGACAGACCGAAAATTAGAGGAGATTGTCGGGCTTACCAAGGCGCAGTTTATGCAGGTGGCTATGATTGCGCAGGGGGAATTTATGGAGCTGCTCCGCGCGAAATCCGATGATAAAAAAATTATTTTCCGTAAGCTGTTCCACACGGATCTGTATCAGAAAATAGAAGAGGAGCTGGCGAACCGCAAAAAGGAAAAGGAAAAAGAGATCAGCCAGATTCGGTCGGTTTGCCAGATTGAGGCAGGACACATCAGAATTCCAGAAACTTATGAGAAATATTTTGAGACCAATCAGCTGAAAAAACAGATCGCTAATGGGGAGATGACAATTCTGGAGCCGTTCCTGGAGGCACTGGATGAGCTTTGCGGGTATCTGGAAAAAGAGCAGGAAAAGGCGAAAGCTGAGTACGGGGAGGCAAAGTCCCGGCAGAACGGGAAACGGGATGCTTATATGGGTGCGCAGAATCTGGCGAAGCTTTATGAACAGCTGGAAATGGCGCAAAAAGACCTGGCGGCATGTGAAGCGCAGGAAGAGGAAATAATCAAAGCGCGGATGCTGGCAGAGCAGCTGCGTGCCGCGTATGAGATTCGGGGCGAGTATCAGAGATATTGTGACGCCAGGTCTGCCGTGGCGGCATCCAGAGGAAATCTGGCAAAGCTTCAGGCAGCGATCCCTGCACAGGAGATTTGTCTGCGGGAGGCGGAAGAGGAGCAGGAGCGGCAAAAGCAGCTTTTGGAGCGGCAGCAGGCGGAAACTGCCCGGATCGAAGAGCGTGTGAAGCAGGCGCTGGAGGTTTTTCGGAAAATCGCAGAGGCGGACGCGGAAATACAGGAGCGGGAAAAATCGCGGAAAGCGGCACAGAAGAAGGCAGCGGACGATCAGAACTGCCTGGAAAAACTGGAAAGACAGGAGCAGGCATGGCGTGATGAGGAGCGGGAGCTTGGCGATACACCGGAGCTGCTTGTCAGCTGTATCGGTCATGAGACAACCTTTGCCCGTATGGCGGAGAGTTTAAATGAGGTAACAACGCTTCAGAAAAAGGAAGAAGCACAGGAGAAAACATGCGCGGAACTGAAAGCGCAGTATCAAAACGCGGATCAGGCTTACCGGGAGGCCAGAGCCTGGTATGAGAAGGCCCGGAGCCTGTTTTTGGATGAGCAGGCGGGACTGCTCGCGCAGGAGCTCAAAGACGGTCAGCCCTGTCCGGTCTGCGGTTCTCTGGAGCATCCGGCGCCTTTTAAGCCAATCTTTCGTTTTGCAAATACAGATATTACACTCAAAAACCAGGTGTGCAGCGGGAATGTGGAGCCTTTGACAGAAGAGACGCTCAATGAGCTGGAGCGCGACGCAAGTGTGAAGGGAGAGCATCAGCAGGAGCTTGCTGCAGCGGCGCAGTCGGCAAATGAGCGGCTGAAGGAAAGACAGGAATCTTTGCTGCGGGAGCTTTCAAGGCTTAGGCAGGAGGTGAAAGCAGCAGTTGATGCCATGGCTGATATGCAGGCTTTTGCTTACCGCGACATATCGGAACAGCAGAAGATGTCCGCAATATCTCAGAGTAAGATTCCAGGGCCGCAGGAGATGCCCGCATTGTCTGGGGAATATTCATCTGTTGAGGCTCATCTGGTGATTTCATGGGCAGGAGAACAGATTGCCTTCTGGCAGCAGAAGCTTGGTGAAGAAAAAGCCAGGCTGGCGGAACGGATGTCGCAGTTGAGGAAAGTCCGCCAGCAGCTTTCCGGGATAGAGGAGAAGAAAAAGAAATTGCGTGAAGCGGCGGAGACTGCCAGAGTCGCGTTGACAAAAGCCCAGGCAGATCTGGAAGGCAGCGTTAAGAAGCGGGAAACCCTGGATGAATCTGGTGTATTTCGCACAGAAGACGAGGCAAAGAGCGCACTTCGCGCGGCGAAAAACGCGCAGAAGCAGCAAGCAGCTCTCAGCAATGCCGCTTCGGATTCGGGGAAAAAAGCGCGCGAAGCGAGAGATCATACGTTGGCTCTGATCAAAAAATACACAGAGGAATTGCCGGAACAGGAGGCGTTGTGTAAGCAGCGGCTGGAAGCCTACGAGGCCTGCAGGAAGCAGAGAAAGCTTGAAGAGGCGCAATGGCAGGCATTGGCAGCGGAGCACATGCCAGAGGAAGAGGCTGCGCTGCGGGAGCAGATCGAGCAGCATACGCAGAGAAAGGTTTCCGCCGGAAGCCGAATAGAATCTGCGAAAGAAGCCATCGGCGACCGGCACAGACCGGATGCGGAGCTTTTGGAAAAGGAACTGCGGGAGGCAGAACGCGTTACAGCCGAGGCAGAGACAACGCTGGCCAATATCCGGGAAGACGCGCAGGCGGATGAGCGCACCCGAAAGACACTTACTTCACAGCTTGGCGAGCGGCGGCGGATTGTGGAAGAGCATACCAGGCTGGATACCCTTTATCGACTGGTATCTGGTAATGTCACAGACAGTCGGATGGATCTGGAAACATTTGTGCAGCGTTATTATATGGAACGGATTCTTCACGCGGCTAACCGCCGTTTTCTGGAAATGTCCGGCGGTCAGTTTGAACTGCGCATGGTGGATGCCCAAAAGGCGGGCAAAGGGAAAAACCGCGGCCTTGATCTGATGGTTTATTCTGCTGTGACCGGAAAAGAGCGCGAAATACGCACCCTCTCCGGCGGCGAGTCCTTCATGGCCGCACTTTCCCTGGCGTTGGGAATGGCCGACCAGATTCAGCAGAGCACGGCCGCCATCCACCTGGATATGATGTTTATTGATGAGGGCTTTGGCTCTCTCGACGAACATTCGAGAGAACAGGCCGTCCGCGTCCTGCAGGAAATGGCGGGCGGCGACCGGCTGATAGGGATCATTTCCCATGTGACTGAGCTGAAACAGGAGATTGATGACCAGCTGATTGTCACAAAAGATGAGCGTGGAAGCCACGTCAGGTGGCAGATTAGTTAAAGATTCCTTATGCGGCTTTGCGCATAAAAGTAAACCTCTTCGCATATATTTTGGAAAACGCACTTGTGGTCGCTATGCGAGCGATTTCCAAAAGGATGCGGGGAGGTTTTCTATGTCAGAATACAGGCGGTTTGTCGCTTATTTTTATGAATACATAGATGGAAAAAAACAGGGGAATGCCGGCTTTGCCAAGGTGGAACTGCGCAATGGAATGTGGCGCATCCTGTTCCGGCTGACCCTTCCGGATATGCCAGAACCACCAATGCGGGTGTATGGATTTGTTCGTAAGCGGGGATATTTGCCGGAATTTCCGCTGGGAACCATGAGCGAGGATAATTTTGTCCCGGAAGAGTGGGCCTGGCGCGCGGACGCGCCGATCGGTTCCGGGAAATATTATTTTGAACAGATGACAGGCATTCGGATTCAGAGCGGTGACGGGAGAGTTTTTCTGACCGTTTGGGATGATGCGCCGGTGGAGATGGATCAATTTGTCAACGAGATTCCCGAACAGATGACGGAAGCGAAAACACGTCAGAGGCTTTCAGAGAAGCCGTTGGAAGAATTGCGCGAGCCAAAATCAGAAATGTCTGTGCAGAATTTGCCGGAACCTCCTGAGTCGGCAATATCCGAGCAAGAGTTGCCTGAGATGTCAGGGGAGATTCCGATCAGGTTGCCAAAGGAAGTTTCGCCGGAAAAGCCGTATGAGATGCGGCTGCGTGCCGAAACAAGTGAAAATGCTGCTTTCGTGCAGACAGAGAATCCGGCCGAATTCCTTCTGCGGAGACGCCAGCCATTTCGTCCGTTTGGGGATGAGGAGTTCTTTGATTGTGTGCAGATTAAATTATGCGATCTGCTGCCGCTTCAGCAGGAAGGCTGGCAGGTGGGAAGAAGCAATTTTCTGCAGCATGGCTATTATCTTTACCGTCATCTCCTGCTGGGCAGGGCAGAGGGTGGGCGCTATGTAGTCGGTGTGCCTGGCCTGCGCAGCCGGCAGGAAGAATATGTAGCCCACACGTTTGGCTATGATCGGTTTAAACTGTCGGGTTTGCGCGGCTGCGGCCGAACGTTTGGCTATTGGTGCCGGGTGTTGGATGATTCAGGGATTGCGAAAGCGGTTCCGGATAAAAGGTTACAGGTCACACCATAGCCAAATCTACCTTACTTCAACCACTACAAGTGTGACCTATAACCGCATCCGGCCAATTAAATCGCTGCGCGATGGAGCCGGATGCTTGCTACCACTACGTTTTCAACCCTGCCCCCGCAGCAAGTGCGTGGTCGGGTTGTGACCAGTAACGATAAAAGTTTTTTGTAAAAAAGAAAAATTGGGGGACGGAGAGAATGGAAATGTTTCATGGACGGGGAAAAACGATCGGAAGAGCGGTGCTTGCTCTGGTGGTTGCTTTTCTCACAACCATCATTTTACTTCTGGGATTTGCGTTCCTGCTTCTGAAATTGCAGCTGGATGCGGGAAAGACCGAGCTTGGTATCCTGGTGATCTATGTGCTGTCCTGTTTTGCCGGCGGATGGTACTGCGGGAGAAAAGCGGCACAGCGGAAATTTTTGTGGGGGTTTCTGACCGGAATTTTGTATTTTTTCTCCTACTGGCGGTGTCAGCGCTGGGAGAGGAAGCTTTGCAGCCTGCCCTGGCGAGAACGGCGATAGCGTTTGTACTGTGCGCGGGAGGAGGAACATTGGGCGGGATGCTGGCGTAATCAAAATGTTTGACATTTCTTATGATGTGCGATATAGTTATCGCGTTGCAAATATCATCCGCTAGGGGAGCGCATCGCTGAGACTGAGCCCGCGAGGGTTCTGACCCTTAACACCTGATCCGGATAACGCCGGCGTAGGGAAGCAAAAAAGGCCAATAATGCCTGTCATGCTATGAGCGGACAGGCTGTCACGGTGTGATTCCTCCTTGCGCAAACAAAGAAAGCGGCGTATGTATTTGCCTGGCTGCTATTCACGGCGGATCTGACATTTGCTGTCAGACTGCGCCAGAATACGTGGCGGCAATGCGTGGCTTTCGTTCCCCATTGTAAGCGATGTGGGATATGAAAAGGGAGGATTTTTTATGTCTATTGTAACTGCGGACGGTGGCCTGACCACTCTTGGATACGCTCTCTGTGCCATAGCTGTGATTGCTCTGGTACTTGTGGCGTCGTTTCTTCAGAGCAAAGCAGGATCGGCGAAAAAAATGTCGACGAAGCAGCTCGTGTATTGTGCGATGGCGATGGCGCTTGCGTTCGTTACCTCGTATATCAAAGTGTTTCATCTGCCGTATGGAGGCTCGGTGACTTTGTTTAGTATGCTTTTCATCTGCCTGATCGGCAACTGGTACGGCGTGAAGGTTGGTATTCTGACCGGTCTTGCCTATGGCATACTGCAATTTTTGCAGGAGCCGTATGTGCTGAGCTTTTTCCAGGTGTGTTGTGACTATGTGCTTGCATTTGCAGGGCTCGGCCTGGCCGGAGTATTCTGGAAATCGAAAAACGGACTTCTGAAAGGCTACATCCTGGGCATTCTTGTGCGCGGCGCATTCCATTCGCTGGGCGGTTATCTCTACTGGATGGACTATATGCCGGATAACTTTCCGCAGGCGCTTACCGCGCTGTATCCAATTATCTACAATTATTCTTACATCCTGCTGGAGGGTGTGATTACGGTTATCGTCATCTCACTGCCGCCGGTCGCGAAAGCGCTGCAGACGGTTAAAGAGAGCGCAGTGAAATAATTCTCTGGTTCCGGCTGCCGCGAAATTGCAGTGAGATATCTTTTTCGGCTTCGATGAATTCTCCGTCGATAAGCACGTCAATGCAGGAAAGCATCTCACGCGTGACATCCGTGAAAACACGGCCGCCGGGAATCAGATCGACGTCATATAAATATCCGGTGTAGCACCAGATATCCTTTTGGGGATAGTGCTCCCGGATTTTTTTCATGAGGGCGGCTACTACCGGCTGATTTTCCGGCTCAAACGGCTCGCCGCCGAGGGCGGTAAAGCCCTGGATATAGTCGGGCGCGAGCGCATCCAGAATTTCCTGCTCGGTTTCGGCCGTAAACGGCTGGCCATAATCGAAGCTCCAGGTCTCAGCGTTAAAGCAGCCTTTGCAGTGATGGCGGCAGCCCGACACGAAGAGAGAGACCCGGACGCCGGGCCCGTCGGCAATATCGTATTTTTTGATTGTTCCGTAGTTCATAATAGTCTCCCCATATAATGGTAACAGTTTATAATCTTCAAAGTAAAAACACTAGGAATGCGAAAATAAAACAGCCCTCAGCCAACACTGACCGAGGGCCAAATTGTTTTATCCAACAGGAAAGTTCTCTGAACTTCCTTATCAGACAAAAATTTATGATATTTTGCTTACAGATGCAGCACACGGTCTTTAATCTCCTGTGTGCGTCCCTGGTTCCAGAACTGGGTGCCGATGTAGCCGCAGGTACGGCGCGCGACACTCATCTTATCCTGGTCGCGGTTGCCGCAGTTTGGGCATTCCCAGACGAGTTTGCCGGCCTCGTCTTCGACGATTTTGATTTCGCCGTTGTAGCCGCAGCAGTCGCAGTAGTCGCTTTTCGTGTTCAGCTCAGCGTACATGATGTTGTCGTAGATAAACTTCATCACCGAGAGTACTGCCGGGATGTTGTTCTGCATATTCGGCACTTCCACATAGCTGATGGCACCGCCCGGAGAAAGCTCCTGGAATGGAGCTTCGAAGCTCAGCTTGCTGAACGCGTCGATCTCTTCCGTTACATGGATGTGATAGCTGTTCGTAATATAGTTCTTGTCCGTCACGCCGGGGATGATGCCAAAGCGCTTTTTCAGCAGCTTTGCAAAGCGGTAGGTGGTGGACTCCATCGGCGTGCCGTATACAGAGTAGCTGATGTTTTCCGCGGCCTTCCACTCGGCGCATTTGTCGTTCAGCTTCTGCATGACGGCCATCGCGAATGGGCGTGCTTCCGGGTCGGTGTGCGACTTGCCGAGCATGCGCACGCACATCTCATAGAGGCCGGCGTAGCCAAGTGAAATCGTCGAATAGCCGTTGTAAAGCAGCTTGTCAATTGTCTCTCCTTTTTTGAGACGTGCCAGCGCACCGTACTGCCACAGGATCGGGGCGACGTCGGAAACTGTGCCGAGCAGGCGCTCGTGGCGGCAGCGCAGGGCACGGTGGCAAAGCTCCAGCCGCTCATCGAGGATTTCCCAGAAACGATCCATATCGCCGTAGGAGGAGCAGGCCACATCCACCAGATTGATGGTGACGACACCCTGGTTGAAGCGTCCGTAGAACTTGTAGCTGCCGTCCGGGTTCCGCTGAGAATCTTCAACAGTCAGGAAGGAGCGGCATCCCATGCAGGTGTAAACATTGCCGCGCTTCAGCTTTCGCATCATTTTTGCGGAAATATAGTCCGGCACCATGCGCTTCGCCGTGCATTCGGCGGCCAGCTCGGTCAGATACCAGTATTTTGAATCTTCGGTAATATTATCCTCGTCAAGCACATAAATCAGCTTCGGGAAAGCAGGCGTAATCCACACGCCGCTCTCATTTTTTACACCCTGCATCCGCTGGCGCATCACTTCTTCAATGATCAGCGCCAGATCATCGCGCGTCCGCCCCTCTGGCACCTCATCCAGATACATAAACATCGTCACGAATGGAGCCTGTCCGTTGCAGGTCATCAGAGTGATCAGCTGGTACTGAATCGTCTGGATGCCGCTGGTGATTTCATCCTTTAAGCGGCGCTCCGTGATCACGGAAATGATTTCCTCATCCAGTGATTCCCCGCAGATCTCGCGTTCCTCAATCACTTTTTTGCGGAGCTTCTGGCGGCTGATGTCGACAAACGGAGCCAGGTGCGCCAGAGAAAATGACTGGCCGCCGTACTGGTTGCTCGCTACCTGCGCGACAATCTGAGTCGTCACATTGCAGGCCGTAAAAAAGCTGTGCGGCTTTTCAATCAGCGTCTCACTGATCACCGTGCCGTTCTGCAGCATATCCTCCAGATTAATCAAGTCACAGTTGTGCTCCCGCTGCGCGTAATAATCGGAATCGTGAAAATGGATGATGCCCTCCTCATGCGCCTGCACGATCTCCTCAGGCAGGAGTACACGCATTGTCAGATCCTTGCTCACCTCGCCTGCCATATAATCCCTCTGCGTCGAGTTGATGGTCGGGTTTTTATTTGAATTCTCCTGCTTTGCGTTTTCATTAATCTGATCCAGCAGGGACAGAATACTATTGTCAGTCGTGTTCGTCTTGCGGGAAATCTCGCGTTTGTAGCGGTAGCGCACGTATTTCTGCGCCACCTCGTAGCCGCGCATCTCCATGATGCCCGTCTCCACCAGATCCTGAATATCCTCTACATTCAGCGCGTGGGAAGACTCCAGCGCTTTCTTCGCAATCTTATCGGCCACCGCCGAGATCTGGTAGTCGTTGAGCTGGTGAATCTTTTCCACACTGTTATTGGCTTTGCGCACGGCGTTCTCAATCTTTGTTTTGTCAAAGCTTACCTCCTCGCCGCTGCGCTTGATTACGTTTGCTTTTGTTGCCTGACTCATTTGTTACCTCCTCACCCGGATAAACCGGAATCAACCCCTGGTAACGATTCAGAACAGCAGGCACAGGTCGATGCTGTTTTGAACTGTTACGAAAAATGCTCACTCAAAAATCACATATGATAAAAATTTTTCTGAGCGGATAAGCCTGAAACGCACGGCCGCAGGCTTTTTTGCATCAGGAAAAGTTCTCTTGCTTTCCTATATGAGCAAAATGAAATGCAACACATGATATAGTATATAAATTAGAGAAATGCTACCATATGTTGCGTAAGTTCTATGATACAGGGTTTTCAGAAAAAGTCAAGATGGAAGTGCCTGACCGGAATGTAGAAAATGGCAGGCAGGAAGGGTAATGGGCTTTGTGAAAAATGATGTTTTTTCATTTCGATGCTGTTCTGAACTGTTAATGTAAAACTAAACTTCCATGCCCGCTTTGCGGACGCCACTAAATATAAAAGTCGATTGCTTCGTGCTTTGCACTCACGCAATCGCTGCCGCTATTCGCAATCCGCGCTATCGCGCTACTTGCTCATACCGGTCAGGTCGTCTAATATCCATGCTCTTAGCCATGCAAGCATGGCATGAGCCTGTCTATTGACGACACTTTTATAGTAAATATCAGGATCGCCGCTGCGACGGGTACACTGACGGTGTCATATCCGTGCCGGGATATCAGCTCGACGAGTGCGCATACGAGTGCAATTACAATTGCCGCCGGTATGGCAATCAGCCATGAAACACCGATAATCGGCAGGCCGATCAGAAGGATAATTACATCTACACATACCATCGCCGCACTGCCCTCGAAGGTTTTGTGGTTGTCTGCGATGCGCCAGCTTACTTTGTGTTTTCCGAAGCGTTTTCCTGCGAGGGCGGCGGCAGCGTCGCCAAATCCCCATACCAGAATCGCGAGAACAACGGTTTCTTTCGAACCTAAAACTCCCCAGAAGACGGTGACCAGAGCCGCCTCCAGGAAGAACAGAAGCAGCAGACTTTTTTTGATTTCGCCGTGCTCGCGTTCCTGGAAAAGATTCCGGTAAAAGCGTTTCTTTTCGAACAGACAAAGAATGGGGTAGACGATCGCCGCAAAGAGCAGCGCAACGATTGCTACGGCGTACCAGTATTTCTGTGAAAGTGCCATGACGGGTGTTGTCAGGAAGGCAATCATATGTAAAAACTTTCTTCGCGGCTCACCGGTAACGCCGAGCACACCAAAGCAGAACAGTGCGATAGCGACTGCAATGACGAGAAAGAGAAACAGTGCTGCAAGGGTATGAAGCACATCCAGAACAGGCGCCGGCAGCTGTGTATCGCGGAAATAATTCAGATAAATCATAGTTGCGCCGAGAACCGTCAGAACCGCGCCGGTAACCAGGCCGACCGTGCGGTTGCTGACCCGGTTGGCAAACTGTGCGGAAAGCTTTGATGACAACGTAGCTATAGCAATACAGAGAATCAGGACATTCCAGCGTTCCAAGACAATCGCCGGGTGAATCAGCGTGTGGCTGACAAACGCGATGAGGGCGGTAAACGTCATGATAAAAGTGCTTGTGCCAACTGCTGTTTTCAGCTCATAGCCGAGAAAAGCGGTAAACACGACCAGCATCATCATGCCGCCGCCGGTGCCCACAAAGCCGGTGCCAAACCCGATCGTCAGGCCGAAGAACAAGGAAATTGCGATCTCCTTCGCCCCCAGCTTTACACTGGCATTTTCCGCGTCATTTTTAGAAGTGTCCGGTTTAACCAGAAACCGGATTCCGATGCAGAATGTGAGAAACAGGGTAAATCCGCCCAGCACCTGATTTCCAGCCAGATAGGCGACGTAGCTGCCAAGCGTACTCATGGAAACGATACAGACCAGCATAATCCAGCCGTGCTTCAGATCAATCTTCTTATTCTTCGCGTAGGTCGCGGAGGTAACTGCCGAACCGAGGATATCCGAGGCCAACGCAATCGCTGTCGCCGATAAGGCCCGTATTCCCCGCCAAACGACGGGCACAAAACAATCAGAATCGGCACCATCACCGTCGCCGCAGACAACCCCGCCAGCCCGGTGCCAACACCAGCGCCGATAGCCGCAATGATATACCAGAAATATTCCATGAAAAATACACCTGACCCTTCGAACTGTTTATTCCCGCGAAGCAACGAGCCAAGTAGACGTGCTTGCGCTGATATTTGACTTTAAAGATTTACATAATCTTTACACATATTTTACAGTATAACAGATTCGAGGGGAAATTCAATAGTACAAAAAATCCCTGTTTGGGAACACATTTATATGCCGGCTCTGGCGTGAACCCGCCATGTTACTTTGAAGAATCGCCGGGTCAAATTTTTTGTGTAAGGAATTGAAAAGAACGGAGAATTTTGTTATAGTAGGAAAACGGCAACCAGTAATTACAAAATACGATAACGAAACGGGAGACCAATATGTGGACAGCCAGTCAATGGACAGACTATGAAGTGATCGATACCTCAAGAGGAGAAAAATTGGAGCGATGGGGAAATTACGTGCTTGTGCGTCCGGATCCGCAGGTGCTCTGGGACACACCGCGCCGTCATCGCGGCTGGAAAAAGCCGAATGCGCATTACCATCGCAGTTCAAAAGGCGGCGGTGAATGGGAATTTTTCGATCTGCCCGCACAGTGGAGTATCCGCTACCGGGAACTGACTTTTTGGCTGAAACCATTTGCTTTTAAGCATACCGGTCTTTTTCCGGAACAGGCAGTGAACTGGGACTGGTTTTCCGCGAAGATTCGCCAGGCAAATCGCCCAATCAAAGTATTGAATCTGTTTGCATACACAGGCGGTGCAACCCTGGCTGCCGCAGCGGCAGGCGCACAGGTCACTCATGTAGACGCCTCCAAAGGTATGGTTTCCTGGGCAAAAGAAAATGCTGCCGCCTCCGGCCTGTCTGACGCGCCTATCCGCTGGCTCGTCGACGACTGTATGAAATTCGTAGAGCGTGAGATTCGGCGCGGGAACCATTACGACGGCATCATCATGGATCCGCCGTCCTATGGACGCGGACCCAAGGGAGAGATCTGGAAGATCGAAGATTCGATTCATCCATTCATCCGTGAATGCGCGAAGCTGCTCAGTGACCAGCCGTTATTTCTCCTGGTCAATTCTTATACGACCGGCCTTGCGCCCGCCGTGCTGACTTACCTGATTGCGACAGAACTAAAAGATCGCGGCGGGCACGTAGAATCGCAGGAGATCGGTCTCCCAGTACGTGAAAGCGGCCTGGTTCTTCCGTGCGGCGCGTCCGGGCGATGGGAAGCCTGAAAAGCATCCCCTGAAAACAAGGCAGAAAGCATGTGCCAGAAAACACGAACCCGGTGGCAAATAAATGCTGAAGTGAAAAAGTAAATTCCACTCCGAAAACCCCAAAAAATCGCATGGAAATTACTCTTACAAAATCATGAATTAAGCAGCTGTGAGAATGAAAAAACAAGATGAAATAGCTCTTACACTCATTGTATGATAAAAATCCTGTCTGTTTCCAGACATGAGAAAGCGGCGGTATTTCAGCGATTCATCCAATGATGAAAGACTGAAATCCACCTCTGAGACGGGCTAAATCGGGGACATATTATCTGACAATTCAGGGCGCGGCATAATGCCGCGCCTGCTGTTTGGGTGGCCGGACGGGTTCATTTCAGGTCAAGGCTGATCTGGCCGCGGATCTGTTCATTTTTTACTTTTGTATGCCAGATCCATTCTGTAACCGCATGGCTGACACTGGTATGGTTTTCCCATGCGTATTGCTTTAAGCGTTCGATGGTATCTTCGGAAAGATAGATGTTGACCCGTTTTTTATTAGTGGTTTTCATGGTTTGCCTCCTGTGTTATTTGTAATCCTGCGCACGATATACACACAAATGATATATGTCCTGGATGCTTTAACGTGTTTTCAGGCTTTTTAAAAGATACGGTTTTAAGATGATCTCATCTTTTGGTATTTCACGGATGCCAGCCGCCATAAGCCTTTCCCAGAGCTCGGGACAAAGGAAACGCGTGAATTCAATGGGGGATTTCCCGTTCAGGGATTCCACGGCGGCGGAGTTAATGTGCGAAAGTGCGAGGTTGAGTGCCTCCTGTCCGGTCAGCCCGAGGCCGCGAAGGTCGGTCCCTTTCGGGAAAATATACCGGAGCTGTTCATGGTTTACCTCCAGGGAACCTTTCTGTCCGGACTGCATCGGGTCACAATAAAAAACGCGCGTGCGCCTTGTCCCATCCGGACGGTTTTCAAAAGCATCTGCGGCCGTAAACTCCCCGCCGCGATCCGTAAGGAGTACTTCGGCCCATTTGTTGAACAGGTCAGGGCCGAGGAACGATTCGACCGTGTCCAGGCCGGCGACCATGTCCTGTGCCGTTTTCCCATTATGGTAAACAGCAATCATCATGCCTGTGTCAATGAACTTAAAGGTCTGCATGAACGGGCCGTATGACACATCATTATAAACCGTATCCATCTGCAGGACATGGGCAAGGGGGTTCTCTTCCATGTAATGAAGGTAGTCCTGATAGAGGCGCCCCTTGAGGAAGGCACGGTCTTCGCGCTTTTTATATTTACCGGCAGCTTTCTTTGGAAGCCTGCGGGAAGGCTTTCTGCGCAGGTCCAGGTTGCAGACGCCGCCGATTTCCAGGACACCCCATTCGATATAGTTGTAAAGTGTCTTCTCAGATATGCCCAGTTCTGGATGCGCGGCCACGATCCGGTAAGGGGAAAGCCCCTGTTTCAGGAGCGGGCCGACAACGGATGCGATTGTTTTCGCCTCTGAAGTGGTCAGGTTCACGCCCTGGCGGGAATCCACCAGGATGGAACGGTATTCATGCTCTGCCTGTGCAGCGTCGTAGGTATATTTGTCGAAGCGGCAGCTCCTCCAGAAACTGCAACCGTTGCAGGCTCCCGGGGAACGGTCTCTGCGCGGGCATTTAAAAGGCGAGTAATCCGGGCAGTCGGCGGTGCATTTCCTTCCGTGTACACATTTACGGTAAGCACTGCATTCCAGTGGAAGGCTGCATTTTTGGGCACGGGTGCGGTGCGCCTTGATCTCCTTGCCGATTGTGGAATTGTCTTTCCCGAGGGTTTTGGCAATGGCGGCTTTTGTAGAGCCATTTTTGATGCCGGTCTCGATGATCTGGCGTTCAGCGAGCGTCAGGGCCTTGTTTTTGTTGTCAGACATGACAGGTAAACTCCTCCTTTCCTGTAATGCGGCCATTATCGCACAGGAAAGACCGGATGTCAGGAAGGCGGTTTATGCTGTAATGTCAGGAGGATTGGTCCGTGGCCGGAAGCCCGACGGCGGGAGGGAACCCCAGACAT
>Ga0192288_1023_pt1 | contig 14452 bp, 4 predicted proteins | sample Koala_Koa22_J3_FD_131243 | JGI IMG/M metagenome (GOLD analysis project Ga0192288, IMG submission 131243) | Enriched cells from koala feces incubated with labeled cellulose particles, San Francisco Zoo, California, United States - Koala_Koa2-2_J3 ...
TCAGCCTTTGACCAGGTACGTATTGTCAACGATACATGGCGTATGTTTGCTGTATGAAGTTGATTTTGCCCGGATGGATGTTGATCTGATTGAAGCTTTGAATGGTGTTGTCTGTAATTCTTCATTGGAAAAAGGAAAAGCGCGGTATCAATGGATGATCTATTATATCCTGCGTTCTCTGGAACCGGGGAAAGGTGAAGTTTCTTTTATTACGGAACGAAAGTGGCTGTGTCAGATATTGGAAGAATTGCTGAATAAGTGTACCATGGATCCTGATCGCGCGCATCATATGCAGACGGAAGAACAGGAGATTCTGGATTATATCGGCACACATTATAAGGAGCCGTTGTCTCTTTCGACGCTGTCGGCTCGATTTTATGTCAGCAAGTCATCTGTGTCGAAAATGTTTAAGGAAAAAATCGGCAGCAGTTTTCTGGAATATCTTACGGAAATCCGTATGATGCATGCGGTGGGATATCTGCAGAATCCGGAAAAAAACGATTGAACAGATTGCAGAAGAAAACGGATTTACAAATGCCCGTTCATTCAGCACAAAATTTCAGGAATATTATCAGATGCTCCCAAGCGAATACAGGAAACAGCTGGGTGTTTCCCGTCAGGAATCTTTACAGGAGGAGGACAGCCAATATCTGTCCGCTTTCCTGGAACAGATCGAAGGATCCCTGAAGGGGGAAACTCATGCGCCTCTGCCCCTGAAAAAACAGATGATAGCGGATGTCTGCGTACAGCGATCGGTACAGTTGGGAAATCCGGAAAAAATAATCTCAATCAACAGGGCTGCCACCCTTTTGATATACCAGAATCATGAGGTTATGCGTCAGCTTGTACGCAGTCTGGGATTCCGTTATATTTATTTTCATGAAATATTTCATCCTGACATGGAAATTTATATAACAGACAGAAACGGAAAACCGTATTTGTCTTTTTATAAATTAGATCAGCTGTTTGATTTTGTAATGGAGTGCGGGCTGACCCCTTTTGTGGAATTGTCGTTTCTTCCGCGCTGGATGTCAGGTCTGGACGAACCCGGTACAATCCGTATGGACTCGGTGGCGGAAATGCCGCGCGATATGAGACAATGGAAGGAATTGGTGGAAAGTGTGGTGCGGCATCTGATCGCACGATATGGGATACGGGAGGTTTTACGGTGGAGATTTTGTATCTGGAATTCTCCGGACAACCTGGACAAAATCCCCATGGTTTCACAGCCGGAAAATTATCAGAAGCTTTATCTGGAAACCTGGCGTACATTAAAACAGATTCACCCTGATTTGCAGACAGGATTGCCTGCACTGATGTGCTTCAGTCTGCTGCATCCGGCATGGATGAATGCATTCAGCTTTTTTTGCAGAGAGAACAGCTGCACACCGGATTTTTCCATGGTAAACATCTTTCCTGTGGAAGAAAGCGATGAACTGCCCAGAGCGGGCCAGATGAAGCCAATCATGCGTGAGCCGGACGCGATTTGTTCCATTGTCAGGAAAATCAGGGATAATAACGAGATATATCATTGGGCGATTCCGCATTTTTTTGTCGCCGAGTGGAATTTTGATTTTTTTGTTTATTCAAAACTGTCAGAGACGATGTTTTTACCCTGCTATATTGTGAAAAATATGGTGGACTGCTGGAACGAAGGTTTTGATTTTGGCGTTTTAGATCCGATTGGTTCTCTCTGGCAATCGTCCCTGCAGGCAAAAGGGATCGGCAGACAGGTGCTTATTGCGGGCAACAATATCAAAATGCCCGCTTTTTATGCATATAAGATGTTGAATCGTATGGGTAAACACCTGATCCGGAAGGGTGATAATTTTCTGATTACCCGGAAAGAACATCAGATACAGATTTTGCTTTACAATTATCACCATCTGTCTGAAGCCTATTGTACGCGTAAACTGGATTATGCAAAATGGCAGACAGAATTCTGGGAAGAATTTCATGAGCTGGAATATGAAATACGAATGAAGCAGTTCGGGCAGGAAGGGATTCGGAAGGAAACAATTATTTTAAGAGAAGATCAGGGGAATGCCTGTATGTTCTGTGAGAGGTATTTACGGGTGGATCAGGAGCAGATACCTGATCAGGAGATGATTGATTATATCAACGGGAAAAGTCAGCCGCTGCGGATAATTGAAGAGATATATCCGCAGGCGGACGGTTCTCTGTATCTTTATGAAACCCTGCAACCGCATGAGGTGAGGCTGATCTGTCTGTCGGAAAGATGGGAATCAGGTGATGAATGTGATAATTGTGTGATGAATAGGTGAAAATAAAGTGAAATAATTGTGAATAATTACATTTACATGGGAAATTACTGCTGTTTTTTGCTTATGTGGCAGACCAACTATGAAAATTTTACGGATAATTGTCATTGGCAACGATGAGATTGCTGTCTTTTCAGGCATACAGAGTGAATCGCCTGATGTTATAATACCGATACAATTATAACGGAAAGGAGAAGGAACTATGAAACGAAAAAAAATGGATGGCTCTGGTATTGGCAGCTGCAGTTGTGGTGGGGACCGCGCAGTTCCCGGCCTATACTGTGAGCGCGGCTGACACAGTGGAAGCGGGCGTTTCGGGGGGACAGGAGACGGTTACTTACAATGGCGTGACCTTTTATCGTGCCTCTTCTGCCTATACGTCCGGCGATGTCAGCTATGAGGGACTGCCGCTGTACAACGGCAATGAGGATGATCTGGACACCTATGTGGATCTGATCATGGAGGAGATCGGACTGGAAGGATGGATCGACATTCTTTCAAGCACTTCGCCTACGGGTACCTATACAGACGCGGAAGGAAATGAAAAGACGTATACCGTGCCGATCAAGATCAACAGCGCATCGGATGTCGGTCTGGACGGGCAGACGCAGTGGCCGAACCAGCTGGCGCAGGCACAGACCTGGAATACAGAGCTCCTTGAGACCGCCGGTTCGATTTACAGCGATGAGATGCGCTCTCTGTATTCTACTTCGGATATCAGTACGACGGCAGTCAGCGCCCACACGGCGCAGATTGACGCGAGGATGAATCCTCTGTCAGGACGGTATGATGAGGGATACGGTGAGGATTCATACCTGATCGGGGAGATGGCGGATGCATGGTCTTCCGGCATGGGCGGAGATGAATCGGATGTTTATGTAAAGACGATTGCTCTGACAAAGCACTGGACGACGTACAATTCGGAATTTTTCCGTCTGCAGGGCGGCAACAATGTAAGCTCCCGTACCTTCTATGAATATTATGCGAAAGCGGCAGAGACGCCGGTCTCTGACGGTAATATTCTGGGATATATGTCTTCCTACGGCAATCTGAACGGCGTACCGGCAACTTCCACCTTTATTCATGATTTCCTGCAGAACAACAGTCTGTACGGATTAATCACGGGTTGTGATTATATGTCTGAGTATGGGTATCTGACGGAGCAGTATACGACAAATGCTTCGGCGTTTTCCAACGGATACGATGAGGTATATTCCTCCTCGCTGCTTGACCGTACGGCATCCATGCTTCTGGCCGGTCACAAGCAGGGCGGCACATCGGGCATCGCTGACGCAGATATCAGTGAAACGATCACGACTGCTGTGGAAAATTCTGTTGAGGGACTGAGTGAGAATGATATCTATAAGGTGGCGCGTCCGACGATTGTAGCTCTGACACGCGCCGGGGTGATGGATGAGAGGGATGAGAACGGAGAGTCCCGTTATTATCCGTATACGGATATCAGCACGGATCATACATCCGAGACCAGCCAGACGACAGAGCTGCAGATGGCAGAGGAATCTGTGGTATTGCTGAAAAATGAGGATCATACATTGCCGCTTTCAAGTGACAGCAATGCTGCGGTTTACGGTATTATGGCCGAGACGATGCAGTATGGACAGTATTCGTCTGAACTGGATCTGGATGACGATGCCTATAACACCTATGTACAGGGTGCGGGCGATACGATTCTGGAGGCAGTGCAGTCTCAGCTTGGCGAAGAGAATGTCACATATTCTACCGGAAATCGCGTGGTCGCTTATGAGACGGCAGACGGATATGTGAAGGCTGCTGATACAGAAGAGGGATCTCAGCTGACTGTTTCACCGCTGGCGGAGGGAGAATCCATAGAGACTGCCGCTGCTTATCAGTTTGAATACGCAGATTGGGGACAGGAAGCTTTCAGCCTGTATTCACTGGCGAACTCTAAATGGGTGGAGGCCGGTATTAAAAATAATTCTCTTCCCGGAACAACGATGGGACTGTATGATGCGGCTGTGACAAACTCCGGTACCTACAGCATGAAAACCACCTCCGGTCTGGCGCTGGCGGTCAGCAATATGCCGCTTTATATGTCAAAGAGATCAGCGGATGAAGAGGATACTTATTATCTGAAGATGGGTGATAAGTATAACGATACGGATTTCTCGACGACATGGGCGCTGAGCGATGAGATGGGCTGGTATCTTCAGACGACGGATGAGGGGACGATTCAGCTGAACGGTGAGGCTGAGGCGCTTACCATGGATCTGCCTTACATTGTTGGGGGCAGTCTGGCTACCGGTATCGAAGCGTTTGAAAGTGCAGAGGATAAGACTTCTTATAAGTTTAAAGAAATCACTTTGAAGGAAGCAGGCGCTGATTCTGAGACGCTGGCGGCGGAAACGGATTATGCAATCGTGGTTATCGGTCAGCCGTATAACGGACTGTCCGGCGAGGGTGTAGACCGTAAATACTTAAGTCTCAGTGAAGACCAGATGGACATGGTTTCTGTGGTTGCAGCCAATTATGCGGCAGAGGGCAAGAAGACCATCGTGATCATCAACACAGAGTATCCGGTGGAAGCGGAGGATCTGCAGAACGATGACAATGTATCAGCCATCGTGTTTAACGCTTACGGCGGACAGTATGACGCGACGGCACTGGTCAACATTCTTTACGGAGAGGCGAATCCGACCGGGCGTCTTGTGAGCACATGGTACAAATCTCAGGACTCACTGCCGCAGGCAGATTCTTATGTGACGCCCAACAATGCCATGGTAAACATCGGCGGATCTCTGATTACCGGTCTTACAGCGGATGATCTGGATGACGGCGTTACCGTGGATATGACTGAGACAGATATGGAGCAGTATAATCTGACCTATATGTATGCGGATGCAGATGATGTTACATATGAGTTTGGTTACGGTCTTTCCTACTCCGATTTTGAGTATTCCGATATGACGGCTTCCGCTGATGCGGACGGCAGTGTGACGGTTACCGTGAAGGTGACAAACACCGGTTCTGTAGACACATCGGATGTGGTGCAGATTTATGCTTCCAATCCGACTTCCGCTTATAATGATGCGGTTGCTGACAAAAAGCTGGTCGGATTCTCGAAGGTGGCGGTTGCCGCAGGACAAACGGAGACGGTTACAATTACGGTAGAGTCTTCCTCGTTGGAAGTCTGGGATGTGAATGCCGGCGAGTATGTCGTTGAATCCGGCACCTACAGCTTTTATGCGGCTCATTCCTCGGATCTGTCAGCAGAAAACGTACTGACGAAAACGGTTGATGTTTCCGCAGGTGAGATTACCGTACTTGATACAGAAGAAGAGATCAATATCTGGTCAAAATCCTACACGGCAAGCGACGTGAAGTATGTAGAATACTCCAAGGGTGAGACTGCCGCGGCGGCAGCGGCAGATACGGATGAGATGTTTGCCGTCATGGCTAAGGAAAGTGGCGCGTATGTGGCTCTTTCCAATGTAGATCTGGCTCATGTGGAAGAAGCTATTCTTCAGGTCGCTTCTACGGCGGAAACCAATACGATTGAGATTCGGATCGATTCGCCTGACGGAGAAGTGATCGGTACCATAAGCTTCGGGGAGACAGAAGCTGTGACACAGACCAGAGATGCGGAAAACGATGTGGATGCCGGCACATATACGGAGCTTGGCTATACGACGGCTGCAACCGAAATCTCTTCGGGATCGGGTATACATGACGTATATCTGGTATTTGCAAATGCGGATGCGAGAGCGGCAACCATTCAGTTTGTGCGCACGGAAAGCGCAGAAACAGATACCCTTGCGGTACGCCGTGGCAACACGTTCTATTTCCAGGGCATATTGACAGATTCTCCGACAGACAGTCAGACGGATTATGGCCGGATTGACGACGACGTTTATGTCGGAGACTGGGACGGCGACGGTGAAGATACACTTTGTGTACGCCGCGGGAACACGTTCTATTTCCAGGATGAATTGGGGTCTGTGACAGGAGAACAGGTGGATTACGGCCGGATTGGCGATGCTGTTTATGTCGGGGACTGGGATGGCGATGGCTGCGATACGCTCTGCGTACGGCGCGGGGTGACCTGTTACTTCCAGAACAACTGGGATTCCACGATCGGAACTGAAGTGGATTACGGAAGAGTTTCAGATGAAATTCTCTCCGGAGACTGGGATGGAGACGGGATGGATACACTCTGCGCACGTCGTGGGAACCGGTATTTCTTCCAGGCTGCGCTGAATGAAACGCAGGGCAGTGAGGTAGATTACGGTACAGCTGAGGACATTGTGCTGGCCGGCGACTGGACCGGAGACGGTTGTGATACATTAGCGGTGCGCCGCGGGAACCGTTACTATTTCCAGGCAGAGTTAGGCGATATTTATGATTTTTATAATATCACCTTTGGCCGTGATACGGACGATGTTTACGCAGGAAAATGGAACACCTCCGGATTATAATGGAATAGATGCGGACTTACAGAGGGTATATGATATATGTAACAGCAGCTGTTTTTGACAAAAAGTAACTATTTATAGAAGGTTTTTCTGGAATGTTGGCAACATTCATTGACATTCCTCTTTCGAAGGCGTATATTAATATCAACAAAAGGAAGAACCTTTTGTATCGCACATCACGACGTTAATTCGGAGGAAAAAGGTGCAGAATACGCCTACCGTATGGCGTGATAAATGAACGGTTTGAAGGTAATGGCCTCTTGCCAATTTGCAAGAGGTCATTCTATGCAAAAGAGAAAGGTGATCCACAAAAATGGTAACCACAGGTTTTTATAAAATTGATCCACAATACATTTATTGATCAGTCAATTGGGTGGTCTTTATAATGACAGAAAAGACCGTCTGTAGATTGTCAAGTAAAATTGACCCACCCCTGTTAATGGGTTATGATCCGATACCCGTCTGCGGATAATGAGGACTGGTCGATCAGAATCGTCTTTGTAGACATGTCCAACGCAATGTATTTGCTCATTGTCAAAAGACGATCACTGATCAGCTCGTGCACCAGTTTCTCCATGGCAGCGGATCTGGGATCAATAATCGGCATGTCTGTTGTATGCACCTGATGTCCGGCTGTTGACGGCTGGCACAGATTCTCAAGGCTCATAAATACTTCATCTGCCGCATATCCGGTGTTTCTTCAAATCGGTCTGCTTCTGAATTGTTCCTCTTTTATTCATAGCTCTTTGTCTCCTTTTTTTGTGCCATTATTGCAGCATAATTATGGCACAGACACAATAGCGTTTTTGTCAACAGATTTATTATGAGTGAATGTCTATGGGAATGTTCCCAGGTTGCTGACGAATTATAATTACTACTTCACCAGTGTACGAGTACCGGATAGCGCGTATACTACATGATTATTGCGTAGAAAAAAATTGATGGGTTCCGAAATCAGAACCCACTGAGAGCAAATTTGGCATAGTCATGACGTCTCTTTTAACATAACAGCCTTACACCTTTTTTTATAACAAGCGATCCCATATTTTAAAATTGTCTGCATATCATCCATCCTCAACTCGGCAGTATAATCATTGTCATCGATCTGCTGCAGTGCTTCTTCGCATGCCTCGTCGAATTTTTCGCTTTCCGCGTACTTTACTTCTATGATGATCCCGATCGATTCGTCCTCTATTTCAATCGCGATGTCAAAGAAGCCCTCTCCCGATTCTCTGTTTGAGTCGACCGACCAGCTGCTCTTGAACATAAGTATCCCAAGCAGTATTCCATGGTAGAAGTTCTCTTTGAACTCCTTCTTTACCGCGGTGTCCCGGATGCTGATCGTTTTATCCATGAATTTTGTAAAGAGCTGTTCCACTTCCGAGACATCACCGTTTTTCAGTGCCTGGCAGAACGCATCCACCGCCTCGCCGTCTTTCGATATTTCCCTTTCAAACAGGTTCAGTATAAAATCACTGAAAATCGACCGGATCTCAGCATTCGGGATTGTCAGCCTGACAAGATTTCCTGACGGAGTTCCGCTCTGCGTCAGATATCCCGTGGCAAACAGCAGGCTCCACATATTTTCGATGGTGTCATACATACTGTCATAGGTGAGCTGTTCCTCTATCTTTTTCTGCACCGTCTGCCCGGCGACCAGCCGTTCAAGCTGTGCCTTTGTCACGCCGTTTCCCAGACGGTCAATAAATTCCCGCAGCTCTTTATTCCCGCTGGAATTCGCCCAGTAGCTTTTGGGTGTCTTATCAGGATATGTCAGCAGCTGGTCACACCAGTTGATAACATCCCATGGGTTATAAACATTCGCCCTGGCAATCCTGTATCCGTCATACCATTCTTTTGTAACCTCATAATAATCTGACAGCCCATATGATGACAGCATTGTTTTGACTTCCTCATCTGTAAAGCCGAAATATTCATCGCATCTTGCATCAAGGAGCGTATACATCTTCGGATTGTTTAATCCCGTAAAGATGCTTTCCTTCGATACCCTGAGACAGCCTGTCAGCACGGCAAAATACAGGCTTTCATTGCTTTTGAGAGCGGAATCAAACATCGAGCGGATAATATGGATCATCTCCCTGTAGTAGCCATTCTCATTCGCTTTTGCAAGCGGCACGTCATACTCGTCGATCAGGATGATGGCCTTTTGGCCGTAATGTTTTTGCAGGAGCATGGATAAATTTTTCAGGCTCCTCGTCAAAACCGTTTCCGGCATTGCAAAGCTTTCCTGACCGGAACTGTCAAATTGAATCAATTGCCCGTATAATCTCTTGTCGTCAATATTTAACCGGTCACTGTCCAGCAAAAAGCGAAAGTGCAGTGCCTCTTCACCGATAATCGAACACAGCTGGCTTCTGGCCTGTTTAAATGTATCTGCATGTGCTGTTTTGAAGCTGATCGAGATCACCGGATACTGTCCCAGGTGCTCTTCACACAGATTCGTCTCCCTGGAAATCGTCAGGCCGTTGAACAGTTTTTTATCTGTCCCCACCTCAAAGAAGTATTTGAGCATGCTCATGTTGAGGCTTTTGCCGAACCGCCGCGGGCGGGTGAAGAGGTTGACCTGACCCCAGTTTCCCAGGAGTTCCTTTATCATCCCGGTCTTATCAATATAATAAAAATCTCCGGTACGAATTTTTTCAAAATCATCTATGCCGATGGGTAATTTTCTGTTTTCCATATTCTCGCCTTTCAGAGTGATGAACCACGGGGGAGCGTATGGCTCCCATGTCAGATTATCTATGACTGAGTGTAGCATATCCTGTTTTTATGCACAAGGACATTTTCCCGGGGAAGTAAAACAGTTGGCAAACGAGAGCTATTTTGGTATTCTGAACTGGGATTTCTGATGTGCGGTTACGAAAGGTGTAAAAAAGCCGAGGTGCACAGACACTTCCACGGCAAGTTCGGCGAACCTGCAGACCGCATATGAATACAGCCAGATTCTGGTAAATGCCCTCGATGAGAGCAGCTATACGGAGGAGAGCTGGGCGGCTCTTCTGGAAGCGCAGGAAGCCGCAAAAGAAGTCCTTGACAACGAGTATGCATCACAGACTGAGATCGACGATGCTCTGGCCGCACTGAACGAAGCCGCAGCTGCTCTGACGGTTGCGGAAGAGGAGGTTTCCGTTTACACCGGCGATACCCTGGCGTTCCGCAGCGGAACCAATATCTATTTCCAGGGCGGCATTGAGGACACAACGTTGGCGACTTCCATTCGGATGACACAGGCCACCAGCAATAATGATGTATTTGTAATTGACTGGAAGTGATTTATCGTTCAGGTGCAGGAAGGCTGTGCTTCAGATCACTGAGGCATGGTTTTCCTGCACTTTAGCATGGTCAGATTTTTCATTTTGTTTCTTTTATCCGGGGACTGATACAGTCACGATGTAGAAAATGTGCCATGTTTGTGGTAATGGAATTTCGGATACCGACAAGCATAAACAGAAAAGGACGTCTTAAGAAAAAGTTGAGGCGTTCTTTTTTCAGATTTTTTCTCGCATGACATAAGCGAGTTTACCAAAGAAATGTTTGCGTAGACTGGGTTATGGTGCGTGGAAACATAGAAAATGTACTCCCTGGTGGGGGAACAGGAAGAAGATGATTCCATGATAATACGAACAAAATCAGATTTAGTATTAAAATCTTCATTGTTTTAAATGCCAGTATCTGGTAATATTAATATACATTCTTAAACATTTATAAAGGAAGAGAACGGAGAAATGAAAGGGAAAAAGATAGTAGCAATTTTGCTGTCAGTGACGATGTGTTTATCAGTGACTACGGTGGGATTTGCGTCGACAACAAGAGAGGCTGACACAAGCGCAGGCACTGATGTTTCGGAAAATTCGGAAACAGCGGAGGAAGAAACTGCTGTGGATGATGTGGTTTTTACAGCAAATGAGTCTGATGCGGAGATTCTGTACAGCGGCACCAGTGGGGATCTGGAGTGGAGCATTGATTCGGATGGGCTGTTTACGCTCAGTGGGACGGGGGATTATAAAATAAGTACAAGCACCGGTTGTCCGCCTTGGTATTCTTATAGGGATTATATCAAGAGTTCAGTAGTAACAGTGAGTGAAATCACGAGTACAAGATACATGTTTTATATGTGTAACAATTTAGAAAATGTAGACTTAAGTGGTCTTGATACAACAAACGTGACAGATATGAGTTATATGTTTTGCGATTGTAATAGTTTGGATAGTCTTGATGTGAGCAACTTTGATACCTCGAATGTAACGACGATGCAATATATGTTTGACGATTGTAATAGTTTGGATAGTCTTGATGTGAGTAACTTCGATACATCAAACGTGACAGATATGGGTCATATGTTTGGCTGTAGCGGTCTGAAAAGCTTGGATGTAAGTCATTTCGATACAACATACGTAAGAAGTATGTTTGGTATGTTTTCAGGTTGTGAAAAGCTGGTGAGCCTGGATGTAAGTAATTTTGACACAACAAACGTTACAAGCATGCGTGCTATGTTTATATATTGTAGAAGCCTAACAAATCTGGATATAAGTAATTTTGATACAACAAACGTAACAAATATGGATAGTATGTTTTTTGATTGTGAAAGCCTGACAAGCCTGGATTTAAACAATTTTGACACATCAAACGTGACAGATATGGGTCATATGTTTGATGGCTGTCACAGTCTAATAAGTCTGGATTTAAGTAATTTCAATACAACAAATGTGACAAGTATGAGTTATATGTTTAGGCTCTGCACCAGCCTGATAAATTTAGATATCAGTAATATTGACACATCGAATGTGACAGATGTAGCTTCTATGTTTAGCGGTTGCAGCAGTCTTACAAGCTTGGATTTGAGTGGATTTAACACAACGAAGTTGAGTTCTTCTCATATAGAGTATTTTGTTAATGCATGCAGCAGCTTACTAACCGTCATCGCCCCTGCCAACCTCAAGTATTCCATTAGCTTGCCTGACGGTGGGACCTGGTATGATGAAAGCGGAAACATCTGCACAAAAATGGCAGCAGGCCTGTCAACTATCATGACTTACATGAGGGATTCCATTGTCAGGGACATTACTGTTTCCAAATATGATGAGGACGAAGGTATCTATACAGAAGATTATGATGCCCTGACCGTTGGAGATACCGTTACATTTTCCGTGGAGGTAACTGTTTCTGCTGATACCAGCCTTACTTTTAATGAGTCAGACTGGACCAGCACGGATGTGGACGGCGCGGCGTCCAGTGCAGTACAGTTTGGCTCACTGTCGGTACTTGGGCCATACAGCGCAAATGACAGTGGGACATTAGAAACCTACTATATCTCCATCACAGCCCAGCTGTCTGCGAAAGGATCATATACAGTGGCATTTGATTCCCCGGTTGGAAGGGATGTCTCTGTTGAATTTACCATTATGTCCGGAATCACGGATTTTACCTGGATATTTAAACAGGATGATTTCTGCTTCACAAACTCGTATTCATACTTTGGGACCGGGCCTATTTACATTGAAGATAGCATGCTCGATACTTACCTGTTTACGTTGAGTGATACAGAGATAAAAATGCTGGCTGAATCCTTCGGCGCAGACTCATCGGTGGAAAATCTCAAAAACAACCGTTTGGTAAAATGGGATGGAGCATGCTTTGGCATGTCACTGGTATCTGCCCTGATCAAAACAGGGAATTTATCTGCGGAAGATTTGGGGGCTTCAACAACCTACGGTCTGGCCGCACTGGATAAATCGGAAAATACGGAGTTGGAATCAATTCTGAACCTGTATCATATATCGCAGGTATTGAATGAGGTAAAATACGCAGAAGTTGGTAATTCTAAGTTCCCTGAATTGATGGAAAATATGTGGAATATAGCAAATAAGATCGGGGTGACAGAGGAGCCATACATCATTGGCCTGAACGCTGATGATTATGGACATGCCGTGGTATGTTATGGTGCTGAAAGCGGTGATTTTTCTACAGGCGCCCTTTTCTGGAAGGAGGAATATGATAAACGCCTCCTGGTATATGATCCAACCAGCGAAAAGGAAGAATATATCTATATCAATGAAGATTTCAGCATGGCAGAACTTAGTTCGGACAGCAGCTATACAACGTTTGGCATTTACTACGGGCAGCAGGGTTCTGAACGCTGGAATAGCTTCAGTGAATATATGGATATTCCGCATTATGTTTACCTTAACGTAGACAACAAGAATATGCCCGTCTATACCGTTTACGCTTCGGGCGGCAGCTATGTTTCTGTTTCAAACGGAAACATTGATGAGAAAACCATGGATGCAGTTACAGCCTGGAATGCCGGGCGGCTGGCGGACGGTGAAGAAATAGAGGGAGATAATGAAGTCTACACCGTATATTTCCCTGAAACGGATTCGTATTATGAAATCGTGCCCGCGGACGGGGAGACGCTGGATGCCCTGCTGACGTATGATGATTTTTCAGTCAATGTATGCGGCGCAGCTGCGAGCGTATCCATCGGTATTGACGGGACAGTAAGCATCATCGGCGCGGAAGGTGACCTGGCCGTGGATATCACATTAAACGACAGTGAATTTGATTATATGACAATCTCCGGTGACGCGGACGGCGACATCACCATCCGGGTCACGGATGAGAGCATAGAGGTGACAGGGAGCCTTTCTGATTATACGGTTGAAAACATGGACAATGACTGTGAAAAAACTTCCGCTTATATCAGCGGCGGCACGGACGTGGAAGTGGTCATAGAAGATGGGGCGGTCGCGCCTTATGAGGATGCAGACGGCGACGGGATCTATGAAACGGAAATATCAACATCTGCCGATACCCTCCTTGTCCGTCGCGGCAACTGGTTTTATGTCAATTACACTCTGAAGGGCGGCAATGCCGACATGTCCTTCACTTACGGCAGGGACACCGATGAAGTCCTGATCGGCGACTGGGACGGCGATGGCATTGACACGATCTGCGTGCGCCGCGGCAACCGCTTCTACTTCAGCAACACGCTGGGCGGCCAGTCGGACTTTTACATTGATTTCGGCAGGACTACGGATGAGGTCGTCGTGGGCGACTGGGACGGCGACGGTTATGATACAATCTGCGTGCGCCGCGGAAACCACTATTACATCAACAACACACTGGAATCCGGGAATGCTGCGATTGATTTCACTTTCGGTCGGGTGGCAGATGAAGTTCTCGCAGGCGACTGGGACGGCGATGGCTACGACACGTTGTGCATCCGCCGCGGGATTACCTATTACATCAATAACACGCTGGAGGGAGGCAATGCTGCCATTGATTTCACCTTCGGAAGGACTGCAGATTCTGTACTGTCCGGCGACTGGGACGGCGACGGCTACGACACGCTGTGCATCCGCAGGGGGAATCATTATTACATCAATAACACATTGGAGGGCGGCAACGCGGCCATTGATTTTACTTTCGGAAGAGACACGGATGAAGTCTATGCCGGGACGTGGATATAGGAAAGGGGAAAAAAGGAGCTCTGCAGAAATGCCGAGCCATTTGTAGATGAGTTATTTGTAATTAGGATCCAGTCTTAGGGCTGGTTCCTCTTTTGTGGATGTGTGAAATTATGTCCATTGTGATCTACAATGTCCTTCCAAAATCCCACTCTTTCCAAATTTTCCCCGATATGGTAAGATAATCCATGGTCAATCCGTGGAACAGGAGATGAAAAAATGGAAAAGAATA
>Ga0192288_1024_pt1 | contig 14361 bp, 8 predicted proteins | sample Koala_Koa22_J3_FD_131243 | JGI IMG/M metagenome (GOLD analysis project Ga0192288, IMG submission 131243) | Enriched cells from koala feces incubated with labeled cellulose particles, San Francisco Zoo, California, United States - Koala_Koa2-2_J3 ...
TCGATGCGACCGCGTTCTCAAAACGGCTGCAAAAAGCATATGCCGTTTCAGCGCCTGTGGGCGACACAAAGGCAGCGTCATCGACCGAACCGAAACTCTCATCCATAGCTGTCACCCCGAACGTCTCATATAACTCCTCCGAGGTCATTCCTTCGGCATCGCCCCAGGAAATATCCTTCAGTCCGTCCAGAGTCACCACCGCAAGATCCGACTGTCCGGCCCCCTCCAGGACCAGAACTGCCGTATCACAGGCCCGCTGCAGCGTGCTTGAATAGGCGGCGTCAAAGGACACATCCTGTAAACCCTCTCCCAGAGTCAGCGCCATCTGTATCCCGGTCTCCGTCAGCACCGGGTTGCCCGACGTCCCCACCAGAAGTCCGTCTACATTTGTGTCCGTCTGTCCATGTCTCACAAAATATATGGTAACCACCTTGCTCTGCTGCGCAGCGCCGTAAAAAAGAACGGCACAAAATACAATGACAACGCCGATCTGTATCAGACGATTCCTCTTTTTCATTTACTGTACCTTCTCAATCGACACTTTTGAATTCATATCATAAAATCCGACTGTATTTTTATCTGATATCACCGTGATATTAATCACATCATACAGCCGGTGATATGCCCGCAGCTCCCCCTGTTCAAATCCGGTACAGCTGATGGAGAGCAGATATTCGCCTCCCTGCAGATTCATCTCCTGTTCAAAGGTTGCCACATAAATCTCGCCCGGCTGCGCTATACCGATATCTTCTTTTTCATACATGGTATTGGTTCCGGTAATATCAGTGCCTTTAATCGTCTTCAGTGTATAGGTAAAAATCGGATCCGCGATCTCCTTATGGAACAGCACCTTGGAGCATATCCGAAAACGGGTTCCCTTGACAATCGCGTTCGTAAGATTTCCATGATCATCAATAACGGCAAAATCTATAATCTCAGCGTCCCCTGAGCCATATTCGTTCAGCTTCGGGTTGATCTGAAAGCTGCTTTTCCACTCCCCTCCCGCGGCAGATGCGGTAATACTGTGTTTTGCCTCCTGCGGGATGTCTTCCACACGTGTGATCTCCTGCCCATTTTCGTTTACCATCACCTTTTTATAGAGATCGACCATCTCCTGAGGCTGTCCCTCTGCCAGCTTTACACCCCGGTTCAAAAGGATGACTCTGTCACAGTATTTTGCTATGCTGCTGAGATCATGGCTGACAAACAGGATCGTCTTCCCCATCTGCTTGAACTCATCAAATTTGTGAAAGCACTTTGTCTGAAAGAACACATCTCCCACCGACAGAGCCTCGTCCACAATCAGCACCTCCGGCTCAATATTGATGGCGACGGCAAACGCCAGCCGCACAAACATACCGCTGGAATAGGTTTTGACCGGCTGATTGACAAAGTCCCCGATATCTGCAAAATCAAGTATATCCTGCAGCTTCGCATCGATTTCTTCTCTGGAAAATCCGATCATCGTACCGTTCAGATAGACATTCTCTACGCCGGTGTACTCCATATTGAATCCGGCACCCAGCTCCAGCAGTGCGGAAATTCTGCCCTTTATATCTACATGACCTGCGGAAGGATTCAAAACACCTGTAATAATCTTAAGAATCGTAGATTTCCCGGAGCCATTCGTGCCGATAATGCCGACGGTCTCACCTTTCTCCACATCAAAAGACACATGGTTTAAGGCATAGTGTTCCTTATATTTCTTCTCTTTTGAAAATCCCAGAGACTCTTTCAGGCGATCCATCGGTTTGTCATATAATTTGTATATTTTACTTACGTCATCCACTTTGATCGCGATTTCACTCATTTGCCACACACCTCACTGTCTTCGCAGACGTCCAGTGAACTTTCCCTCGTTTTACCCCCGGCATCTCCGCCATAATTCCGATCTGATATACCTGTTCATCCAGATTTATATCCTTACAGGAAACTCTGCATTCAAATCCGCAGTTATAAGCGGCACTGTTCTCCGCTTCTGCAACATCTATTCTTATAATTCTCTTCACGTCAAACACATATGCCGGTTCACCTTCCGTCCTCAGAAGAACATAGACGCTGCATTCATTTGTCCTGCGGCTGTTCTTCCAGTAAAACCAGCCGCTGATTACCATCTGTTCCCCGTAAGAGACATCATCTATGCAGACAGTGAAATTCTGCTCCATCCGTTCCGGTACTTCCATCGCACCTATTTTTCGGCTGGTAAATATTTCCTGTCGGTGTTCCCCATAGGAAAAATCAGTTCTGTTATGCGTGAGATTACGATTGTAAAATGGATCCTGTCCTTTATACCGGGGATACATGGCATAAAGCTTTTTCTGTTCACGCATCAGGCGTTCGAATTTTCTCTGATCCTCCAGGTCATTGCCCCTGCTGACGGATTCATAGTGCAGAAGCACGGCGTCATTCCGGATAATATTATAATATCCGTGTTCCAGGAGGTGAAAGCACAGTTCGATATCATTATAAGCCACCGCCAGGTCTTCATTGAATCCCGAAATCTCATCAAACTTTGATTTTTTCACCAGCAGACAGGCCGCCGTCACAGCAATCTGATTATAATCAAGTCTGTTTTTACCAAAATAGTAGATCGGTTCATCGCTGCAGCCGGCAAGCATATGAACCGGTCCGTTATCAATATTGATCACACCCACATGCTGAATCGTCTTTCTATCCGGATACAGAAGCTTGGCTCCCACTGCACCGATGTGCGCCAGAGAAGCCTGTCCCGTCATTCTTTTCAGCCACTGTGATTCTATAATTTCAATATCGTCATTCAAAAACAGCACATACTCTCCGGACGCTGCACTGCTTCCTACATTACACATATGCGAAAAATTAAACAGCTCCTTCTGATAAATATAAGTCGCCCCATGCTGTTCCAGCAGTTGCCGATACTTTTCCCTGTTCTCATCAGAGCTTCCGTTGTCAACCACAATGATCTCATAATCCGGATAATCTGTCAGACGGAAAAAAGAATCCAGGCAGGTTTTCAATATCTCATAATTATCCTTTGACGGAATCACCACACTGACTTTCGGCCATACATCACAGAGATAATTTACCCTGTACTGATATATCTCATCGATCAGTTCCAGATTACCCAATAATTGTCTTCGGGTCAGAGCATCTTCCTTTGTTTTTCGCGCAGCCTCCAGTATATACGGTTTAGCTTCCGGCGTACCGGCCGTTGACTCGGCCCTGACGCGCCAGTGATATAAAATCTTCGGGATATGCGCAATTCTGTCCGTCTGCTCTGTAAATCTCAGCGTAAAATCATAATCCTGTGCGCCTTCATACCCCGGTCGGATGCCTCCGATCCGAAGCGCTGTTTCCCGGCGGTATACACCCAGATGACAGGTGTACATATGCGCCATCAGCGTATCGGGCGCCCAGTCCGATTTAAAATGAGGCATAAAGCGCTTTCGTCCGTCATCATCGATCTTATCCTCGTCACTGTAAATAAAATCCAGCTCCGGATGTTCGTTCAGAAGCTTTGCCACCTCGTACAGAGCATTCGGGGCAAGTACGTCATCACAGTCAAGAAAAGCAATGTACTCCCCTGTCGCCACCTCCAGCGCCGAATTGGTAGATCTGGAAATATGACCGTTCTCTTTTCGGTATACAATTTTTACTCTTTCATTTTTCTCATATTTGTGAAGGGTTTTTCTTACATTCTCCCAGGTGGAACAGTCATCCGCCATACAGAGTTCCCAGTTTCCATAGCTCTGATTCAGAACAGACTCAATACACGGAACCAGATGTTTGTCCAGGACATTATAAACCGGAACCAATACGGATATCTTCGGCTGATACGGAAGCTCTTTTTCATCATTTTCCCGTTTTTCAAGATCCTCGATCCAGTTTTGATAGCTGTATTCTTCATCCGTCGTCTGATAACGCTCTCTCACCCGCCTGTTCCTGTAATTATGCAATCTGACCTTCTGGTTCGCCGCCACACGCCCGATTTTTCTGAGCGGTTCTGTCAGTTTCCAGGAATTTGATTCTGTTAATGAAAAAAATAACTGCTGCGATTCTGATAAACTCGCCTGCAGATTTGCATTCTGATTTGCTAAATCCGCATTCTGATCTGATAACTCCGCATTCTGATTCTTCTGTGCGTCCAGCCGGATATTCAGCTGCTCACATTCTGATACTTTTTGCAGCATTTCCTGCTGGCATTTACCCATCTCATCCTGTGCAGGTCTGTTCCCGGCATCAATAATCGTCATCTCATATTCTATTTCTAAATAACCGGCTCCTTCACCAACCGAGACCAGAATCTGAGGGTCGTCATGCAGAAAAAGATAATCTCCATGCTTCCTGATCAATCCGTTTGTATGGAAAGGCAATGGTTCCCCGTTCGCATCCTTCAGGCACTTCATTCGAAAAACGCACGCACTCTGAGCCGGATCAAAACGAACGGCACGGACACCGTCCGTATATGCCGCAAATGCGCGATACTTCCCCGGTGCATATTCCCGTACTGAAACTTTCCCCGCAGTCTGCGCGGTAAAACCCTGTCCTTTGTCAAAAAAAATCTCGGCGCTCTGATTGCGCAGCCAGCGTTCCGCCGCCGGCAGGACAGAAATAACCGGTTCCCCGATCCTCTCATACATCTTCCACAGAGGCATCACATCTCCTGCTATATAACTCTGCAGCTGCGATTCCATGTCGGCATAAATCATTCGCTCTTTTTCTGTCAGATCAAATCTGTCATACAATATCTCTCCCAGAAGGCTGATTCTTTCTTCCGTCGTGAGATAATAATTCAGACACCGGTAGATCAGGAACTTCACCGGCACATCACACTTTAATACCCATTCGTAATCATAATCCGTCCATATATATTCGCGTTCAGAATAAATCACATTCTGAAACAGCATGTCAATATCAATACCGTTCACAGCCGGAATCTGCCCGTCAGGCCAATCTGTCCCGAAATGTATCTCATTATCCGGCAACTCACAATATTCATGGGTTTCCAGAGAAAACATCTGTGAAAAATATTCGGACATTGCCTGCACGCAGGCTTCCGTCTCGCCCTGTTCCAGCAATTCATCCAGATATTCCGCAAAGGATCTGCCGGATATCCAGTCAACCCGAACACCGGTATTCTGCAGTTTCGCCGGAGCAAAACGAATGCGAGTATCCCGATAGAGTTCCGTCAGTGCCTTTCCGTTGCGCTCAATATTCAGCACATGTGCCCGGGCCTGCGGATTTTCCGGTTCTTTCAGAACATATTTTCCGTCTTCGTCCCGGATGATTTTTGTGATAGTGCAAAACCGGTCGGCTCTGTCGTTTGAAATTTTCACAAATAAATTTTTTCCGGTCATTACCGTGCTTCCTTTCTGCGGCACACAATCATAAATGAATTTGAAAAAAGAGGGAACAAACCGTCCGAAATCAGGTTGTCATATACCTGCGTTTCGTTGAACAGAAACATACGGTCTTCTCCGAAATTCGTCATATTTGTCGTCAGTTCCCCCTTGCCGGGCAGATAATCATCCGTGTACAGGCAGCGCGAATACTGATAATCCGGATAAGGATAATAGCATGTCATCTCACCCAGGCCTGCTCTCCCCAGCAGATTTTTCAGAGCATCCAGCGTATAGGACTGATTCTCCTCCTCATCCGCGTAGGCCTTCAGGCCTCCGAAAAACATGCCGCTTTTCTCATCTCTGCAGCCTGCCCAATACTTTAATCCGTATTTATTGTTCACCGCGATCGCTATTTCTCCCTGCGGTTTTAAATGCTGTACGGCCATCTGCAGGAGACGATCCGCAGACAATTTCCCGGTCAAAACAGATGCCAGATTCTCCAGCGTGCCGATCATCGTGATCAGATCAAACTGCTTCGTCAGACCGGTGTGAATCTCCTCAAAACGCCCCACCCGGATTTCCACATTTTCACAGTCACGTCTGCGCCAGGCGTTGATCTCACTTTTTTTCTTTGAAACCTCCGTGCAGGTAACACGCCCCGCTCTCTGCGCAAGATACCCGGTAAGAGCGCCACACGCCGAACCGATTTCCAGAACATCCTGCTCTTTGCCAATATCCAGCGCAGCCAGAACATTCTGTCTCTGCGCGGACAGATGGCAGAGCATGAGCGCGTCCTGCTTTTCCGAGATGATCCTGCTGAAATCTCTCTCATCCTCTGTCTGAACGATCTGCAGGACTTCATCCCAAAACGGTTCGCCCGCACAGTCATCACAGCCGTGATACGAACTCAGATCCAGACAGACATTTCCGATATATTCCTGCATGAAATTTCTCCTCACTCATGATACAGGAAACGACATTTCGTCGTTTCCTTTACGCCAGATGCAGGACTGTGCAGGCAGCCACTCCGTATGCATCTGATAGATTGCCGTTCACCCTAAAACAGTTCCGAAAAATACTCCCGTCAGAGCCGGCTCTGACAGGAATATGGCCCCCATTTACAACACATCCGCGAAATGCACCTGCAGCCGTCGAAAAACAACGCTTCCGATCACAAAGCAAATCACGACAAATCCCCAGAAATAACAGGTCATCACCGGCATATTCCAGAACCAGTCCATATCGATCAGTGCGGACCGATATCCCTGCACGACATAAAACATCGGATTCAATTCAAAGACGAATCTTAAAGCCGATGGCAGACCGATCCCGTCAAAGTTCCACATGATCGGCGTCAGCCAGGTCCCGACCTGCAGAATGATATTGATCACCTGCGTCAGATCGCGGAAAAAAACCGCAATGGAACTGGTCAGATAGCTGAGTCCCAGTGATAGTGCAAACACACAGAACGAATAATATATGATCTGTATATACGGCAAATGTATCCCGAATCCCATGATCACATACATCACCAGCATAAACGCCACAAAAAACACATGCACAAACAGGGACGATATGACCTTGATGACCGGCAGTATGCTGATTTTAAAAACTACTTTTTTTACAAGGTAATTATATTCGATCAGAGCATTCGCTCCGCCATTTAAGGAATCCTGAAAGAAGAACCACGGCACCAGACCGGCGATCAGCCAGAGTACAAAAGGAACCGTGATACCCTCTCTGGTATTGATGCCGCCCGCTTTCAGCCCTTTTTCAAAAACAAACCAGTATAAGACGACGGTGACAATGGGCTGAACAAAAGCCCAGAAAATCCCCAGATAAGAGCCGGCGAACTTTGTCTTAAAATCGTTTTTCGCAAGGCTGAAGATCAGTTTTCGATTTTCGATCAGTTCTCTCGGAATGCTCCCCAGAATCCCGGAAAAGCAAAGCAGAATGATGAATACAAAATCCAGTCCTGCGCACAGTACGGCCCGGATCAGCACATTCCAGACCATGTTCTGCTCCTCCACAATCTGCGTGATATTCCACGCGTCCGCATTCCAGATCAGATACGGGTCGCCACTCACCGATTCAATCTGAATGTCCGAGCTGAAAGTAACATTCTCTATGTCATTCGAATCCGTCACTTCACTCAGATTCTCCGGGGACAGTTCGATCTCCGCATCTTTGTAAACGATCTTCATCTCAGAGATAACTGTAACAGCCGACGCCTCACCCAGATCAAATCGAAGCGCCGTCACATCCGCGGGGACAGAGAAAGTCATCTCCTGCTCCGTGTTCTCCTCTGTATAGGCTGCCGTCACAGACATACTCTCACTGTACTCCGCATCGGCGCCATCCTCAGACTCCAGGTAATATATCTGCAGGGTCTGTGCCTGATCAGAGGTCAGCGTTACATGAACCTCCACAGACTGCTCGCTCACAGACACCTGATAACCGGTAAAAATCAGATAATCCAATATAGCCATAAGAATCACTGCCACTACAACCGCCAGTTTTTTCTTTTTTGACATAGTTTACTCCTTCGCCGCGCACATCACTGTACGGGCTGTCCTGTCAGTAAAAACATCCGCTTGCCACATACATCATGACATTATAACAACATTACGGTTCAGATGCAAGAATTCTTTTACTTTTTCATTTATTCCGCGGAGCTCTCTTCTGCTTCGTCCGTCGCTGTACTCTCTTCCGTTTCGTCCGCCGCACTGTCCAATGTCAGATAAATATATTCTTCCTCATCACCCGGATTCTGAAGTACCATACCCGTCGTATTGCCATCGCTGTCCAGCACATTCATCACATACCAGCATGTGGACACACCCTCCTGCTCATTATTCAGAAGCGCACAGAGGTAATACATACCGTCCTCATCCTCTTCTGTCTGATAAAAGTCAATGGAGTATACATACACGCTCAGATTACTCTCTTCATCGATATAGGCGACTCCTACCGTATCGCCGCCGAAGGCCCAGGCAGACCCGTCATTTTCGCAGGTATAATATCCGTAAATGGCGGTTGCCCCTTCTTCCAGCTCCCTCACGGATATCTCTGTGCTGTCCTCCAGCGTCATAACCTGCCATGTCTCCTCTGATTCATCACTCTCCGCACTGGTCCCGGTTTCCTCCGTGCTGTCCGCGGTCTCAGCGCTGCTCTCCGCAGCGGCCGCACTTCCCTCATCTTCCCCGGCTCCGGCTTCGCTGCCGCAGGACGTCAGCATCACCAGCCCCATTGATAAACAAAGACATAATGTCAATCCGCGATAAAATCTGTTTTTCATAATTTATATTCTGCCTTTCTGCTTCTTTTTGAGATAGTTCCTTTTTAAGAGACCCCGACAGTGTACACCATCGGGGTCTCTTTTGTCCAGCGAAACTGCCGGATGAAATACTTTTCCTTGTGTGATTTACGTTATCAGACGTACTTCGCAGCAAGTGCGACGTACTGTTCTGAATAGTTACTACATTTCATGATTGCTTCATTTCTTCCCAGCTGCAACGACGTAACGCCGATGTATCTTCGATGGAAGAAACACAGGTATCATTACCGTCGATTCAGAATGCGTTTGCATCATAGGTACCTGCACCATATACAACGCCGTCCACAGTCAATGTAACGCCCTCAGCAACAACAACGGTCGCGCTGTCGGAAATGCTCAGGCTGGTGATCACGGAAGTGCCGTCCACGGTCCATACCGCATCATCTGTCAGGGTTACGTTGATGTCATTGCCGCCGTTGTAGTTGACAAGGTTCGCCACCTGGCCGATGCTGTAATACTCTGTCGCGTCGAAGGAGGTGTTCTGCTCTGCAAGGACCTCTGCCGCGTCCTCTACAGTGTCATACGCGTCCCCGCCGTTCGCCAGCACGATCTGGGAGCCCGCATAGGTCACATGGATCGCGGAGGTAGAGGCCACCGCGCCTGTCAGCGTAGCGCCTGCCCCGAGCGTCAGGTTCAGGGTGGAGGCGTCCAGGGAACCCTCTGTGCTCTGGTCGGAACCGGAAGCATTGTAGACGTTTCCTGTGTAATCGCCGTTCGTAAAGGTGAAGTTCTGCTCGGAACCGCCGTTGGCAGCCTCATCCGTACTGAATCCCGCATCCTCGGTATGTACGGTGCGGAAGTTCATGCCGCTGCCGTTATAGTTCTGCTCATCCTCGGTGGTCATCATGCCGCCGTTCGTCGCGTCGTCGTTGTCCATCACCTGGATCAGGACGCCGCCGTTGCTGATCTCGGCGTCGTCGACCGTCGCGTCTACGCTCTCATTGGAGGAACCGGACTTTACCAGGAAGGTGGCGTAACCGGAGTTCACGACCGTGCCTTCCTCGATGGTGATATAGTTCGCGCTCTGGTGGATCATGAATCCGAAGGTATCGGAGTTAATCTCCGTCACTTTGGTCTCTCCCGCCGTGTACTCGATATCGTTCTCGCCGGTCGCGCTGGAAAGCGTGTAGGTCTCGCCCGCCTCGATGCTGGTGTATGTCGCGGAACCGCCGGTGAAGATGGAGGCATAGGTGCCTACATTGACCGTGGCGCCCGCGAAGGTCTCAACCGCGCTGCCGATCACATAGGTGCCGTAGCCGGAGCCGTAGTTCGTGGTGTACGGGTTGTCTTTTGTCTCATACAGCTGGCTCGCCGATCCGTCGGAGTGCGTCGTCTCCTGCAGCGGGGCAGCCGCGGACTCATCCGCGTTGTTCAGCGTCAGGGATGTGTCATAAATGTTCAGGTACATATTGCTGCCGGAGTCGGTGGAAAGTACCGCCCATGCGCCGGCCTGCGTATCGGAATCCGTCACGTTCATGGTGGAGTCATTGCCCATCAGGTTCGTGCAGCGGGAGGTCCCCATGATGCCCAGGATCCACGGCGGGGCTACCATCAGCGCCTGGTCCGGTGTGTTCATATAATCCCCGTACAGGGTGCCGCCATTGCTGACCAGTGTGGAGTCATCGATCGTCACCGTAGACCCACTGTCCGCGAAGACCGGCATCGTAGCCACGCCGGTGGTCTCGATGTAGGAATCCGTGATGGTCACTACGGAATCACCGTAAACCGCGATCGCGGAGCCTCTTCCCGAGAAATCGCAGGTATCCGTGCCGTCCGCCTCGGTGTCAAGGATGATGCTGGCATTTGCGATACTGTAGGTGCCTACGTTGTAAAGGATGATGCCGTTGTCGCCGGATGTCGTATCATTGATCACGACATCCGCCGCGCTGTCCGCATCATAGGTTCCGCTCTCAACCAGGCCCGGGTTGGAATAGGTGGTGTAGTCATCCTCATATACGAAGATGGCTGCCGTATACTCATAATCCTCGTCGCCGCCGCTGCTCCAGGATCCGAGCACGCCGGTATAGGTGTTAAGTCCGGCAGATGTCTGCCAGGTTCCCACGTAAACATCATCTGTCGTCCTGCCATAGGCGACGACATGATCTGCCGCGCCGTTCTTCAGGCTGTTGCTGAAGTAATAGCTGTTGCCGCGCCGTACACACAGCGTGTCTTTTCCGTCCGCGTCCCAGTCACCGACCAGCACGGTATCGGTCGATCGGCCATAGTCGATCACCTGATCCGCCGCGCCGCTCTTCAGGCTGTTGCTGATATAATAGCTGTTGCCCCGGCGTACTGTCAGGGTATCCGCGCCATCGCCGTCCCAGTCGCCGGCCAGCACTTCATCCGTCGATCGGCCATAATCAATCACCTGATCCGCATTTCCGCTTTTCAGGCTGTTGCTGATATAATAGGTGTTGCCGCGGCGTACCGTCAGGGTATCCACGCCGTCGCCGTCCCAGTCGCCGACCAGCACTTCATCCGTCGATTTACCATAGTAGATCACAAAATCCGCGTCTACGTCCGTCAGACTGTTGCTGAAATAATACGCATTGCCGCGGCGAACGCACAGTGTATCCACACTGTCGCCGTTCCAGTCGCCGATCAGCACTTCATCCGTATCCTGGCCGTATGTAACCACCAGATCAGCGGCGCCGCTCTTAATCGAATAAGAAAAGTAGTAAACATTGCCGCGGCGTACTACCAGTGTATCTCCGGCAGAAACAAGCGTGTCGCCGCTGTCCTCCTCATCATAGGCCTCGAGGGCCGCATCCGCATCATCCGTGTCGCCTGCCATGGCGTTAACGGTGTTGGTTTCTCCCGTTACCTCTGATGCGTATGAAACGAAACAGATGGAAGCTGTCATTGACGCCACAACAGATAACGCGAGAAGTTTTTTCATTCTCCTTTTCATATAGTTCTCCTTTCTTAATATCTTTCCGACATACTTTATGCCTCTTCCAAATTCTCCTTTCTTAATATTTTCCGACATACTTTATGCCTTTTCCAATTTTATCAGTAAAATAATCCCTGTTATATATCATTATTTTAGAAAAAAGTCACTTTTTTTTCGTTCTTTACAAGCGCAAAAAGTTTCTTCATTCATCTTTTCATGTTTGTCCCCTTTCCTGGTAATCTTTGACACTATATATGATGCCTGACATAATTTTACCAGTAATGATTGGACAATAACATTAAATTTATTTAGAAAAAAAGTACATTTTTTGTGAACTTTTTATAATTAATTTTATAGCGATTACTCCTCGCTTTCCACACCGTCAATGACATCTCTCAGAGCGTCCAGAGCGATCATGAAATCTGTCACGCTGAAATCATCCAGCGCACCGGTGTCCACCACTTCCATCTCAGACACCCACTGCGCAATGAGCTCCTGATAGGCAGCATCGATGCACTCCTCCTTCACGGTATATGAACTTGAAAACTCGGTATCCGCCGTCACGGAATCACGGATGACCACATAATAACCGTCCTCCGTCTCCCCGGTCATGCCGATCCCGCCCTCATCCAGGGACTCCAGGAGGATTTCAAAATCTTCCAGAACCGTGTCCGAGCTGTCATACACAAGTTCACCGGTCGTGTTACCGTCCGGATTATCGGCTGTGTAGGCGGAGATCGCCTCGTCCAGCTCATCTCCGGAGAGAGAGGAAAGCTCGGCATAGCACGCTTCCGCCTGTTCCAGATACGCCGCCTTCTCCTCATCTGTCAGATCCTCGTAGGAAGAAGAATCGCCGAACAGGATATAGCGGCAGGCGCGCACTTCCTGCTCTTCGATATAATGCTCAACATCCTCATCTGTGATCTCATACTCGCCGCCTTCACCAAACAGAATATTCTCATACTGCTGATAATAATAATTGCGCAGGTACATTTCCTCCAGACCTTCCCTGGTCGTACCATAATACAGAAGGGACATGTTCATCTCCTCCGTTCCATGCTCCTCAATCCAGGCCGCTTTCTCATCCTCGTCGTACTCGTCCTCATCTACCGTGCCCGCGGCAACCGCCTCATCCCAGAGATCCTCGCCCAGAGATGTGATACTGTCCGGTATATAGGAATCATAAGACTCCTGATACTCGTCAGAGAGAGTCACCCCCGCTTCCAGAGCTTTCGAATAAACCGCGGCGTTCAATGTGGCATAGTAGTATGCGTCCTCCAGCACATAATCTGCCATAGTAGTCCCGTCTTCCAGCTCCGCCGTCAGATCCGGATAGGAATAATAGCTGTAGTAATACGTGTAGCTGTAAGAATAAGCCTCATAGGTGATCCAGTAAAAATATTCGGTAGCGGTGATATCCACCCCGTTTACCGTGTAAACGACATCCTCCGCCTTCACCGCTGAATCCGTGAGATAGGCGACCACATCATCATATGCCTCCTGCGGGATACCGGAATCTTCGGATTCAGATGTCTCCGTCTCCGCACTGCTGACTTCCAACGTATCATCATCCGAGCCGCATGCTGTCAGCATGGACGCCGCCAGCGCTAAAGAAAGACTCGCTGCTATCATTCTCTTTTTCACTGTAAATTCCTCCTGAATTCTGCATAGCATAATGTACTATTATCGTAATTTACGTCAACATACGTACTTCACAGCAGATGCGAAGTACTATCCTGAATAGCTGCCTATTGTCATTTTACATGCCGATATTCTCCAAAAAAAGGAAGTTTTTTGTCTATTAACGGACATTTCTGTAGAATATTAGTTCTTTTCCGCATGATACATCAGGCGGGAACTCATCTCCTCTTCTCTGCATATAGAAAAAGGCTGGCCTCCCGGCCAGCCTCATCCCGATTATTCATTTGTTGTCCGACATGCCTCTCCGGAAAGCATCACTTCCACTTCCCGGCATATATCTCATCCGTTGCCCTCCCGAATGTGAATGTATCCACACCGGAGTCCGGGTTTGCGATACTGTTGCTGATGAAGTAGGTATTCCCGTTCCTGCGCACCGTCAGAGTATCTGTGCCGTTCGCATCCCAGTCACCCACCAGGACTTCATCGCCTGCTCGCCCGAAGGTGGTCATCCAGACATCGCCGTCCGGATCCGTCACTTTCGACAGGCTGAAGTAATATACGTTGCCATCCCGTCGTACCGCCAGGGAATCATAACCGCTGTTCTCCCAGTCACCGACATGGACTTCATCCGCCGTGCGCCCGTAGGTCGCGCTCCAGGTGTCGCCATCTGGATTGGTGATGTCATTGCAGAAGTAATAGTAATTGCCGTTGCGGCGCATGGCGAGGGAGTCGCAGCCGTCGCCATCCCAGTCGCCTACCAGCACTTCATCATCTGAACGGCCGTAGGTAACGGTAAGGTACACATGCATCGTGGTAATGTCGTCAATGAAATAGCAGACATTTCCGCGCCGCAGACAGATCGTGTCAACGCCGTCGCCGTCCCAGTCACCGACCAGCACCATATCGGTTGATTATCCTGCGCTGATTGAAAAGTCCGCATTCCCGCCCTTTAAAGTGTATGTGAAATACATCATCGTGCCGCGGCGTACCATCAGGGTGTCGCCGGAGCTGCTGTCATCTGAATCGGCACTGCCGGAGCCGCTGTCGTCAGCAGAACCCGTGCTGTCAGACCCGCTGTCGCCGGAATCTGTATCGCCTGTGCTTCCGCTGTCGCCGGAGCCTGTGTCGCCTGTGCTTCCGCTGTCGCCGGAGCCTGTATCGCCTGTGCT
>Ga0192288_1027_pt1 | contig 13690 bp, 13 predicted proteins | sample Koala_Koa22_J3_FD_131243 | JGI IMG/M metagenome (GOLD analysis project Ga0192288, IMG submission 131243) | Enriched cells from koala feces incubated with labeled cellulose particles, San Francisco Zoo, California, United States - Koala_Koa2-2_J3 ...
ACAGAGGAACCTGTACGACCGCACCGGTCTCCACCGTAGCCGGCTTGAACGTACCGGTAGCCGTATTGCCCTTGAATCCCGGCTCCGTATCGATAATATCAAGCTCCACAAACAGCGGAGGCTCCACTGCGAAGATACTGCCATTGTGAGAGAGCATGGTCACGTTCTCATTCTCCTTCACGAACTTCATCTCTTCCTCGACATCCTCGTGCGCCATGTCAATCTGATCATATGTCTCGGCATCCATAAAATGATAGAAATCATCATCCTTGTACAGGTACTGCTTTACCGTGCGCTCCACATGTGCAGTATCTACATTCTCAGCGGGACGGAAAGACTTCTCCACCACACCGCCGTTGATCACATCTTTTAACTTCGTCCGGATAAAAGCCGCTCCTTTTCCCGGTTTTACATGCTGGAAATCCTCAACTCTGTATACTTTTCCCTCCAGCTCGATCGTGACGCCTTTTTTGATCACGCTGCCTGCGTCTGCCATTTTCAAATCCTCCTCGTAATCCTGATATATCTGCTGCTGCACAGGCATGTATTCCCCTGTAAACCAGCTCTTTTAATCACAGAAACTATTCTATACGAAACAAAATGAGATTTCAACCTGTTTTTCGCTGAATTCTGTGTTTTCACTGACAAAAATATTCCACCTGTGCGATTGGATGCTCTTTGGAGCATCCTACAGCGCGTCCAGCATGTCCGCCCGGAGTTGATGACGACCCTCCAGACACTCGGCGTTCAGCCAGGCATCCAGAATCGCCTTTGCCATCTCCACACCGATGATCCGCTCACCGAACGCGATGATGTTCGCGTGATTGTGCTCCTTCGCCAGCCGCGCTGTCACGGGCTCTGAGCAGGCCACCGCCCGGACACCCCGTATCTTGTTCGCGGCCATGGCGATCCCGGCTCCCGTTCCGCACATCAAAACGCCGCAGTCCACCTCGCCCGCGGCGACCATCCGGCCTGCACGTGCGCCGAACTCCGGGTAATGACAGCTTTTCTTTTCCATCGCTCCGACATCGACGATCTCATGTCCGAGTTCTTCCAGATAAGCCTTCACTTCCATTTTCATATCCACTGCCGCGTGGTCGTTCGCTATCACAATTTTCATCTTTGTTATGTCCTCTCTCTGTCAAATTCGTGTATGTCATGCCGCATTTCCGAAAAAAGACCCTCGCGCGGTGGTTTTATGCTTTTTTCTGTACCTGCGATAGCACAATAATATGATTGCTTCAAGCCTCCGTTTGAAAACGATCTGGATCTCTTCCCTCCAATATATGTATTTTACCATGATTGTCGGGATTCCCGTCCGGTTCGCCCCGTAGATATCTGTAAAAATCTGATCACCGATAAACAGCGTGCTGTCCCTGTCCGTGCGCATCAGCTCCATGGCTTTCTCGTAATTTCCCACGGACGGTTTGTGAGCCTCGCAGATATAATGAACGTGAACATCGTCATTGAACATCTTCACACGGGGTTCTTTGTTATTGGAAAGAAGACAGCATTCAAATCCCAGCGCTTTTAAATGTGCAAACAATTCCTTCGCCCTGTCATCCGCGGGAGCTCCGTGTGTCACGAGCGTATTGTCAATATCAAAGATCAGTCCGCGGTAGCCGTCATAATAGAGACTGTCAAAGTCAATCTGATAGGCGGAATCTACATAGATGTCGGGATAAAATTTCTGAAACATATGATTGATCTCCACTGTAGGATCTGTCATCTGTAGCATCACACCGCAGCGGGCGTGTAGTCAGTGAGCGGCATATAACATCAAACCAGCATTTTTTTCAGTTCATTCACAAATGTGTTGACATCCTTAAACTCCCGATACACGGAGGCAAAACGTACATAGGCGACCGCTTCCAGATCCTTCAGCTTATCCATCACCAGTTCTCCGATGACGCTGCTGGGAATCTCCCTGTCCGCCCGGCTGTAGATCTCAGTCTCCACCTCGTCCACCAGCTTCTCGATCTGCTCCGCGGAAATCGGCCGTTTGTGACAGGCGCGAAGCACGCCCGCCTCGATCTTCGAGCGGTCATACTTCTCTCTGGTACTGTCCTTTTTGATGATCATCAGCGGAATCGTCTCCACCTTCTCAAAGGTCGTAAAACGCTTCCCGCAGTCGTCGCAGTTCCGGCGCCTGCGGATCGCGGTATTGTCATCTGCCGGCCGTGAATCAATCACACGCGTGTTGTCACTGCTGCAATAGGGACATTTCATAACATAACCTCCAGTATAAACGGACAGGCGCTGCTGCCGCAGCGCGCCAACATCTACAGTTTTTGTAAAACCTGCTCGATACAAACCTCGACCAGGATCACATCCGGTCCGACGCGGACGACCCGGTCCCAGTTCACAACATACTCACTGTCACACCCGATACAGCGGAACCATTTTGCCGGTCCTCTCATAATCATCGCCTGAATCCGCCCCTGACATTCGTCAAAGAGCAGATCGCTGACGCAGCCCAGGCACTTTCCATCGGAAATGTTGATAACCTCTTTTTTTGAAAATTCAGAAAAACGCATATCATACCTTTTATTTTTATTATATGCATCCCTCTACATCGTGTAACACCACGGATCTGTAAGTCAGAAATACGAATGCAGGCATTCGATTTCTGATTTTCAGACCCTGGTGTTACACGTTAAAACGAAACAGAATCACATCGCCGTCCCGCACAATATAATCCTTTCCCTCGAGCCCGACCAGACCCTTTTCCCTGGCAGCCGCCAGGGAACCGCACGCCAGAAGATCTTTGTAATTCACGACCTCGGCACGGATAAATCCCCGCTCAAAATCAGTATGTATCTTCCCGGCTGCCTGCGGCGCCTTCGTTCCCTTCCGAATCGTCCACGCACGCGTCTCATCCTCGCCCGCAGTGAGAAAGCTCATCAGTCCGAGCAGGCTGTAGCTGGCCCGGATCAGCTTGTCCAGACCGGACTGCTCAATGCCGAGCTCCTCCAGGAACATCTCGCGCTCCTCATCGTCCAGCTCCGCCATCTCCGCCTCGATACCGGCACAGAGAGCGAATACCTCGCTGCCTTCCTCCGCCGCGATCTCACGGACAGACTGCACGAACGCGCTGGACGCGCCGTCGTCCGCCAGGTCATCCTCGGAGACATTGGCCGCGTAGATCACCGGCTTGGCTGTCAGGAGATTGTAGGAGGCAAACCACGCCTGATCATCCTCATCATCACCGATCTCCATCGTCTTGGCCGGTCTCCCATCCTCCAGATGGCTTACAATCCGCTTCACAAGCGCCTCTTCCTTCGCCGCCTTTTTATCCATGCGCGCCGTCCTGGCAACCTTTGCGAGCCGGCGCTCCAGGATCTCGATATCCGAAAAAATCAGCTCCAGGTTAATCGTCTCAATGTCTCTCGCCGGGTTCACGCTGCCATCGACATGGACGACATTCGCATCCTCAAAGCAACGCACCACATGTACGATAGCGTCGACCTCACGGATATTCGCGAGGAACTGGTTGCCCAGTCCCTCGCCTTTACTGGCGCCCTTCACCAGCCCGGCAATATCTACAAACTCAATCACGGCGGGAGTCACCTTCTTCGAGTGATACATATCCCCCAGCAGCCGGATACGCTCGTCCGGCACCGCCACAATCCCTACATTCGGGTCAATCGTGCAGAAAGGATAATTCGCCGACTCCGCGCCTGCTTTCGTCAATGAATTAAACAATGTACTTTTTCCCACGTTCGGAAGACCTACAATGCCCAGCTTCATACTTTCTCAAATCTCCTTTGTTTCAAAAAGCCCATCTAAAATCGCTGTGCGACGGGACTTTTCCCTGTATCATTTACGTCATCATACGTACTTCGCAGCATGTGCGAAGTACTATCGTGAACAGTTACGCTCTATCATTCCTGCGTCGGCTGGATCAGCCCGTAGCCGCCGTTTTTCCTCTTATAGATCACGTTCACGCTGCAGTGCTCCTCCGCATTCTGGAACACGAAAAAGTCATGTCCCAAAAGCTCCATCTCCAGCACCGCGTCCTCAGGGAACATCGGCTTGATATCAAATCTCTTGACTCGGCGGATCTCGGAATCCGGCTCCTGCGCCTCATCCTCCGTGTTCTCAGCGAGAACCTCTCCCACGCGCTGCGCAACGGTACGCGTCGTCGGACGTCCCGCCCGTTTTGCCGTCAGCTTCTCCTTGTACTGGCGAATCTTCCGCTCGAGCATCTCTCCCGCATCGTGAATCACGCTGTACATATCGTCCCCGGTCTCCTCCACACGGGTAAACACACCTGTATCCTTAAGCGTAAACTCCGCGGTCTGCAGGTTACCCTCCACACTGATCACAACATTCAGCTCCGCATTTTCGGAAACATATTTTTCCATCTTACGGGCAGCCTTTTCCACCGATGTCTGAATCGCATCTGTAACCCCCACGTTATTTCCTTTACCTCTCACACTCACTAACATAATACGATTCTCCTTTTCTTAATATATTTTCCGGACGAACCCGTACGCGCCGCCGGGTGCTCCGCAACATGAGCGATGGCATATCCACGCGAATTCTGTCCGGACTTATTTTCATTATCGCTCAAAAACAGCATAAAGTCAAAACATACCGTTCATTTTATCAAACTTTCATAGTTCCGGCAGGATTCCGCTCCGATATTCAACGAATTTATGCCATCTGATCTGTTTCCTGTCCGCTCCCGACATGTCATCAGACTGCTTCCGGCTGTTCCGACAGTTCCAGCGCACGCATCGTCCTGAACTCTGCACGAACCATGAACACTGTCACGATCGCCGACAAAAGATCCGCAACCGGTGCAGAGTACAAAAGACCCATAATGCCGAACCGGATCGGCAGGATCAGAATCAGCGGCAGGATAAAGATCAGCTGTCTGGTCAGAGACAGAAACACACCTTTTTTCGGCTTGCCGATCGCCGTGAAGAAATTGGACGAGATCGGCTGCAGGAAATTGAGCCAGGTAAAAAACATGAATATCCGAAAAAACATAACGCCGAACTCAAAATATTCCTCCGTATTGCTCCCGAACCACTGCAGAATCTGCCTCGGGAACAGCCGGAAGAAGATGAACGAGGCAACAGATATCACCCCTCCGATCAGCAGCGCGGAGCGGTAGGCCTCCCGCACGCGCTGATACAGCTTCGCCCCGTAATTAAAGCTCTCGATCGGCTGCGCGCCCTGCGCCAGCCCGATGATCACGGTAAAGAAAATCTGGTACACTTTCATAATGATTCCGGAGCAGGCCAGCGGAATCGCCTCTCCGTAGACAGACAAAGCGCCATAATAGGTCAGAGAATTGTTCATGACAATCTGAACCACCATCATGCAGATCTGGTTCGCAAAGGGCGCCAGCCCGATCGTCACAATCTCCTTCACACAGGCGCCGCGCACCCGCAGATGCGCTCTGTGAAGCGGAACCGTCTTAAATCCGCGCATATAGACCACAACCATGATGCCGGACACGATCTGTCCGATGATCGTCGCCAGAGCCGCGCCGCGCATCCCCCACTGAAATCCGAGGACAAACACCGCATCCAGAATCGTGTTCAGGATCGCGCCGGTCAGACTGCACGCCATCGCCATCTTCGGGCTGGCATCCGCCCGGATCAGATGTCCGCCGCCCGTCGTCAGGATCAGAAACGGAAATCCGATCGACGTGATACGCAGATAATTCATCGCATAGGGAAATACATCGTCCGGCGTCCCGAACGCGTGCAGCAGAGGCGTCATGAAAATCTGCGTAAAAATACAGAGCGCCACGCCGCTCCCAAAAAAGAAGAACCAGTGCGTTTCCTATGTAATGCACCGCTTTTTTCGGATCGTTTCTCCCCATGGTGAGATTAAAACAGGATGCGCCGCCGATGCCGAACAACAAAGCAAGCGCCACACAGGACGTCGTCAGCGGAAAGACCACATTGGTCGCCGCATTGCCGAGCGTCCCGACCGCATGTCCGATAAACAGCTGATCGACTATGTTATAGACCGCTCCGATCACCATGGCAATGATGCTTGGTATGGAAAATTTTATCATCAGTCCGGACACCCGCTCGGTGCCCAGGGGATTCGTCTTCGCCTGTTCCTCTGCCTGTTCTCCCATGTGTTTCTCTCCTCTCTGCCTGTAAGGAACTGTCTACCGCACTGCCCCGATAAGCGCGTTGATATCACTCACGCCCGATGTCTTCAGATACCGCTCAATTCCGTCCGCAATCTCCATCGTCGCCGTGGGATTGGAAAAATTCGCCGTCCCCACGCTGACAGCGGTCGCACCGGCCAGAATCATCTCCAGCGCATCCTTCGTATTGCTGATGCCGCCCATGCCGATGATCGGTATCCGCACCGCCTGCGCCGTCTGATAAACCATGCGCACCGCGACCGGATGAATCGCCGGACCGGAAAGCCCTCCGGTCTGATTGGCGATCGCAAACGTTCGCCGGGCCACATCGATCTTCATGCCGGTCAGGGTATTGATCAGAGAGAGTGCATCCGCGCCGCCCGCCTCCGCCGCCTTCGCCATAACCGTGATATCGGTCACATTGGGGCTGAGCTTCATGATCACCGGCTGCCTTGCCGCACGCTTACACGCTTTCGTGATCGCCTCAACTGCTTTCGGATCCTGACCGAAAGCAATTCCTCCCTCTTTCACGTTCGGGCAGGAAATGTTGATCTCCAGCATATCAACGGGCTGGTCGGCAAGCCTCTCCACCACCTCACAGTAATCTTCGGTGGATTTTCCGCAGACATTGACAATGATCTTCGTATCAAATTTTTTCAAAAAAGGAATGTCCCGGTTCACAAACACGTCGATACCGGGGTTCTGCAAGCCAATGGCGTTCAGCATGCCGCCACAAGTCTCAGCAATACGGGGTGTCGGATTACCCGGCCACGGAACGTTCGCCACTCCCTTTGTCACAACCGCGCCGAGACGATTCAAATCAACAAACCCGGAAAATTCCTCGCCGGACCCGAAGGTGCCGGAAGCAACCATGACCGGATTCTGAAACTCCACGCCGGCAATCTTTATTTTCGTATTTATCACATCTCCACCTCCCAGGCAGCAACGCCATGCAGGAACTCTTTCTTCACGCTGTTCGTATTTATCACAGCTCCACCTCCCGCGCGTCGAAGACAGGACCCTCTTTGCAGATTCGTTTATTGTGTACGTTGGTATGGCCGTCAACCTCTTTTGATCTGCACACGCAGGCCAGACAGGCACCGATCCCGCAGGCCATGCGCTCCTCCATGGAAATCCAGCACTCCATGCCCTGTTCCGCAGCGAACGCTTTCAGCGCGCGCAACATGGGTGCGGGACCGCATGCGTAGACGATATCCGCCGCAAGTCCGTTCTCCCGGATGGCGTCCAGCACGTTACCCTTTGTACCGGCGCTTCCATCCTCCGTGGCGACATATACCTCACCCTGTTTCCGGAACTCATCCAGCAAAAATAAGTGACTGTCCCGATACCCAAGAATGATCTGCTTCTCGCAGTTCAGCTGCTTTGAAAGCTCCAGCATCGGCGGCACGCCGATCCCGCCGCCAATCAGAAACGCTTTTTTCTCCTTTAACGGAAATCCGTTTCCCAGCGGTCCTGTTACCCGCAGCTGATCACCGGCTTTTTTTGCCGCAAACTCCGCCGTTCCCTTTCCGGCAATGCGGTAGACCATGCGCAGCGCCGCTTTCTCCCGGTCGATCTCGCAGATGCTGATCGGGCGAGGCAGCAGACGGCTCCCGTCGTCACAGTACAATGACAGAAACTGTCCCGCTTTTGCGCAGGCAGCCATGTGTTCTGTCTGAATCCACAGGCTGAAGATATCCGGGGCAATTTCCGTCTGAGACAGGATCCTGGCCTGCTCTGTGAATTTTTTCGACATATTTTTCTCCTTTACAGATTTTTTAAACACATTTACCGCGCAGCGATCGCGCTGCCGATATCCTCAATCATATCGATCACCGCCTGACGGGAAGCGTCGGCAAAATTCTCTGCACCGAACCTCGCATAAGCATCCTGCCGGTACGCCGCAATGATGCCGCGGGAGGAATTGACAATCGCACCCAGTCCGTCCTCATTAAAATAATGAACCAGGTCTTTTCCCTTTCCGCCCTGCGCGCCATAGCCCGGTACCAGAATGAAGCTCTTCGGCATCACTTTCCGGAGAGCCTTTCCGATCTCCGGGTACGTCGCGCCGACCACCGCGCCGATCTGACTGTAGGAATCGCCCATGCAGTCCGCGCCCCAGGCGGCGACCTTCTCCGCCACATGCTCATACAGCGGCTTTCCGTCAATCAGTCTGTCCTGAAACTCCCCGCTGGATGGATTGGAAGTCTTCACCAGAATGAACAGTCCCTTCTTTTTCTCTTTGCAGACATCGGCAAAGGGTTTGATACCGTCCGTCCCCAGATAGGGATTGACCGTGATAAAATCCTCATCAAAAGGCGCATAGGTCCGGCTTCCCACCTGTACGCTGCCCAGATGCCCCGCGGCGTAGGCGGCGGAGGTGGAACCGATATCCCCCCGCTTTACGTCCCCGATCACGACCAGATCCTTCTCATGACAGTAGGCGACCGTTTTCTGAAACGCGCGCATCCCCTCCACGCCGAACTGCTCATACATCGCGACCTGCGGTTTCACAGCGGGGATCAGATCGTACGTTGCGTCGATGATTTCCCTGTTAAAATTCCAGATAACGTCCGCCGCTCCCTCCAGCGTCTCGCCGTACTCCGCGAAAGACTTTTTCTGAATGTGCTCCGGCACGTAGGAAAGCATCGGGTCAAGCCCGACCACAATCGGCGCGCCGGTTTTTTTTATTTTTTCAATTAATCTGTCTATCATACCGTTTCTCCTTTTTTCAATCCGCGAGACACATTACAGTCTCCCGCATCCTCTGAAAAGTTACCGCAGCATTTTCGGCCTGACCATACAGCAAGTGCGTAGTCAGGGAGTGATCGGTAACTCTGAAAATGCAACTTCGCCGTCCACAATCGTCGCCGTCACTTTCCCGAACAGCGTCATGCCGGCAAACGGCGTATTTCTGCCCTTTGACCGGAACTGATCCGGATCCACCGTCCACGCGCGATCCGCGTCAAAAATCGTCAGATCCGCGGGTGCGCCGACCTCGATCACGCCCTTATTCAACCCCAGAATCTGCGCCGGGCGATAGCTCATCTTCTCCGCCATCTGCATCATTGTCAACAGCCCCGGTTTTACCAGATTCGTATAAGTCAGCGCAGCCGCCGTCTCCAGCCCGACAATGCCGAACGGAGCCTTTCGAATGCTCTGCGCCTTTTCCTCCGCGGCATGCGGCGCGTGATCGGTGGCAATCACATCCATGATATCCTCAGACAGTCCGCGCCTCAGCGTCTCCATGTCCTCCCGGGTGCGCAGCGGGGGATTCATCTTAAAATTCGCGTCGTCCCCGTCGATCGCATCCGACGACAGGGAAAAATGATGCGGGCAGACCTCCGCCGTCACATGCACGCCGTCCGCCTTCGCCAGACGAACCATCTCCACGCTGTCCCTGGTGGAACAGTGGCAGAGATGCAGACGGACTCCTGTCTCCTTTGCCAGCAGGATATCCCGCGCGGCAATAATATCCTCCACCGCGTTCGTGATTCCCGGCATGCCCAGCTGCGCCGCCTTCCCGTCCGCGTTCAGCACGCCGCCGTGCACCAGATTGATATCCTCGCAGTGGGCCAGAACCGTCATGTCCTCCTCCGCGGCCATGCGCATGGCGTCCCGATAGAGGTCGGAGTTCATCACCGACTTGCCGTCCTCGCTCAGGCAGATGCAGCCCGCCTTCGCCATGCCGCGGATATCAGAAAGCTCCTCGCCCGCCATTCCTTTCGTCACGGAGCCGACCTGCAGGACATGCACCTTCGTCACTTCCGCCGCCCGTCTCTGTACATATGTGATCACCTCCGGGCAGTCCGCCACCGGTTTCGTGTTCGGCATGGCGACAATCGTCGTAAACCCGCCGTGGAGCGCCGCGGCTCCGCCCGTGGCAATGTCCTCCTTGTAGGTCAGTCCGGGATCCCGCAGGTGAACATGCATATCGATAAAACCGGGCATGCAGTACGCCCCCGCCGCATCGATCACGCCATCCGCAGCATCGGCCGCACCATCCTTCATACCGATCACGCCATCCGCCCCTCCGGCCGCGCACGAATCGTCCGCCTCCCCGGAAGGCAGATCAATAATCTCCGCAATCACACCGTCTTTCACATATATATCCGCCCGGCGCACGGTTTTATCACCGGGGTTTATCACCCTTCCGTTTTTAATTAAAAGCGTCATAAAGCACCTTCCTTTCCGGCAATATCCGACCAATTCTCTCCGAAGCTGTCACAGAAAAACCGAATCCGGATAAACCGGAACAGAAATTTTGCCGTTTTCGCGAAAATCGTCTGTAAGCGTCTACAGGACAAACCTCATCACCACTGAGATGATAAAGATAGCCGCGATCACTCCTCCGATCAGTGTCGGCACTGTCTTTTTTTCTTCTTTTCCTCCTGCCGCTCTTTTCTCAGAGAATCCAGCTGTTTTTCAATATGCTCATCAAAGAGATGATTCTTCTTGTCCATCCGATACCTCCCTCGATCCGATCACCGTCCGATACGCCTCCGGCGTCACGGATTCCGCGTGATCCTGCTGCAGGCCAAGCTCCCGTTCCATCACCGCCGGATCGGAAACCGCCATTCTCAGCTTTTCCGCCATCTCCGTGTACTGATCCGGTGAAAACAGATGCCCGTCTCCCACATATCGCCTGTTATGCGCCGTATTCTCAAAGGCAAATATCAGATCCTGCTGGATAAAAGCCGTCTGAACGGCCGTCTGAACCTCATTTCCGTGGTTGATATCCAGATAAATATCACATTTCTGCCACAAATCGCGGATCTGCTCCTCAGAAATCGCCGGGAACAGGCGGACATTCGGAAATTTCTGCATATTCATCAGCTTCGGAGACATCTCCGTCAGCGCTCCGATGTGGAACCGTATCTCCGGCAGCTGCAGAACCAGCTCTTCCAGCCGCTCGATCTGATCGGAATTTGTAAAAATCAGCGCGTTCGCACTCCCCTGATTCTGACGGGCCTCCGGATAGATATAGCCCAGATAAGAAAACCGGCTCTGATCGATCTCCAGTTCCCGTATCCGCTGAAACGCTTTCTTCGACTGAACGGCGATCAGATCCGTCCCGGCCATATCCCGGTTCAGGATCATCTTCATATTGCCCGGAATATCCTCACCGACCGGCTCCTGCCAGAACAGGATATTGTGCCGCAGCTGCTTCACCTGTCTGCAGTATCTGGCGGCGGCCAGAAACGGGACGGAGAGTGAATTATACAGAATATAATCCGGCTCCAGCTGCCGCAGAAAATGAACCACAAACTCCTCCCTCGAACAGAAAAACCGGTTTTTTCCGTTCTCCGTCAGGATGATATCTCCCGTCAGAAGATTCTCGGTGATCACTTCCGCACCCGAACCGTCATAGAACGTCCGGTGCACCGGCTTCTGGCTGCGGTCAAAGGAAGTCTGCGCAAAGCGGCGGCCGAATTTGTCATAATGATCGCAGCTGCACACCCTGCGGTTCCCGTCCAGCCACTCTACCGTCCTGACATAGCGCTTTTTTTCGGTTCCGCAAAAAAATATACGTCCTCGCAGATCATCAAAATCGTAGATTTCTCCCCCGGAGCCCGTTCCCTGGATTTCCCAGTACTCCGGGACGGCAATGCGATTGAAATACAGCGGATTCTCCTCCGGCTCCTCCTCACCGTAAATAAAATACGAATAGGGAGAGATCATATAATCCATGAGAAATCCGTCATAATCGATCACCACGGTCTGAAACTGATATCCGGATACACTCAGCGAATAGATCAGCCGCAGATCATCCTCCAGCAGACGTTCAACCAACAATACCATTTCATTTCCCCCTTCCGGCATCTCTCTATCAGACCTTTCAGCAATTTCCACATCAGATCACTATTCCGGCAGCTTCCACATCTGATCCGTCTTCCGGCGGTTTCTCTGTCAGACCCTCCAGCAGATCCGTCCACGCCCCCATCACCCGATTCGTCAGATAACGTTTTGCGATCTCATAGGATTTCCGGGAAAAAGCATCCGGATCCGCCCAGGTAAACAGTCGGATCATCGTAGCAGCGAGCCGATCCGACTGCCCCTCCGCGTCAAGGCTCCTTTTATACGGGATCAGGTACCCGTTCTCACCGGGCGCGATAAACTCCTGATTCCCGTAGTGGACGTCAAATCCGATCATGGCCAGACCGGAGCCGACCGCCTCCATCAGCGTCAGGCCGAATCCCTCGCTGGTGGAAGCCGCCGCGTAGACCTCGTACTGCGTATAGAGCTCATCCAGGTGCTGATGACCCATCAGACGGATATATGCCTCCGCCCCATGCTCCCGGATTAATTCCGACAGACGTTCCCCCTCTCCGCCGGATCCGTAGATATCCAGAGAAATATCCTTCACGGTTTCTCTCGCCTTCACCGTCGCGAGAACCAGCCAGTCTATATGCTTCTCGGCAGCCAGCCGGGAGGCCGTGATCATGGCATGCCGGCGTCTCGGCTGTCCCGGATATCTCAGCCGGTCCAGGCTGCCGACGGGAATCGTCACGACCGCCGGAGAGATCCCGTAATATTTCTGAAACTGGTTCTGCAGAATCTGCCGCTGCACCTCGGTGGAGGATACAAAAAAATCAATGTTCGACGCGTGCTGAAACTCAAATTCATAAAAGTTATTCCAGAGTATATTGCGCTCGTCGGTAAATGTATGATTATAATGCTCCGCGTGAATGATCGTCCCGATTTTTGCGCTGCCGTGGTTCATGAGAGCCGCCGGTCCGATCTCCGTCGCGCGGTCCAGAAGCAGCACGTCGTCCGCCCCGGGGCTCAGACACTCCAGCATGTAGGCGATCAGCTTCTGTTTGGAGTAAAACATCCGGCTCCCCACACGGAAAACGATCGACTTCTCATCCATGGATTCCGTCCAGGCCTCCGACCCGTCTTCGTTGAAAAAACGCCGCAGATACACATGCGCCCTTTTCTTCACCGGCGCATAGTATTCCGAGAACAGGCGCCCGTAGGTAAAGTAATCCTTGCGGATGAGCTTACCGCGGGACACGTATTCGACACGCTGCACAATGTCCGGATATCCCTTCCGGCAATAGGCTCTGGCATAAACATCCCCGCTTGGAAAATCATACCGTATCTCGTCCTTCCCCCTCGTCGCGGCGGCCGGCTGCTCCGGAAAGGATTCCTCCAGTTCCTGCCTCGAATACGTCGTTGGGGCAATGTGAAAGTCTGTAAAAAAGGAATACAGCCAGATGATCTCCTCATCCTCAAATCCGATATTTTTTGTCAGATGCTCGATATTCTCCATGCGGAACATATCTGTAAAGATAAACCTGGCAGAAAACCCGGCTGCCCGGAGCAGCTTCGCCCGGTAGGCCTGCGCATACTCCACGCCGCTGCTTGCCCATCCGATTCCTCTGTTGATACTGTATACTGTCATCTCTCTCATCCTCCGGCCATCATCTCATATATTACGGCAGCGTAATCCGCAGCTCTCCCTCCTGCTCATCGCTGATTTCTCCGAGGAAAATATTCTTCAGCATCCGCTTTCTGACCCACATCCGCATCCGCTCATAAGAGCGGTATGCCTCCAGATGATAG
>Ga0192288_1030_pt1 | contig 13355 bp, 4 predicted proteins | sample Koala_Koa22_J3_FD_131243 | JGI IMG/M metagenome (GOLD analysis project Ga0192288, IMG submission 131243) | Enriched cells from koala feces incubated with labeled cellulose particles, San Francisco Zoo, California, United States - Koala_Koa2-2_J3 ...
CAGATACCGAAATGTAAAAACGATGGAGGAATTACATGGCAAGCAGTAAATATCGTTTGGTCAGTGCAATGTCGGAACAGGCGGCGAAAGACGCTGCCCGTTCCCCGTATAACTGGATGGGGTATCTGGATACGGCTTCCCGGCTGTACCGATACCCTTTTAGCGAACAGCTGCTGATCCATGCGCAGAGACCGGATGCAACCGCGTGTGCGTCTCTGGAATTATGGAACAGCAAAATGGGGCGATGGGTGAATCGAGGGGCAAAAGGCATTGCCCTGATTGATGATTCTGTGGACTGGCCAAGACTAAAATATGTGTTCGATGTGTCGGACACGCACAGGATGAGGGTAGGCGGCAGAGACCCCTATCTGTGGCAGCTTAAGGAAGAAGATTATGCGCCTCTCATGGAGCATTTAGCATCCAATTATTCCATTGACATGGGAGCCGTGGGAAACATGTCGGATTGCCTTCGCCAGATTGCGCTTGATGCGGTGATTGACACCCTGCCGGAATATATGGCAGGATTTCATTATGCCGTGGAAGGAAGTTTTCTGGAGGAACTGGATGAGCAGAACCTGGAGGTGCGTTTTCGTGAGTTGATGAATAACAGCCTGCATTATACTCTGATGAAGCGGTGCGGGCTGGATGTCAGCGAGGAATTTGATGCGCTTGATTTTGAATATATCACGGATTTCAGCACTCCGGTGGCACTTGCGCAGTTTGGCAACGCGGTGTCGGAGACGGCAAAACCCATCCTTATGGACATTGGGCGTTTTGTCCGCACGAGGGACATTGAAAGATATGAAGAAGAACGTAAAAAAAGCCTTGCAAATGAGCAGAATAGTAGCTATAATGAATTTAACACTTTAAAGCATGAAAGCACACAAACGAAAGTGGAATCACAAAGTAAAGGAGATGTTTCAGATGAAAATGGATTACACGAACAGAGCGGGCTTCCTGATCCCGAACGTGCAGATGGACGAGCAACCGAAACAGCCACTGGGACGCTACGGGAGGATGCGGAAGACATATCTGAAAGAGAACCACAGCGGTCTGTATCAGGGGCTTCTCCTGAACGGGGGCCTGACGGCGCACCTGCTGGAGATCGACAGGTCAGCGAACGAGCGGATGGAGCGGCTGACGCAGGGCATGATGAAGTCGGAGGGCGTGACCGAAGAACTGAAGGCAAAGGACCAGATGGCGTGGCTCGGCAGGATGGAGAACATCCAGAACCGGGCGGAGGAGATCGTCTTAAGCGAACTGGTTTACTGTTAGAAGGCAATCAGCCGGAAATTGATAAAAGTTTTGTGGCAGACGGGGTGCCGGACAGTGAGGAGCTGTCCGGCATTCTTACGCAAGCGGGGATTCCACTTACGGTAGCGGATGAAGTATTGCGGATGGGCGGCAACAACAAGGGAAGCATTCTCAGGGGTGCCGCTCATTTTATGTTGAATGCCGGGGACGATGCGCAGTTTTTGAAATCGGAATATGGCTATGGTGCGATTGGTATTGTGGCTGATAATGTAAGATATGCAGTCTGGTTTGATGAAAACGGCATGAGATTTGCCAGAGGAAGTGCCGCAGAGCTGGCAGAGGATGTTGCCGTGGTAAGCTGGGAGCAGGCAGCGCAGCGGATAAAGGAACTGGTGGTTTCCGGGCATTATGCGCCGCAGATTATTTTAAATCAGGCCATTCCAAATGAACGGAAAGAAGTAGCGGAATCACTCTGGTATCTGCATCAGGATTGTGCGGTTGAGTTTTTCATGGATGAGGAATTGTTTTCCGGCGGATTCCCGGACAGCACGGAAAAGATAGCAGAGCTTTTGGAAGATCGCGCTTTTGTATCTGAAACAATGCAGGGGCTTGGCGAATTCCTCATGCGCTATGAGGAAGACCGTTCGATTATGCGGTGGCATTTCCATGACCCGGAGAAAATCCTGCGGCGGCTTTCAGAGCTGGAGAACCGGCAGCTTCATCTGCCGCTGTCACAGGTTGAGACCTTCCGTGATCATGTCGATTTTATCACGGAGGATGAGATAGACCATTTCTTTATGGGTGGCGGCGCATATTCGGATGGACGGCTGACGACTTACTCCTATTACATCCAACCCCATACGGAAAAAGAAAAAATGAGTTTCCTGAAGGAGCGGTACGGCACGGGCGGAAGCTCGCCTGCGCTCTGCGGAGCGTACAACAGCCACGCCAATTATGATGCGAAAGGGGTGCTGCTTTCCCGTGGCAACTATGGAGACCATGATGCCCCGGAAATCCTGCTGAAATGGAATCAGGCATCAGAGCGGGTGGAACGGCTGATTCTGACAGGAAGATATTTAAGAGAGCAGGATTATCAGCAGATGCCGGCTTACGAGCGCCATACACTCGCACAGCGTATCAATCTTTTCTACCATAACCGCGATAAATCGGTGCTTGCCCTGCCGGAAAGTACAGATCCGTTTGCGGAATATGGTGAGATTGAGAAAAAGCTGACGGATGCGGGCTGGCTGGAAGACGTTATTTCAGATATGTCTGCTGTCCTTGGCACAGTACATGAGACGGACGGCATGTATGAAATCATGCAGGGTATCTTCACGGATGTTGTGGCATTTAAAAACGGGGAATTTTCCCTGTTTACACCGTCACGCGAAGTGGCTGCGGAAGCGCAGAAATACGGCACGGACCTGATGCGTCCTTTCAGGGATGAAAATGCGCCGGAGCTTGTGCCTGTCTACGGATATACCATTGGCGACAGCGTTTTTGTCCATGGAACAGAATATGAGGTAGATGAGATCGAGAGCGGAACCATTGTCCTGCGGGACAAGAAGTACCCGCTCTTTACTTATACCTATGAAAAGGCTGATCTGGATGCGCTGGTGGAGGGCAATCCTTTAAACAGCCACCTGATTGTGGAGATGGTGGAACGCGAACCGGAAAGAGAACGGGCTGCGGAACCGCAAGACAGAAAGGTTTCCGGTCAGGAGGAACAGAAACCAGAGAGGGATGCTTCCGGTTATAAGGAGCAGGAACCGGAGAGGAACGTGACGGGGCAGGAATCAGTAGATCATGCTGATACAACCGGAAGTTTTGAGAAGACAGAGGAATCGGAAGATATAACTTCGCAGGAAGAAGCGCCAGAAGAGCAGGGAGTGTATGCAGAGCCAGGACAGGAAGAACGGGTATCAGAGGAAGAAATATCTGATGCAAGTGATGGATTTGCGGTTGAAGAATCAGCTTCTGCGGAGGAAAGCGAAATGCCTGTAGCATCTGTGGAAGAGGATGAAAAGCCGGAAGCTGCTATGTCCGAAGAAGAACCTTTAGAAGAAAGCGCGAGCGAAGAAACTGGATTGGAGGAGACTGATTCAAAGGCAGACAGGGAAGAATCACCGGATATGGATTTATCTTCGGATGATACGGAATTATCCAGTATGGATACGGCTGCAGCTGCAGAACCGGAGCAGGAGGAGCTTGCTGTTTTGGAGTCTGCAAAAGAATCCGAGTATGAGCGTATCCGCGAGAAATACCGGGTAAACGTCCTTGTCGGATTTGAACACAACGGCTATTTTGAATTTTACGGTGAGGATGCGCAGGCAGTAGCTGATGTACTTGGGACAAAAATTCTTGATAAGCAGCTGGAGAGCGGCGATTCCATCCCAGTCACGGGATTTAAACGCAGCACCTGGGCTTCCCACGGAAAGAAGCTGTGGGCAACCGGACAGAATATTGTCCTGATGGGCGAGAACGAGGATGGTTCCCATTCCGTTTTCCATGAGTACAAGGGCAGGGAATATCTTCCGATTGGGATGAAGCTGACGATTGATAACCGGCAGTTTGCGATTGACGCGGTAGATTTTACGGCAGGGAAAGTCAGCCTGCGTGATATAACATTCCAGAACGGGACAGGATTCCCTATTTTCCGCAGCGAAAGCACGGAGTATGTCCGCTCATTTGTGGAGGAACAGCAGTGGGAGCAGCAGGAGGAGCCTACGCCGTTTGATGAACCGGAGCTGGAAGCCGCCGGGCAGGAAACAGATACCGTGCCTGATTATGAACCGGAGAATTTTACCATCACGGACATGGATTTGGGCGCGGGCGGCCAGAAAACGAAATTCCGCATGAATATGGATGCGATCCGGCTGCTGAAAACACTGGAAGCCGAGGGCAGGATGGCGACGCCGGATGAACAGCAAATCCTTTCAAAATATGTGGGATGGGGCGGTCTGCCGGATGCGTTTGATTCCAATAAAACCGCGTGGGCGAACAAATACCGGGAGCTTCGTGAAGTGCTGACACCGGATGAATACAGTGCGGCACGTTCATCAACACTGAATGCCCACTATACATCCCCAACAGTCATCCGTGCGATGTATGACGCGCTGGCACAGATGGGGTTTACGGGCGGCAATGTCTTAGAGCCGTCGATGGGTGTCGGAAACTTTTTCGGCATGATGCCGGAGAGCATGAAAGACAGCCATTTATACGGAGTGGAACTGGATTCCATTACCGGGCGTATTGCGAAACAGCTTTATCCGAAAGCGGATATTACCGTGGACGGTTTTGAAAAGACCGCTTATCCCAATGATTTCTTTGATGTTGTGATCGGCAATGTGCCGTTTGGAAATTACAGTGTGGTGGATAAGAAATATGACCGCCTGCATTTCCAGATACATGATTATTTTCTCGCGAAAGCCATTGACCAGGTACGTCCGGGCGGTGTGATGGCTGTCATAACATCAGCAGGGACGATGGATAAGCAGAATGCGGCGGCGAGGGAATACCTTGCACAGAGGGCTGACCTGCTTGGCGCAATCCGGCTCCCGAACAATGCTTTTCTGCGCAATGCCGGTACAGGCGTGGTATCGGATATTTTATTTTTACAGAAGAGGGAAAGTCCGGCTCTGGCAAAGGATGCGGAATGGACACGGCTTGGCACGAGCGCGGAAGGGTTTACGATCAACCAGTATTTTGCAGACCATCCGGAAATGGTGCTTGGCACGTTGACGGAGGAGAGCACGCAGTATGGCAAACTTGAATGCACCGTGAAGCCGATTGAGGGTGCGGATTTATCCGAACAGCTGAAAACGGCGGTAGCCCGGATTCATGGGACGATTGAAGCCGTGCAGGTGCAGGATGATGATCTGGAAGCGGATACGGAGACCATTCCGGCAGACCCGAAAGTGAAGAATTTCTCCTACACGGTGGTAAACGATCAGGTATATTACCGTGAAAACTCTGTTATGACAAAGATGGAGCTTCCTGCAGCAACGGCGGAGCGCGTAAAAGGTATGGTAGCGGTCCGTGACTGTGCGCAGAGCCTGATTGACTGTCAGGCGAATGATGGAAGTGAAGAGGAAATCCGGGAGTTACAGCTGCAGCTGAACACGCTGTATGATGCTTATACGAAAAAATACGGCCTGCTCTCAAGCAGTGCAAATAAAAGGGCATTTAATCAGGATAACAGCTATTGTCTGTTATGTTCGCTGGAAGTGGTGGACAATGAAGGAAATCTGGAGCGCAAGGCAGACATGTTTACCAAACGCACCATAAAGAAGGCAGTTGTCATGACAAGCGTGGATACGGCAAGTGAAGCGCTGGCAGTATCTATGGGAGAGAAAGCAAGGGTTGATCTTCCGTACATGATGCAGCTGTCCGGGAAGAGCGAGGAAGAACTGACTGAGGAGCTTCGGGGTGTGATTTTTATGAATCCGCTGACAGACCGATGGGAGACAGCAGACGAATATCTTTCTGGCAATGTCCGCAGAAAGCTGGAGACAGCGCGTACTTTTGCGGAGAGCAATCCAAAGTATGCGGTCAACGTGGCGTTTCTGGAACAGGTACAGCCAAAGGATTTGGAGGCATCCGACATTGAAGTGCGTATCGGTGCGACATGGATTAAACAGGAGTATATCCGTGATTTTATGGAAGAACTGTTCCAGACACCGCAGTATCTTCTTGGGAGTGTGATTGATGTGCGCTATTCCCCATCATCCGGTGAGTGGAATATCAGCGGAAAAAGCCGGGACAGCTACGGAAACGTCCGTGTGCGTATGACTTACGGTACAGACCGTGTGAACGGCTATAAGCTGCTTGAAGATGCGTTAAATCTCCGCGATACCAGAATCTTTGACAGGGTTGAGGAAGATGGAAAAGAAAAGCGCGTCCTTAATAAGAAAGAAACGATGCTGGCACAGCAGAAGCAGGATGCAATCAAAGCGGCATTTAAGGAATGGGTATTCCGTGACCCGCAGCGCAGGGCTGATCTGGTGCATGAATATAATGTGCGGTTTAACAGCAGCCGCCCGCGTGAGTATGACGGGAGCCATATTACTTTTCAGGGGATGAATCCGGCAATCGGCCTACGCCCGCATCAGAAAAACGCGGTGGCACATGTGCTGTACGGCGGGAATACGCTGCTTGCGCATTGCGTGGGTGCCGGGAAAACTTATGAAATGGTCGCGGCGGCAATGGAATCGAAACGTCTGGGATTGTGCCAGAAGTCTCTGTTCGTTGTCCCGAACCATCTGACAGAACAATGGGGGAGCGATTTTTTAAAACTTTATCCCGGCGCAAATATCCTTGTGGCTACCAAAAAAGATTTTGAACCATCGAACAGGAAGAAATTTTGCGCGAGGATTGCAACGGGAGATTACGATGCTGTGATTATTGGCCATACGCAGTTTGAGCGCATACCGCTGTCGATTGAAAGGCAGAAAGCAATGCTGCAGGATCAGATTGACGAGTTGATGTTCCAGATTGAAGAAGCAAGATCCAGCGAAGCGGAACAGTATACCATCAAACAGATGGAGAAAACGAGGAAATCCCTTGAAACAAAACTGGAGCGCTTAAATGACCAGAGCAGAAAGGATGATGTTGTAACCTTTGAGCAGCGGGGTGTTGACAGGCTGTTTGTGGACGAGTCGCACGGTTTTAAGAACCTATTCTTATATACAAAAATGCGCAACATAGCCGGAATTGCACAGACGGAGGCGCAGAAAAGCTCGGATATGTTCGCAAAATGCCGCTATATGGATGAGATTACCGGGAGCCGTGGGATTACGTTTGCCACAGGCACTCCGGTCTCAAACAGCATGACGGAATTGTATACGCTGATGCGCTATCTTCAGTATGACCGCCTGATGGAAATGAACCTGGGGCATTTTGACAGCTGGGCATCTACTTTTGGAGAGACGGTCACGGCGGTGGAACTTGCACCGGAGGGAACGGGATACCGGGCGAAAACGCGGTTCGCAAAATTCTTCAATCTTCCGGAACTGATGTCTGTTTTTAAAGAAGCGGCAGATATACAGACTTCGGATATGCTAAAGCTGCCGGTGCCGGAGGTGGATTATTCCGATGTGGTGCTGCAGCCGAGTGAGGAACAGACCGCGATGGTGGAAGCACTTGGCAAACGTGCGGAGATTGTCCGCAACGGCGGCGTGGATGCGAGCGTTGATAACATGTTAAAGATTACGAACGATGGAAGGAAGCTGGCACTTGACCAGCGGCTGAACAATCCGATGCTGCCGGATAATCCGAACAGTAAGACGAATGCCTGTGTAGAGCGTGTCTTTGACATCTGGCAGGAGACGGCTGCGGATAAGGCGGCACAACTGGTTTTTTGTGACCTTTCTACACCCAAAGGGGACGGCGAATATAACGTCTATGACGATCTGCGCGATAAGCTGATTGAAAAAGGTATTCCGGCAGAGGAAATCGCGTTCATCCATGAAGCCAACACGGAACTTCGGAAAGCAGAGCTTTTCTCAAAAGTACGCAGCGGCCAGGTGCGTGTCCTGATGGGTTCCACGGCAAAGATGGGGCCGGGCATGAATGTTCAGGACAGGCTGATCGCCCTCCACCATCTGGACGTTCCGTGGAAACCTTCTGATATCGAACAGCAGGAGGGACGTATTATCCGGCAGGGCAATATGTTTGACCGGGTAAAGGTGTTTCGTTATATCACAAAAGGAACATTCGATGCTTATTCCTGGCAGCTTTTGGAGAATAAGCAGAAATTTATTTCGCAGATCATGACGAGCAAAAGCCCTGTCCGGTCTGCGGATGACATTGATGAGGCGGCACTGTCTTATGCGGAGATCAAAGCGCTTGCCACTGGCAACCCTTATATTAAGGAAAAGATGGATTTGGATATTCAGGTGGCGAAGCTTCGCCTGCTGAAAGCCAACTATGATTCACAGCGTTACCGTCTGGAGGACGACATCCTCGTAAATTATCCGAAATCAATCGCAGCAACAGAGGAACGGATTGCGGGACTGAAAGCGGATCAGGTCACGGTGGCTGAAAAACTTCCGGCTGATGCGGAGAACTTCCGAATGGAAGTGGGAGGAAAGACCTTCGATAATAAGAAAGAAGCCGGGCTTGCGATAATCGCTGCCTGCTCCGGCATGAAAGCAATCCAGAAAGAGGGTGAGATCGGGCATTATGCCGGATTTTCCATGAGTGTCCGCTATGATGCTTTTCACAATGTATTCGAGCTGATGCTGAAAGGGAAAAGCAGTTACCGGGTGGAGGTTGGTGCTGACGGTCTCGGAAATATTACGAGAATCAATAATGCGCTTGCGGATATCCCCTCACAGCTTGCAAAGGCGCAGGAGCGTCTTGGTACGCTCCACACGCAGATGGAGACGGCAAAGGCAGAGCTTGCGAAGCCTTTTGCGCAGTCCGAGGAGCTGGCGCAGAAAGAAGCGCGTCTGTCAGAATTAAATGCCCTGTTGAATATGGATACAGGGAAGAAGTCAGAGGAACCGGAACACGGCTACAGTGACATTGACAGCGAAATCGGAGGAACAGAGGAATTCAGGAAAAGTGCGGACCGTCCGGCAGGGCGGCAGTCCGTCATGGACAGGCTGCGGAAAATGCAGGATAAGGTTAGGCAACCACAGGAATCCGGACATGGATTATCTGCGAGGAAACAGGAACAGGCAATTTAAGAAACGAATCGAATGACGTTTCTGATTATTTACGGGCAGGGGAAGAGATTCTCCTGCCTATTTTACAGGAGGAATATCAGTGCCAGAAGAAAAAATGAGTAAACAGCAGCAACAGCTGAAAGAAATTACGGAGCGGCTGGAAAAAGGTGTGCAGGAGCTGTTTTCAACAGAGCAGTATACGGAGTATCTGCGTGTCATGTCACAGTTTCATAATTACAGCTTTTCTAACATCCTGTTGATTGCAATGCAGAAGCCGGATGCCACACTGGTGGCAGGATACGGCGCATGGCAGAAAAAGTTTGAGCGGAATGTCATGCGCGGGGAAAAGGCAATCAAGATTTTTGCCCCGGCTCCCCGGAAAGTAGAAGTTGAACGGGAAGTGCTTGACCCGGTGACACAGCGCCCGGTTCTCGATGAAAACGGGGAACCGCTGAAAGAGACGGTCACGGTCAAGAAACCATATTTTAAGATTGCGTCTGTGTTTGACGTGAGCCAGACGGAGGGAAAACCTCTGCCGGAACTGGCGCAGGTGCAGGAATTGACAGGGAGCGTCGAAGAATACAATTTATTCTTTGACGCGCTCTGCCGCACTTCCGGTGTGCCGATTGCCTTTGAACCGATCAGCGGTACTACGCATGGCTATTACCATCAGGTGGAAAAGCGGATTGCGATTGCTGAAGGTATGAGCGAAGCGCAGAATGTAAAAACGGCGATTCATGAGATCGCACATTCACGCCTGCATGATGTTGATATGATGGATGAAGCGAATGGCATCATGATTGACAGGCGTACCCGTGAGGTACAGGCGGAAAGCGTTGCCTACACGGTGTGTCAGCATTATGGCATCGACACCAGTGATTATTCTTTCGGCTATATTGCTGGGTGGAGTGAAGGACGCGAGATGAAAGAGCTTCGCAGCTCAATGGAAGTTATCCGCAGGGAAGCAGACAGCATGATAAAGGCGATAGATGCAAATCTTGAGGAACTTCGCAGGGAACAGGAACTGGCGGCAGAAAATCCGTTTATTGATGAGCAGATGGTTGGAGAGGAAACACCATTGGTGGAAGGACATGCAGTGGGAGCAGAAAGCGGAAATATTTCACTGGAGTCCGGAGAAAGAGAAATCAGGGACGGTGCGGAACAGCCGGCTGAAAGCAGGCAGACAGGCAGGGCGGAAGTGCCTGTAAAAGAGGGAGAAGCGATTGTGGCAGATCAGCCATTTTCCGAAGCTGTACAAATGCCCTCTGCGGATGAAGAACTTACAGCGGAGGACATTACGAACTTCAAAGGGATGAACCGGGAATATTATGCTGCGTCCAGAACAAGGATTTATACTTTTGCATGTGAGGTTCGCGGCGAGAGCGATACGCTGACCTATGAGCTGTCTTACCATGACGACGGCGATGGCTTTACGCTCCATACAGGGAAAAACGACATCTGGGAGCGCATGAGCATGAGAGAGTTGAGAAGACTGGAAAACGTCGTCAGTCAGGAAGCGATTCTGTATGACTGGCAGCAGGAAATCAGAGAGGCCGATTCTGTGGAAGCAGTACATGATTTGCAGTATGGCTTTTATGATACGGAGAATCTTTCCCTTTCGGATACGAATATCGACAGGCTTGTTTCCATGTTTAATGAAAGAGAAAGAGAATTAAATGGCGGTCAGGAAATTGGTTCAGATGCACCGGAGAAAGTGACCATTGGTTCCTTCTTTGTGGAACGTGATCCGCACGATCTGGGGGATAACCATTCTTTCCAGACATTTTCTGATCTGGATTCTGCCCTTGCAGCATATGCCGCACTCCCGAATTACATTGACAAGAACATCGGAATGGAAAGCACGGAACAGCCACCGTCACGGATGACGCTGATCCAGTGTAAAAACGGGATGGAAACGCTGACGGACATGGAATTTGAATCCTTGAGCGGTAAATGGATAACGGAGGAATCACAGGAAGCATGGCACAGAGCACAATTTTTCCTGGACAACCATGATACGGAGATTGCCTACCGTGCCGGAAACCGGTATTTTACAATCCAGGATACAGATGGCGGCTATGATTATACGTTTTATGATAAGGCTTTCCATGAACTGGATGGCGGCGTATATGATAACCCGGATGTCAGTATCCGTGAAGCAATGGATGATATTTTGGAAGATGTGGGGCTGTCGTATGAACAGTGTGAAGTGATTGATCACGGCGAACTGATGAAATTTGTTGAAGCCGTCAGAATTGGTGATATTACTGTTGTGACAGAGGAAGAAAATGACAGTATTCCCCTTGTATCCGATCATACGGAGCCGGAAGCATCGCTTGGCGGCAGGAGCCGGGCAGAAATAGAGGAAACTGTCCTTTCAATGGCGCAGGCTGAGATTGATGAGATGGGGCTGTCTGAAGATGTGAAGCTGCTTGGAGCAAGGGTGTACGGAAGCCGCACCAGAGAGGGACTGTATCAGGAAGGCTCGGATGTAGATGTCGTGCTGTCGTATACAGGCGGCATCAAGGAATCCGCGTTTTTCAATACGCTTCATGAATCCGGCTTAAAGATTGCAGGAATACCAGTTGATGTAAATCCGATTTCTCTGGAGGAAACAGGTTCACTGGAGGATTATCTTTTCCGCTCAGAAGCTTATCTGGATGAAAAGGAAGCCAAAATGCGGGCTGCAAAAGAAGCCGAAAAGGAGCCGATGATCAGTTTCTATGTGGCAGAATGTTCGGAGTTTACCAATCTGGGAGAGTACCATGATAACCTGACGCTGGAGGAAGCGGTTCGGATTTTTGACACGATTCCGCCGGACCGCATGAGCGCGATTCCATGTATCGGATTCTGCCTGTCAGACGGCAGTATGTATGATGGGGAATTTCCGCTGATGGAGGCTGGCGAAGTGCTGTCCGATATTATCAATGATATTGCGCATTACCGCGAAAGCCCGCTCGTACAGCAGGCAATCAAAGATATGCAGGTAATTTTGGATGAACGGGCTTTACAGCGCGGGGTGATTCCGGTCAGCCACCTGAACAGCTACAGCGAAGCAAAAGAAGCCGGGGAGGTAGACAGCTGGCGGGCGAGCCATAGGGAGAATGAAAGATGCGCCCATGAATTTTCCAATGATTTTGGCGGTGCTTACCATGATCGGAAAATGCCGGAGTATCTGCAGAAGTGGGTGCAAAAATATGGAATGGAGCGCTGCAAGATTGTCCTCGCAAGCACCATTCAGCTTGCGGATTATGATGGGCGTTATTATCCAAGTACGAAAGAGGAAGCGGCGAAAGTGTTTATTCCCGGAGCGGATACGCAGGATACCTATAAAGACCGCAGGCAGGATTACAGGGTAAGCACACATCCCGTGATGGTAAACGGGGCATTTCGCCAGCTTTTGGTAATGGAACGTGAACAGCAGGAGCAGGCGCAGACCACGGCAAGGGTGCAGGAGAAAGAATCCGCGCAGCCGCAGTCGAAAGCAATAGCAGGTTCGGAGGAAAAGGTGTCAGCGCAATCGCTGGGACAGGCAGAAGCTTATCCGCAGAATAAATCTGTGGACAGGACACAGAAAAAACCAGCGGCGGAACAGGATGCAAAAGTTCCGTCCGGTTCTCTGCTTTCACGCTTGCAGGATAAACAGAAACAGGTGGAAGCAGCAAAACAGACCCCCGGCAAAACGCAGGATAAGAAAAGAGGTGTTGAAATTTGATGATGTGTAGTGTGGAAGAGATGAATCTGATGTGTATTTTTGACCATAGCGGCAGGGGAGAACTGATGGAGGATATTTCAGAGTCCATCCCGTATATTGATGATAAGGATATGCTGTCACTGATGGAGCAGACGGTCACGCTCCTGTCCGGCATGTCAGAGGATGAATTCGCGGAACTGGTTTTTGAACCTGCGCTTGACGAGGATGAGGAGAACTGGGGTGAAGAAGCATGAGAAATTCTTATGAGCGTGAAACGATTGTCAATTATAATCAGGCGGAAGCCGAAGCGAGCGTTTATACTTTTGACCCAAAGCTGATTCGGAAGCTACAGCTTTTTGCAGAAAAGCACCCTGATGAGGTGCGGTTGGAGGAAGATTTCGGGGACGGGGCGTTTTCGTATGTTGTTCCAAAGAAATGTGTGCAGATTCGCGAGCCGTACAGTAAGGAACAGCGCGCGGCGGCAAGGGAGCGGGCATTAAAGAACAAAAGCAGGCCGCCGAAAAGGGATTCAGATCCCAAAATAAAATAGAGAAACGATAAAGGCAGGGAAGTTATCAGGCTCCACATTTAATTTTTTCATGTGGAGCCTGCATCCCTGTTTATGCACAGAAAATGGAAACAGGGAACATTCCCGGAAAGGAAATGATATGGCAGAAAACAGTTATGAGATTTATCAACTGAAAAATGATGAGAGTACCCGTGATTTTGCATTTGAG
>Ga0192288_1031_pt1 | contig 13336 bp, 7 predicted proteins | sample Koala_Koa22_J3_FD_131243 | JGI IMG/M metagenome (GOLD analysis project Ga0192288, IMG submission 131243) | Enriched cells from koala feces incubated with labeled cellulose particles, San Francisco Zoo, California, United States - Koala_Koa2-2_J3 ...
GAATCTATGATGTTGCCATGGCAACATCATAATAACAAGAAAAACAGAACTCGTACGTATATTTACACATACCGAAAAAACAACCGGTTCTAAAGATTTATGTCTCAAATGTGCGCCAGATAAAACATATCCGCCACACTGATTATTTCGTGGAACATCCCCATGATGAATCACAGTACCGGCATACTGTCTGCCGCTCCGGCCTTCCGGAAACCACAAGAAGCAGGAAGTTCACACACAGTATAAAAACGGCGCAGGATCCGTCTCCCATCAGCGGCATATACATCCCATATGCCGGCAGCAACAGCTGTGACAGCAGGGATAAGCCGCTCATCAGCACGATGGATAATCTGACAAACCTTCCGGCGCGGTTTACAATCAATGGCTTCGTTACGGCAAAAAACAGGGCGGCGATCATAATGACAAAAACGATCAATAGAAGCACCGCAGCGAACCAGCCATATCCACCTCCGGAATGACATGCATATGGATATCAAACATACGATCTCTCTGCATCTCAGACATGGCTCTTCCCTCCCATGCGCTTTGCCTCGTCCGGCGACAGGCGGAAAATACCCTGTCAAGCGTAAGCCGGTGTCTCATCCTCTTCGTCCGTGTTATTATCTCTGTTGTACCTGTGATCCGTTTTATCTGCTTCATCTGCTTCATCTGCATGATCTGCTCCATCTGCATGATCTGCTTCATCTGCGTGATCTGCTTCGCCTGTGTCAGCCGCTTCATCCGCATCGACAGCATCATCCGCCTCATCCTGCGCCGCCCCAAAGATTTCTTCAGACATATTTCGATTTTTTCTCATCATCAGGGCATCCGCCGCCATTCTTCCCATATTCAGACCAAGCATGGCCAGACTGATCACAGACGCAACGTTTACCAGAACAATCAATGTCTCAACTGCCGCTCCGACAGCCATCCCCGCCACGATGACAGAAAGTAAAATGACTGCCGTCACGGTGACTGCACCGTTAATGATTTCGAGAGCTTCGTCCGAGGTGATCTTACCCAGGATCATCCTGATCTTCGCATTCGCGATCCGGAACGCTGCCGCTATCATACTTCCCAACGTACGCCCCTGCGTCTCATCATCCATCTCCTCGGAAAAAAGGCCGTCCATTTCACCCTGCCGAAGCAGAATATAAATGGCAAGCTCCGTGTAATGACGTTCTGTCGGATGATCTATATCCGCCGGATGTTCCGCCTCCGTCAATTCTCCGGCAGCAGCCGCATCCTCAAGATCTGCCGCATCCTCAGACGCAGTCAATTCTTCGGCGACAGCCGCCTCCCGTTTTCCAGCTTCCGAATGAGAACAGGCATCTTCCTGCACCGACATATCTCCCAAAATGGTGCGACAAAACTCGTTTTTCACACATAAATATCTTTCCTTTACAGCAGCAAGGTCATCCGCCGTCACCGTTTCAGTATCCTTTTCATAAAAACCGCCTGCCCGCTCCCCGGTAAACATATAAATCAGCTTTACATAATCATGATACTGCTTCGCCATGCTCCTGTCATGTTCCGACACTTCCTTTTCTGCGGAAGCCTCCGCGTCACAGAATTCCCGATCTCCCTCCATCAGATATCTCACCGTGTCCTCCGGACTCCGATGTTCCGGGAGATGTCTCCTCAAACTCAGCGCCAGATTCTCCGACTCTGACAGAGCCGGATCCCTCTCAGATTTTAAAACCTCTGTCATATGATTGATTTTTTCTATCATTTCCATATTCATTGTCATGATTATACCCTCGCTTTATTTTTACTGATGCAAGATTTTTCCGGCTGTTTCCCCGGCATACAGACAGTTTCCCGTATCATGCCGGTTTCATCCGCCCTTATGCCCGACATGCGGATCACATTCCCCGCCTAGTACATCGAATAATTAATAACTGGCTATAGCGCGCCGAATGATTTTTCATGTGCAAGGCGGAGGAAGGAGGCGTAGCGGTGGCTACGTCGACTGACGACAACGCGGCACATGGGAAATCAGGCAAGCGATATGGCTAGTTACTTAATATTCGAGGTACTAGTCTCAGGCAGGCTCAAAGATTTCCTCTTCGTCCGCCTCCCACCGTTTATACTGATTTGAAGCTTCTGTCTGCGTCTGATTTTCCGCCTTATAAGCAGGCTCCGAATGCGACCGGTCATTTGACCGGTCATTTCTTTTCGCCCGCTCCTGCTGCCGCTCCTTGTAGCATGTGAGCAGCTGATTCATGATGCCCGCCGCTCCGCCGACAGACAGCAGAAGCCCTGAGCATATCTCAGCCATCATGACGAACGTGCCAAGTCCTGCTACTGCGGCCATTGCGGCCGTATTCGCCCAGGCTGCCAGATGCAGCGGGATCAGTTCGAATAAAGCGTCCACCATACCGTAAGCAGTATGCCAGAAAAACAACAGGATCATGACTCCCAGAAGGACAAACAGGATGTTTCGCAGCAGTTCTTTCAAAAAAGCAGCCATTTTCGCTTTTTTCTCCTCGATTTCCGCGACGCTTCCCGAATACACATCTGAGTTCTCCGCATACGCGATCATCTCACTGCAAAACATCTCATCCGCCGCGGACAGGACGCCAAGCAGTTCGGGATTCCCCCACGCCGGATCAATATCTCCGTTTTCCGCCGCGAGATACATGGCTTCCGCCGTCCGTTTTCGCACAGAGAGAAGGTCATCCGCGCCGTCCGTCGAAGATTGTGCTTCCACTGGGTTCTTCTCTCCCATCGGATTCTGCCCTCCCACTGGGTCATGCTCTTCCATCGGATTCTGCTTCCCTGCCGGAATCAATTCCCCTGCCGGCTCCGGCGCCGCGGACAAATCGGAATATACCACGCCCACCTTTTCTTCCGCCAGTCGATCCATCATCTCATCCACACGAGCTTCCATCCGGCTTTCCAAAAGCTTTCTCTGTTCATCCGGATCCAGTCCGGCACGGGCCATGACCTCCTCTTCCGACTCATCTTCTCCGGACAACAGGGAAATCGCCGACTGGTAAAATCCTTTTTTCTGAAGCTCCGTCATATCCTCCGGCAGGTGTCCGTCCACGTAATTCATAATGCCGGCGGAAGATCTGTCCGAAGTCATCTGATACATTTTCAGCCAGACTTCTCTTCCGTTCACTGATTTTTCGTAATCCTCCTCCAGTTTCCGACGATCCAGATTCGGATTGCCGGCAAGCGCATTTTTTATAAATACATCCTTATATTCCGGATCTGCCAGGGAATGCGCGTACAGCCTTCTGCTGATTTTCTGTATCTCACTTATCTCTTCGTCTGAAAAACACATCATACACTGTTCTCCTCCTCTCCTGCAACTGACAAAAAATGATTCAGACTTTTATCACCTGAACCATTTTATCACAGGAAAAATATCCCTGTGTCATATATTCTGTTGAATTATGTGACCTGTAATAAGGCTATCCTGAATAGTTGCCATTTTTCTGATAATAGCTTTCAATCTCGGCTCTCATCACCCGCTGGAGACACTGGTCATACCCGTCTCCCTCCCGTCCTGTTCCCTCGCGAAATTCTCCTTTTTCCCTGTCAAAATCAGCATGGGCAAACAGCGGTCTCTCGTGGATCTCCGTATCTACATCCGTATACCGGTTGTCCATCGCGTCGATCCAGTATTTCACCGCATCACGGGTATTGCTCATGCCATAGGGTATCGCGTCGTCGCTCATGGCTGTTTTCAGCAGGCATCTGCCGTAGTCCTTCTCACTGTACAGAGGTTTTTCGTCCACCGTACCGTGAACACGTCTCGCCCTCTCCTGCTTTTCCCTGTGCAGCGCCATGTTTGTTTTCTGGATCAGCGCCTCGATATTTGCTCCGGTATAACAGCATCTGGTTTCATCCTCCTTGGCGATCCTGTCAAAAAAGTCCGCGGCAATGCGCTGATATAGCTCCTCTGTCTTTCCCGGCAGGACGGCAAACAGCTTTCCGTCCGCGTGCGCGGCGTCATTGCTGCGTCTCAGATGATAAACCATGATCTCTTCCAGCTCTTTGCGGGTGGGAAAATAGGCACTGAAACGCATACTGAATCTGACGTCTCTCGACAGTTCCGGCGGAAGAGAGAGACGGTTGCAGGTGGCAAAAAAGAAAATCAGTTTTTTATTTTCCTGCATCCAGTCCAGAAGGGCGGTCAGAAGGTTCATCCGGACGCTGTTCGTGGAACTGTCTTTACCGGTGTCAAATGTTTTTTCTATCTCGTCGATCAGAACCACACAGGGTGCCAGCGACTCAATCCGTTTCCTGCAGCGCTTAAAATTCGCCTCGGAATCTCCCACAAGGCCTCCGAGCAGATTATCCATGCGAAACTGCACCAGCGGAACCGGAACGGGGGATCCCGGATGACAGTGTCCGAACTGCCAGGCGGCCTTTTTAGCCAGCTGTGTTTTTCCGGTTCCGGGAAGCCCCGCAATCAACAGTCCCCGGGGAACGTCGATCCCCAGATGCGCGGCTGTCTCCGGCTCGGTCAGATACCTGCTGTTCTCTTCCAGCCAGTCTGACGCCCGCCTCATACCGACGACCGCGTCCTCGCTCTCGAGTATCGTAATCGTGCTGTCTCTCTGCGCCGCCTTTCTTTTTACAGCCCCCGCCAACGCTTTCCGACAGCGGGATATTTCACCGTTATCCGCTCCCGGTTTCTCCAGAAAATTTCCATAGCCGGCGCTTAGATCATTCACCACAGATCGAATCTCCGACATGCAGAGTCCGCGAAAATCATGCGCCGCGTGCCGGATCTCACGCAGACGCTCCTCGTCCGAAAGAGTATCGGTTAATTCATATCCGCCCCGCGCAGACGCTGATTCCAGGCGCCCTGACACAGCCCGGAAATCACGATGCTCCGATCCAGCCTGAAGTTCCCGGCGCTCCGATGCTGCCATGGATTCATACCGCTCAGACAGATATGCCATGATTTCCCTCTGATCCGGCGTGGGTATATCTGCAACCGAAATCTCATTTTCAAATCCCTGCGGAATCAGGCATACGGGACTGATCAGGAACAGGATGACATAGTGCCGCTCCCTCTGCCTCTCGCTCGCCCATCTGAGAAACTGACTGATAAAATGCGGCAGCACATTTCTGTCTCTGTCAAGAATATGGGCATCCCTCAGATAGTAAACGGATGCGGGATCCTGTCTGCTCCCCTCCTTTCCCTTCCTGTTTTCCCTGCCGCCGGGCAGGCCAAAATCACGGGACAGGTCAAACGCGTCATACGCATCCGCAAGATATCCGGCTGACAGGAAACGTTTCCATCTGTTTTTTCCTGTATATTCGTAAATTCTGTCCGACCGGCTTTTATCCTTCATTCTGTAATTCTGCGCAATGATCTCTGTCAGATTATCCATCTCCGGCATCAGGTCGCTCAGAATGTCCCGCTCCTCCGAGACCAGCCAGATGATATGCTTTCCGTTCTCCCTCAATCCGGCCACCGTCAGATCCAGCTGCCGTCCTCTCTTGCTCATGCGTTAAAATCCTCCATGATCATATAAGCCGTCAGTCCGTCCACATACTCCTGCAGAGATTCGTCCAGATTGGTCTGCAGAATCCGATATACGTCCTCACAGATTCTGTCCATATCCTGTTTTCCGGACCCGTAAAGCAGTTCTGATCTCATTTTTACCATGACAGCCTGTTTCTTCTTTTTATAATTGCCTGTCAGCCATTCTCTCTGGCTCTTTTCCAGAAGCTGCGACGTGTGATGTCTGTTTACACTGTGCAGCCAGTTGCGAAAGAAACCCCTGTAAAAGACTTTCGGCGGCACACAGACCTGCGGCCTATATTTTCTGACTGACGTAAGCGCATCCATCCGCAGGTGATATTCATAACGGCTCTCCTCCGGGAACAGATCACCGGCAGCATCAGAAATCATACCGTCAAAACAGTTCAGGAGGGAAGTCTCATTCTCTGCGGGTTCGCTGAGAAAACACCGCAGATCCTCCTCCAGTTTTTTCTCCCAGTCAAGCTTATATCTCATATGATAATTTGCCCGTTTCAGCGCGTCGTCCAGGCTTTTTTTCTCATCTCCCGTTTTCCATCTGTCCAACACGGTCTCCGCATGTCCATAAAGGCATTCCGCGCAGGATCGAACCACCATCTGATTCAGTCTGTCTCTTTTGTTTTCCAGCGCATCGACGCAGCTTCTTTTTGCTTTCCGGAAGGTCTCCTGTTTCAAAAGCTCCAGATATCCCATATAAGCCACGCCGTTGGATACGGAATAATGACGTTCGACGGAGCGGGAGTCATTCCTGAAAATATCCGGCGGGCAGGCATGGCTCATCACATTCCGGAATGCTTCCCGCATCAGCTCCTCCACAAACGGCATCAGAGTTGCCCCGCCGCTGATGATGATCTCATCCGGACAGATATTCGACCGGTTCATTTTCTCAAAGGCGCCGTAGAAAAAATCTCTCACCGCATCGGAAAAGGAGGCATATTCCCGGTCCTCTCCGCAGTGACGCACGTCGTTCTGTCCCGGATCGTAGCTTGCCGCGACAAATACCGGCATTCCGCCGACCGCAAAGTCAATCACCTCCGCGATATTGATCATCCGTACAGCTTCGCCGGTCTTCGCCGGAAGCTGATACCATTCCGGATCTCCGGTCGGATGACCGTCCGGGCCAAAAAACCGCTCCTTCGCGTCCCGCACACGGCTCAGCTCTTTTCCGACACCATAGCTGTATATTTTCCGTCCCTCTGTATCCCTTGCGGAAAACTCCGCGGCTCGGAACGCTTCCCGTTTCTTCCACGTCCAGACCGTTTTTCCCTGACCGTCTCTGCGCCGCAGCTCTTCTGTTCCGTGCAGACAGATATCCAGCAGATTTTTATCCAGCATGCCGGCGCCCAGCTGCCGGCTGTACTCACAGACGATTTTCCCTTCCCTTGACACAATACAGTCAAACGTACTGCTGCCCCCGTCAAAAATCACAACGGTTTTCTGGCAGAGATCGCGATCCCGGCGGTACTCGTTCGCCATCACCGCCATTGCCTCGGAAATAACGACGACATGAATCCGTTTCCCCCCATCCGATTCCGGCAGATGCGACATCAGAATATCCCGATATCTCTTCGCCTGATTTTTCCATTTATCACTGGATGGACGGCCGACAAACAGATAGATATCCCGATCCGGCGCCAGTCGGTTTTCCTCTGTCACCTTTTTGATCAGCAGCCCGAAGGCCCGGCCCATAATCTCCTCATACGTGATGGAATCTGTCATGCCTCCATAGAAATCAGCCGCCATTTTCGGAAGCCTTTTATAATTCGAGTAGCAGCTCCCCTCACCGCCCGCAAAAGCCTGCCGTCCGATCCGCTCGTCCGTCATATGCGCCGCGTCTTTCCCGCAATATGACCAGATCGCAAAATCTGTTGTCCGTGGCTCGTTTGTGATATACAGCGGCTCGGCCGACAGCCGCCGGTTTCCCTCGCCGTCCTGCTCCACAAACGCTCTGGAAACAACCAGCTCACCGTCCCCATTGTTCACGCCGAGGACAAGCACCTCCTTCGGATCCGGCGCCGTCTCGCCAAATTCCTGAAATATCGACTCCATGAATGTCCGCCTTTCTCTTTTCTGTCCGGGAAGTTCTGCCGATACCTTTCGATTCCGGTACGCCGCTTCTTTTCACCCGGATACGGCCTCCGAAGCAACCGGCAGATATGCGTCTTCTATGATCCGGAAGACCGTCTGCCCGCCTGATATACCCCGCCGTATGCGCCGTACAACTCCAGCCGTCCGTCGTCATTCATGATAAACACCCCCGGCGTCTCAAGTGCCGAAACCCCGCCCTCCGTAAAAGTACATTGCAGGGCGCTGTCGGTTTTCACCTTTACATCATTATAATAGAGAAGATACAGTCCGTTCTTCTGCAGAATCTCCGCCGCCTGTTTTGCGGTCTCTGACACCAGCTGTGATTCCGGCACACCCTCCCCCTCCCATCCGGTCAGGGGCAGAAGGATCTGTTCCTCCTCCATCTGGAGAAGCGTCCGCTTCATCATCTGATAACCGGCTCCCCGCTTCTCCTTCTCCCGGTTTTCCTGAAGCATTCGGCGCAGGTCATCCGGATCCCGCTTCATATACTGTTCCCGCCGGATCTGTTCCGGATAATCGGTCTGCTGTTCCCGGTATCTTTTTTCTTCCCTGACAATAGAGCGGAGCGGTTCCGCCACACTGTAAGAAAAATAATAACTGATCTGTTCCGACGTCAGACTGACGCCCGCTTCCAATGCCTTTCCGACCGCGCAAAGCGTCTGCAGCGGTTCCAGCAGCCTGCGAAACAGATTCACATACCGCTTACAGTCCTCGATATCAGCCAGCGTTTTTTCGGATTCCAGAACCTGGCTGACCAGGCCGGTCTTGTCCGCGTCCTTCCTGTCTGTCCTGCGGTTTTGCACCACGCGGCGAAAAACGAGACACAGAATCACGAGTACTATAACGATCGCCGCACATAATCCCGCCGCCACCCGAACCGACATCCTTTCCTCCTCCTGACTCCGTTCTGCGAACTCCCGAATCCGGATCCTCACGTCAAAACCTGTAACGGTATATCCCGTCCGCCCCGGTTCTGATATAGACCGTGTCGTACCCGTTCTCCGAAATGCTCTGAAGATCCGTGATTCCCTCGTTCCGGATGAACTCCGGGACATCTCCCGCCTTCGAACCGGTCCGCCGCCTGTCGTCACTCCCGCCGGCAGGCTCTTTCTCCCCAAACCGGAAGGCGCAGAGTTTTGATCCGCTCAGATAATAGATCGCCTTTTCTCCGAGCGCCGCCATCTCCGCACCCTCGATCTCTCCTCTGCCCGCTCCGTCAAACCAGAATAACCTTCCCTGCTCCTGAAGGACGAATGCCTGGATTCGTTTCCGGTTATTCCGGATCCGGGCATCCCGGACATTTCGAATATCTTTTACATGGCGGTTGATTTCCTCCACATTCGTCCTCAGCATATGGTCCTTCCCGCAGATCGCGGTAACCGCGTTCAGTCCGGCGCCGATCCGGTGCACATGCTCCCATCGCTCTCCTCCGCCGCGGATGGAAATCCCGGATTCCGTCAGCAGCTGGAACATCTCTCCGTACGCCGCCACAGCCGTAAGCTTCGGTCTCCCGCAATCATTCCACAAATCCCATATCTCACGCGCCGTCCGGGACGCCGAAAGGCTGCCGTTGGCTTTTACGACGATCCATCGTACCGTGTGTTCTCCGATCTCTGTCCGCGCAAAACTGCAAATCTGTTCATCTATTTCCTCCGCCGGACAGTGAACCGCCATGCCGGTCGACGATTCGAACCGAACCCGCTCCAGCATACCGGTATCCGGCAACAGAAAGATACTGTCATCTCCCACCGGACAGATCCTGCTGCCGCCGACGACGACCCGTGCTCCCCCGCGCAGCTCACTCAGGAACAGTTCCGTCTCCTTTTCAGAGATTCGAACCGTCATCTCATTCGCCAGCTGCAGAAGCAAAACGAACAGTTCATAAAAAATCCTGCCGTTCTCAGCGCTCCACTCCGTCTCATCCGAAAGACAGCGCCAGAAACCCGCATTTTCCTCCCCCAGGAGACCGCTATGCTCCAGTTCCGGAAACGCCTGCCGGACAGCATCCAAAAGCCCTGTATCCTGCCTTGAATTCCGGCAAATGATCTCGTCAAACAGATCAAGCCGTCTGCTGCCCGCACCCATTCTTACATTTACGAATTCCCGCACCCAGACGTTTTCCGGATCATGAGAACAGGACTCCCGCTCAAAACACTCCAGCTGTCCTGATTTCCAGAGACTTTGAAGCAGCCCGTCCTGCTGATACCGTGTATATTTCATCCGGAGAACCCGGACGGACAGCGCGGATATCTTCGCGCCGCTGTCCAGTGTCAATGTAATCATCCGGCTCATCTCCTCCCATCTCTGTTTTTATGTCCGTCTGTATGAAGCACAGAGAATTCCGTTATTCACCGGAAAATAATGTCTCCTCCCCGGCCCGATACAGCTGCTCATCCAGTTTCGCCCTGTCATACTCCTGATTCTCAATCGCGGCAAGGATGATCTCCTCTCTCTTTCCGAACGATTCTGGGACAGGATAGGCAAAACCGTTGATGTGCAGCAGATAGCTCGTCTCCCACCGATCCAGCCGCAATCCGAAAGCCAGTTTGAAAATAATGTCCTTTTTATTAATTTTTCGGGTCTTTCCCTGGATGTAGCTGTTCCAGTACTGCCTCTCGACTCCCGCTTCATGATATATTTCGGACGCGCTTTTCTGCCTGGCGCCCTGCTTCTTTTCCAGAAACCGCTGCAGAGAATCGCCGGAAATCTGTGCCAGCAGCTCTTCCAGCCTCTCTTCGTTCCCTGCCGCCTCAAAATGTTCTCCGTCCTCTGTGACCTGAATCTGCCTGTTCGGATGCATCTCCATCCAAAAATACGCAAGCAGCGTGTATTCCTGCTTTTCCACGCCGTTTTTCTTCATATGATGTAAAATCGAAACAATCTGATCACCCGTCACTGTCCAGAGAATGCATGCCAGAGCTTTCCTGTCTAATGTGATATCACTGTCCCTCATCGCCGGTTCCTGCCTTTCTCCGGGAAAAAATCCTGTATCCATTTTATCAGACCATATGAAAATTATGTCATAACGGACAAATATTTTTATGACAGTCCCTGAATCGAAACCGCTGCGTTTTCGGCCTGACCAGTAGCCTTTAATCCAACAGTTCCAGCAGATCGTCCCGGGTCATCCCAGCCAGCTGCCCGGTCTCTCCGCTGATCACCTGGTCGGCGAGATCACGTTTCGCCTCCTGCAGCTCCAGGATTTTCTCCTCGATCGACCCGCGCGCGATCAGCTTAAATACAGTCACCTTTTTCGTCTGGCCGATGCGGTGCGCCCGGTCAGTCGCCTGATTCTGCGCAGCCACGTTCCACCACGGATCATAGTGGATGACGACGTCCGCCCCGGTCAGATTCAGGCCGACACCGCCGGCCTTTAAGGAAATCAGGAAGACCGGCACACTTCCGTTATTAAATGCTTTCACCAGCTCCAGCCGTTTCTGTTTTGCAGTGCTACCCGTGATCGTAAAATACGGAATCTTCTCCCTGTCCAGACGCGCCGAGAGAATCTCCAGCATAGATGTAAACTGAGAAAACAGCAGCATCCGGTGTCCTCCGTCAATGGCGCTCTGTATCAGGTCCATGCAGGCGTCCGCCTTGGCCGATTCTCCTTTATAGCGATCAAAACACAGGGACGGATCGCAGCAGATCTGCCGCAGCCGCATCAGCTCCGTCAGAACCTGCAGTTTATTTTTATTAAATTCACTCGCATCCTGCATGCCGATCAGTTCGCGCATATGAAGCACCTGCCCGTCATAGAGCTGCTGCTGCTTCTCCGCGAAACGCACATAACGCACCTCCTCCAGCTTGTCCGGCAGATCCTTCAGGACATCCTCCTTCAGGCGCCGCAGGATAAACGGACCGGTCATCTTCCGGAGCCGGTTCATCGCCGTTTCATCCTGGTATTTGGCGATGGGCGTCTCCAGCTCGCGTTTAAAGACCTCATAGGTGTACAGAAAGCCCGGCATCAGGAAATCGAAAATGCTCCACAGTTCACTCAGACGGTTTTCGATCGGCGTGCCGGTCAGAGCGAAATGATAGCGGCTCCGGATCACTTTCACCGCTTTCGCTGCCGCTGTCGTATGGTTCTTGATATACTGCGCCTCATCGATCACCTCGTATTCGAATTCGATGTCTTCATAGAGATGAATGTCCCGTTTCAGCAGATCGTAGGACGTCACAAGGACGTCATAATCCCTGTAAGAAGCGATCTTTTCCTGCCGGCTCTCCTGCGTACCGGCGACTGCCAGGATCCGCAGATCCGGCGCAAAGCGGGCAAACTCCTCCCCCCAGTTAAAGACCAGAGAAGCCGGAGCCACCACGAGAGAAACCGCGTCCACACCTCTCTCCTTCGCGGCGAGCAGGAGAGCGATGATCTGCAATGTCTTGCCGAGACCCATATCATCGGCCAGGATGCCCCCAAGCTGCCAGGTCTCCAGCGTCCGCAGCCATTTATAACCATCCTTCTGATACTTTCGCATGATTTTCGACAGGCTGTCCGGCACATCAAAATCCGCGTCGTTCACGGTCTTGAATTCCTTGACCATCTCACGGAAATGCGAGTCCCGGTCACTGTAAACGCCGTCGTTTTCCTCCAGCATCTTATTCAGATAGAGCGTCCGATAGAGCGGCAGATGCATTTTCCCGTTCACAAAATCCTTCGGTTTCAGATGCATGGAATCCATCAGTTCAGAGAGCAGTTCCACAGACTGTTCATCCATATCTATATAAGAACCGTCCTTCAGGCGGTAATAATTCTTTTTCTCCCGATAACTGCTCAGTATATCGAGCAGTTCCTCCGGCGGCACGTCGTCCGTCATGATATCCAGATCCAGCAGTCCGCCTGACACGGAAACGCCGACAGACACCTTCACCGGGCGAATCTTGCGTTTTGCACGGAAGCGGGGTGTACACTGTACCTCTCCCAGCGTCAGCAGCTCATTCACACCGTCTGTTATCATCCGGTAGATCAGTTCTTCATCCCCGTCACAGCTCAGCGCCTCACGCTCCGGGTCGATCACCGGAAGCCAGGACATGGCGCGGTACAAAATTTCCTGCTCCGCCGTAAAATTGCGAAACATCTCCCGCGGACCGCCCTCCTCATTCAGATAATCGAGCAGAGTATATTCGTTCTGCTCATAGCGGGCAAACGGGCTGCACTGCACATCGCCGCCATATGCGTCCAGATAAAAAACAAAATTCACCGGCGGCGCCACGAAAGAATGGATCCGATCCGGATCCGTCTCAACCACATCTACAACATCCTGCAGATCCGGCAGCAGCTGATAGTAAAACTCCGCCAGATTATTGCGCCCGACACGGAAGGAAAATATGCCATCCTCATCCGCCATGGAGGCAAAGTGTTCGATTTTCTCCTGAAAATCATGGGAAGACCGGCAGAAAATACTGCCTTTCACATAATATGTATACTCCATTCCGAAATACAGCTCCGGCAGAACCCCCTCCACCTCGATCCCGTGAAAATCGTCTCCAATGGAACTCCCGCGAACCGACCGTTTCTTTTGATTCCCGTAGTCTTGCACATGGTCAAGACTTGCCTCAGAAATCTGCAGCGTGATATGCGGATTCCCCTCGCCGCATTGCAGGATCTGTTTTTTCTTTCCCATATCGCGGTCTTCATATTCGATCTTCGCTGCGCCGAGTTCTCTGTAAAGCTCATCCAGCCGCCACCCAAACAGATTCAGCGAGCCACCCACTTTCGCTGACTTGTGATAATAGTTA
>Ga0192288_1033_pt1 | contig 13287 bp, 12 predicted proteins | sample Koala_Koa22_J3_FD_131243 | JGI IMG/M metagenome (GOLD analysis project Ga0192288, IMG submission 131243) | Enriched cells from koala feces incubated with labeled cellulose particles, San Francisco Zoo, California, United States - Koala_Koa2-2_J3 ...
GCCGTTTGGCAACATGGACTCCTCACGGCGCGAATGAAACAGATCTCTCTTGTGGTTTATGGATTCCACCGGCGGAAGCGGTGGTAATCGATACCGAAAACGTCCAGAATCTTGCCGGTCATATGGTCGGTCATATCCTGCACAGTCTCCGGGCGATTGTAGTAAGTCTGCATGGGCGGCATGATAATCACACCCATCTGCGAGAGGGAAAGCATATTCTTAAGATGTATGGTGCTTAAGGGGGTCTCCCGCGCTACAAGGAGCAGCTTCCGCCGTTCCTTGATCACGACGTCGGCTGCGCGTAGAAGCAGCGTATCCGAGTAGCCGTTTGCGATACCGGAGACCGTCTTCATGCTGCATGGCACGACGATCATGCCTTCGGTCCGGTAGGTGCCGCTGGCGATAGAGGCGCCGACATTGGTATTGTCGTAGAGCTCATCCGCCAGGGCGGTGATCTCTCTCACCGTGTAATCGGACTCCAGTTCGATGGTTTTTTCTCCGCCTTTGGAGATGACGAGACAGCTCGTCCAGTCGGGCAGTTCCCGCAGAGCGCGCAGTACACTGACGGCGATGGGAATACCGCTGGCCCCGCTGATGCCGATGATCAAACGCTTCATAAAAAAATCTCCTTCCGCAGCGGCTGTATGGATACATGGATGTCCGTGACCGGCTCCGATCAGACACTGCTTTTTTTATTATAATCTGTATAGCGCTATACAGTCAAAAGAAAGATTGTTTTTTGCGGATGGTAATGTTGCACAGAAATTTATGTGAAAAATTGTGAAAATTTTAATCTAAAAAGGAATATCTGTATATCAGCTATACAGTGTTATACTGAAAAGGAGTAGAGAAAATTGGATTTCGGCAGTTTTTTTGTATAAATCTGCCATGTATTATGAAGGAGGAGTTTATTATGAACAACGTAATTGATCTGCGTTCAGCGATCGACCTGCTCAAAAGCCTTCCGGGAGAGTATGTGGAGACGGATGTGGAAGTGGATCCGAAAGCGGAGCTCTCCGGCGTTTACCGTCATGTCGGAGCCGGCGGCACCGTGATGCGCCCGACGAAAATCGGCCCGGCCATGATGTTTAACAGTATCAAGGGACATCCGGACGCGAGAGTGATCATCGGTGTGCTGGCGAGCCGCAAGAGGGTGGCGGCGCTTCTGGATGTGGAGCCGGAGCGTCTGGGTTTTTATATGCGCGATGCCGTGAAGACGCCGATCCCGCCGGTGGCATATACCGGAGAAAAGCCTCCGTGTCAGGAGGTTGTACATTATGCGACGGACGAGGGCTTTGATCTTCGCAAGCTCGTGCCTGCTCCGACGAACACGCCGGAGGATGCGGGTCCGTATGTGACGATGGGTCTCTGCGCGGGTACTGATCCGGAGAACGGCGATACCGACGTGACGATTCACAGACTCTGTCTGCAGAGCGCGGATGAGATGTCGATGTGGATCACGCCGGGTGCGAGACATCTGGGCGCGTTCTATGATAAGTATGAGAAGCTGAATAAGCCGATGCCGATTTCTGTCAGTATTGGTCTGGATCCGGCGATCTATCTGGCGTCCGGATTTGAGCCGCCGACGACCCCGATCGGATATAATGAGCTGGGCTGCGCGGGTGCGATCCGTCAGAAACCGGTGGAGCTGTGTAAATGTCTGACAATTGATGAGACGGCGGTTGCAAATGCGGAGTACGTCATCGAGGGTCTGCTGATGCCTCATGACAGAGTGCCGGAGGACCGTTCCACAGGCACAGGCAAGGCAATGCCCGAGTTCCCGGGACAGACCGGCCCCGCTCCGATGGTTCCGATTATCAAGGTGACGGCTGTGACACACAGAGTGAACCCGATCATGCAGACCACGATCGGTCCTTCCGAGGAGCATGTGCATATGGCGGGTCTTCCCACCGAAGCCAGCATTATTAATATGGTAGAGACTGCGATGCCCGGACGTCTGCTGAATGTATATGCGCATCCGTCGGGAGGCGGCAAGTACATGGCGATCATGCAGTTCAAGAAGAGCATCCCGAGTGATGAGGGACGCCAGCGTCAGGCCGCGCTGCTCGCGTTCTCCGCGTTCTCTGAGCTGAAGCATGTCATTCTGGTGGACGAGGATGTAGATCCGTTCGACAGCAACGACGTTCTCTGGGCGCTGAATACGCGCTATCAGGGAGATATTGATACGGTGATGATCCCCGGTGTGAGATGTCATCCGCTGGATCACACGCAGGAGACATCCTACAATCCGATGATCAGCGATCTCGGTATTTCCTGCAAGACGATCTTTGACTGCACGATGCCGTTCAAGCTGAAAGAGCACTTTGAGAGGTCAAAGTTCCTGGATGTTGATCCGAAGAAGTGGCTTCCGGATATGTTCTAAACAGCAATCCTGTTTTGAAATATGATCAGATACGCACCGGACGGTGACCGATGGATGATAGTCGGGAGCTGTGCCGGTGCGTATCTGTGTTTTCACGCCGGAAATTTACGTATACATTTGTGAAATGTATACAGAAAAAAATGTGTCAATAGATGTATTGGAAAAAATACATGTCCAAATTGAACAAAAAAAATAAAAAAAACTAAAAAAAATTTATGCAATATCTCATGAAAATCCGGTTACTGGTCAGAAAGTGCTTGAGTGTATAGTAACTATACAGACTATGATTTTGAATGAGTAGAGGTACGAATACATGCCGTATGTAAATCATACAGATACAGGACGTACGGTATAGTAAGAAAGGAGGTTGCTGATTTCATAATCAGGCTTTTGAGAAAAGTCTGAACAGGGAGTATTTTTATTCAAAAAAGAACAGAAATGGCTGTTTTACAGAAAAGAGAGAGAGCTTATGAGTCCATTGGTGATTGGAGTTATCGGTGTCATCGTGTTGCTGGTTCTGCTGTTCATGGGTATGAATATCGGTTTCACGATGGTCGTGGTAGGGTTCTTCGGTTACGCGATTATTGTCAATATGAAAGGCGCGATGGGATTGTTTTCGTCTGTGCCGTTCAGTACGATCGCGAATTATTCCTACTCGGTAATTCCATTGTTTGTGTTGATGGGGCAGTTCGCCTTTTATGCCGGGATCAGTCAGGATCTATATGCATTCTGCCATAAATGGATCGGACGGGTTCCGGGAAGTCTTTCTTCCGCGACGATCGTGGCGTGCGCGTTTTTTGCGGCGATCTGCGGTTCCTCGACAGCCACCACCGCCACGCTCGGCGTTGTCTGCCTGCCGGAGATGAGGAAATATGGCTATAAGGACACGCTGGCCTGCGGCTCCATAGCAGCGGGCGGTACGCTGGGCATCCTGATTCCGCCCAGTACGGGATTCATCCTGTATGCCATTGCGGCGGAAGAGTCGATCGGCACGATGTTTGCCGCGGGTATTATCCCGGGCATTCTGCTGGCCGCGATCTATGTCATGACCATCATGATTCAGGTTAAGATGAATCCTGACCTGGCGCCGAAGGGCGAAAAGGTTAGCATGCAGGAAAAGATGCAGTCGCTCAAGAGCGTTATCCCGATTCTGATCCTGTTCGTGATCGTGCTCGGCGGTATCTTCAGCGGTATTTTCAGCGCGAACGAGGGCGCTGCTGTCGGAGCGTTTATCGCGCTTCTGTTCCTCATTGGAAAGAGAAAGGCGAGCTGGGAGAATATCCGGAAGTCTCTGGCGGATACGCTGCGGACGTCCTGCATGATTTTCATGATCATGGTAGGCGCGTACATATTCGGTTACTTCCTTACGATTTCCCGGATCCCGACCACTCTGGCAAACGGAATTGCAGCGTCGAATCTGCCGAATCTCGTGGTCATCCTGCTGATTCTGGCTATCTACGCGGTGCTGGGCTGCTTTATTGATTCCCTGCCGCTGATTGTGCTTCTGACGCCGATCTTTTTGCCCATTGTTCAGCAGATGGGCATGAACACTGTGTGGTTCGGCGTTCTGATGGTAATGATCATGCAGCTGGGTCTGATTACGCCTCCGGTGGGCATGTGCGTATACGTCATGGGCGGCATCGCAAAGGACGTTCCGATCATGAAGATTTTCAAGGGCGTTGTGCCATTTGTCATTGCGCTGATCGTGACGGTTCTTCTCGTTGCTTTGATTAAGCCGCTGTCACTGGGGCTGCCTACTCTGCTATACGGTTCCGCCGGATAACGGAGATACAGTTTTCAATATTTCAATGTATACGGCGCATGTGCACCGTATACGCAAAAAAGAAGGAGGATTTTATGAAAAAGAAAGTGATTTCTATCGTACTTGCCGGGGCGCTTGTTGTGTCCATGGGCGCAATGGCCGGTTGCGGCAGCTCGTCGGATGATTCCGGCGACACCACCGATACCACTGAGTCCGCAGCGGAGGAGACTTCCGCGGAAGCCGAGGCGGATGCTGATGCCGAGGCGGATGCTGATGCGGAAGATGAGTCCGGCGTCGGCGAATATGACCTGAGCGGTCTGGATCAGACCTATACGCTGACTCTGACCCAGCATGACCCGGAAAATTCCGCGACTGGGACATTCCTGAACAACTTTGCGGCTGCAGTCGAGGAGGCTTCCGAAGGATATCTGACCATCGAGGTTTACCACGGAGCTACGCTCGCGGGTCCGAAGGATACCTATGATTATGTACTGAACGGTTCCGCGGATATCGGATGGGGTCTGCAGTCCTTCTATGCGGACACCTTCCCTGTAACCGAAGTGTTCATGCTTCCTCTGATCGATATCCAGAGCGCGACCAACGGTTCGCAGGCAATCTGGGAGTTCTGGAACACTACGGATTATATGGATGAGGAGTATTCCAACTTCCATGTATTACTGCTTCATACCAATTGCCAGAGCGCGATTGAGACTGTCAGCACAAAGATTGAGACACTGGATGATCTTGTGGGCATGCAGCTGCGCGGCAATGCCGGACCGCCGACCGACTTTATCACGAACCTCGGCGCGAACCCGGTATCTGTTTCCATTAACGATCTGTACAGCAACCTTGACAAGGGTACGCTTGACGGATGCATTACTGACTGGCATGCAGTCAATTCCTTCTCGCTGGATGAAGTTCTGTCCTGGTATCTGGATGAGAACATCGGCGTTTCTACCTACTTCATGGTTATGAACCAGGATTCCTATGATGCGCTTCCGGAAGTGCTTCAGCAGCTGCTGGATGACGTTGCGGAGGATTCCCTGAAGTATACGGAAGTATGGGATCAGTATGAAGAGGAAGTGAAGGAAGCCGTAGCGGATAAGCTTTATAACCTGAACGATGAGGAGAGGGCGAAGCTGGAAGAGGTTGCCCAGCAGACCATCGACGAGTGGATTGAGTCCATGGATGCGGAGGGTTATGACGGCCAGGCCATCTATGACACCGCGATGGAGTGCATCGCCAATAACCAGTAATTGTTTATGAAGCGATCCAGAAAGGAGTTGTTTTTATGAAAAAATTCCGCTCCGGGTTAGAGAAATTTTGCCATGCAATTCGGTATATATCTATGGTGGTTCTGATGTATGCCGTGATTGTGACGGTGATAGATGTTATTCTGCATCTGTTTACAAACTATCGTGTGTTGGGCAACATGGAGATGGTTGAGCTGGGTATGATCATTATGATGTACCTGTGCTTCGGCGTCACACAGTTAGAGAACGGCCATGTAAGGGTGGATCTCTTTGTGAACAAGCTGCCGCCGAAAGGGCGCTGCGCCATGAATGGTATCCTGCAGCTGGTGTGCGCGTTCTTCTGCCTGCTTCTGACGATTCAGTCTTTTAAACAGGTGAGTACGAACTACTCCGTCGGAAAAGCGTCTCAGATCCTGCATTTGCCGTACTGGCCGTTTTCACTGATCATGGGTGTGGGCTTCGCCGTCTATACTCTGGCGATCATCCTGACGGCTCTGGAGTATTTTCAGGAACTGCCGAACGCAAAACCTATTGAAGGACAAGAGTAACAGACAAAGTAAACCGACCGTTCCGCGTATGCGGGACGGTCGGTTTTTTAGATTATTGATTTTTCTTCATGGCGGCACGTTTCCGCAGGGTCGGATCAAGGATTTTCTTGCGGATGCGCAGGCTCTCCGGCGTGACCTCCAGAAGCTCGTCCGTGTCGATGAAATCAAGCGCCTGTTCCAGGCTCAGGATTCGCGGCGGCGTCAGTGTTAAGGCTTCGTCCGCGGAGGAGGAGCGCGTGTTGGTCAGGTGCTTTTTCTTACAGACATTCAGCTCGATGTCCTCGGAGCGGGAGCACTGCCCGACGACCATGCCGGAGTATACCCGCTCGCCCGGACCGATAAACAGGGCGCCGCGATCCTGGGCGGAGAACAGTCCGTAGGCCACGGACTCGCCTGGCTCATAGGCGATGAGGGAGCCGAGCTTCCGGTACTGGATATCTCCCTTGTAGAGATCGTAGCCGTCGAAGATGGTATTCATGATGCCGTTACCCTTCGTATCCGTCAGAAAGTCGCCGCGGTAGCCGATGAGGCCGCGCGCCGGCATGCGGAAGGTGAGGCGGGTGTAGCCGCCGCTGATGCCGCCCATGTTCTGCAGCTCCGCCTTTCGCTGGCTCAGCTTTTCGATGATGACGCCGGTAAACTCCTCCGGCACATCGACATAGACCAGTTCCATCGGTTCGGTCCGTTTGCCGTTCTCGTCGGTGTGGTAGAGAACCTCCGCCTTGGATACGGCGAACTCATAGCCCTCGCGGCGCATGTTTTCGATCAGTACGGAGAGGTGAAGCTCGCCCCGTCCGGATACTTTGAAACAGTCGGCACTGTCTGTCTCCTCCACGCGGAGAGAGACGTCGGTGTTCAGCTCCTTAAACAGCCGGTCGCGGATATGGCGGGAGGTGATGTATTTGCCCTCCTGTCCGGCGAGCGGGCTGTCGTTTACGAGAAAGTTCATCGCGATCGTCGGCTCGGATATTTTCTGGAAGGGGATGGGCTCCGGATGTTCCGGTGCGCAGATGGTATCCCCGATGTGGATGTCCGTGATGCCGGAGATGGCGACGATCGAGCCGATCCGGGCTTCCTTTACATCGACCTTCTCCAGTCCGTCGAATTCATATAATTTGCTGATCCGGACTTTCCGCTGCTTTTCGGGATCGTGCGCGTTGACGATGACGGCATCCTGGTTGACCCGGATGCAGCCGTTGTCTACCTTGCCGACCGCGATTCGGCCGACATATTCATTGTAATCGATCGTGCTGACCAGCACCTGTGTGTTGGCGTCCGGGTCTCCGGTGGGAGCCGGTATATAGTTTAAAATGGTCTCGAACAGAGGTTTCATATCCTTTGGCTCGTCCTCCGGATGCAGGGTGGCATAGCCGTATTTGGCAGATGCATAGACGAAGGGGCAGTCCAACTGCTCATCTGAGGCGTCGAGGTCCATGAAAAGCTCAAGTACTTCGTCGATGACTTCATCCGGCCGTGCTTCCGGCCGGTCGATTTTATTGATACAGACGATGACCGGCAGATTCAGATCCAGCGCTTTCATCAGCACGAATTTCGTCTGTGGCATGGCGCCCTCAAAGGCGTCAACGACCAGAATCACGCTGTCCACCATCTTCAGGACGCGCTCTACCTCTCCGCCGAAGTCGGCATGTCCGGGAGTGTCCACGATGTTGATTTTTGTGTCTTTATAAAATACTGCTGTGTTTTTGGAGAGGATGGTAATACCTCTCTCCCTCTCGATATCGTTCGAATCCATCACGCGCTCCCGGACGACCTGGTTCTCCCGGAAAACGCCGGACTGTTTCAGCAGGTTGTCTACGAGGGTGGTTTTCCCGTGGTCAACATGCGCGATAATCGCGATGTTGCGTATGTCTTCTCTTGTTGTTTTCATACTCGCCTCCATGTCGCCGCCTTGTTCGTGTATCGCACTGATCTGCGGAATTTTCCTCTTTCCTGTCAGCGGCAGTGCTTTCCGGTGAACATCCCATCAGATAAATAAATGGAGTTGCGGCTATTCGTTCAGTTATGATTCATCTGTGGTAAACAGTTTTTGTTTGGATATCACAGGCTTGCTCAGAATGATCTTGTAGGTCACGCGTCCGGGTTCCACGCGGTGCGCGGTGTAGATGACATGCCCGTCCGACCGGATTCCGGCCGAGACGCTGCCGTATCCGCCGTAGATGCCGATGATATCCCGCCATTCGGATACATTGCACTGACCCTTGTCGTTCGGGCCGGCGGCGACCACGGTCCGGTCTTTTTTCAGCCCCAGCAGATGTTCTCCATGCGATGATACAGATACGATGTCTTCCCAGTTTTTCGTATTCCAGCGTTTGCCGCCGTGTTTCGGGTTCGCGTTAAAGCCGGTAGTGAGAACGGTGCCGTCCTTGCGCCGACCGGCAAGCGTAACGCCTCCGTTCCAGGTGGCAGATATCGTTCCCTCTGAAACAATCAGTTCTTCAATCTCTTTCCATCCTGAGGTGTCGCAGCCGTACTGTGTCGCGCCGGCTGACAGCACGGTGCCGTCTTTTTTCAGGGCGAAGGTGCAGTCCAAAGCTGCGCAGACCGAAGAGACGTCCTCCCAATCGGACGTGTTGCACTGACCGTTTTTGTTCGAACCTGTTGCAAGAACCCGGCCGCTCTCCAGCAGAGCTGCCGTGTGCCGGTAGCCGCACGATACGGATGTCACGTGCTTCCAGTCTGAGACGTCGCCCTGCCCGCAGGCGTTCGAACCGGTGGCAACCAGTGTGCCGTCATCCCTCAGGCCGACGTAAAACTTCTTATAAGAGCCGTTCATCCCGCCTCCGAGGGCGATGATGTGATCCCAGCTCCGAACCATCGGCACCGGACTCACCAGGGTACCGTCTTTTTTTATCAGGATGTCTTTTTCAAACCGGGCGGCATCCGTCGTGTTCGCTGCCAGGTCGACAAAGTCATTTTCACTCAGCTGCAGAACCTTCTCCTCCGAGGATATCCCCAGAACAAGATTGCCGTTGGCATAGAGGATGGAATCCACGTGTGTCCGGTAATATTCTGCCGTTGTTTCATCTGACATAGCATGCTCCTTCCGTTTGTTCAATCAATATTTATAATGGACGGCAAATATTTTTGAAGTTTACTATAAAGCCGGCAGACGGATCGCTGCCGGTACAAAGCATCACTTATTGTAGCATAAAAAAAGAATTTGGCAAGAAATTATTTGAACGAAATTCAGTTATTGACATAAAGTACGTGTATTCGAGCCTTTTTTTGTGCTATGATGAGCGCAAGCAATGCGTCTTGGGATTGTAAAACACGCATACATGTGAAGAAGGGAGCTTACGAAATGACGGATAAAATGTTTGAAAACAATCAGGTGTCTATGATTGGGGAGATCGTTTCAGATTTCCGCTACAGTCATGAGGTGTACGGAGAAGGTTTTTATATGGTTGAAATCGCGGTGAACCGGCTGAGCAGCAATGCCGATTTTATACCGCTTATGATATCGGAACGCCTGATCGACACGGAGCGGGATTACATGGGACAGATCGTTCGTGTGACCGGGCAGTTCCGATCCTACAACCGACATGAGGAGAGGAAAAACCGGCTGGTTCTCTCGGTTTTTGTGAGAGAACTGGAATTCCTGGATGAGATAGAAGACGGGGAGAATACGAACCTCATCTGTCTGGAAGGATTTATCTGCAAGGAACCGGTTTACCGGAAAACTCCGCTCGGAAGGGAGATCGCGGATGTGCTGCTGGCGGTCAACCGTTCCTATGGGAAGTCCGATTACATACCCTGTATCTGCTGGGGCAGAAACGCCCGTTTTGCTTCCGGCTTTGAGGTCGGCAGTCATATCTATCTGGAAGGACGTATTCAGAGCCGGGAATATGTCAAAAAGATCAGCGAGGAGGAGACGGAGCGGAGAGTGGCCTATGAGGTCTCTGTCAATAAACTCGACCTGATTCCCGAGGATTAAGCTTGTGTTTTTACAGTAAATGTGGTAATCTCTTACAATCAGGCACGATTATCTTTGAAACGTGCATATATCTGAGAGGAGAAAACCATGAGCATGGGAAAGATACAGGTATATTACGGAAATGGCAGAGGAAAGACATCCGCTGCCCTGGGCTGTGCCATACATGAGGCGAGCGCTCTGGGTTCCGTCATTATCATTGAATTCCTGAAACGGAAAAACGAGGATGAGTCCGCTTTTCTGAAGCGTCTGGAACCGGAGATCCGCATGTTCCGTTTTCAGAAGTCCGGCCGGAATTATGAGGAGCTGGATGAACAGGGGCAGATTGACGAGCAGATGAACATGAAAAACGGTATGAACTATGCCCGGAAGGTGCTCCAGACCGGAGAGTGCAGCGTGCTGATCCTGGATGAGGTGCTGGGCCTGGTGGATTACGGCATCATATCGGAGGAGGAGCTGCTGTCTCTGCTTCGTCTCCGTTCGGAGGAGACGGACGTCATTCTGACGGGACGTGTGCTGGGAGCCGGTCTCAGGGATTATGCGGATACTGTTTATGAGATAAGTGTCAGAAAAGACATTTGTGAGTCATAACAGAACAGAATTGAATACGAACCTTGTGATTTTGCACAAGACAGCGATGGAAAGTGAAATGACATTAAGCGAAAATGCCCGTTTTTTCACTTTTTATCGCTGTTTTTTTATTGACTGTATAGTAAGAACATAGCCTAAAATAATTTTGTTGTTTTTTGAGTAGAGACACAGTTTTTTGCAAAAGAAAGGAGATTTAAAATGGCAAAAATGGCAGCAGCAGACAAGAAAAACTATATTCATTATCTGGTTGCGCTGATCATCGGTATCGTGATTTATGCCGTGCTTCAGCCGACGAACGGATTGACGGAACTGGGTGTCCGCGTCATCGCGATCCTTATCCCGATTCTGTATCTGTGGCTTACGGTGAACACACACTGGGTATCCATCCTGGCGCTCGGCCTGATGGTTATGACACAGGCGATGACGGCGAACGAGGTGTGGGCCGGTTCTATGGGACACTTTGTCGTGATTACCGTGCTGGTTTACATGGTGCTGAACGTATGTCTGAGTGAGACGGGGGTTATCAATAAGATCGCGATGTTCTTTGTGACCCGGAAGTTTGTCCAGGGCAGACCGTACGCGTTCCTGGCGATGTTCTTTGCGTCCAACATCATCATCGGTCTTTTTATGGATAACCTGTCTCTGGCGGTTATCTACATCGGTATCGCAGAGGTTCTGTGTAAGGAGATGGGCGTGAAGAAGGGAGAGCCTTTCTATACCTGTATCTTTACGGGCGTTATGCTCGGCAATGTGCTTCTGTCGATCTGTTCCCCAATTGCGCATGCGCTTCCGAATATTATTATCGCTTCACTGGAGACGCAGTTTGGTATTACCATCACCTACGCACAGTGGCTGGCCATCGGTGTGCCGTATGCGTTTGTGATGTACCTGGTGATTATGTTGATCTGCCGTATCTGGCATCCCGATATGAGCAAATTCACGAATTTCAATGTCGAGGAAGTAAAGGCAAAGCAGAAACCGCTCGGCAAGGATGGTATTATCGCGGCAGTTGTGTTTATCTGCGTGATCTTCTTTGTTCTGGCACCTTCGCTGTTGTCGGGTGTTTCCAGTTTCTTCAGCTATCTGAATGACTGCGGCGTCGTGGTTCCGGCAATTCTGGCGATTGCTTTTCTGGCGATTGTACCGGCCGACGGCAAACCGATACTGAATGTGCCGAGCGCGTTAAAGCAGGTTCCGTGGCCGCCGCTTATTTTCGCGGGTACTGTGTCCATGTTTGCGACACCGCTGTCCTCTGAGGCGACCGGTATCCAGACCTGGCTGGGTAACGTTTTGCAGCCGGTTCTCGGCAATTTGCCGACGTTCGGTATTATCGTCATCCTGTTCCTGCTGTCGATCATCATGACGAACTTCCTCTCGAATACGGTTACGATGGTCCTCTTCTTCAATATCGGTGCCGTACTTCTCGGAACCGGGAATACGAATATGGCGGCATTCACGGTAATGATTGCGATCGCTGCCGGCATGGCGACGGTCACACCGTCCGCGGCGGTTCCGTCTCCGTTCTTCTTCGGACCGGGACATGTGAACATCAAGGATACATGCAAATATACGATTCTGTTTGCAGTGATTTCGTTTGTGGTATGTATCGTGTTCATGCCGATTGCTACGGCGTTCTTCAGTTAAGGTTACATATGAATCTTACTGTTTCTTTTTTCCGCGGCGGGGATATATATTTTCCCGCCGCGGCATTTTTCTTCCTGTGTGGGAAGATTTTCGCGGTATGTTCCGGCGGATTCGTGTCCGCGTTTATGATTCGGTTTGATTTTCAGACATCCATCCTGAAAAAACGCCGACCAGACGTCCGGTCAGAAGGACGGACAGGAGCGTGCCGATCCATACGGATTCCGGATGGTGGAAAAAAATCAGTTCCAGCACGAGCGCTATGGAGACATAGATACCGTCTCCTTCCATCTTTACGCGGGAGAGCGGATGGGTGAATCTGAGGCTGATGGCACGGATCAGAGCATCCGGAGAGGGAAGCATCAGATCTGCTTTGACGATCATGGAGATTCCCAGTGCCGTGGCGCAGATCCCTGCGAGGCAGATGACGTAGGCCAGCCACAGTGCAGGTTCGCCGGAGGGCAGCAGATACATATAGAAGTCAATGATATAACCGAATGCGATCGCTGTCGGAAGAATCAGTAATGACTTCACATCCGTTTTTCTCTGAACCACAAAAATCAGGATGAAACAGACCAGCTGGAACAGGATGGTTGTATTGCCGAAGCTCAGGGGCAGGAGGTCCGCCAGGACAGAAGGAATGGCGCTGACGGGAGATACTCCGACCCCGGCTTTTTTGATCAGCACAATACCGAAGGCCATGACAAACAGGCCGGCGATATACAGCAGTATATGGTGTTTTGTATACATAATATATCTCATTTCGGTTTTTCAGGACAGCTTCTGTCGGCTGTCCTGAATGTTTATCTGGTTGTATATCATGTCTGTGTTTAAAAAATCATTGTTTCACTGCTTCGATGCACTCTACGGCTGCGTCATAGATTGCCTGGCCGTCATAGCCGAGTTCTGTCATCTCTTCAATCCAGTCTGCGGCGGTCTCTTCTGCGGCGGCCTGCAGTTTTGCTTCTTCCTCATCGCTGAAGGCGTAGATGGCTCTCGGATCCACGAGTGTGATCAGGTTCCTCACTTCCTCCTCGTATACATTCCAGATGGAGGCGTATTGGATGGCCTCAGCACTCGTCTCGTCCAGAATTTCCTGCAGATCCTCCGGCAGACTGTTGTAGCTGTCCAGATTCATCACCATGAAATAGGTGGAT
>Ga0192288_1034_pt1 | contig 13077 bp, 4 predicted proteins | sample Koala_Koa22_J3_FD_131243 | JGI IMG/M metagenome (GOLD analysis project Ga0192288, IMG submission 131243) | Enriched cells from koala feces incubated with labeled cellulose particles, San Francisco Zoo, California, United States - Koala_Koa2-2_J3 ...
CCGCGGATCTGTGTGGCGATGCTGGTGGGCTGCGCGCTCTCCGTGTCGGGCGCCTCCTATCAGGGGATTTTCCGGAATCCGATGGTTTCACCGGATCTTCTGGGAGCCTCGGCGGGTGCGGGGTTCGGAGCGGCGCTGGGATTTCTCTATGGGCTTCCGACGATACAGACGCAGCTTCTGGCGTTTTGCACCGGACTGGCTGCCGTGTTTATCACGCTGATGATCAGCCGGTTTGTGGGCGGTGGGCTGGATTCCTCGCCGATCCTGCTGGTGCTCTCCGGTATTGTGGTGAGCGCGCTGTTCCAGGCGTTCATCTCCATCGTGAAGTACGTAGCGGATCCGTTTGACACAATGCCGTCTATCGCGTTCTGGCTGATGGGAGGACTGACTTATGTGACGGACTCGGACGTACTGTTTCTGTTGATCCCGGTGCTGGCGGGATGTGTGATCCTGATACTGCTCCGGTGGAAGATCAACATTTTATCCTTCGGGAGCGACGAGGCGGAGTCCCTCGGGGTTCCGGTGAGGCGTTACCGCGGGATCATCATCATATGCGCCACGTTTATGACGGCGGCGAGCGTCGCCGTGGGCGGGATGATCAGCTGGGTCGGCCTGATCGTACCGCATTTCGCGCGGATACTGGCGGGACCGGACTACCGGCGGATGCTTCCCTGCACCGCGGTCATGGGAGCCGGATTTCTGCTGATCGTGGACGATGCGGCGCGGTGCCCGTTTCCGCAGGATCTTCCGATCGGCATCCTGACGGCGATCATCGGGGCTCCCGTATTTGTCGCACTGCTTGCGAAGGGAAGGAAGGGATTTCTTGCATGAGTATAATACATGCGGGAAATATATCATATTTTAAATGGATTTTTCTTCGTATCTGTGAAGGTACTGAACAGTTACGACAGAATAGAAAAGAGAGGGACTTCCGGCATGAAAAAAGCGGGAAAGATTCTCCTGGCTCTGGCGGCTCTGGTATTTTGCCTGTGTCTGGCCGGATGCGGAGAGAGTTATCTGGAATATAAAATCACGGTGACCGGCGAGGCGACGGCCTCCGGTACGATCACGTTTCTGGATTACAGCATCAATGTATACCAGGATCTGGCGAACAATCCCTGCGGGGACTGCGAGGATCAGCCGGTACATCTCTATGTGGGCGCGGATGCGGAGGAGACGGCGCAGGCCATCTCGGACGCGATCGAGCGCGCGGATGATCTCTGGGAGGTTGTAAGCTGTGAGGACGGCGTCGTAGTACTCCGGGAGAAAACGGCGGGGAGCGTGGAGGAGATCCCGGCAGTCACCGCGCCGGAGGGACTCACTCTGACGGCCAGCGTGTCCGGTCGGGAGGTGACGCTGCTTGCCGGGGAGAGTGAAAGCGATGCGGACGCGGATGAGGATGTCGAGTATCCGGAGGATCCCCAGCGGCTGGCAGCGGTCTACGGACCCTCTTATGAGCTGCTGACGATGCTGGGCGTCGAGGATAAAATCGTGGTGAGGGCGGATGTACAGACCGCGGATTTCCCGTGGGCGGAGCAGGTGTTCTCCCGTATCAGCGAGACCCCGATGCTGAATAACGTTCATACATCAGTGAATTTTGAGGAATTGATGACCTATGATCCGGATATTGTATATACATTTCCGCGGGAGAATGAGCTGACTCAGCTTAAAAAAGCCGGTGTAGCGGCTCTTGCCGGCGAGACGAGTGAGACGCTGGACGGCGTGAAGGAGCAGGTGAGAAACTACGCTGCCACGCTGGGAGAGGATGCTGAGGCGCGCGCGGAGGAATATTGTACTTATTTTGATGAAAAGCTTGCCATGGTGCGGGAGATCACCGACGCGATACCGGACGAGGAGAAGCCGACGGTCTACTATGCGGGCGTGGATATCCTGACGACCTACGGAAAATATTCCGATCTGATCGAGGTCATCGAGGCGGCGGGAGGCATCGCGGTCTCGGCGGATCTCGAGGCGGGGAACCGTTCCCAGATCAACTATGAGCAGCTGATGTCGTGGAATCCGGATGTGATCTTCATTGATCACGGCGGCATGAATGACGGCGAGACGGTGGAGGAGCTGAAGGAAGAAATTATGTCGAACACGGTCTACGCATCGCTGACAGCGGTGCAGAACGGGGAGATTTATTTGAGTCCCTCCGGCGTGTTTTACTGGGATATGGGCATCCAGAAGATTCTTCTGGTGATGTATATGGCGCAGACGCTTCATCCGGATGAATTTGCCGATCTGGATATGGAGCAGGAGGTCATGACCTTCTATCAGACATTTTTCGGGTACGATCTCACGAGAGATGAGGCGTACCGGATTCTGAACCGGCTGTCGCCGGAGTGACAGGGTGCAGGTCTGGAAACGACTTAAATCGTTTCCTGTAACTGACCCGGAATCGCCCGATGATCTTGTATACGGATGAACGATATACGGGAGTTAAAAGAGAAGGTGTAACAGAAATGGTAAGATCGCAATGCTGGAAATAAAAAATGCTGTCCTGGGCTACAGGGGAAAGCAGAAAAATAAAATCGTCCTGGACGGATTGTCCTTCTCCCTGGCGCCGGGGGAACTGCTGTGTATTCTGGGAGCCAACGGCGTCGGGAAGACGACGATGTACCGGACGGTGCTGGGATTTCTTCCCCTGCTCGGAGGGAGTATCCTCATCGACGGGGAGGACATTTCCGGTCTGACCAGGGAGCGGTTGGCGAAGCGGATCGCCTATGTACCGCAGGTTCATTCCCCGCCGTTTCCCTACACGGTGTTTGATGTGGTGCTGATGGGCAGGAGCGCACATTTGCAGCAGTTTGCCACGCCGGGAAAGGCGGACGAGGAGATTACCTGTGAGATGCTGGAGAGGATGGGTATCCTTTCTTTAAAGGATGAAATATACACGGAGATCAGCGGCGGCGAGCGACAGCTTGTGCTGATCGCGCGGGCGCTGGCACAGCAGTCCGCCTACATTCTGATGGATGAGCCGGCATCGAATCTTGACTACGGGAATCAGATGCGGATGCTTCAGACCATTCGCGAGCTGGCGGGACAGGGCATTGGCGTGTGCTTTACATCTCATTATCCGACGCACGCGTTTCTCACGGAAGCGTCGGTGCTCGCCATCGAGAGACGGGACAGGGCGAGGAAGGGAAGCGCGCGGGAGATCATTACAGAGCCGCTTTTGCGGGAGATGTACGGGCTGGATGCGGAGATCCGGCCGGTCGCAGACAGGGACGGAAGAGAGCACACATCAATTCTGATCCATATGGAGACGTCTCATATGTAAAAATGCGGTAACTGTTCGGAACAGTGCTTCGCACCTGCTGTAAAGTACATATGATGACGTAAATTAAAAATGAAATGTATATGCGAACACTGTATGGTGAAAGGTGTTTGGTGAAACTGTGAGATCATGGGAGGGAAAAACATGAAAAATGAGGAATTGTTTTCGATTTTGAAGGAAAAGTTCCGGGATATTGCCCGGGAACATCAGCTATTTGACGAGGAGATCACGGTTCACTGCCGCGCCCTGTCGCCGGAGGAGGCGATCGGGAAGACGGAACGGAGGGATTTTCCGATTCTGACCGGCAGGGACATTATGATACAGGCAGAGTATGACGGCGGCATTGGACAGGCCTATACCTGCGCCCCGGTCGAGTTTTCCGGAAGGCTGCAGGAAATTCTGGATTTTGACGTTCTGAACAATATCTATGACAGGGGGATTTTCATCGCCGCCCTGAACGCGGTGACGAGGCGTTACGGTATCTGTGACCGCTCCATCCACTGCAAAAACGACGGACCGGAGGGCTGTGCAAAACAGGCGATGGCGTATCTGTCCGAAACCTACGGGAAGGATATCAAAATCGCACAGGTGGGTTATCAGCCGGCGATGCTGGAGGGACTGTCCCGAACCTTTCGTCAGGTGAAGGTACTGGATCTCGACCCTGCGAACGTGGGGGACATCCGCTTCGGTATTCCGGTGCTCGACGGGGTGAAGGATTATGAAGAGACCGTGCTTAAATGGGCAGAACTGGTGCTGTGTACCAGCAGCACGCTGGCGAACGCCTCGATTGAAAACTTTCTGGACATCGGAAAAGAGGTGCTGTTCTACGGCACGACCGGCGCCGGGGCTGCTGCGCTGATGGGGTGGAAACGCCTCTGCTTTGCAGATTAACTTATGGTATTAATAGTGGATGCTTATGTTTCCCGGCGGAACCTGATGGTGGTCGCAGGGCTCTGTCCGGGAGGGGGCTTGCAGAAGGAGAAGCTGTTGATATAAATATTTTCAGAAGGGAGGAAATTCTTATATGATGAAGATTTCCAAAAAAGTCCTGGTATGGCTGCTCTCGGCGGCTATGCTGTTTAGCTGCACGGGAATGACGGCGCTGGCGACCGAATCGACGGATGCGGATGCCGCTGTCATTGTTGAGGCTGAGGACGATTCCGTGGACGAGGAATCGACGGAGGATGAAGAAGCGGTTGCTCTCCCCGAGAGCGATCACAACTACGCCGACGGCGAGGACACGACATGGAGTTACACGTTGGAAGGCGCGACAAAGGGCATCTTTGTTACCTTTGATGAGCAGACGTATGTTGAGAAGAATTACGACTACATCTACATCTATGACGGTAATGACAATGAGCTTGGTCAGTACACCGGCGATGCGCTGGCGGGTGTGACAATCTATGTGGCAACCGCGACGGTTCAGATCCGTCTGACATCTGACAGCTCCTCGAATGAGTGGGGATTTGCGGTCACCTCTGTGACAGCGGCGGAAACCGTGGATCTGGGCGAATACGGCTCTTTGGAAGCGATTGCTTCTGTGACGGTGGGCACTGTTATTTCGCCGGTGGTCTCCGCGGGCGGAAAGACGCTGACAGCCGGTGTGGATTATACCTATGCCTATGACACCAGCGAGGCAGGCGCCTATGACTTAACTGTTACCGGTATAGGTACTTTCACCGGTACGCTGACGACATCCTATTATGTGTATGATCCGGAGGATGATGATTCGCTGCAGGAAGCGCCGGAGTTCTATGACAGCGGTACGGCTACGGCATTTCATACGCGGATACGTCAGACCGGAGACACCGGCACGGCCAATGCGCGCATAACCAGCGTGACAGATGAGTGGAAGGCAAGCATTACTTCTGTCACGATCACGCCGGTGGATGTGACTGAGGTGGAGGACGGCACGGTGACCTACACGGCGACGGATACCGGGGACGCGGAATATCCGTATGCTCCGCAGGAAATGACGCTGACTGAGGATGAGTATTATTTCAGCGGCAATTACCTGTATATCAACCGTACTGAGGACGATCCGGTTATCTATGTGATGGAGGGGCATGAGCCGTTTACCTATACCAGCGGCGAAACGACATACACTTTTCCGCAGTCCCAGACCTATATGGTGACGATCGAGGCGGAGGGCTATCAGACCTTTTCCGACACCTGGACCTTCTATACGGGTACCGTTCCGGTGTTTTCCATCATCATTGATGAGGACGGTGATGACAAAACGACGGATGACCAGACCGTGGCTTATTCATGGACGTCTGATGAGATCGAAGCGCTCTCCGAGTTCGCGAACGGATCTTCCCAGTGCGGTATGACCGGCTTCCGGACATTCAGCGGGGAGGGTGTTTCCCTGACAGATCTGCTTGCGATCGCAGGCGTGGAGGTTGAAGAGACGGATACTTACCTGCTGGATACATCAGACGTGTATGGAAATACCTTTACCTATGATGAGCTGTTCGGGACGACCCGTTATTTCATGAGCGGTATCTATGAGGATGGTTTTTATGAGTACTACAATGACCTGGTAAGCAGCGACGACAGTGCGGGCGCGACGATCGAGCTGCGCAAGTATCTGGCTGAGACCGCCATGGAAAATGAGAGCACGGTGGAACCGCGCATCAGTGCAAATTATGTCGAGACAACGATTTCCGGGTCTGATCTGGACGGAATCGAGCTGCCGACGGCGGAGAACACGGTGTATAATTCCCTGGTTTGCTATGAGAACCAGTATCGGTTCTTCTATGGGATTGAGATCGTGCAGGAAGAGTGTGAGGTGACATTTGAGAGCAACGGCGGATCCGATGTGGATTCTCAGACGGTGCTTTCGCACTATATGACTTCTACCAGCAATACGACGAGAAAGTCCAGCTACTGGGCGAATTCCCTGGTGATCTATCGCAACTCGGCCGAAGACACCGGGGAGACCGAATCCGCTGCGGCTGACAAGATCACGCAGCCGGAGAACCCGACCCGCGAGGGATACGCGTTCGTCGGCTGGTACACGGATGAGGATTGCACCGACGGCAACGAGTTTGACTTTACGTCAAACGACGGCACGGTGGATCAGGATACGACGCTTTACGCGAAATGGGTTCCCGCTGTACTGCAGAGCGACCACAATTATGCAAACAGTGAGGACGTAACTTATACTTATACGCTGGAAGGCGTGGAGAATGGGATTTACGTGACCTTCTCCGAGTACACCTACACGGAGTCCGGTTATGACTATATCTGCATCTATGATGAGGATGACAACCTGATTGGAACGTACTCCGGCAATGAGCTGGCGGGCGCTACGGTCTATGTGCCGACCGCGACCGTAAAGATTCAGCTGACATCGGATTCAAGCACTGCTTACTGGGACTTTGCTGTTACTGAGGTGACGGCCGCGGGTGACACGATCGACCTCTCCCTGGTCGGCACTGTGGACGACATTGATCCGGTCGCGGTTGACAGCACGATTTCACCTGTTGTGACGGTAGGGAGCACCACCCTGACAGAGGATGTGGATTATACCGTGAATTACGATACCGGCGTGGCAGGCGTGACGACGGCGACGATCACCGGCAAGGGTGATTACAGCGGCACGATCACGACGGATTTCTGTGTCTATGCGGAAGCGGTCACAATCACGGATTTCGCGATCTCAAACGCGGAGCATGACGACGCGGACGAGGAGCTGAACCAGACGATCATCGTGACAATCACCTTCAGCGAAGACATTGCATTGACTGCAGACTCCCTCGAGGGTGAGCTGCTGACCACGATTGCGGGTACCGATGTCTATAATACGGCCCGTACGATCAGCTACGAGGTAGTGAATGGCAATCAGCTCGTGATCACCATGGTTTCTACCGGATGGGTAGCGATCACCAGCGGCGGTCTGGTTGTGGCGGATGCGGGCGGCGTTCCGGGCGTCATCGATGGCCTGGAAGCAGCGGATTCAGAAAAAACCGTGATCTGGGAGACCCAGTCCGGACAGATTCCGACCGGTATTGTGGTGACCAACGATATGATCGAAGGAACCGCGGACGCGGCGGCAACTACCTGTGTGAATGTAGCGCACAAGGCAAATATGCGCGGCATGTATTTCTTCCAGCTCGTGAGCATCGTGGATGGTGAGGAGACTGTGATCGGACAGACCAACAGCCATGCGCACAACTTCTACACAACTGTGGACGAGGCTTACATTGCCAATGCGATTGCTTCCGCAGTCAATGGCTTTGACGGCTACACCGTGGAATATACATCCGGAGATACATTCTTTGTGGTAACTGCGGATGAGGCGGTCGAGGGCGAGACCATTGCGGTACGCATGGTAGAGTACGGCGCAACGATCAACGAGGCTCATTCCAGTATAACTGCGATTGAGAATGAGAAGGAAAAGACAGCGACCGCGGCAGGCTCTTACGAGGAAGTGGAATACTGTTCGTTCTGCGGGGAGGAACTGAGCCGCACGACGGTGTATGATGACTATCTTGTAGAGAGCGACCACAACTATGCCAACAGTGAGGATGTGACCTACACCTACACACTGGACGGCGCGAACAGCGGCATCTATGTGACCTTTGATGAGCAGACAAGGACGGAATCCGGATATGATTATCTCTACATCTATGACGGCGACGGCAATCAGATCGGTTTTTACTCCGGCACGACGCTGGCAGGAGCGACGATCTATGTGCCGACGGCGACGGTTCAGATTCGTCTGACGTCAGACAGCTCCTACAACTACTGGGGCTTCGGCGTGATCGCTGTAGAGGCGGTGGACGGCGCGGTTGACCTTTCGGAATACGGCTCTGTGGAGACCATCGGATCTGTGGCGAAGGACAGCACGGTTTCGGTTGTCGTGAAGGCAGGCGGTCAGGTGTTGACGGAAGGGACGGATTACACTCTTTCTGCGGATACTTCGGCTGTCGGCACCCAGACGGCAACCATCACCGGTATCGGCAATTACGCCGGTACGCTGACGGCTTCCTATTATGTATATGATGAGGAGAATCTCCTCGACGCACCGGAGTTCTATGATGACGGATCTTCTAAAGCATTCCACACACTGGCCCGTCAGGCCGGCGATACCGGCACGACCTCTGCGCGTTTCAGCAGCCTGTCGGATGAATATAAGGCGAGCATCACATCTGTGACGCTGACGCCGGTGGATGTGACAGAGGCAGAGGACGGCACGGTGATCTACACGGCGACGGATACCGGCGACGCGGAGTATCCTTATGCGCCGGAGGAGATCACGCTGACGGAGGATCAGTATTACTTCAGCGGCAATTATCTGTATATCAACCGTACCGCGGAGGATCCGGTCATCTATGTGATGGAAGGTCATGAGCCGTTCAGTTATTCCTCTTACAGCATGTATTATCAGAAGACATTTTATTACACCTTCCCGCAGTCCCAGACCTATGTGGTGACGATTGAAGCGGACGGTTATGAGACATTTACCGACACATGGACCTGGTATACGGGTACCAGCAGCGCTTTCTCCATCATCATCGATGAGGACGGCGACGACAGTACTACGGACGACCAGACGGTTGTGAAGTCGTGGACGGCGGAAGAGCTGGAGGAGATGGCTACGTTCGCGAACGGATCTTCCCAGTGCGGCATGACCGGCTTCCGGACCTTTACGACGATGGGTGTTTCCCTGGTCGATCTGCTGGAGGAGGCGGACGTGGAGCTCAATGAGGATGACCATTTCCTGCTGGATACAACCGATCAGTACGGCAACGACTTTACCTATGAGGCGTTGTTCGGGACGACCCGGTACTTCATGGGCGCGATCTACGAGGATGGATTTGCGGATTATTACAATGAGCTGGTAAACAGCGACGACAGTGCGGGCGCGACCATCGAGCTGCGCAGGTATCTGGCGGAACAGGCTCTGGAAAATGAGACGACGATCATCCCGCGCATCAACACCAGTTATGTGGAGACGACGATTTCCGGGTCGGATCTGGCGACGGCTGAGCTTCCGACCGAGGAGAACACGACGTTTAACTCCCTCGTCTCCTATGAGAATCAGTTCCGTTTTGTTTACGGTATTGAGATCGTGCAGGAGGACTGTGAGGTGACCTTTGACACGCAGGGCGGATCGGATGTGGAGTCTCAGACGGTATTGTCTCACTATATGACATCTACCAGCAATACGACGTGGTCGTCCAGCTTCTTCGTAAATTCGCTGGTGATCTACCGCCACGCGGATGCCGACGCTGAGGCGGAACCCGCGTCCACTGCGGCTGACACGATCACCGAGCCGGTGGAACCGACACGTGACGGTTATTTATTCATGGGCTGGTACACGGACGCGGACTGCACCGACGGCAATGAGTTTGATTTTACGGCAAACGACGGCACGGTGGATCAGGACACCACGCTCTATGCGAAATGGATTCCCGTTGTACTGCAGAGTGATCATAACTATGCGAACAATGAGGACGTAACTTATACTTACACGCTGGAAGGCGCGGAGAACGGCATTTATGTGACCTTCTCCGAGTACACCAGCACGGAGTCCGGATATGATTACATTCTGATCTACGATGAGAATGACAATCTGATCGGAGAGTACTCCGGCAGCGAGCTGGCGGGCGCTACGGTTTATGTGCCGACCGCGACTGTACAGATTCGGCTGACATCGGATTCCAGTACGAACGACTGGGGCTTTGTGGTGACTGAGGTGACGGCCGCAGGTGAGACGATCGACCTTTCGCTGGTCGGTTCTGTGGACGACATTGACCCGATAGCAGTTGGCAGTGCCATCGCACCGGTTGTGACGGTCGGCAGCACCACGCTGATCGAGGGAACGGATTACACTGTGGATTACGATACCAGCGTGGCGGGTGTGACGACGGCTACAATCACCGGCAAAGGTGATTACAGCGGTACGATCACGACAGACTTCTATGTATATGCGGAAGCAGTCACGATCACAGATTTTGCGATCTCGAATGCGGAGCATGACGATGCGGACGAGGAGCTGAACCAGACGATCATCGCGACGATCACCTTCAGCGACGATGTGAAACTGACGGCGGACAGCCTGGAGGGCGAGCTGCTGATCACGATCGCGGGCGGAGACGTATATGACACGGCGCGAGATATCAGCTATGAGATCGTGGACGGCAATCAGCTTGTGATCACCATGGTTTCCACCGATTGGGTGGCGATCTACGCAGGCGCTCTGGTGATTGCGGACGCGGGAGGCATCCCGGGCATCATCGATGGCCTGGAAGCGGCTGATTCCTCGAAGACACTGATCTGGGAGACCCAGTCCGGACGGATTCCGACCGGCATTGTGGTCGAAAACGACATGATTGAGGGAACCGCGGACGTGGCGGCTTCGACTTATGTGAGTGTGGCGCACAAGGCAAATATGCGCGGCATGTATTCGTTCCAGCTTGTGAGCATCGTGGACGGTGAGGAGACCGTGATCGGCACTTCCACCAGCCATGCGCACAACTTCTACACCTCTGTGGACGAGGCGTATATCGCCAGTGCGATCGCTTCTGCGGTCGGCGGTTACGACGGCTACACCGTGGCGTACACATCCGGAGATACGTATCTGATTGTGACCGCGGATGAGGCAGTCGCGGGTGAGACGATCGCGGTCCGCATGGTCGAGTACGGCGCGATGATCAATGAGGCACATCCTTCCATCACGACTGAGAAGGTTGAGGGGACGGACGGTTCCTATGATATCGTTACCTCCTGCAGCTTCTGCGGAGAGCAGAGCCGGGCTACCGTCTCGGCCGGACTGGCGGCTGAAGTGAAGAACAGCAGTATTTCAGCAGATAGCTATACTGCGGAAAGCTACGCGGCATATGAAGAGGCGCTCGAAGCCCTGCAGGATGCTCTGTACAACATCGGCAGAGATACGGCGGACGAGGTTGCGGCGCTGATTGACGCGCTGGACGAGGCGAGAGACGCTCTTGTTGAGCTGGACGCGGACTACACGGCAGTGGAAGAGGCGATTGCGGCGGCAAATGCCCTGGATGCGGATGACTATGAGGATTTCAGCGCTGTGACAGAGGCAGTGAATGCGGTTGTTTACGGTAAGGGTATGACTGAGCAGTCTGAGGTTGACGCGATGGCGGCTGCGATTACAGCGGCCATAGAAGCTCTGGTCGAGAAGACGGAGGAGGAGGCGATTATCTACGGCGACACGATCGGTGTCCGGAGTGGAAATACCTTCTATCTCTATGACCAGCTTGGAGATGTCTCCTACAGTCTGGAACTCGATTATGGAAAATCCAGTGATGAGATCCTGATCGGCGACTGGGACGGCGACGGTATTGAGACACTCTGTGTCCGCCGCGGAAACCGGTATTATTTCTCCAATGACACGACGTTTACATCGACAATCGCGGATGTTGTTCTGGACTACGGAAGAACAGGCGATGAAGTGCTGGTAGGCGACTGGGATAATGACGGTAAGGACACGCTCTGCGTTCGCCGTGGAAATACGTATTACTTCTCGAATGATCTTGTCTCCACGATAGCACAGAATGTCCTGGACTACGGAAAATCGACCGACGAGGTGCTGGTGGGCGACTGGGATGGCGACGGATCTGTCACGATCTGTGCGCGCCGCGGAACGACTATGTATTTCTCGAATGATGCGGCCTTTACATCCACAACAGAGGATGTGAAGGTGACGAATTACGGAACAACATCTGATGAGATTCTGGTGGGTGACTGGGACGGCGACGGAACGGATGAACTTGCGATTCGCCGCGGAACATCCATCTATCTGCAGAGCGGTATTGAGGATACCTCTCTTTCGGATTCGCTTCGGATGCCTCAGGCTACCAGCAATAATGACGTATATGTTATCAGATGGCAGGAATAAAGGTCAGATGATTGACATTGGCGGAGACTGATTGAATTCAGAATGATTCTTTGAAATGAATCATGAGGCTGCCGCACTGGAACCGTATATTTCAGTGCGGCAGCACTTCTTATGAGGGATTGCAGGAAATTCTGATACTGTTTGACATACGGCAGTTATGGGGGTTAAAGAACAGGAATGAAAACCGGACAGGAATATAGTGTGAAAGATCGTGCTTTCATTGCTATTTGTGCCGCCCGGCCAAAGGGCGGCGGAATGGAGATTAATTTGAAAAGGAGTTTTATATGAAGCGGAAATTATCACGAAGAAAATTCATGAAAAGATTACTTCCCTTTATACTGACGCTGGTGCTGATTTTTACATCCGGCGGCATCCTTGCCTTTGCAAATCTGGATGAGACAGATCCGGAATATAATCACGGTACGATTGCGGTGACGGCAGAGGGAGACCTGGAGATGGAGGTCGGAGATGAACTGGTGATCACGATATCTCCTTATATACATATGCAGTATGCGGGCTGTCAGATGAACGGATGTCCGGCTATTTGCGGCGGATATGATTGTTTCACGCCGGGTCTGGGCTGTTCCTGCGCAGCGGATGAAGATCCGGTGATACGGACCGCTGACGTTACGGTGACATCGAGTAATACGAATGTGGTGACTTCAACTGGCGAGGTGACTGCTGCGGATGGTACTGTGACAGAGGTTGGCGATATGCTTGACGGAACAGTTACAGTTACGGCAGTGGGAGGCGGAACGGCTACGGTGACCGTGCGTGCTTCACTTTGTGACTGGGAGAGCGTGTCGCAGAAATTCAGCATCACAGTGACCGGCGACAGTCTGGATGACGGACAGAACGAAGACGATAACAACAGCGATAGCGATGACAATAGCGGAAGCGAAGACAGCAGCGGAAGCGA
>Ga0192288_1035_pt1 | contig 12814 bp, 12 predicted proteins | sample Koala_Koa22_J3_FD_131243 | JGI IMG/M metagenome (GOLD analysis project Ga0192288, IMG submission 131243) | Enriched cells from koala feces incubated with labeled cellulose particles, San Francisco Zoo, California, United States - Koala_Koa2-2_J3 ...
ATATTTGGCGCGTGACGCAGTATATGATCGTGTGCCTTCCTGCATTGTGGCATTCCTGCACATATGTTTTTGCGGCGATTATTGCTGTCTTACTTTCCCGTAACGCTTTCTCCAGATCTTTCTGGTTGTAGTCCCCAGCGGTCTTTTTTACATGGTCCAGCTTATAATCCGCCGTCACCCTGATCGCCCGGATCCGCGACAGATACCCGTTTTCTATGCCCCAGCGGAGGTCTTTTATGTATATAATCTCATCGAACACCCCATCCAAGCCCACGCCGTCTCCGCGCTTCGGCGTAGCAGTGAACCCGATGCGCCGTTTCGCGCCCGTGAAATAATCCAGGATCTTCTGGTATGTCGGTGCGCTGGCGTGGTGCGCTTCATCAATGACAATGGTCTCAAAATCATCCGGCGAATACTTGGCTAGGCGGTTATCGCGGCACAGGCTCTGGACGCTCGCGGACACGACTTCCTCGCCGTCAGAATGTTCATCCGCCTTCTCAATGCCGAAGGAGCAGCTGAAATACTTCTCTGGCTGCCGCACGAGTTCATCCCGGTGCGACAGTATGAGCATCCGCCCGTGCCGCTTCATGTGCGACATGATGACGGTCTTGCCCAGGCCGGTCGCCACGGCCACCAGCCACCTGCCTTCGCCTTTCTGTTCAATTACCTCTGTGCACTCCGCCTGGTATGGGCGGAGCGTGATTCCTGTTCCTGCCATGGATTATCCTCTCCCTGTCCAGGTTAATTTTGTTTCTGCGCCATTTTTTGTAAATTTTTTACCGCTGATGCCTGCCAGGTGCAAAAATGCCTTACAGAGCTTACTTTTGCTTTTCCTTATTTTCTTCCTGGCGGTCTCTGTCGTCTCTTCTGGCCCCAGACAGCTTGCAGTTCTTCCCCCAGCAGTCTGCCTTCGTTATTATATATTGCAGCGTTCCATGTACTGGCGCAAGCGATCCCACACCGGGTCGCCGTCATTCCTGATGCACCTGTATATCTTCCCTGCGGGCCTACTGTCGATAGCTTTCCTGTTTCCCATCGCTCTTCAATTCACACACTTATTTAGTGCGACCTGCGGCTATACCGCTTATACATCATATTTTCAAAATTCACTGCGCCCCTGTCAAGTGCCTGAAATTGCCATAAAATCAGGCATCAATTTACCCGGGATCCAGCCTGCTTCGTCATTTTCCCTTTCCTCCTCCGCATAATTTATCGATGTTCTCTGCCATGCAGTATTTTCTCCATCGTTTCCTTCTCCCCCGCATCCATGTCCTCATCGTACATGCCACGGAGGAACTCTTTATCGCGTTCCGTCAGCCGCAGGCGGATATCACTATAGGCCAATGCTTTTTCGCAGCGATCCAAGAGGCTTCCGCATGCATGGAAGCTTTCCGGGCTTTGGCTGCACAGTGCGATCAGGTTTATCAGATCTTCTTCTGTGTATTTACTTGCTGTATTCATCATTTCCTCCTGTCGTTATTTTTTCAGCAGACCGTCGTCACAAGCCTGCCATCCAGGCGACCAGATGCTCACTAAGTTCCTTGCAGAACTTTTCGTAATCCGAATATCCCGCAAGACACATTTTATCTCCCAATCCGTTCATACATTTAAGAAATCTTCCCTCATATTTCTTGTGGAACCAGCAATCAACCAGGCAGTAATCCGTGCCTTTCTTCTTGTACTCCCTGCGGCCAAACCGGACGGGAATCTTATTTTGGACAAATATGCCGTCCACAAGGTATTCCATGCGGTCGAGGATGTAATAGTGGCACCGCCAAGGCAGTTTCGTGTCGAGTTTAATGTAATTCTTGTAAAACATCACGGCTCCTTCTTTTTGTTTTTCGCTTCCAGTTTCCTGACATTTGCCTGCACCTTTTTCTCTGTGATATCAACCATTTCCACGGGCGTCCAGCCATTTATTTCAATTCATGGGATAAATTCTCATTTGTCATGCTTCTTTATAAAATAGCGTGTGGATTGAAACTGCGTCGTGTCCGTATCCAGCGCTAGCACTGCCGATTTCCGTGCTTCGCGGATGTTGTTTTCAGCCACGAAACGAATCAGGTTCTGCGTTTCTGCGTTAAGGCTCATGTATTCTTCTCTCCTGTTGTCCCGCCGTAGTATGATATATACGGTTTTTCGCAAAGTCCAAGATGTGACCGCCTGCCGGGACAACCACACATTCCTCCCGTGCTGCTTCCTTCTACATTTTTCATTCCCCTTGCGCCCCTGTCAAGTGCCTGGAATACGCCAAAATCCTTTGTATTTCTACGTCTTCGCGGCGTGGTGACATAGCAGCCTTTTTCTTTCTTCCCTTTACTATATATATGCAATTTCAGCCATTTTTCGCAACAAACGGCCCGGAAGGATTTCCCTCTGGGCCGGTAAAAAAACGGTATATATTTTTGTCCTGTTCCCCAAGCAAAAATTTCGTAAGTTGTGTTCATGAAATTCCCTCACGCCCAGCCAGGTGCACACGCACGACCGCCACTGCCTGGTTTTTACTTCCGGCATCTGACCCAGCAGCAGAACTCTATTCCGTCAAAAATCCAGCGTCCGCCATTTCCTTTATCATTGCCTTCACGTCGTCTGCAATATACGCACGGTCATCCTCGGTCTTTGCGCCGCTTTTTTCCGCGAGTATATTCACAATTTCTTCTTCGGTCTTGCCGTCGGCAATGCCCTCCCAGATGGTCTTTCCCGTCTCGTTGAGCTTGACCATTCCGTGGAACTCACGGCTTGCCTTGCCCATGGCAACCGCAAAGTACTTGCCCGCAACCTTGTGGAAAACGAAACCTTCTTTGATTTTCATATAGCTGCACCTCATTTCATTCCGTTATATGCAACTTTCGCCGCTTCCCGCGACAGATTGCATTTCAGCTGATAGATCGGCACTGTGCCGATTAGCCTGTCAAGCAGGTCAAGCTGCTTTAATGTTGATTCCGGCTCCTCCGACAGAAGTACCTGTTGGAATATTTTATCCAATGTCATGTCTGCGTCTGCCGGAGCAATTTCATTTTCCGCTCCCCGTTCCAATAAGCATATCACTTTCAGCGGGACAACATCGGCATTGCCTAGCCGCTCCTTACCTCGCCAGGGTGTGCCGCAAACATAGAATTTATCATTTATAAGCCGGATAATCGGCTTGTCGCCGTTCACCATAACAGCACGATTTCCAAACTCCTGCATCCAGTAATTTGCGTGTGTGGATTTTCCAGTCCCGCCGGGAGCAGTGAAAACATAACCCTCGCCATCCACCGCTACAACAGCGGCATGGAGTAGAAAGGCATCGTAGTCGAGCATGCCAAGACTGACCTTGCGATAGAGAATATTGCTCTCGCAGTCGGCGAGACTGAATGCGCCTTTTAATCTGTAGTACTCTTCCCGAACCTCATCTTCCGAAGCCGACACAGTAAAGAGGGGAGAGGTTACTGTTATGTGTTCTTCACAATTCCACTGCGAGAGAGAATATTTGTTATCCACGCCGACCGCTATTCCGGCTATATTTAATGTTATCACGATGCGCTCCTCCCTTGCCGTAAAGTACAAATCCCCTGCAACCAGCCTAAACCGGCTACAGGGGATATTGCTTAGTCTTAGTTCAAATGGAATTTACGAGTCAGAACGGTCAGGTCTGATGCTCCAAGTACTTTCGCCTTCATCGAAGCCAGACACAGCCCTTACCACATCTCTATCTTCATACATCACGATTTCCATTGTATATTCTTTATAATCCATTACTATAATTCCTCCTTATTCAGCTGACTCAAGCTTGCCAGTTACACTAGAGTGCGTGAATTGATAGGAAGAACCCTCAACCGTAGTACCATCAAGCGTTATCCAGCAAGCTTTAACCTTACAAGTACCCAACTCCTGATTAGAATCAGTGTAATAACTTGTCAGAATATAAGTTGATGCCGAACTAAACAAATCAGGTGTGAATACAGTACTGGGACTTGTTCCCGAAATAGTATACTTCGTGTATGCATGCGTTGCTTTTGTAGTTGTAGTAATCTCTGTTCCGTCAGTGTTTGTTATCTTAAAAATCACTCCATCCATATCCTGACCATTAATGCTGGTAAAGAAACGCCAGATATTACCATAACCGCTAACATTATACGTAAACATGCACTGAACACTTAATGCATTCGCATCCACGAACTTCGCATAATAGGCATCCTCCGAGGAGCTGCTCCACATATCGCTTGTGTAAGCCGTGTAGCTGCCGTCCTCAAGCGTGTACCAGCCTGCAAAGATGTAGCTGCCGCTGTCGTTGCTGTTCTCAGACACAGTATAAGTCAAGCTCGTGGTGGGATACGCCGATGTGGAGTAGTATCCATCTGTGCCGATATAATCACCGGACACTTTGACATACATAACCGATTCGCCTTCGCCAGATATAACTTCACCAGGAACAGTTGCTGTGCTGTTGTATACACCAAGCTCAACAGCAATATTCCATGTGTAATAGGTCGTACCCGTGCTACTATCCGTGTTTGTCACAAATGCGTTGTATCCATCCGGATAGGAAACCGTGTTGTCTGCCGAATTCTGATAGTAAAGGGCCTTTGCCGTATAGGTCCCGCCGTTCAATTTAGCGGTGCCCAAATTCAGGTGAATGGCTCTGCCTTTGCTCTCGAATGTTCCGCCGTAGATGACAGTAGAAACATCATCATTGCTTGCCGTACTTATGCCATTATTGCTTGATGCAACTGCATTGTAGATAACAGGCGAATAGGAGTTATCTGTGTCGGTATTGCTAAATGTACCGCCGTAAACCGTAAGCGTTCCGCCAGCATTTCTCAACGTACCTGCCGTTTTAACACTTGAAGTAACAGTTGCAGTGCCCATGCTGTCGACAATAATCAGCTCAGAACCTTCTCCAACCTGGAATACAGTCGCAGTGGAGCTTATCGAAGCACCGTTGAGGTCGATAATCAGTTTCGGATACGTTGTGGACGAACCGACGGACGAAGTCAGAGACAGGTTTACCTCAGAGCCAAGCTGAACATATGCATAATAATCACCCGAATCACTTACGTTGTCATAGGCCAAATCAGCTCTGTAGATAGCACCCGACAGGTCGGTGTACGTTCCCATAATGGTCGCCGTAACATTGCCGTTTGCGTCAATCGTAGCGTAGCCGTAGCCTATTGAACCGCTTGCAACTTCTGTCTCTTGGACAACATACGGATATGTCGAACTTGTGCTTTCATCCGAATTGGTTGCAACTTCGTAGCCGTCTACAAGATAACGTGCTACGGAGTAGTTGTTCATGTCATAATAACCGCCGGAGATTTTTATGTAGTCGGTGAAGTCAACAGGATTTGTTGATGCATCTGTTGTTTTATCCACCGCATAAACAATCATTCCGGATTCGCTATAGATACTTGTAAAGTAGCCCTCTTTTATGTTGAGATACGGGATAATGTCGGTACTATGGCCATCGCTATCGGTTGTTGACGAAGCTCTTACAAGCACCGCACCTCTTACCGCCGGCGTATAGGTTGTTTCGCCACCGTTGATTGTGGTTACGCTGCTGGCGATTGTACCGCCGTTAATGTTAAGCGTTCCCGCCTGAACCTGCATACCGTAGCCTACAGAGGTGAAAGTACCGTTGTTGATTGTAACTACACTGCTTGTTGCATCTTTGCTAATCTGAACCGTCTGTCCGGAGCTTGAATAGCTGATATAGTTGCCTGCTTCAATTGTTACGTTGCCGCCTGTAACGAATACAGCGCCGTTGCCCTTGGTGGTACTCAAAACGCTGTCGCCGACTTCTCCCTCGGCAGCTGTGCTGTCTATAACCGTAAGACTACCGCTTGTAACATAAATCGGGCTGTAGGGGTAGCTTGAGCTGTCTGTGCAAGTAATGTTATGACCGTTCAAGTCAAGCGTAACTGTAATGTCATCCCTTAATGTAAAGGTTTTCTCGCTTACATCCGCAATCAGCTGCACTGTGCATCCATCCGCAAGGTCAGAAATGTACGAAAGTGAAGCTGTTGACCCCTTATAGCTGCCGTCAGAAGCAAGCACAATCGCAACTGCGTCATCAACGAGTGTCACTACCTCATAAACCGTGGTTGTGTTGCCGTCCTCATCCGTGGTTGTTGTCGTTGCAACTGCGGCAGAGGTTGAGGTGGTGTAGGCGGAGACGTCAGTGTTATATGTACCAGCAGAAAGTTTAACAGAAGTATTATTGTTCTTGGCAGTACTCGTGCTCGTATCGTCCAAGCTGGTGCTGTACACCGCCGCGCCCTGGGTGCTGTCCGTGGTCGTGATGGTCGCGGAGCTGCCATCTTCATCTTCTGTGACGTTGACGCTAACCGAGCTGGTATTGCTGGTGTTATAGTTGATTTCGTAAACACCATAGATGCCGGAAATCTCCCCGCCGGAGATGTTCACCGTGATAGCGTTGTCCGTTGTGTGCTGAGACACGGCAATACCAGCGCCGATAACCGTTGTGCCGCTGCCGTTGTTCTCGGTAGCGAAGGTACCCGTGTAAGTGCTCTCGATGGTGCCGCCGGTGACGTTCAGTGTGCCCGAACGCATCTCAATGCCGGTGGTGCTACCGGTGATGGTGCCGCCGCTGATGGTCAGTGTGCCCATTTCAGGATGATAAATGCCCCAATCACCGGAAATGGAACCGCCGGAAATGTTGACCTCAGAGTAGGACGCGCTGCCGTTGCCGGACAGACCGTAGGCTGTGCCGGAAATGGTGCCGCCGCTGATGTTCAAAGTGGTGGGGGTTGTTTCGACGCTGTTGCCGAAGTAGACGATACCGGTAGTGTATCCCGTTACGCCCTCAGCGGTTACAGCATTAATCACAGCCTTTTCGGAAACAGTTGCGTTCGCCCCGGCTGAAAGATAGATGCCGTAGGCCCAACCGCTACTTGTCCCTACAACCTGAATATCAGTGTCGCCGGAAACAGTCAATGTTCCCGCTGAACTGACACCAATACTAGCAGCATTGATTGTGCCACTGCTAATCGTAGTCGTCCCGGCCGAGGTCGAATAAACGCCGTCCGTTTTGGCAGTGACAGTGCCGCCACTAATTTCAGCCGTTCCGCTTTGCACATTCACACCGTAAGATGTAGAACTGCTGCCAATCGTGCCGCCGGTGATCTTAGCGGTAGCGGTGCTGCCAGACACATAGACACCAGAGTGGGAGCCAGAGATTGAACCGTCAGAGACGGTCAGCGTCCCAGCGTATACCCTTGCGCCGATGCTTGAACCGTAGGTGGTGCCGCCGGTGACGATAGTTGTCCCCGAACTGTGGTAAATACCAGTGTTGGTACCACTGATATTACCGCCGGAAATGTTCAACGTTCCGCCAAAGTTCATCACAGCATATGTGCCGCTCAATGTACCGCCGGAGATGGTGGCCAAAGCAGAAGTGCTGCTACCGACTTCAATTGCTCTGTTGGTACCGGTAATGGTGGCATCATTCTTAACTTCCAGAGAGCCAGAAGCAACGCTAACGCCATATTTTGCGCTGATTGTGCCGCCGGAAATCGTCACAGTATTGCCATCAACCATAACACCATGATCAGTGGACGGGGCAATGGTGCCGCTCTCGATGTTAAGCGTGCCGTAAGCGTAAACACCGCCTGCAATTGTGTTGCTGCCCGGATTGCTGTCCTTGATAGTCAGCGTAGCACCGGAATTAACCACAATAATGTAGTTAAGGTTATCGCTCGTGTTGTTGGTGATAGATTGCCCGTTCAGGTCGATGGTGACGGTGCCGCTTTCAAGGACGTACTGCTCGGTCAGAGCGACATCTTCGGTCAGCGTAATCACGCCGCTGTTATCCGCCTCCGGGAGTTCGTTGACACTCTCACCCCCGGTTTCGGAGTTGACTTCCTCTTCCCCATCCTCAGTAGAAGCAAGGGAAATACCAGCGTTCAGATACTCCTGCTGGTCAGACGCAGCCGACTCCAAAGCGTCCTCTTCCGAAGCATCGGCTTCCGTATCTTCGTCAACCGCCTCCGGTTCAGAGAACGTTGCCGCCGAAGTGGAGCTTGCTTCACTTGCTTCTGACCCGGATGATGTACCGTCCGCCGCAAACGCAGGTGTAACGGTCAATGTGAATACCATCGCCAGTGACAAAAGCAAGCTCAACAGACGTTTTGACTTTTGCTTAGTCATTTTTGCTATTCCTCCAATCATAAAATTTCTTGAGCATAGCTGCTCGTGTAGGCTTTCGCCCCGATGAGTACAAAGCATCTATAAAAGAAAGCAACTTCTATATAGCCCTATGACTCATCCCAACTTTGCGGCTCCGCCGCAGATATAAAACACGCTAATTTTCCAATCAGCATCACCTCCAATCTTTGATTCTCTCTAAGCCTCATACCATTTCAAGATATATTGGAATAAGCTTAGCCACCTCGGTTTAATTAACATTTATGAGATTAAGCTCCTATCCGGAGCTTCTCACCCTGACTCTGTGGACAATCTGCAATTCAACCAGCCAGAGTTTCAAAAACCAACCTAAAACCGCCGGTACAGTAAAACAATTACCTCGTCCACATTAGAATTACAACATAAATAAAACTAAGATGTAACCACTACAATAAAAAAATAAGCATCAATCGTCTTTATCAAATTCCGTCTAATGTAGTTATCGAACTTCATGTCAAACGCTCCGATATGGAACACATCTGCCCGACCTGCCGCTCCCATCACTCTACTTTCATCACTTACCGTAGCTGCCACTTCTTTGGCAAGGACTATTGTTCCTCTCATTGTTTATGAACCCATAGACCGGATTTACAGTTTTCTCCGCACGAAAACCACACGCACTGCTGATATCTGCTTAAACTTACCAGGATGTCTTGCTACAGGAACGTTTACCTTTCTGACGATATTTTTTTATGTACCAGCTATCCACATTTTCTGAGTTTTCATGTGGTTAATGCTTGTATTTCGCTGTGTCGTGTGCTAAAATTATAAACAATTATGCGTGTACTGAAGGTTTTTTAACGATACAGAAAGGTAATCCTTCCCGACGATTTAACTGCGGAATCATCTGTTTTTTGGACTCACAGTGACTATTTGTATTTCAAATTTACCCATGAAAAAAACCCTGCAGCGCCGCAGGGTTTAGTTGTATACTAAGCTGTTATTCGTGATCCGGTATGCCAGCGCCTATCCGTCCCAGACTTTTCACGACGGCCATATATTTCATCCATATTCTCCGTCAGACCGCCGCCGTCTGGTTCTTCAGCATGATCCCGTACACGCCGCCATCGTCCGCAGTGAACATAAGCGTGTACTGCATGGACCCGTCCGTGATCTCGTAGTATGATGTGCTGTATCTACTGGAGGCAGCATAAGTCGGGGAACCGAACGTATTTGTTATGTCCTCCAGGGATGAACCCCATGTGACGCCGCCTGCGGAAAGGTCCGGCAGGGTGCCGGTGGCGGACTGCGTGTCGATAAAAAAACCGCCAACACCGCCGGAGGTGATCTCAGCCTCCAGTTCCGCATCATCCACGGATGATAAATATTCGTTTGTGCTGTATATCCTCGCCTGTATGCCCGGGTATTTCTCATCCTCCGTCAATAAATACCCAAACTCGCTGTCCGTGGTGGGCAGGGAGAGGCCAGCAGACTCAAAGTCCGTTGTCCAGCCGTCGTCCGTGAACACGTTTAATGCGGCCGGGAAGGAATAACAATCACCGTTGTAAACAAACGACTGCAGGTCTTCGATGGTAAACGACACTTCTTCCCCGTCCACCGTCACCGGGTTGCTCCCCTGCATCCGCTCCCCGGATTCCTCATAAGATGCCTCTGATTCTGGCTCAGTTGGTGCAGATGCTTCCGCATCTGATTCTGTCCCGGTTAATCCGGATTCTAATTCCAGTTTTGTTGATACTTCCTCATCCACTGATGAGTCGTATACCTTATTTAGCACCGGGCTCTTCCGGCATTCTGACAGCGTTAAACAGCCATCATGGAAATCAGTACAACACTTATCGCTCTTTTTCTCATCGCTTTTCTCCTTTTTTCTTCCTGCACCTGCGTTTTGGCGGAGGTGGCAGCGGCATATACGTTCCGCCTGGTGACAGCCCGCTGGCTGGTATCCGCCCATCTGATATCCGCCGCCCAGGTCTTTTGCGCCTGGCGACCTGCTGCCGTGTTTTCCTTTTTGTCGCCTGTTCCTGTCCGGCCCATTTTAAACCGTGTGTGGATTAAAATATTCAGGCAGACCATCACGGTTTATCCCCGTCTGCCCCAATGATCCCGGCGAACATCCGCGCCACGTCAGCAAGTACATCTGCGTCCTCATAAGGCCCGGCTGTATCCGGCACATTGCCGAACGCCGCCACAATCCCGGCTGTATAATGCTCCAGGTTCTCAGTGGCCAGGGCATCCATAGTTTTATAGTATGTCCCGTAATCCTCCTGCCACTTCCCTGCATCCGTACCGCGTTCTGCATCGTACTTCCTGGTAAAGTTTTTTGCAATCCTAACAAAAAATTTCTTAACCATGTTATTGTCGAGCTCCTGCAGTACGGGATACTTTTCCGCCAAGGCTCCCCAGAGGATCGCCGCTTCCAGCATCGTGTCAATGAACTGGAATGATGCAGCGTCCAGGTCTTCAACAGCATCCAGGCGTTCCGTTTTTGCATAACAGCGCTCCCATCCACGATGCCGAGGCCGCCGCCACGGGGCGCGTAGATTACAGCATCGTACAGGTTCTCCAGGAACGCGTATTCCTCCGGTGTAAATATTGTTTTTACTTTTCTAATTCCGTTCATTTGTTTGCCTCCAGTTCTAAAATTTCCAAGCATGATCACACGGTTTTAGCGTCACGTCTGTATTCGCTGAGTGCGCCACAAAACAGATAGCCTAATCTTCCGCATCAAATGTCTCCCGGATGAACCGCTTAATATACTCCGGATCCCAGCCGCCGGAGCCGTTAATGTCAATCTCGCCCTCCAGGAGTTCCAACAGTTCCCCGCCGCTGTCTGCCTGCCCGAGGAAAGTGTCCGCGTCACCGCACGTCTCGCAGTATAGCTTCTCATAGTCCAGGGCGTGGTCTTCCGCGTACAGGCCTCCGCCCAGATGGTTGACATAAATATACATAGCCTCACTCCCTCACTTTCCTGGTTCCCGGCTCATATTTTCCGGACAGGCGTTTCATGTCCTCCGTTATCGCCCGCCTATCCCGGTATTCCTCAACTCCGCCTTTGCAGAACATCCCGCAGAATCTCTTCCAGCGTGCCGGGGATTTCCTGCCCGTATCCTGCAGTTGCTTTGTCCTGCGTGTGTTCCTGCGGCTTCGCTGGCCCGGCATAGTACCCGCCTTCTCTGCGGCTGCCCTTGGCGGGTGGTCCTTTCCCATCTCTTCAATCTTCCTGTCGCACAGCGGGCATACTATGATCCCCTCCGGGATGATGTCCCCGCACATTACACATCTGTCTGCGTCCATTTTTTTCTCCTTATATTCACAATCGTTGTTGCTACCCAGGTTCCCAGTTACGGTATTCCGAGTACTGTCCAGGAATAAGGTAAGGAAGCCTTCTTTATCCTTGGCTTCCGGAATGCTTCTTTTATTCCGGTATATTTTGATTTTATTTGCGCCTTGTCAAGTGCCTCAAATCCGGAATCTGAAGCCAGGTTCACTTCCTGAACACAGTTCCAGGCATATTAGAATAATCCGTTTGCACACAGCGCAGCATATCTCTTCAGCTGCCAAAAATATTTCCGCTCACCGTCAGGGCTTCTGTCTCAACCCAGTATGGGAGTTCCTGCCTGAAATAAGCACACTCACGATCCTCCCATTCAAGGTAAAACCCGACGTGCTTCCCGTTGCCGAACGGGTTACAGTATTCCCCGTATCGGACAATACCTCGGACTTTTTTATCTTTCAATGTAAACGTGATGATATCACCTTCCCAGATCCGGTGGAATGCCTTATCTCGAAACCCGCTGTACTGACATATAGTCTTCGGGTCGCATTCGATGTAAATATACCGGTCGCCGCGCTCAGCGCAGATATAGACAAGCTGTTTGCCGCACCCGTCCTTCTGGACCAGGAGGCTGCCTTCCTCCCATTCCCGGCTGAATCTGTCTTTCCCTCTGAACAAAATTTCCCGCATGTAAACCTCCCTCCTGGACAGGCTCTGGCTGTTGGTTAACGTTCCTTTCCCTCTGCTTAACAGCTGCAAAAACCGGATAAGCGCGCCCTGGTCAGGGCAGAAACACCTCAGTATCCCAGGAAAAAATCCGCCATTTTATCAAGAACCTCCTGGCTGGCATCCAGCTCCGGATGGAAAACGCTGAATGCATGGGACAGGCGCTTGTCCTTTGGATAGTTGAGCAGTGTATATGGTGCGCTGTTTTTCTGCAGGGCATCCGCGAAATCCAATGTGTACCGCCGGAGCATGTCGCCGTGGCTTGTGACGAGAAAGCAGGGCGGCAGGTTATTGGTGATGCCAGGGTGCTCCGGGCTGGTATAGGGATAAAATGCGGATTTTTTGTAATGTTCCCCATACAGGTACGTCGGCAGGGACAGGCCGATCTTGTCCATCCTGCATGTGTAGAACATCCCGCTGATCAGCCCAAGGGCTTTCACATCCAGGCGTGTGGGCTGGACACTGGCGGCTTCTGCAAGCGCCGGGGCTTTCCGCATGGCACATGCATAAACAGCGAGATAAGCACCTGCGCTGTCGCCCACGGCAAATACCCGGCCCGGATCACCGTGGAACCTGGGCAGCGCCTCCATGGCCTGGTCCATGCCACGTGCCACGTCGTCAAACTGCTGGAACACATCCACTTCCGGGATGAGGCGGTACTCCAGGCTG
>Ga0192288_1036_pt1 | contig 12438 bp, 12 predicted proteins | sample Koala_Koa22_J3_FD_131243 | JGI IMG/M metagenome (GOLD analysis project Ga0192288, IMG submission 131243) | Enriched cells from koala feces incubated with labeled cellulose particles, San Francisco Zoo, California, United States - Koala_Koa2-2_J3 ...
GCGTCGTCTTTCCGCTTCCGGACGATCCGATGATGGATAGAACCTGACTTTCCTCCAGAGAGAAGCTGATGTCTTTCAGTACCTCGGTCTGCCCGAATGATTTGCTCAGATGTTCTACTTCTAAGATTGGCATTGCTTACTCCTCCTGTTATCGGAAAAATTCCAGCTTCTTTTCAATGCGTCCCAGCACGATGGTCAGGATGCCGTTGCAGATCAGGTAATAAACGGCCGTAAAAAACAGCGGCCAGATCACGCCGGAGATGCCGTGGGATCCCTTCATAAAAGCCTGACCGGCCCAGATGATTTCCTGGAGCGCTATGATGCGGGCGAGGGAGGTATCCTTCACCAGCGTCAGGATTTCGTTGGACATAGGCGGTACGATGTGTTTGATCATCTGCAGCAGGGTGACTTTAAAGAAAATCTGCCGCTTTGTCATACCGAGGACAAGCCCGGCTTCCTCCTGGCCGACAGGAACGCTCTGGATGCCGCCGCGGTAGATTTCGGAAAAATAACAGGCGTAGTTGATGATAAAGGCTACGGAAGCAGCCATGAAACGGCCGGTCTCTCCGCCGCCCCAGATAGCGTTGCCCAGCACCAGTCCCGGAAAATAGTAGATGATCAGGAGCTGGATCATCAGAGGCGTTCCGCGGACGATCCAGACGATCGTTTTTGCAATTCTGCTTAAAACGCGGAACCCTGACATGGAACCGAAGGAGATGACAAGCCCCAGCGGGATGGCTCCGGCTAATGTGATGCCAAACAGTTTTAAAGTCTGCAGAAAGCCTGCGTTCAGAGATTGCAGTACGATCGGCAGTTGTTCTAAAAATTGATTCATGTATGCAGCTCCTGTGTCACAGAGTCAGAATGATCGGAAACGACCGGATATCGTTTCCCGACATAAAAAATCCCGTATGATAAAAAACAGAGAGCGGACATCCGGTCACTCTCTGTGATAAATGCGCAGGGCTGCATAAGGAGTTTTCCGGCTGAAGCCGGACGCAGCCCGCGCGGCGGGCAGGAGTCGACAAAGCGCCTCCTGTCCGATGGCGGGCGAGCGTCAGTACATGCCGCAGCGTTGCGGCACGCGTCCCGTGCGGCGGGTATGAGACAAACGCGCACAGGCGAAAGTCCTTGTCTCGACCTGCTCCGCACGCGGTCCGCGCGGCAGGTATGAGGCAAAAGCCGCCTCTGCCCGGTTTTACTGAGCGATAATGCTGTCCTCGATGCCGTACTCTGCAGCGATCTCCGTCATGGTGCCGTCGTCATAGCTCTGCTCAAAGAACTCATTTAACAGAGTGACCAGATCAGAGCCCTGACGGAAGCCCACACCGTATTCTTCGTCTACCAGAACGAGACCGGTGGTAAGATTGTCATAGCTGGTACCTTCGCCAACCATGGCTTCTGCCATCAGAAGGTCGATGATCGCGGCGTCCGACGTGCCCGCGGCGATCTCCATCAGTGCGCTGGCCTGAGAGCTGACGGAGGTGTAGCTCAGTCCGTTGTCCTCAGCGGCAGCCTCGCCTGCGCTGCCGGATTCCACCGCGAAGGTCAGATCTGCGAGGCTGTCCAGATCGGTATACTGATCGGCAACGTCTGCGGAGAGAACCACGACCTGTGAGTTGCTGCTGTAAGCGTTCGAGCATTCCATGGAGCTGGTCACCTCATCGGTCAGCGTCATGCCGTTCCACACGCAGTCGATGGATTTGTTGTTCAGCTCAAGAATCTTGTTGTCCCAGTCAATCTCGACAAACTCGACCTTCACGCCGAGGCTTTCCGCGAATGCGGTCGCCATATCCGCGTCAAAACCGATCCAGTTGCCGTCCTCGTCAAGGTAGTCCATCGGCTCGAAATCCGTCACGCCGACCACGAGCGAGCCCTTTTCCGTTATGTACGCGAGGTCCCTGTCGCTGTCGGAGGAAGTCTCCTCTGCTTCGGCGGAGCCGACGCTATCCTCTGTCCCGGCGGAGGAAGCGTCAGAAACGGTGTCCGATGTGCTTCCGCATGCGGTCATGGAGAAGACCATGCCTGCCGCGAGTACAAGTGCAAGTAATTTTTTCATAATTCGTACCCTTTTCTGTTCTTTTTCTGTATTTATGTCATCCGGATGATACATTGGCATCCAATCACACGCTATCATATTAGCAATTCGTGAAAATAAAGTCAAGAAAAAGTAAAGGTAAGCGATTCATTCCGGGATATCGCCCTACTTGCTCATGCCGTCCTGGTCGTCGAATATCCAGCCATCTGGCCATGCAAAATCACTTAGTCTATCGCGACCAGTGCAATGGCTGCATTTAACTTGCAACAGCATCCGTCCATGCAAAATTACTTCGCGATGGGACGGATGCCCGACACCATAATGTTTCCAACTCAGCCTGACCCCGCAGCAGGTACCCTTGCTTCGCTGTGGCAGACCCTGCGTGGTCATGGAGTGAGCAGGACGAAAAATGTCTCTGAATCATGATTATCGGGAATTCGATGTTGAGTAATTCAGGAGAATTTGATAATATATAGGAAACGGCTTAAGTCGTATGTTACAGGAGTGTATATAATGTCTGATCATGGAGAATGGAGGAAATGAGAATGAAGAAGAGATTATATAAGTCTGATGAGAACCGTGTGCTTTGCGGTGTCTGCGGCGGTGTGGCGGATTTTTTCGGAATAGATCCGACCATTGTGCGGCTGGTGTGGGCGATCATGATCATTTTTGCCGGCATGGGTCTGTGGGTTTATATTCTGGCAGCAATCATTATGCCGCGGCAGCCGGTGGACTGAGATCGGCAGCGGACAGACAAAATGCGAAATAGTCCGGAGGATAAGCGGGATCACTCTGAAGACTGAGGCCGCCGGCGGGCAGACCATACATCGGGAGATGGAACCGCCGGCCCGGTTATCCCGCGATTAAGGTGCCGGGACGATAGCAGACCATATATCAGGAAATGGAACCGTCGGCCGTGGGAAATGAGAAAACAGACAGACAAAAGTGTCAGAAACAGCGGTATTGACCGCAGAGAACGAGGAGATCGGATGAAATGTTTTGCAGAGCTCTATCTGAACGGAGAGATTGAGTTTGAGGCGATCGATGATTACGTGATGGAGTGGGGATACAGCGACGACGAGCGCACGCTTGCGCAGTATCTCGGGCTAAATTCCGATGAGGAGGACGCGTGGGTGAGCGTCAGTGAGGATGCGATGCGGGAGCTGCTGGATCGACGGAAGGTTTCACCATGAGCGGGTCCGGCACACTGAAAATCATAGCGTATATCCGCACGGATTTTCCGGAAAAGTTCGGCATCCCGCGGCAGAGCGGCCTGGTTCCGGAGCTCGGAGGGACGATTGTGTTTGAACCGGAGTATCGGAATCCGGACGCGCTGCGCGGTCTGGAGGGCTATGATTACATCTGGCTGTTGTGGGAATTTCAGGAGACGGAGCGCTCCGGCTGGAGTCCTACGGTGCGGCCGCCCCGCCTGGGCGGGAACCGGCGGATGGGCGTTTTTGCGACCCGCTCCCCCTTTCGCCCGAATCCGATCGGTCTCTCCTCGGTACGGCTGGATTCAATCGAACAGGGAGCAGACGGCCCGGTTCTGAAAGTGTCCGGAATTGATATGAGAGACGGTACGCCGATTTATGATATCAAGCCGTATCTTCCCTATGCGGACAGCCATGCGGGCGCGCGGGGCGGATTTTCAGATATACGGCCCGGTCAGACTGCTGCACAGGCCGGTTTTATGTATATGCGCGCTGCTGCAGCGGACGCAGAGGGCACATTTGCGGATGAACCGGGCGGACTTTCCGACCAGCTGCGGACGGATGAGCTGGCAGTGGATTTCCCGGAGTGTCTGCTGGATCAGATACGGCCGCAGAAGCGTCAGGCTCTCATCGCTGTTCTGAAGCAGGATCCGAGACCGCACTATCACCGGGATCCGAACCGGGTATATGGTATGGCATTTGATCAGTACGATGTACAGTTTGTGGTGGATGGGAATTGTCTGAGGGTGACGGGAGTGCTGGTGCGCTGTTCCTGACTGACTTCCCGCGTAGCGCGCGTATGAGGAAAACCAATGCCTACTCTTTCAGGAACCCTTCCCCGACGACGTCGCTGGAGTCCATGATGACCAGAAATGACTGCGGATCCACCTGCTTGATCAGTTTTCGGATGCCGTACATCTGCTTTTTGCTGCAGGCGCACATGACGACATCGCGGTCAGCCTGTGTGTAACTGCCTTTCCCCTTTAAGATCGTAGAGCCGCGGCCGAACGCCGCATCGATGCACCGGCAGATGTCGGTGCTTTTCTCTGTCACGATCAGAGCGACCTTGCCCTGGCTGATGCCGTACATCAGTCTGTCCGTGACGACGGAGATGAGCCATGCGATCAGGATGCCGTAAATAAGGCTTTCCACATCCCGTGAGACCAGCCAGGCACCCGGCAGAATGACAGCGAGATCCAGAATAAAGATAATCGAACCGAGGGAGAGATGCGGTTTTTTTGCACGGATGGCCATGGTGATAAAATCCATGCCGCCCGTGGAGGAATCCCGCATGAAGATCAGCGCATAGCCGGCGCCGGACAGAACGCCGCAGCACAGGGCCGCCAGCAGGCGGTCGGACTCGTAAACCGGCAGCAGCGGCGCGATGACATCCATGATGAACGATGTGATAAGGATGGATCGGACAGACCGGATAAAAAAACGCCGGCCGAGGATGCGGAATGTACACAGAAAGACGGGAATGTTCAGCAGGATCGTCATGCTCCCGATCGGCAGTCCGAACAGCTGATAGAAAATCAGCGCTATGCCGCTGACTCCCGGCAGAGGGAACTGTGCTTCGGACGCAAAATTGTAAACCCCGGCGGCGATCAGCAGACCGCCGAGGATATCTGATAAAATGTCTTTTAAAAATTCCTGTGTTTTTTCTTTCTTCATACCGGTATAGTATGCGTATGATTTGTCTGACTTATGACAGAAATTTTTGCTTTTACGGCTGTTGGCGCGCTGCGGCAGCAGCGCATGGAAAAGAACCCCTCCCTCTTCAGGCGGAATTCTTCCGGTTCACGAGGTAGATACCGACGCAGACCAGCGCCAGTGCGGCCATTGTCTGAGCGCCGAGGCTGTCACCCTCCCGCAGGAACAGCGCGGAAAATACCACGCCGAAGATCTGTATGGTAAATCCGAAAACCGTGATCCGCGATACGGGATTGTGTTTCAGCAGGATTCCCCACAGAGAATAGGCTGCGGCGGAGATAAATGCCATGTAGAGAAGCAGAAGAACGGAGGACGGTGAAAATCCGTTCAGCCGCCCGCCGCAGGCGAACCCGATGACGGCGAGGATGGCGCCGCCCAGCAGAAACTGACAGCCGCTGAGCATGACGGGATTCTCGTCCTGTGAAAACTGTTTTAAAAAGACGGCGGAAAATGAGCCGGACAGTGTGGACAGGATCATAAATCCTTCCCCGATAAAATGAAAATCCATGTTCGTGCCGCCGTTAAAATTGACGAGAACGATGCCGGCAAAACCGATGGCACAGCCGATCGTTTTCACAGCGGTCAGTTTTTCCGTGCGGAACAGCAGGCAGACGATCAGGAGGGAAAACAGCACGCCGGTTCCCTGGAGGATAGAACCTTTTACACCGGTGGTGTGCGCCAGACTGATGTAAAAAAGGGTATATTGAATTACAGTCTGAAACAGACTGAGGATTACGATCTTGTGGAGGGAACTCTTTCGCGGTCTCAGGAGCTTTTTTTGCCCGATGCTGCCGATCAGCAGTGCCAGAATCCCCGCTCCGAAGAAGCGGATCCCGGCAAATAAAAGCTGCGAGGCAGAATCGGAGGACTCGACCCGAAAGAGAGCATATCCCGTTTTTACACAGGGAAAGGCACTGCCCCAGAGCGCGGTGCAGATCAGGGCGCAGAGGCATACCATCCAGGTTTGCTGTAACAGTGGCTTTTTCTTTTCGTTCATGACAGTTTCATTTTTTGATAAAAAACAGTTGGAATGTCAGTAAGGTATCTTATACCGATTTTCGATTTTATGCAATATTTTTTCGACGATTTTATGCGGGTCAGGTATTGAGGGCACGGGCTGTTTTGTGTATAATCAGGTTTATGAAAACATTGATGGAAGATATCCGGGCCGGCCGTCTGAAGCATGTATATCTCCTTTACGGGGAGGAGACTTATCTGGTCCGGCAATATAAAAACAAACTGAAGGATCTCCTGTCTGACGAGGGGGATACCATGAACACATCTTTTTTTGAAGGGAAGGATACTGATCCGAAGAAGCTGATCGATCTGGCTGAGACAATGCCCTTTTTTGCAGAACACCGAAGCATTTTTATAGATGGGAGCGGGTTTTTTAAAAAGAGTCCTGAGGATCTGGCAGCGTATATGGAGGGGATTCCGGAGAGCACGTATTTTATATTCACGGAAACAGATGTAGATCGCCGCAGCAGGCTCTATAAGCAGGTGAAAAAACATGGGTACGCAGCAGAGTTCAAACGGCAGAAGGACAGTATCCTGACACAGTGGATTCTCGGGAAACTGAACAGTGAAAACAAGCGGGTGACCCGGTCGGTCATGGAACTGTTTCTGACAAAGACCGGCAGCGATATGGAGACGATTGACCGGGAACTGGAAAAGCTGCTCTGCTATACCATGGGTCGGGAGGTGATTACGGAACAGGATGTGGAAGCGGTCTGCACGGATTCGCTTTCCGGCAGAATTTTCGAGATGGTGGATGCGATCGCCGGGAAGCGGCAGAGACGGGCGCTGGAGCTGTATTATGATCTGCTGGCGCTCAAAGAGCCTCCGATGCGCATTCTCTTCCTGATAACGCGGCAGTTTCAGACGCTGATGCATTTGAAAGAGCTGGCGGATCAGGGATTTGATTATAAATTTATGGCGTCGAAGGCAGGGGTGCCGGAGTTTGCCGTCCGCAAATACATCGGACAGGCGCGTAAATTCAGCAGTCAGGAGCTGCGGCAGGCAGTCCGGGACGGTGTGCAGGCGGAGGAGGATGTGAAAACGGGGCAGATGAATGACCGGCTGGCTGTGGAGATGTTTCTCCTGACGTACAGCTCGGATGATGTTCAGAGGTGACAGACACAAAAATGACGGGATATGGATCGTCAGTCTGTTGCTTCTGAATATTTTTTTTGTTGTTCGGCATACTATTTTCAGGTGACAACGACGCAAAGTCGTTTCGCGGGAAAGGAATCAGATGTATGTCAGAACAGATTGGAAAACAGAGTCTGCGCTTTTCGGATCCGCCTTACATTGTCAGCAGCAGTTCTGTCGTGGGGACGAAAGAGGGTGAGGGGCCTCTGAGAGAACTGTTTGATGTGATCGGAGAGGATGATACCTTCGGCAGTGACAACTGGGAGGCGGCGGAGAGTGCTCTTCAGAAAAAGGCGATGGAACTGGCGATCGACAAGGCCGGAGTCTGTCCGGAGGACATCCGTTATCTGTTTGCCGGCGACCTGCTCGGCCAGTCGGTGGCTTCCTCTTTTGCCCTGCAGTCCTTCGGCATTCCGCTGTTTGGCCTGTACGGCGCCTGCTCCACCGCGGGTCTGGTATTGTCTCTCGCGGCCATGACGGTCAGCGCCGGATACGCTGATCTGGCGGCGGCAGTGACATCCAGCCATTTTGCCAGCGCGGAGAAGCAGTTTCGCTTTCCCCTGGAATACGCCAATCAGAGACCTTTATCGACTACCTGGACGGTCACCGGCAGCGGGGCATTTTTACTTGCCGGGAAGAGAAAGCTGGAGGAACTGACCGGACGAAATTCACCGGAGAAAATATACGTGGAAGATCAGAGCGAACCGGCAGGCACACAGTGGACCAGGGAATACCGTGTAAAGATCAGCGGCGTCACCACCGGAAAAATCCTGGACTATAGCGTGCGGGACTCCATGAATATGGGAGCGGCGATGGCTCCTGCGGCCAAGGATGTGATTGAGGCGCATCTGAAGGATTTCGGCAGATCGGCGGGCGATTACGACAAAATCATCACCGGCGATCTGGGCGGGATCGGGCGGGAGATTCTCATCGACCTGCTCAGGGAAAAGAATATTGATATTGCCGGCAACCATACGGACTGCGGCCTGGAGATTTTTGATAATGAAAAACAGGGCACCGGGTCCGGCGGAAGCGGCTGCGGCTGCTCCGCGGTGACTCTGAGCGCCTGTTTTCTGCCCATGCTCCGCTCCGGGAAACTGAAACGCATTCTTTTTGTTCCGACCGGAGCGCTTCTGTCGAAAATCAGTTTTAACGAGGGAGAAAACGTGCCGGGTATCGCGCACGCGGTTGTGCTGGAGAGTGACATGGAATGATGCGGACAGACTGCATCTGACGGAAACAGGAAGGAGTAGCGATGGATTACTGGAACGCATTCTGGGTCGGCGGCGTGATCTGCGCCCTGGTCCAGATACTCATTGATAAAACAAAAATGCTGCCCGGCAGAGTTATGGTTCTGCTGGTCTGTACGGGTGCTGTGCTGGGCGCTGTCGGCATTTACGAGCCGTTTGCCGCGTTTGCGGGCGCCGGGGCATCTGTTCCCCTGCTCGGCTTCGGGAACGTGCTCTGGCAGGGTGTGAAGACGGCCGTCGACGAGAACGGATTTCTCGGTCTGTTCATGGGCGGATTTACGGCCTGTGCGGCGGGCGTTTCCGCGGCTCTGATCTTCGGATATCTGATCTCTCTGATCTTTCAGCCGAAGATGCGGAAGTAAAAACGAATAAAGACTGAAAAAACGCTCATAATTAAAGGTAAATGGAAAATGAAAAGGAGATGTAAATAAAATGAAAAGGTGGAAACAGTTTGTTTTTATCGCAATGCTCGCGTTCAGCCTGACGGTCTTTACCGCGTGTGAAAAAGACGGAAACGATCATGGCACCGTGGATGACGGTTCCGCGTATACAGATGGCACGGATGGCGATCTGATTGATGACGGAACCGACGATGACCGGATCGACGACGGAACCGATGATGATCTCACCCATGACGGAACCGATGATGATGCCGGGACAACGGACGGAACTGACCGTTCCACGACCGACGGTGATGCGTTGGATGACGCGGGAGAAAATGTACGGGACGCAGTGGATGACGCGGGAGATGCCGTTCGGGATGCCACAGACGGAATCGGGGAGAATGTGACAGACGACGCCGGCGATACGACAGAAAGATAAATGAGAGAAAAACAGGAAACGACATAAGTCGTTTCCTGTTGCGCCGATCGCGGGCTGCGTAAGCAGCCATTCTTTGCGCGATCGTGTGCATAACATTTTGCTTTGCAGAATGAATTCCCTGAGAAATCCTATATATCTCTGGTTGACAGCAGACGGGTGAAAAACTCTGCATACTGCTTTGAAAACGCGCGCACCGACTGCTCCATGGGAACGCCGTAGATCTCCCCGGTGATAAACTCGGAGGCTTTGACGATCGACAGCGCGTTGACATGCTCCGCCAGCGCTTCATAATCAAACCTGATCAGAAAACCGATTTCCTGCAGGTGCTCGAAATAGCCGGCCATCTGGGAGACCAGACCCTTGATTTTGGAAAATCGGGAGGTATCATAGACCTCGTCCACATGCATGGCGAGTCGAAAGACCGGCAGATGCCGGATATGCAGGATGGCGTTATAGTACAGAAACAGCTCGAAGTCTTTTTCAATGTCGGCACCATTCGTCATCTCTTTCATGGGGATATCCTCGGGACCCGGCGTCATGATATAGAGAAGGTCGGTCAGCAGCGCGTCTTTGCTCTTATAGATACGGAAAAATGTGGACTCGCTGATACCCGCAAGCTCGGCGATGGCCCGGGTCGTGGTTCCGTTATATCCGTTCTGTGTGAACAGCATGGTTGCTGCGTCCAGAATCCAGGCTTTGGTGTCTTTCATATGCAGTTGCCCCCCTGTTAATACATCCGGTACTCGTAACTGTGAAGGTACTGAACAGTTATGAACAGTTACGGTCGTTTCTCTTCGTATATCCAGTATACCTTTTTTCAGAACAAAAAACCAGTCTTACCTTGTAAAAAATGCAGATATTTATGCGAAGCAGAGAATCAGGTAAAAACGTGATCTGCCGGTGAAAAAATGAAAGTGACCGATTGCATTCATTTCTGAAAAAGACACAAAAATTGTGTAATTCCAATAAAAATTAAAGACGAATTTTAGACATAATACACAAAAGCTTTTCCTATATTGTAACAATCGCATGAAAGTAACCGCTTGCATTCATTTGGGCGAATATGGAAGAAGTAACATATAAATGAAACTCATCTGTTTTGACATATCAATCAGAAGGTGTTATAAATAATACATCGTAATTACATATATAATAATAGTTGCGAGATTACTAAAAGGAGCTTGAAAGAAGGAGGAAAAAATGGGAAATTTGGTAAGAAAAACCCAGATGACCACCGGTGGTCCGGTCTTTGTCTACGTGGACGAAGAGGCTGACAAGATCGTACGTATCACACCGATGGATCTGGACGACGACGACGCCGCTTCTTATTCGATCGAAGCGAGAGGACGCACATTTACCCCGCCGAGAAAGACGACCTACACGCCGGTTACGGCTCAGTTTAAGTCCATGATTTATTCTGACCGCCGCAACCTGTATCCGATGAAGCGTGTGGACTTTGACCCGAACGGCGACCGGCATGAGGAGAACCGCGGTATTTCCGGCTATGAGCGGATCAGCTGGGACGAGGCTCTCGACATTGTCTGTAACGAGATTCGCCGGATCAAGAGAGAGTTCGGACCGGGCGCGATGGTGATCGAGCCGAGTTCTCACCACCTGTGGGGTACGGTCGGCTATCGTCACAGCACCCTGTTCCGTTTCATGAACGCGGTCGGCATGACCTACGGCGATCACAACCCGGACAGCTGGGAGGGCTGGCACTGGGGCGCGACCCATATGTACGGCTTTACCGCCAGACTGGGCAACCCGGAGCAGACCGATCTGCTGGAGGACTGCCTGCAGAACTGTGAGATGATGGTGTTCTGGTCCTCCGATCCGGAGACGAACAATGGTATCTATGGTGCGTTTGAGAGTACCATCCGCCGGAAATGGCTGCAGGAGCTCGGCGTAAAGATGGTATTCATTGATCCTTATTACAATCACACAAACGGTCTGTACGGCGGAAAATGGTTCTCCCCGCAGCTTGGTACAGATGCAGCTCTTGCACTCGGTATCGCATACACCTGGCTGGTGGAAGGTACCTACGACAAGGAGTATATGGCGACTCATACATACGGATTTGAAGAGTGGACCGACTATGTACTCGGCAAATCTGACGGTGTTCCGAAGTCCTCCGAGTGGGCGGCGAAGGAATGCAATATTCCGGCCCGTGACATCCGTGCACTGGCGCGTGAGTGGGCGAAAAACAAGACCATGCTGGCGGCCGGCGGTCTCGGCGGCTGGGGCGGCTGCTGCAGAAGCCCGATCGGTATGGACTGGGCGAGAATGATGATCGCCCTGATCACCATGCAGGGCCTCGGCAAGCCGGGCATCAATTTCTACAGCACGACGCAGGGTGTGCCGGTTGACTCCGATTTCTACTTCCCGGGCTATGCGGACGGCGGAATCGGCGGCGATGCACAGAACTCAGCGGCGGGCGCGGTTCTGGCATACCGGATGTTCAACGGTGTGGACAGCAAACCGATGTCCTCGAACCTCAGTACGGCAGCGGGTGTTCACCTGGATCGTATGCGTCTGCCGGAGTGTATTCTGGACGACCATGTAGAGTGGTGGGGCAGAGGCTTCGTCGGCGACTCTCAGGAGCAGCAGTTCCACAAATATGAGTATCCGGCGAACGGCTATTCCCGTATCCAGATGCTTTATAAATACGGCGGATCCCACATCGGCACGATGGGACAGGGAGACCGCTATGCGAGAATGTACCGTACGAAGAGACTTCCGTTCGTGGTGAGCCAGTCCATCTGGTTTGAGGGCGAGGTTCCGTTTGCGGACATCATCCTTCCGGCCTGCACGAACTTCGAGCGCTGGGATATCGGCGAGTGGGCGAGCAACTCCGGTTACAACCCGGATTCCCACAACCAGGCGAACCATCGCGTGATCACACTGCAGAAGAAGTGTATCGAGCCGCTGGGCGAGTCCATGTCCGACTATGAGATCTTCAACGCGATCTGCGAGCGTCTGCATGTAGGCGACGTTTTCTCTGAGGGCAAGACAGAGCTCGGCTGGGCGAAGCAGATGTTCTACGCCTCCGATATGCCGAAGGTAGTGACCTGGGAGAAATTTTTCGAGAAGGGTTACTTTATTGTGCCGAATGATGACAGGAAACCACCGGCACCTTCGTTCCGCTGGTTTGCGGAGGATCGCGAGCAGGATACCAGAGGATGGATTTCCAGATTCCGCCCGGGCGACCTGGTAGACCAGAAGGGCCTGCAGACACAGTCCGGCAAGGTGGAGT
>Ga0192288_1037_pt1 | contig 12328 bp, 9 predicted proteins | sample Koala_Koa22_J3_FD_131243 | JGI IMG/M metagenome (GOLD analysis project Ga0192288, IMG submission 131243) | Enriched cells from koala feces incubated with labeled cellulose particles, San Francisco Zoo, California, United States - Koala_Koa2-2_J3 ...
TTAAAGACAGTCTGAAAAGCACGGCAATACAGTTTTTTCAGCCGATTCATAGGGCAGGACTCCTCTCCTTCATCAAACGATTACTTTATCGTACCAGTAAAATCTATGATTGTCAATAAAGCAAATCAAAATCGAGTAGGAGGCGGCTTGCCAAATCCTACTTCGCTGCGCGAGCTGCGTCCGGCGACAGCCGGAAAATACCTCTCGCAGCTCTGTGCAAAAAAAGAAAAAGGATAGAGGACTCCGGATTGCCTCTACCCTTTCCTATATTTACCGGAAACGAAATACGTCGTTTTCTGATCCGTTCTCTGCCATACTGTGCTGCTTTCCCGCTATACTCAGGACGTCTTCCGGCTGGATACCACGTCAAAGATAACTGCCACAAGCAGCACCGCACCCTTTACGACATACTGCCAGGAGTCGCCGATGCCCATGATGGACATTCCCATGTTAATGACGCCGAGAAGCAGCGCACCGATGATTACGCCGCCGATTGTACCGCTGCCGCCGTATGCGGAAGCGCCGCCGATAAAGCAGGAGCCGATGGCGTCCATCTCAAAGGAATTACCGGTGGAACCGTTTACCGAGCCGACACGCGCCAGACAGAGCAGACCGCACAGGCCGGCCAGAAGTCCCATGTTCGCGTAAGCGATGAAATAGACCTTATTCGTATTAATGCCGGAAAGCTTCGTTGCCTTCTCATTGCCGCCTACTGCATAGAAATACCGGCCAAACGCCGTTTTGGATGTGATAAAATAATAAATCAGGCAAATCGCCACCACCCATACCAGCATGACAGAAATTCCCTTGTACTGGCAAAGCAGATGACAATACCAGAGCAATAATGCGGAGATGACTGCCGCACTGCCGAAATCCGCAACGACGCTGTTCTGGCGGTAGCCTTTCTTTGCCTTGTTCGCACGGGAAGAAATCTTGCTGTAAAAAATAATGATAACCGCGATCGCGCCGATCACCATCGGGGAAAGGATACGGCTGTCTGTATCAAGCCCCGGGATCTTAATGTAAGCAGTAAAAATGTTCAGAAACGCTTTATTCTGAACTGCTACGGTTTTGCTGTTAAGAACCAGACGGCCGAAGCCGCGGAACATAAACATACCGCCCAGCGTCGTGATAAACGGCGGAATCCGCATATAGCCAATCCAGAAGCCCTGCCAGATGCCAGCCGCCAGGCCAATCAGAAGACAGAGAATAATCGTCAGATAAATGTTAAAGCCCATATTTGAAATCAGTACCGCCGCAACACCGCCAACCAGACAGATCACAGAACCGACGGAAAGGTCGATGTTGCCGCCTGTCAGGATGCAAAGCAGCATACCACAAGCCATTACCAGCACATAGCCATTCTGCAGCATCAGGTTTGACATATTCTGTGCATAAAGCAGACGGCCGTCTGTCATAAAATAAAAGATAATAAATACAACGACCAGGGCAATTACCATCGTATATTTGCGGATAAAAGTCATCACATCAAGCTTGCCCGCGCCTGACGTTCCATTCTTATTTGCCATGAAAACACACTCCCTTTTCCATAATTGCGCTTATCGAAAACTGCGTCAGCCCGCAGCGCTCATGATATAACCCATGATCTCCTCCTGCGTGGTGTTCTTTGCCGCCACCTCGCCGCAGAGTTTGCCTTCGTTCATAATATAGATGCGGTCGCACATACCGATCAGTTCCGGCATTTCCGAAGAAATCATGATTACAGACTTTCCATTGTCAACCATCTGATTGATCAGACAATAAATGTCATACTTCGCGCCGACATCAATTCCGCGCGTCGGCTCATCCAGAATCAGAACATCCGGTTCCGCGAACATCCACTTACCCAGCAGAGCTTTTTGCTGGTTCCCGCCGGAGAGATTGCCGATCATCTGTTCAATGGACGGCGTTTTCGTACCCATTTCCTCCGTCATCTCCTCCGCAGCTTTCTTTTCCGATGTGGAATCAATGATACCATTGTGACAAATCTTATCCAGACGAGCCAGCGTCGTATTGAAGCGGATGGACTCGCCGAGAATCAGCCCATTCGTCTTCCGATCCTCTGTCACATAGGCAATCTTATTTTTAATCGCCTGTTCCGGTGTTTTTATCTCTACCTTCCTGCCTTCCAGATAGACCTCACCGGAAATATCCGTACCGTAGCTTCTGCCGAAAATAGACATGGCCAGTTCTGTGCGTCCTGCGCCCTGCAGGCCTGAGAAGCCGATTACCTCACCTTTATGTACCTTAAATGAGATGTTGTCGTCAACAATTCTCTCCGGATAGAGCGGATGGTGCACCGTCCAGTTTCTTACTTCAAGGCCAACTTCGCTGCTGACCTTATGCTTCCGCTCCGGATAGCGGTCGTCCATCGGCCGGCCAACCATTCCTTTGATAATGCGGTCTTCACTGAACTCATCCACGCCCTTCACCAACGTCTCAATGGTAGAACCGTCGCGCAGGATCGTCGCCTTATCCGCGCAGTAAATAATCTCATTCAGCTTATGTGTAATAATAATGGAAGTCAGGCCGCCCTTTTTGAATTCAATCAGAAGATCCAGCAGCATCTTTGCGTCTTCATCATTCAGTGAGGAGGTTGGCTCATCCAGAATCAGCAGCTTCACGTTCTTCGAGAATGCCTTTGCGATCTCGACCAGCTGCTGCTTACCGGTACCGATATCCTTGATCAGGGTTTGCGCAGACTCATGCAGACCGACCTGCCGCATATGTTTTTCCGCTTCGCTGTAGGTCTGATCCCAGTCAATCACACCGAACTGGTTCTTTTTTTCATTTCCCAGGAACATATTCTCACCGATCGTCAGCAGCGGAATCAGCGCCAGTTCCTGATGAATAATAACAATTCCCTTTGCCTCACTGTCTTTCAGTGTTTTAAACTGGCAAAGCTCTCCATTATAGTAAATCTCACCGTCATAGGTACCCGCCGGGTAAATGCCCGACAGCACATTCATCAGCGTCGACTTTCCCGCGCCGTTCTCACCAATCAGCGCGTGAATCTCGCCGCGCTCTACAACCAGATTTACGTTGTCGAGCGCCTTTACTCCCGGAAATTCTTTGGTGATGGATTTCATCTCCAGAATAATGTCACCCAAAAGACTTCCCCCTTTCTAATCGCAGCTTTTATACCGAAAGGGCGGGACAGCCGCGCCCCGCCCTTCTTCAGGTTTTTGTTGTTAAATTTCAGACGTTACAGCTGATTACTCAACCGCTGTCAGATATCCATCCTCGCCCATTTCATAGAGACCTGTATCTACCAGTTCTTCAATGTTGTCTGCCGTGATTACGCTCGGTACAAGCAGGAAGGACGGGCAAACATTGCCTTCGGTGGTCTCATAGGACTCGGTGTCATACGCGCACTCGATATCAAATGTATCGCAAAGGGAAGCGTCGATGGTCTCACCATTCAGCATAGCCTCTGCCAGAGAAAGAGTAACGATGGACTCGTTGCTTACATTCTTGTAAACGGTCATCGTCTGTACACCGTCAACGATATTCGCAAGGTTCGCTACATCGCCGTCCTGGCCAGTAATAAGTACGCTGTTGCTGCCCGCATAGTCAGAGATGATAGCCTGTGCTACGCCGAGAGCCGTAGAGTCATTCGAGCAAAGCCATACGTCAAGCTGTGTGCCGTCCGCATAATAGGAACCAAGGATGTTCTGCGCTCTCTCAAGAGCTGTCTGGGTATCCCACTGATCAGTTGCTACAGAGTCAAAATCGGTCTGGCCGGAAACAACAACCAGTGTACCTGCGTCGATGTACGGCTGAAGGACATCAATCGCGCCCTGGTAGAAATAGCCGGCATTGTTGTCTGCCGGATCGCCTGCGGTGATTTCCATATTGTAGGTCGCATCGCCGGCATTCTCAAGATCGAGTGTCTCAACGATGAATTCACCCTGAAGCTTACCTACGGTGTAGTTATCAAAAGATACATAATAGGAAACCGCGTCATTCATGATCAGACGGTCATAAGCGATAACCGGAACATCCTTCTCCGCCGCCTCGTCCATAGCGGTGTTCAGTGCTTCGCCATCTACCGCCGCAACGATCAGGATATCTACCTGGTCAGAAAGCAGGTTCTGAATATCACTTACCTGCTGGGAGGAATCATTGTCTGAATACTTTAATTCCACCGTATACCCCGCGTTTTCAAACTGCTCTTTCAGATAGGAACCATCACGATTCCAACGCTCCAGAGACTGGGTCGGCATGGAAATACCGATTACCTGTGTCTCTTCCGCTGCTGCCGGTACGGAGATCGCCCCGAATGCCATCACTGCCGTCATCGCAACTGCCAGTTTTCTAAATTTCATGTTTCTACCTCCATTCGTTTTGATGGCTTTTCACATATGCCCCGCCGCATAAGCCTTTTCACTGCCTGTCCGCCGAATCCATGTGCGAAATGACCATGTTTTTTGATATCTGCATCATACCACATGTACAGATTGACGAAAATAGAATCTCTTGTCCTAAAACAGTATTTTTTTATAACAGTTGCCAGACGTTCACAGGAAAAACTGGACATTTTTGTTATTTTCATAACATTTTCACAAAGAATTACCATATATCCAAAATGTCTTTGACGTTCTACGTGTAGTTGTGTTACAATGTTCCCATGAAAAAGACATCTTTCACAATTTCGATCATTTTAATTTCATGCGTCCTGACTCTGGCTGCCGTCTGGTCCTATTTCTGGAATACTCTGGACGCCCTTGATCCATCCGGCACTTCTGCCTCTGAGGTCTACGAACGGCACTATGTCCTGATCCCGGATGTCGAAGATTCGGTCTTATGGCAAAAAATCTACGAGAGCGCCGCCCAGGAAGCCGCAGCCAGCAATGCGTATGTTGAGTATTTAAGCCAGGATACCGGTTCTTCCTATACGATGGCGGATTATCTTCGTATCCTGATTGCGGCAAAGGTAGACGGCATTATTTTAAAGCCGGACGGCACGGAAGAGGTCCGGAATCTGATGAATGAAGCCGTCGATAACGGTATTCCGGTAGTAACCGTACTGGAAGACGACTCAGAAAGCCAGCTCATCAGCTATGTGGGGTTAAACAGCTATCAGCTCGCCGATACCTACACCGAATACGCGCTTTCTCTTCTGGGCGGCAAAAGCGGCACCATCATGATTTTGCTGGACGCAGAGTCGGTCAATCCGATCCAGTCCCTCGCTGCCTCACAGCTCACACGCTACATTGAGGAGCAGAAAACGGACGGGCAGGAAATCAATGTTTCCCTGTACTATCTGGAAAATACGACGGACTTTGACTACGATGAGGGCATCCGGGAGCTGATTGTCAGCTACTCTCCCCTCCCGGATCTCCTGGTCAGTATGGACGAGCTGCTGACGGAGTGTGCCTACCAGGCCCTGATTGATTACAACAAGGTCGGAAATACCAGCCTGATTGGTTTTTACTACTCCGACCAGATTCTGGAAGCCATCGAAAGAGGGATCATTCCCGTTACCCTGGTAGTCGATACCGACGAAGTCGGCAGGTACAGCATTGAAGCACTCGAAGAGTTTCACGAACTCGGACATGCCAGCAGCTACTACAGCGTTACACTCAGCCTGATCACACAGGACAATGTAGCAGACTACCTTACCGCACTGGAAGAGGAGGGAACAAATTGAAAAAAAAGAATCCTTTCTCCCGCCTTTCTTCCATCCAGACCCGCATCAGCGCAGTGATGATCATCGCCCTGGTCTTCGTCCTTGGCATCAACCTTTTTCTGATCAATGAAATCAACACAGCTGTCGGACGGATTGAATCAGTATATACCAGCAACGTTTCGATCAATACGCTCTCTGACACCTTGGAGCTGATCCAGGAAAATGTCTACGATTATCTGAACACCAAAAGCAGCCAGGCGCTCGAAAATTACTACAAGTATGAACAGGAATACCGGGCACTCCTGGAAGATCTGAATGAAGATGTCACCGGCAACGAAATCCTTCTTCTGGAGAAAAACATTCGCAATATGTCCGAATCTTACCTGCAACAGACTGCCCTCACCGTACAGGCCAAGCGAGGTCGCAATGTTGAGCGTTACAAAGAGGCATACGCCGCAGAAACCCAACTTTACGAATACATCAACACTTATATTTACCGGCTCAATAACCTGCTCTTCCGCGAAAACTCAACCAGCTACCAGACGCTGCTTTCATCTATGAGTGTACTGGAACGGGGAAGTCTTGTCCTCATGGTGGCCGTATTTGCCATCTGCATTCTGATTGTCATGCTTTTTGTGCACGATATGATCCGCCCGCTGACCGTTCTCTCCTCGACCGCGCATGAGGTGGCCAGCGGCAACCTTGACGTTCCTCAGCTTCCTGTCGTATATGAGGATGAGGTCGGCGTGGTGACGCGTGGTTTCAATCAGATGCTCACCAGTATCCGTGAATACATCGACCGGCTTCGCGAGAGCATGGAAGCGGAAGCACAGATGAAAGAGCGCGAGCTTCTGACCGAAACACACTTAAAAGAAGCACAGCTCAAATACCTGCAGGCACAGATCAACCCGCATTTTCTGTTCAACAGCCTGAACGCGGGCGCACAGCTGGCTGCAATGGAGGACGCGGAGCAGACCAGTATTTTTCTGGAGCGAATGGCGGATTTCTTTCGCTATAACGTCCGCAAAATGTCCGGAGACGCTACCCTGCTTGAAGAAATCGAATCCGTAGACAATTACATCTATATTTTAAACGTACGCTTTGCCGGGGACATCACCTATGAAAAGGATATCCGGGCAGATATTGAGGGTATCCGGATGCCGAGCATGGTACTGCAGCCCATCGTAGAAAATGCCGTCCAGCATGGCATCCACGATTGTATGGAAAACGGCCGCATTACACTGACCGTACGTCTTTCCTCTTTTGCGGATTCATCTCAGCCGGAAAATGATATGCTGGAAATTACGGTTCGTGACAATGGCGTCGGAATGACCCATGAAAAAATCAGAGATGTACTGGAAGGGCGCACCATGCCAAATGGTGAGGAATCACACTCCACCGGAGTCGCAATGTCCAATGTCATCCACCGCCTGGAGCTGTATTATAACAGAAAGAATCTGCTTCGAATCGAAAGCGGCGGACCAGGCTGCGGCACACAGGTTATCATTTCTCTGCCTGTGCAGGATTGCCAGCCCTCTTGGAAATTTGCAGGCACAAGAAACAAGAATACGCTGATTGACACAGACAGGGAGGAAGAAAATGTATCGAATCTTAATCGCTGACGATGAGGGACTTATGCTGGAATCCCTGAAAAAAATCATCCTCAGCAAGTATGGGGACAACTGCGAGCTGGAAACGGCAAAAACCGGCCGCGCGGTTATTGAAAAGGCAGAAAGTTTCCACCCGGATATCGTCTTTCTGGACATCCAGATGCCCGGTATCAACGGCATCCAGGCCATGAAAGAGATCCGCAAGTCCAATACGACAGCCCTGTTCTACATCATATCCGCCTACGATAAATTTGACTACGCCAAAGAAGCGATTGATCTGGGTGTAGAAAAATATCTGACAAAGCCCATCACGAGAAAGACCATTCTTTCCGTCGTAGAGGAGGCAATGCAAAAAGTGGACCTCAGCCGGACACAGCGCCGGACACAGCTCGAGGTGCAGGAAAAGCTTGAAATCATTGTTCCTGTGGTCGAGCAGAGCATCATCACCAACCTGCTCTTCCAGACGGAGACACAGGACATCAGCTATTATCTCCAGCTGCTTGACCTGGAAGAACCATATGGCTACATCATGGTCATTCCCTTTGGCTCCGATTATGAAAACGGGCAGCTTTACAGTCCGGTGCGTATGAGTGTGCAGGCACAGGATTTCTATCCGGACTTTCGGGAGATTGTCAAAGAAGCTTTTTCCTGTGTCGTCGGTCCCATTATCTCCAACAGTGTTGTTCTGCTGATTCCTCATCGTGAAGAGAGCGTCTCTTACGAGGAACGCATCCGGATCGTAGAAAACGCGCGCCGTCTCGCTTCCAGACTGGAGGAACGGCTAAAGGCGCGGTTCCGCATTGGCATTGGGCGCGTCCGCAAAATGGAAGATCTGCAATACTCTTACCGGGAAGCGCTCCGCTCTCTTAACAGCAGCAAGAGCCATGTCATCCATGTGGAGGACCTACAGCCAAGCGGCCTTTACAAAGAAGAATTCCCAGAGGAAACCGAGCGCAGGATTTTTCGTTCGGTCAAGGCAGGAAATACCGCCGCCATGGTCGTGGATCTGAATCAGTTTTTTAATTGGATGATCCAGCATTACCCGGAGGACCGCGACAACATCTGCCTGAAAGTGCTGGAGTACATCATCTGGGCAGAGCGTACCGCCTTTGAATCCGGCACCGTGAACTACAGCTTCCGTGACCGCAAGGATTATCTGGCCACTACCACTTCCTTTGCTGATTACGAATCCCTGCGCCGCTGGTTTATCGAAAAAATGACAGCTGCCTGCGACACCATCCACGACTACCGGGAGTCTCAGTCGGACTCCGTTGTAAAAAAAGCCCAGGCTTACATCCAGGAAAATTACAGTCATGACATTTCTCTCGATGATGTGTCCCGCGCTGTTAATATCAGTCCCTATTATTTCAGCAAGGTTTTTAAGGACGAAGCCGGTGAAAATTTCATTGAGTACCTGACACGCATACGGGTAGAAAAGGCAAAAGAACTCCTGGAAAAACCCGATCTGAGCATCAAGGCCATCAGTTCCCTTTGCGGTTACTCCGATCCGAATTATTTCAGTCGCCTTTTCAAAAAACAGACAGACATGACGCCGCGGGAATACAGGATAAAATACAGTGGATAATAGCTCCAATAAATAAAGAAACAGTCAAGAACAGATTGACAAATTCTGTAATCTGTCGTAATAATAACAGGAAAGGTTTAAAACATGCGTCGAAAAGTTTTTTACATATTCTTTCTTTTTCTTGCACTCCTGCTGGTCGGCTGCTCAGAATCAGAAGTCCAGACCCGGACAGAGGAGACACAGGAAGAAGCGCGCATCCAGATTGGCCTGAGCTTCGATTCTTTTGTGATTGAACGATGGCTGCGCGATCGCGATATGTTTGTCTCTACCGCACAGAGCCTGGGGGCGGAGGTCAATGTTCAGGTGGCCGGAGGCAGCGTAGAGGAGCAGATTTCACAGATTGAATACTTTATCAAAAAGGAAATGGACGTGATCGTGATCATCGCAGTGGATGGAGATGCCCTGCGTGATGTGGTCAATGAAGCGCTTGAAGCAGGCATCCATGTCATCTGCTATGACCGGCTGATCTCTGATGTGGAGGCCGACCTGTTTATCTCTTTTGATAACCGCCAGGTTGGCGTCCTGATGGCGGAGGCTTTGATTGCTGCCTGTCCGGATGGAGGAAATATCTTTGCCATCTATGGATCCCCGACTGATCTCAATGTCGATGACGTGATCGATGGGTTCACGAGCACGCTGGAAGGAAGTGCGCTTACAGTCGTCTATTCCGCCCACTGTGACAATTGGCTGGCTGAACTGGCATTTGACTATGTGAACGAAGGACTGGCGGTCACTTCCGATATTGTCGGAGTCATGTGCGGCAACGATGACCTGGCCAGTCAGGCAATCAAGGCGCTCTCAGAGAGCCAGCTTGCCGGCCATGTGGCAGTCGTTGGTCAGGATGCGGAGCTCTCCGCTTGCCAGCGCATCGTAGAAGGGACGCAGGAAATGACGGTCTACAAGGCAGTAGAAGAAGAAGCCATGGCCGCCGCCACTCTGGCTGTTGCTCTTGCAAAAGGAGAAGACATTACCGAAAGCTCCTGCGCTTATCCGGTAGGTGAAACCATTGTGTCCGGCGAATACGAGATCCCCTACTACAAGCTGGATCCCGTCGCTGTAACGTCTGATAACATTGATGAGGTCATCATCGCCAGCGGTTTTCACTCAAATGATGACGTATATCTGAACGTACAATAAAGTATATTATTTATCAATCATTCTGTCAGGAAAGGCATACGGTGTAAAAATGATAAAAGAAAAACAGGAAACTGAAATTCGAAACGCACTCATCCACCACGAATTCGTCGTTTATTATCAACCGCAATACAAAGCCATCCGCGGGGAGCTGGCCAGTGCCGAAGCGCTCGCGCGCTGGAAAAAGCCCGATGGAACAATCTGTATGCCGGGAGACTTTGTCCCCTATATGGAAGAGAGCAGCCTGATCTGTGAACTGGACTGGTATATGCTGCGCGAAGTATGCGTTTTTCTTAAAAAGCGAATTGACACAAAGGAGTATACCGTACCGATTGCCGTCAACTTTTCCAGGCGCCATCTGGCGGAATCTGATTTTATAGAAAAGCTATGTGCCACTGCGGATAAGTTCTCCATTCCGCACAGCCTGATTCACGTAGAAATCACCGAATCCGCCCTGGTAAACGACCCTGAGCCTATTACTATTACTGCCCTGGTTGCTGCCATTCGCAAATGCGGCTTTCATGTCGCCATCGATGATTTCGGCAGCGGACTCTCCTCGTTAAGTATGGTAAAAAATGTAGACGCGGACATTCTGAAATTCGACCGTTCTCTTCTCTTCGGAGAGAGCAGCAACGACAAAGACCGCATCGTCCTGGAAAGCATTTATGAGTTTGCGAACCGCCTCCATCTGACAACCGTCGCGGAAGGTGTAGAGACGAGCGGACAGCTCGGCTTTCTTCGCACCTGCGGCTGCGACCTGATTCAGGGCTACCTGTTCGCAAAACCTATGCCAGAGGAGCAGTTTGCACAGATCTGTCACAAAGAAGCTACTGCTGAGAAAAGCCGTGATGACTTCGACATTCTTATGGAACAGCCGGCCTCCAGCACGATGCAGCTGCTCACAGAAGTCATTTTTAAACGGTATCCACTGGTCATCTTTGCAAACCTGACGCGCAACAGCTATTACATGATGACCTACGATAATTTTACAACTACCTCCTGCCCCGCCTCCGGCATATTTGATGAACTGATCTGCCACGGAGCAGCCAGCATGCACCCGGAGGATCAGCAATTGTTTGCCGACACCTTTGCCCGCACTGCCCTCCTGGAAGCGCATCATGCCGGAAAAGAGCTGGTGCGGGTGATCACCCGGCAGTTAGGTGATGACGGCGTATACCGACGGGTGGAGACTGTGGATTATTTCGTAAAGAGTCCGGCTTCCGATGACGTGCTGGTGATTACGCTGTGCCAGAATTTGTAGACATTTTAAATCATTACATAGAAGAAAGGAAATCTTCACATACCATGACACTCCAGCAGATTCTCTACGCTGTCACAATAGCAGAGATGAAATCCATGAACAAGGCCGCAGCCGCCCTCTATGTCTCGCAGCCAGCACTCTCCGCGGCCATCCGGGATCTGGAGGAGGAACTGCACACAGAATTATTTATCCGCTCAAACCGGGGCATCCTGATCACACCGGAGGGTGCGGGATTTTTGCGGTACGCGCGCCAGATGACAGAAATCCAGAGAATGATTGAAGAACGCTACACTGGCAAAGCTGCGAAGAAAAAGTTCAGCGTGTCGACCCAGCACTACTCCTTTGCGGTAGAAGCGTTTATTGAGCTGGCGAAAAAATTCGGCATGGATGAATATGAATTTGCGGTACATGAGACAAAAACCGCCGAAGTCATTGCGAATGTGCGGAATTATCGCAGTGAAATCGGCGTACTCTACCTGAACGAATTTAATGAAAAAGCATTACGAAAAATATTTCTTGAAAATGAGGTCGAATACACTTTCCTGTTTCAGTGCGGTATTTCCGTCTACCTGAGTAAAAGCCACCCGCTGGCAAACCAGCAGCGGATCGCCTTTGAGGAATTAAAACCCTACCCCTGTCTTTCTTTTGAACAGGGAGAAAACCATTCTTTTTATTATGCCGAAGAGGTTCTAAGCACCTGTGAGTATAACCGGATCATCAAGGCGGACGACCGCGCCACCATGCTAAATCTCATGGTCGGTCTAAACGGCTACACGCTCTGCTCCGGCATCATCTGTGAAAAACTAAACGGCGACCAGTATACTGCCATCCCCCTGGATACCGAAAGCCGGATGGACATCGGCTATATCAAAAGAAAAGGAATGCCGCTTAGCCCCCTCGGCGAGCAATACCTGGAGCTGCTGAAAAAATACGATGCGGCATCCCTTCCTTGATTCAAAGCTTTACACGGCTTCCATGGCGGCGTTCGCCAGGTGGCAGTATGTATAGCCATCCGTGTCTACATAGGTCTCAAACGTACCCTGCACAAGAATTTCCGTGTTATCCGCCGGATACTCATCCGGGTATGAATGACTGCCGTCACCCCA
>Ga0192288_1038_pt1 | contig 11826 bp, 10 predicted proteins | sample Koala_Koa22_J3_FD_131243 | JGI IMG/M metagenome (GOLD analysis project Ga0192288, IMG submission 131243) | Enriched cells from koala feces incubated with labeled cellulose particles, San Francisco Zoo, California, United States - Koala_Koa2-2_J3 ...
GGTGATTCCGGAGGCGATGGAGCGTTCTTTCAACAAGGTGCCGATTCAGTTCCCGGCGGAACATCCGCTGCCGTCCCATGTGGCTGCGGCACTGACCCGGGCGCTGGAGCTGAAGACGAACGCACGGACGAGGGATATGCGGGAATTTAAGCAGCAGCTGGCCCTGCTGGTGGATCCGCCACCACCAGTAAAGAAGAAATTCGCGAAAATTATCCTTGTGCCGGTTTTCGCACTGATTGCCCTGTGTATTATCCTGGGCGGCGTAAACCGTGTTTCGTCAAGCGGAACGCATACGCTCATGTCAGATTCGCTGGTCGGCTATGATGCGGACGACGTCTTTTATGTACTCGGATCTGAGGAGTGGAGAAGGGATGAGATCACGTCCGTGACATTTCTGGATACGCGCGCGGATGAGCCGGACGACAGCTGGGATGTGTCGGATGAGCAGGATGGTTCGGTCAAAGCGTGGGTGGACGAGAGTGACGGCGCGGATCTGTATATCGCGGCAAAGGGTGGCGTTATTCTGCCGGAAGACTGTGAGGATCTGTTTAATTATTATGAGAATATGACGGAGATTGACCTGACCGGAGTGGACACCTCCAATGTGACAAGCATGAACGGCATGTTTTATTACTGCCACAGTCTGGAGGCGTTGGATGTGAGCGGCTTTGACACCTCGAATGTGACGGATATGTCTCACATGTTCTGTTATTGCACGGAACTGCAGGAGGCGGATGTGTCGAATTTTAACACCTCCCGGGTGACTGACATGAGCAACCTCTTTGAAAACTGCAAGAGTCTTACGGTGATTGATGTGAGCGGATTTGATACCTCCAATGTGACGGACATGTCGAGCATGTTCTCTCTGTGCGCGAGCGTGAAGGAGCTGGATGTGAGCGGCTTCGACACCTCGCAGGTTACCAGTATGTCCTGCATGTTCGATTTCGCGCAGGGATGCAGCCTGACAGAACTTGACATCACCGGGTTTGACACCTCGCAGGTTACCAATATGCGCTGCATGTTTTTAGGCTGTACGGTTACCGATCTGTCTGTCGATGATTTCGATACCTCCAATGTGACAGATATGTTTCGCATGTTCAAAAACTGCACAGGTCTGGAAACCCTGAACGTTTCAAATTTCGACACGTCACAGGTTACTACGATGGAGGAAATGTTTTACGGATGCTGGAATTTGCCGGATCTTGACCTGTCCGGTTTTGACATCTCGAATGTTTCAGAGGAGGAGGACTGGAGCATTTTCCTTTATGATTGCAGCGGCCTGAAAACATTGCCGCTTTGGGAAGGCATCAGCACTGAACTGAAAGCAGAGTTGTATGAACAGACAGAGATTTTCATTAGTCCAGAGTTTGGAGGAATCGGATGAACTGAAAGCAGAGCTGTCTGAACCGGCAGGGCTTGAGATATAAGACTCTGAGCATTGGCGACAGTTCCTACATGCGGCAGGTATTGTTTCCCTGCCATATTGAATGAAATAAAGAGAAAGGAGAACACTATGGCATTAGTAATCATTCAACTGGCCATCTGGGTATTATGTCTGATCGGAAACATTCAGCTGGCGCAGGCAAAACACAGAAGCGTTGCGAAGTGGGTTGTACTGAGCGTCTTTTTCACATGGATTGCACTGATCATCAACGCCTGTATGAAGCCGAAGCCGGAGACGGCGCAGTAATGTGTTTATGATTTATCAGAAAGGAAAATGATTATGGCATTTATTGTGGTTAGTTGGAGCATCTGGATTCTGTCTCTGATCGGAAATATTTATCTTGCAAGAAAAAAGAACCGCAATGTTGTGAAGTGGGTTGTATTGAGCATCTTTTTCAGCTGGATTACGCTGATTGCTAATGTCTGCATGAAACCGGAGCCCTCATCAGAAAACGTGGGCGGTGCTGCATCGGGTGGTTCATCCGGTGGCTCATCCGGTCATGGTTCTGCAGGCGGCATATCATCCGGCGGACGTGTACGTGGCGTGTCCGGTGTGATGATGGGACAGAGTTATCCTGTCGGCGGAGGCTTGAGTATCGGGCGGGATGTCTCATCCGGGCTTCGTTTCCCCAATGAGACAAAAGGAATCAGCCGGACACACTGCCGGATTTATCCGGACGGCAGCGGTGGTTTCCTGATTATGGACTGCGGATCCACCTTCGCAACCTTCCTGAAGGGTTATGGTAAGCTTTCTCCTTAGAAGCCGGTTCCGATTCGGCCGGGAGATGTCTTTTATCTCGGAAATGGGAATGAAGGATTTGTATTTGAACAGTGACAGAAAACGGCTCTTCGCACGATTACGGTGCGTAAGAGCCGTTTTTTCGAAGTGTTATCTGTTGATGGGCTTTGGCTGACGCAGGAACCGTCCGGCGGAGTGTCTGATTCCGGAGTATCCTTATTCCTGCTGCTCCTGCTGTTGCTGTGCATATTTTTGTCGCTGCACGTCAGCCCAGATGGCGTGCTGTCCGGTCTCGTTCGTCCGGATTTTTGTGGCGGTGCGGATCTCATAGCTGAAGATTTTGCCGTCGCCCACCTGCCCGGTGTAGGCGGCCTGGCGGATGGTCTGTATGACTTTATCCTCCCATTTTTCCGAGGAGACCACGATTTCCAGCTTGATTTTGGGCAGGAGCAGTATCTCTACCGCGGATCCGCGGACATTTCTGGTCAGACCGTGTTGTGTACCGCAGCCCATCACCTGAGACACGGTGATGCCGTTTACATGCATGGCGTTGAGTGCGTCCAGAACATCCTGAAATTTTTCTTCATTTATAATAGCTTCTATTTTGATTAACATATTTCCCCCTCTTATCAATCCCAGCCGTTAAATGCAGGGTAGGCTTTTTCTCCGTGCTGTGAGCGGTCCAGACCGATCTGTTCATCCCTGTCGTCAACGCGGAGCTTTGTGAAGATCCGTACCAGTCCGGCGCAGACGAGTGTCCCGACCACGGCGATCACAATCGTGACACCGATGCCGGCCAGCTGTGCCAGAAACAACCGCACCTCTCCGAATACCAGGCCGTCCCACTGGGCGACGCTGTTGATCGAGGATTTGGCGAACAGACCCGTGGCGATGCCGCCCCAGATGCCGCCGATACCGTGGCAGCCGAATGCGTCCAGCGCGTCGTCGATCTTCAATTTCTGTTTGATCAGTTTCACGCCGAAGTAGCAGATCGGGCTGACCAGGGCGCCGATGATGAACGCTGACCAGATGGGCACAAAGCCCGCGCCCGGCGTGATTGCTACCAGACCGACCACGAGACCGGTGGAAGCGCCGACCAGCGTCGGTTTTTTATTGGCGATCACATCAATGAGCATCCAGCTGAGCATGGCTGCCGCCGCGGAGATGGCGCTTGTCATAAATGCGTGTGCTGCCAGACCGTCTGCTTTCAGTGCACTGCCCGCGTTAAATCCGAACCAGCCAAACCAGAGCATGGAAGCGCCAAGAACGACGAACGGGATATTGTGGATGCGGTAAGCTGCCTGATCATAGCCCTTTCTCTTCCCGATTAATATGGCAAGTGTCAGAGCCGTAATACCGGAACTGATATGAACCACATCTCCTCCGGCAAAATCGACGGAACCGATGGAGGCCAGCCAACCGCCTTCGCCCCAGACCATGTGGGCTAGCGGATAGTAGACCAGGACAGACCAGAATGCGATAAACAGAAACAGAGCTTTAAATCTCATACGACCGACCAGCGCGCCGGTGATCAGCGCCGGTGTGATGATGGCGAACATCATCTGGAATGCGATGTAGACGAAATGGGGAATGGTGTCCGCGTAAGGACTTACATCGTCCATCTCAATGCCGTTTAAAAACACCCACTCAAAACTGCCGATCACGCCGCCGTGGTCGGTGCCGAATGACAGCGAATAGCCGATCGCGACCCACATCACGATGGCGAGACCCATGATGGCTACGCAGCACATCATCGTGTTGACAACATTTTTCCTTCTTACAAGGCCTCCGTAAAAGAAAGCCAGGCCCGGTGTCATAAACATGACCAGAGCCGCACAGATAATCATAAAAGCTGTATCACCTGTATTCATTCTCTCATCCTCCTGTTATGATACATCAATATGAACGGTTACCCGGAACTGACAGATTACCTGTGCAGGTGATGTGCAAAAACAGGCTGTCAGTTACAGAAAACAGAAAAGACGTCTGGATGTTCTCCAGACGTCTTCGCCTGAAAAGCATTCTAGCATACTATTTCCGGAGACGCAAGTATATTTTTTCGAAGCAGGATAAAATCTTTGATATGGCGTTACAGGTCACATCCCCACCAGATTTACGCTTTTTAATTCTTACATGATGTGACTTGCAACAGCATCCATGCAAAATCGCTGCGCGACGGGACGGATGCTCGCGACCGCAACTTTTTTGGCTTGGTCTACGCTCCGCTTCGATCGGTTCTAAACGCGTGCCACTGGCACGCAGGCCCCCGTAGCAAGTGCGTAGTCAGGGAGTGACCAGTAACGATATGGCTGCTTTTTGACAGAAGGAGGGGTGGATGCTGACAAAGTAAAGACATGACAAAAACTCAGTGAAAAGATGCTTACCGCCGGGTTATCGCGTTACCGCGCGGTATTGTGGAATATGACTTATTTATGCTCGAATTTGCATAGCATCGATGGGCAAAGCGGTTGACTTTTTGGTTTGCATCATATATCATATAGGCAAGCGATTTTATATTTTTTTAGAAATACAAAGTTCGCCAAATGTTTTTGAGGAGGGTTTTCACTATGGTAAACAGAAGGTTGGTAATGCAGAAGGAGGTATTTTTATGAATCAATCACAGGTAAAAGGTTTTGGATCCCGCGGCATTATACTCATCGTTGTATTGTTCCTCGGATTCTTCATGTTCCAGACATTCACGAATTATCCGCTGAATATTCTGGCTGATTTCTATGGCGGATCGACAACGGTTGCCATGTTGCTGACGATCGGCACGCTGGCTGGCGTTGTGACACAGATCATTTTATCCCGCTTTGTGGGTAATATCAAAAGCATCAAGCGGGTAGCATCCATTTTCGGCATCATCGCAGTGATCTGCGCGTGGCTGGTGGCGGCGATTCCTTTCTATATGACGGGCGTATGGTATGTGGCATACTTTGTTGTGAACTATACGGTGACGATGTATGCGCTGTTCTTTATGAGCATCATCGCGGGACAGTGGTTCCCGCGCAGGAAGGGTACGATTATGGGTATTTCCACGATCGCCTATCCGGTCTGTAATGCAGTGATCGGATTCTTCGCGACGGCTGTGTATAAGCCGATGGAGAGCGGCTTGTCTGATTCCCCGGCGATTTTCAGATCGTTCCTCCCGTTTCTGATTCTTACGACGATTGGTGTGATCCTGTTCCTTGCGCTCGTGACGGATTATCCGGAGCAGTGCGGCGCTTATCGTGACAATGACAAGTCTTTCACTCCTGAGATGGCGCAGAAGATGCTGGCTCAGGAGATAGAAGATAAGAGAACGACCGTATGGACGACCGGCCATATTTTTACAAACCGTGATTTCTGGTGCGCATCCGTTGTCTGCGGTCTGATTCTGATGTGTGCGGTGGGTACGATGACACAGACCAGCACGATCATCGGGAATTTCCCGGCTCTGAATTATACAATTATTATGATGGTAATCGCTGTCTGCGGAGCAGTCGGAAGCTGGCTGCTCGGTGTGATTGATACAGCCATCGGTACAAAGAAATCCATGATTATCTGTGTGATTTTGATGGTGCTCGCAGGCGTCCTCGGCATCGCAGCGTGTCAGACTGGCGTGGGAATACTCATTATCATCTCTCTCGCTCTGGTCGGAATTTTTATGGGGGCTTCCTCCAACTACACTGTCTCCGTTTCCGTACAGTACTGGAGACATGAGGATTTCGCAAGTGTGTTCGCCGGCGTAAACCCGGTTGCCAATATCTTTAACGCGTTAGCGCCGACGGTTGTCGCGATGATTCTTTATTCCGCTATCGGTATCAACGGTGTCTTTATACTGATCACGATCGCGGGTATCATCGGCGTTGTCCTGATGCTTATCTTCTCACCGAAGCATATCAAATCGGTGGATGATAAGTACCGCGCGGCAGCAGGCAAGCCGCTGGATGGCGCTCTGGAAGGACGGAAGTAAGACAGATTTAAAAGAATTAACATAGTTGAAAACTTAGGGAGCACATCTGATTCGGATGTGCTCCCGATTTTTATCTTATCGCGTAAAACTTCAGATGGCGGGGAATTTTAACTGTTTATAGTAGTCATATTTTTCTTTGATTTCACCCTTCTTCTGGTAGAACTCGATTCGTGTCTGGATGATTTCGTTCAGATGCTCTGCTCTGGCTTCGTTGATGTTGCGGTCGCGCACCAGTCCGTTGGGGGCGAGGACGAATTTATATTTTCCGGTCGTCTCATCCTTTACCAGATCGCCGCCGGCGCCGCAGACCGCGCACTCAAAGGGAAACTCGATACCGTCCCAGTGTGGGTCGCCGGGATAGACCAGGGAGGAATGGCATCTCGGACACAGGCCTGCGTCCGGTTCGCCCAGCCAGGTGCGCTGCTCCACCGGGGTATTGATTGCCGTGATGATGTTATTACCCATTTTACGGGCGGCCGCAATCTGGTCGTTCCGCAGGAGCACATTGCCCGGACGGCCGTTCCGGGTCGCCATGAGCTGGTCTACGCACTGGATGGACTGCGTGAACAGGGATGCGCCCAGCACCTCCATCGAGAGCGACTGCCAGTCATGGCAGGATCCGCCCACTGCGATCAGGCCGGCTACGAGATGAGGATCGCGTTTCAGCTCGCCGATCGCGAGGCGGAAGGAAACCTCATAGGCCAGGCAGCGGTGCGCATACCGCAGATAAAGCGCGCTCGGCGCCAGATCGTAGGACGGGACGGCGATGATCAGGCCGTCGCTGGACTGCACTTCGTTGACGATCTTGTCCATGTCGTCCTTGTCTTTTAATATACATCCCCTGTAAGTGCCTTTTCCCTGGGCGACCTCGCCCATCTGGATGGTACAGGATTCGCAGCCTGTACACATCTCAATGTGATAGTCGAACAGATTGATCAGTTTGCACTCCGCACCCGCTTCCTGACAGGCGAGCAGAGCCTCCTTTGCGAGAATTTCACTGTTGCCGTTGTGCCTTCCGGCAACGATTGCCATTACCTTCATAAAAACCTCCTGTATTCGAGAATATTCTGTACATACAGTGTAGCATGGCATAAATGATAACAAAAGGGATGTATCTGCTTCGATACATGTGAAGATTACATATAAATATGCCTGTTGGTAATGCAGACTTTTTGCGATGGTAATGAGTAAAAGGCATAAAGTTGAAGAATGAAAACATGAGAATTTTGCAGGAGATTTTAAGCACAGAAACATGTTGCACGAAACAGGAAAAAGAAGTAGAGTTAAGAAAACTATCGAATGTTTCTATATACAATTTTAAGGACAGGTCTCTGGTCATAATTTCTGTAGTGAATTCCCGCGAGTATTAGAACTTGATAATTGAATAAAGGCTTTGCACTATGATATAATATTGCTATCGAAGGTGGTGATGGAAGGTGAGTGAAAATATGTCAGGCAAAGAAATAGTCAATCTTATCAGAAAACTCCGTGAAAGCGGTATGGAGGATAAAGAAATTCTTGATATTATCGAATATATCGAAACACATGATCCGGAAGAAGAAACAAAATAATCTCAGGAAAGAAATAGTATGGCTGTGAAGATTCTGAACAGTCAGGACGTAACCGGATAAAGCGGGCTGTCTAAGGTGCAAAGTCTTTATTCAATGTTCATAGCTGTATGGAGAGGAGGCCTCCCATGACATTCAACCAGATCAAATACTTTGTCACGGTGGCGGAGTGCCTGAGTTTCACGGAGGCGGCCCGCTGTCTGTTTATCACACAGCCAGCGCTGAGCCGTCAGATCAGCGCCATGGAGGAGGAGCTTGGTATCCGGCTGCTTCTGCGGGAGCACAGGAAGCTGAGGCTGACGCCGGGCGGTGTTCTCCTCTATCAGCGTTTCAGGGAGATTTTAAACGACTATTCTCAGGCGGTTTCCGACGCGAAAACCGCGAACCTCGGATATGAGGGGAGCCTGCACATCGGTTTTCTGGATGTATATGATATATCAGACCTGTTTCCGGATGTGCTGCGTACTTTTCGGGAGAAATATCCGAAGATTTCTCTCTCAATGGAGCGGTATGGTCTGGGCGAACTGCCGGCAAAGCTTTACGACGACAGTCTGGATCTGATTCTGACCTACGGGTTTTCTCTGTATGACCAGCCGGATCTTGTGATTGTAAACATCCAGAAGTTTACATCCTGTATGATGCTTCATGTGAATCATCCGCTGGCGGCAAAAACGGATCTTTGCCTGCGGGATCTGGCGCAGGAGCAGTTTGTTTTGCTGAGAGACAGTGTCTGTGAGGAGGGGCATCGCTATATCTCCAGTCTTTTTGAAAAATGCTATATGCACCCGGATATCATGTGGGCGGACAAGATGGAAGACATCCTCCTCTGGGTGCAGACGAACAATGCTGTCTCCATCACTTCTGACCGCACGATTGAAGGTCAGAATCCATCGGTTGTGCTTCGCCGGATTCCCATGGAAGAGGCGGGCGGGCACGATATTGCCATGGCGTGGCGGAAGACTAACTTCAACCAGGCGATCACTGTTTTTATGGGCCTGCTGGAGGAGCGGCTGCGATGTTATCTGTCCCGGGATGCCTGAAGATCCCTCATCGGGAAGACATATTCCTCCAGCAATTTATCCAGTGCGGTATTTTCATGGTTTTTATGCCACGCAGCAATGACGGTCATCCGCTTTTCCTCTCCCTCCAGAGGAACGGCGATGACCTTTTCTCTTGTCGTCAATGCGTCCGTGATGTAGCCCGGGAGAAGGGCGTAGCCCAGTCCGGCGGCGATTGCCAGGAGGCTTGTCTCGATATCATCGGAGGTATACTGGATATTGGGCAGGAAGCCGGCACTGATAAAAGCGTTGGAGATAGTGGCTGACTCTCCGTACCGGCTGTTGTTCTGTTTGATATCTACCAGAGGATAGCCCTTCAGTTCACTCCAACGGATGGCGGTTCGGTGGGCGAACGGATGCGAAGCCGGCATGACTGCGAGGAGCGGATAATGTTTGATTATGACAAAATCTATGTTATCAAGATCATCCATAGAATACTGAAGGTTAAAAATAATGTCCAGACTGCCGTTCAGGATTCCGTCATATAGCTCTGACACGTTTTCCCGTGTGAATGAGAGGGAAATATTTGGATATTTTGCGTGGAAATCCGCCAGCAGATCGGAAAGATTTGTCTTCTCATAGCCCTTGACAAATCCGATTTTCAGATGGCCGGTAAACACGGTATCGGCCCGGCGGGCCCGTTCCATGGCGTCCCGTGTTCGCCGCAGGATCGCGCGCGCGTCCTCCTGAAAGGTTTTTCCTGCCGGGGTCAGCTCTACATGCCGGTTGGTGCGGTTGAAGAGTTTTACGCCGAGCTCTTCCTCCAGCGATTTGATCTGCAGTGTGACCGCTGTCTGGGAAATGTAAAACTGTTTCACGGCCTTTGTAAAATTCAGCTGCTCGCTGACCGCGAGAAAATATTCTAATTGTCGGATGTGCATGGTTCCCTTCTCTCCGTAAGCCAACAAATAATAAGTTTAGCATATTATAACACACAGAAATTGAACTTTCAAATAAAAATTTCATGTGATATAATAAGTATATACAGAGATTTTGGTTTGCCTGACGGCGGCAATGCAGTATGATATCTTTGTAAACGCCGGGAACCGTCAGGAAAAATTTTATGAAGGAGGACGTAACTATGAGTAAGAAACCAGGAGAGATCCGGTACCCGCATCTGTTCAGCCCGGTGACCATCCGTGGAAAGGTTTATAAAAACCGCATGAAGGCGGCGCCGACGATGTTTGTGCACGCCAACTATTTTATCCCGGAGATCAGTGAAAACCTGTACCGCATGGTGGAGCGCCGCGCGGCGGGCGGCTTTGCCTGTGTATCCACGGGGGAGATGCCGTTGAATTTCGAGGAAGCGAGGACGATTTTTTAGGAGCGAAAGATTGATTTTGATCATTACGAGGGCAAAGATTTCGAGATTGCGAAGACCTATGCTGACCGCATTAAGGCGCAGGGTGCGCTGTGTTATTTTGAGTTTTCGCACGAAGGCAGTCGGGCGGAGGAGTCGAAGGAACCCTGGGGACCGGAGGACTGGACCCGTGACGACGGCGTGCAGGTGAAGGGTATGGATGAGGCCATGATGGCGAAGGTCTGCGACGATTATTACCGGATTTCAAAGTTCGCGCGGGCGTGCGGGTTTGACGGGATACTGCTTCACGGCGGGCATGGTTTCCAGCTGCAGCAGTTTATTTCTCCCTGGACTAACCACCGCACAGACGAGTACGGCGGCAGCATGGAGAATCGGGCACGTTTTCCGAAGCGCATTATCGAGGCCTGTCGGGCAGGGATCGGCGAGGATCGCGTGATCGAGCTGCGCTATTCCGCGGAGGACGGCGTGCCGGGCGGCATGACGATCGACGACACGGTGGAGTTCTGCAAAGAGATTGACGGCATGGTGGATATTATTCAGATCTCAAACGGACTGAAATGGCTGGGCAGCAGGACAAAGACCTTTTCACCTTTTCTGGAACCCCACGGATTGAATGTGGAGTACGCGGCAAAAGTAAAAGCGACTGTAGAAAAATCATATGTCTCTGTGATCGGCGGGTTCAACGGACCGGAGCTGGCGGAGCAGGTGATCGCTGAGGGTAAGACAGATTTTGTGGAGTTTGGACGGCAGGGGTTTGCGGATCCGGCGATGCCGAACAAAGCGCTGGAAGGGAAAGAAGGTACCATCCGCCACTGTGTGCGGTGTTTTAACTGCTATCCGGGATTCTGTGAGCATCCGACCGATATCCCGCTGTGGGAAAAAATCGGATCGGAGGCCGCACAGAAGATGTACAGCCCGGCTTCGATGGGAAGCTGCGCAATCAATCCGAAGACGGGATTCGGATTTTACCCGGAAACCCTGCCGGAGCCGGAGGGTTCCCGAAAAGTCCTCATTGTGGGAGGCGGCGTGGGCGGCTGCCAGGCGGCTGTTACGGCGGTGGAGCGCGGCCATCAGGTGATTCTCTGTGAGAAAACGGACAGGCTCGGGGGAACCATCAATTTCACCGATAAGGATGAGGATAAGGCTGACCTGATGAATGCGAAGAATGTGATCATCCGTGATGCCGTGAACAGTGGAGCGGAGATTCGCATGAATACGGAGGTCGACAAGGCTTTGATTGATGAAATCAGGCCGGATGCCATCATTATCGCGGTGGGCGCGCATCCCTTTGTGCCGCCGATTCCGGGCATTGAGAAAGCGATCAACGCGCTGTATGCTTATGACCGTATGGATGAGCTCGGCAGGGAGGTCGTCATCGTAGGCGGCGGTCTGGTCGGCTGCGAGGTCGGTCTGCATATTGCGAACCATGGTCACAACGTTACGGTGGTTGAGATGCTTCCGATGATGGCGAACGAGACGTTCGGATACTACAGGAATGCTCTTCTGACTGAGATGGACAATCGGAATATGAAGCAGATCCTTCAGGCAAAATGTCTGGAATTCACGGATGAGGGTGTTCGGATCGAGAAGGACGGAAAAGAGTATCTGATTCCGGCGGATTCCTTCTGCTTCTCCATGGGCATGCGCTCCAACGATGATATCGTGAATGCCCTGAAAGAGGCGGCGGGCGACATTCCGACCTGGGTGGTCGGCGACGCAAACCATGCCGGGAAGGTGGCGGA
>Ga0192288_1039_pt1 | contig 11805 bp, 6 predicted proteins | sample Koala_Koa22_J3_FD_131243 | JGI IMG/M metagenome (GOLD analysis project Ga0192288, IMG submission 131243) | Enriched cells from koala feces incubated with labeled cellulose particles, San Francisco Zoo, California, United States - Koala_Koa2-2_J3 ...
GATTCTGTTTCTGGCAGGCGTTCTGTTGCTGGTGATCGCGCTTCCCGCAAGCTGCGAGGACGAAACATCGAATGCAGATGAAGAGGAGACGGAGACCGGGGAGAAGGGGACGGCTGACGGAATCTCTTCTGATTATGAGACAGAACTGGAGGAAAGGCTTGAGGAGGCATTGTCACGGATGGAGGGAGTCGGAAAGGTTCAGGTGATGATCACCTTCCGGGACAGCGGGGAGACGATTGTGGAAAAGGATGTGGCTTATACGGAAGAAGATCAGGAGACGGAAACCGCGGACGGCAGCATCACATCGAGCAGCCGGCGGGACAGCAGCGAGGAGACAGTGTATTCTCCGGACTCTGACGATGGGGAGCCTGTTGTGAGTAAGGAAATTACACCGACAATCGAGGGTGTGCTCGTGGTTGCGGAAGGCGGGGATGATACAGCGGTAGCGATGAATATTTCCGAGGCGGTAGAAGCATTATTCGGACTGGAAGTTCATAAAATAAAGGTAGTTAAGATGGTTGACGGACAGGAGGGATCAGATTGAAAAAACTATTTCGGAAAAATCAGATAATCATTACGGCACTGGCGCTGATGATCGCAGTGGCGGGTTATGTCAGCTATACGCAGACAAACACAGCGGATGAGTCTGTAGCGACTGCTTCCGAAGAGGTGGCGGATACATACGAAATCTCCGATGAGGATAGCGTGGCGGAGATTTTTACGGATACGGAAGATGATACGGAAACGGCATCTGCCGATACTTCGGAGGGTAGTGCGGAAACTCCGGGAAATGACGGCACGGATACCTCCGGGAATGGTGTTTCCGGCGGTTCGGCGGAAGAAACGGGCGAATCGGGAGACGCGGCAGAGGGTACAGAAGATACGGGAGACGGAGACGCTTCCGATCTGTCTGAGACGGATGCTTCCGACGTTGGAGAAACCGTTCTGACGTCGACCGGAACAACGGTGAATTTTGCATCTGAGGTCAAATTGAACCGGGAGCAGGTGCGTTCAAAAAATAAGGAAACTCTGCTGGAGATTATTAACAGTACATCCCTCTCGGATGCGCAGAAACAGGACGCCGTAGACGCGATGATCGCCATGACGGATGTGGCGGAACGAGAGAACGCGGCGGAGCTTCTGTTGCAGGCGAAGGGATTTACCGATGTGGTGGTGAGTATCACGGACGACAGCGCGGATGTGGTGTTGAATATGGGCGATGTGACCGACGCGAAACGGGCGCAGGTGGAGGATATAGTGAAGAGAAAGACAGGAATCAGTGCGGAGAACATCGTGATCACGCCGATTTCGGAGACGGCGGATTCCTGAGACTGTATGCGCTTATACTGCAGTTGCTTTTCAGTGGTCAGACAGTCTGTAACGTAAAGTAACCGTTACTGTCAGCAGACTACTTGATTTCGCGGCTATCCTGATTTATAATCAAAATCGGTACAGAGTTTTGGTTGAATGTGTTTTCGTATAGAAAGAAGGTATATTTATCATGAAGCGCGTTTTTTTGATCGTGCTGGACAGCTTTGGCATCGGTGAGATGCCGGATGCGGCTGCTTACGGTGACGCAGGGAGCAATACATTGAGGTCTGTTGCGAAAAGCCCGTATTTTAATATGCCGAATATGAGCAGGATGGGGCTGTTTGAGCTGGATGGGGTGGATGTGTCGGCAAAAGTACGGACTGTCGGATCAGATGTATCGGCAGCAGAACAGATTGTATCAGATGTATCGATCGGATCCTGTGCCCGTATGACGGAGCGTTCCGCAGGGAAGGATACGACGACCGGGCACTGGGAGATTGCCGGTCTGATCTCTGAGAGTCCTATGCCCGTATTTCCGGATGGTTTTCCGCGTGAAGTGATCGAAAAGTTTGAGCATCTGACCGGCAGGAAGGTATTGTGCAATCGGCCGTATTCCGGCACGGCGGTTATCGAGGATTATGGCAGGGAGCATATGGACACGGGAGCGCTGATTGTCTATACCTCCGCTGACTCCGTGTTTCAGATTGCGGCGCATGAGGAGATCGTTTCAGTGCCGCAGCTCTATGGATATTGCGAGACGGCACGGGAGATGCTGGCGGGCGAATATGGTGTCGGAAGAGTCATTGCCCGGCCGTTTATCGGAGAGCCGGGGCATTTTATCCGCACCAGCCGCCGACATGATTATTCACTTCTCCCGCCGAAGGATACCATGCTGGATCTGCTGAAGTCGGCGGGATATGCTGTCATCGGCGTCGGAAAGATAAATGATATTTTTGCAGGGAAAGGAATCACGGAGTTTGTCCGGACCTCCGGTAACGAAGAAGGGATTGACCGGACGCTGGCGTATATGGATCGCGATTTTGAGGGGCTTTGTTTTGTGAATCTCGTAGATTTCGATATGCTGTACGGACATCGGAACGATGTCGACGGTTATGCAAAAGCCCTGGCTTATTTCGACGAACGGCTTCCGGAGATCACTGCGAAGATGCGGCCGGAGGATATATTGATGATCACGGCGGATCACGGATGCGATCCAGGAACGCTGTCCACCGATCACTCGCGGGAATATACGCCTCTGATTTTATATGGCGAGCCGGTTCCGGCCGGTGTGAATTTTGGAACACGATCGACGTTTGCGGATATCGGAGCTACAGTTCTGCAGTATTTTCAGATCCCGTCGCGCATTGAGGGGGAACCACTGTTCTGAGATCAGTAATTTTCGAGAACTCTTTCTTGACATGTGATTTTATCTGATTTACACTGATAAGCTGTACTGACTTTTTTGCGTTATTTTATAGGAAACGGCTTAAATCGTTTCCCGTTGCGCCGATCGCGGGCTGCGTAAGCAGCCATTCCCTGTGCGATCGTGTGCATAATATATAGTATAAGACACCGCACAGGGCGGCATCAGGAGGACATGTTTTGTCAGATATACAGAAAGAAATAGAAAAGCGGCGCACTTTTGCGATCATATCCCATCCGGACGCGGGAAAGACAACGCTGACAGAGAAGTTTCTGCTCTATGGCGGGCAGATCAACCTCGCCGGTTCGGTGAAGGGAAAGGCGACGGCGCGCCATGCGGTATCCGACTGGATGGAGATCGAGAAGCAGAGAGGTATCTCCGTGACATCTTCGGTGCTGCAGTTTGAATACGGCGGATACTGTATTAACATTCTGGATACGCCGGGACATCAGGATTTTTCGGAGGATACCTATCGGACGCTGATGGCAGCGGATTCCGCTGTCATGGTGATCGACGGTTCCAAGGGCGTGGAAGCGCAGACGAGGAAGCTGTTCAAGGTCTGTGTGATGAGGCATATTCCGATTTTTACATTTATTAACAAGATGGACCGGGATGCCAATGACCCTTTTGATCTGATGGACGAGATTGAAAAGGAACTGGGAATTTCCGTGTGCCCGGTAAACTGGCCGATTGGCTCGGGCAAGAGTTTTAAAGGTGTATATGACCGGGATACGCGGCGGGTTATGACCTTTTCTGACACTCTGAAAGGGACGAAAGAGGGACAGGAGAGGGAGTTTGATCTGGATGATGAGGATCTGTCTACTGAGATCCGGATGCTCCGCCAGAAAAATCTTCGCATTCTCACGCCCCTGCCCGATCTTGTCCCCGTTGTAGGAATACCACGCACCGGACTTGTTGATAATGTTCAGATTCGCTGCCAGATCCAGAAGATCGCCTTCCCTGGAAATACCCTTCCCGAACATGATGTCAAATTCCGCCTCCTTGAAAGGCGGAGCAATCTTATTTTTCACAACCTTGATACGAGTGTGATTACCTATCACTTCTCCGCTCTGCTTCAGAGACTCCACGCGACGCACGTCCAGACGGATGGATGAGTAAAATTTCAGCGCCCGTCCGCCGGTCGTCGTCTCCGGATTGCCAAACATAATGCCGACCTTTTCGCGAAGCTGATTGATAAAAATCACAATACAGCTGGACTTGCTGATCACCGCGGTCAGCTTCCGAAGCGCCTGGGACATCAGTCTCGCCTGCAGACCCACATGAGCGTCGCCCATATCTCCCTCAATCTCCGCTTTCGGGACAAGAGCCGCCACGGAATCTACTATCACAATATCCACGGCACCGGAACGAACCATCGTCTCTGTGATCTCCAGAGCCTGCTCTCCGTTATCAGGCTGCGATATGTAGAGATTATCAATATCCACGCCGATATTGCGCGCATACGCAGGATCAAGCGCATGCTCTGCATCAATAAATCCCGCGATACCTCCGCGCTTCTGTACCTCGGCAACCATGTGAAGCGCCACCGTAGTCTTGCCGCTGGACTCCGGTCCGTAGATCTCCACAATACGGCCCCTGGGAATACCTCCCAACCCCAGCGCGATATCCAGACTCAGACAGCCGGTCGGAACAGTCTGAACATCTATGTGCAGGTCCGGGTCTCCGAGTTTCATAATGGAACCCTTTCCATATTGCTTTTCAATCTGGGCGATCGCAGCGTCCAGCGCTTTTAATTTATCATCCTTTGCCATATAACGTCTCCTTTTTCGAACTTATGTTCGCTTTTACTGTGATAATATTAATATAGATTTATGAAAAAGTCAATCCTGTTTTTTATCTCCTCTTCAATATCATCTGAAAAACCATGTCAAATCCCAAACTCTGCAAAAAGCATCTGCTGGTAATCTCTGTCTGCTGCTGCACGAATCATATCATTCATGCGGCCGGATTCCACCAGTTTAACATTCAGGTCGTTCACCTGTCTCGCTCCTATTACCGTGCCTTTTTCCATACCCTTTTTCCATCCCCTTTTCCATTGACCGGACTCCTTTCCTCTGCCATAAACGAATCGCACAAAAAGAGAATTCGGAAATCCGCGACGGGTCTTTTTCTACATCCATGGCTCATTGTAAAATAATCAAATGAATCACAGGCAAATTGCCCTGATACATAAGAATCGTTTGCCTGTATCGCAAACCATGCCGAAAATGACCTCCGGCGAACTATGTTCATTATATACAATTTTTACGAAAATGCAATCCATATTCTGTTAATTTTTTATAAACATTTCAGCATTTACTTTATATGATAATACCACATAGAATCAGGATTGTCATTGAATTTATAATACAATACTGTAAATAATTGATCAGGCAGACATGCCCCGCAAAGGATATGTCTGCCTGACCAAATAATTACAAAAAATTTATATTTGAGACATTGTTATTTCAGAAATACATGTTATTATAACAGTCAGTATAGCAGACGCAAATGACTCAACAGTCAGTTCTGACCCATGCAGACCGATTTCCCTGTTTGTGTTTTTCAACATAAAATCTGAAAAGCACGCGGTCCGGTTTGAGTTCTCAGAATTGATCTCAACATGAGTAAGCAGAAAGGAAGACATCATGGGAAAAATTATCGGAATAGATCTCGGAACAACCAACAGCTGTGTCGCCGTCATGGAAGGCGGACAGCCGGTCGTCATCACGAATGCGGAGGGCAGCCGCACGACGCCTTCCATTGTTGCATTTACAAAAAACGGTGAGCGTCTCATCGGAGACACCGCCAAACGCCAGGCGGTTACCAACCTCGACCGCACAATCTCATCGATCAAGCGTGAGATGGGCAAGAATTACACCGTCTCCATCGACCGCAAAAAATATACCCCGCAGGAGATATCTTCCATGATCCTGCAAAAATTAAAAAAGGATGCTGAGGATTACCTGGGTCAACCCGTAACCGACGCTGTAATCACCGTTCCCGCTTATTTTGATGACGCGCAGCGCAAAGCCACAAAGGACGCCGGCAGAATTGCCGGCCTGAACGTGGATCGCATCATCAACGAGCCGACCGCAGCCGCACTGGCCTACGGTCTGGATAACGCGCAGCCGCAGAAGATTCTTGTCTACGATCTGGGCGGCGGCACCTTTGACGTCTCTGTCATCGAGATCAGCGAAGGCATGATCGAGGTTCTCGCTACTGCGGGAAATAATCGCCTCGGCGGGGACGACTACGACAAACGGGTCAGCGATTATATTCTTCGCGAATTTTACAGCAAAGAGGGCATTCGTCTGGAAAAAGATCCCGTTGCCATGAAGCGCATTATCGAGGAGGCGGAAAAGGCGAAGATTGCCCTCTCCACCGCCACAGAAATCGATATCAACCTGCCCTACATCGCCACAGGGCGTTCTGGTCCGGTTCATCTGGAGCTTCGCCTGAACAGGGCAAAGTTTGAGGAACTGACACGCGACCTGACCGATAGCACGGTCGGCCCTGTACAGACTGCCATGGCGGACGCAGGCGTAGGTCCCGCCGACCTCGGAAAAGTCCTTCTGGTGGGCGGCTCGACGCGCATCCCGGCCGTACAGGAGAAAGTGCGGCAGCTTCTGGGACAGGAGCCGAGCAAAAACCTGAACCCGGATGAGTGCGTCGCGCTCGGCGCAGCCATTCAGGGCGGCAAGCTGGCCGGCGACAGCAACTTAAACGAAATTCTTCTGATGGACGTGACCCCGCTGACACTCTCGATTGAGACGGTGGGCGGTGTGGCCACGCCGCTGATTCAGCGCAACACGACTATCCCGACCCGGTACAGCCAGGTTTTTTCCACGGCACAGAATTTCCAGACTTCCGTCATTATTAAAGTACTTCAGGGCGAGCGGCAGTTCGCCCGCGACAACAAGCTGCTCGGTCAGTTTACACTCCGCGGTATCCGGCGGGCCATGGCGGGCGTGCCCCAGATCGAGGTGACCTTCGACATTGACGCGAACGGCATCGTACATGTCTCCGCAAAGGATCTCGGCACCGGAAAGGAACAGAGCATCACCATCACCACAGGAACAAACATGTCCGACCAGGAGGTAGAGCGCGCCATGGCGGACGCCGCGGAATACGCATCCACCGACAGCCAGCGAAAGGAAAACTTTGACCTGTACTCCGAATCAGAACAGCTCATCCGCAAAGCGGAGAACGCACTGTCCAGGACAAAAAAACAGATCGACAAAACCACAAAGTCAACCATCCGTTCTGATATCTTAAACTTACAGAAAGCCATGCGCCGCGTGAAGCCCGACAGCATGACCCCCGAACAGGCAGATGCAATCCGCACCGCGAAATTCCAGCTGGAAGGCTCCGCAGAGTACGCATTTCGCCTGATGGATGAAAACTGACAGTTCTGTGGACGGCGCTGAAGGTTTTTGCATCAGGTTATCAGACAGAAAAACACCAGTTCCCTGTACAATATCAGGAGCCGGTGTTTTTCTGATTGCAACTTCAGTAATAATTACTTCTGATTCATCATGTTCGATTTGCCGGAAAGCGATATCCGATCAGTTCCTTCCGAATTCAGCCAGAATCAGATCCTTATTTCTGTCCAGTGTCATTCCGACACTCCACGAATTAACAAAAAGCAGGAGCGGATTTCCTTTCAGATCACGGATTTTCTTCATATCCGAGGTGCCGCTCAGGCGATCCAGATCAATCTCCTTATTTTCAATCCAACGAATATGCTCATAAGGCAAACTCTCCATGCGGATATCCACATGATACTCATTTTCCAGACGAAACTTCAGCACATCAAACTGCAGGATGCCTACTACACCCACGATGATCTCCTCCATGCCGGTCTTATATTCCTGAAATATCTGAACGGCACCCTCCTGGGCAATCTGCGTGATTCCCTTGACAAACTGTTTGCGCTTCATCGTGTCGAGTTGAGTCACCCTCGCAAAATGCTCGGGTGCAAAGGTCGGAATCCCCTCAAAAGCAAACGGATCCTTCGCCGTTGTCAATGTGTCGCCGATAGAAAAAATACCCGGATCAAAAACGCCGATGATATCTCCGGCATAAGCTTCCTCGATGATCTTCCTCTCCTGTGCCATCATCTGCTGCGGCTGTGCAAGCCGTATTTTCTTCCCACCCTGCACGTGAAAGACCTCCATGCCTGCCTCAAAGCTGCCGGAACAGATACGCATAAAAGCAATGCGGTCACGATGCGCCTTATTCATATTCGCCTGAATTTTAAATACAAACGCGCTGAAATCCTCTGAAAACGGACTGATCTCTCCCGCATCTGACTGCCGGGGCAGAGGCGACGATGTCATCTGTAAAAAATGTTGCAGAAACGTTTCCACACCGAAATTGGTCAGCGCGGAGCCGAAGAACATCGGAGAAAGCTCCCCCTTCGAAACAAGCGCCTGATCAAACGCGACACCTGCCCCGTCCAGAAGCTCGATATCATCCAGAAGCTGTGCCTTGAAATCCTCCCCGATCTCAGCAGACAGATCCTCATCATCCAGATCAAACTCCCTCTCCTGTCCCTCTTTCGTCCCTTTCAGAGTGTCAGAAAAGGTCATAACCCGCCGCGTATCCCGGTCATATACACCTTTAAAACTCTTGCCCGAGCCAATCGGCCAGTTTACCGGGCACACGGAAATTCCCAGTTCCTTTTCAATCTCGTCCATCAGATCAAAAGGGTCATTGGCATCCCGGTCCATCTTGTTAATAAATGTAAAAATCGGAATATGCCTCATCACACAGACCTTGAACAGCTTCCTCGTCTGCGCTTCCACGCCCTTGGAACCGTCGATCACCATGACAGCGGAATCCGCTGCCATCAGCGTCCGATAGGTATCCTCCGAAAAATCCTGATGTCCCGGCGTATCCAGAATGTTAATACAGTATCCGCCGTATTCAAACTGCAGCACCGAAGATGTCACGGAGATACCTCTCTGCTTCTCGATCTCCATCCAGTCGGATACCGCATGGCGCGCCGTCGCCTTTCCCTTCACCGAACCGGCGAGGTTGATCTGCCCGCCATAGAGCAGAAACTTCTCTGTCAGCGTTGTCTTTCCCGCGTCCGGATGGGATATGATCGCAAAAGTGCGCCGCTTTTCTATTTCTTTCTGTATATCTGACAAAACATGTCCTCCTGATGCCGCCCTGTGCGGTGTCTTATACTATATATTATGCACACGATCGCACAGGGAATGGCTGCTTACGCAGCCCGCGATCGGCGCAACGGGAAACGATTTAAGCCGTTTCCTATAAAATAACGCAAAAAAGTCAGTACAGCTTATCAGTGTAAATCAGATAAAATCACATGTCAAGAAAGAGTTCTCGAAAATTACTGATCTCAGAACAGTGGTTCCCCCTCAATGCGCGACGGGATCTGAAAATACTGCAGAACTGTAGCTCCGATATCCGCAAACGTCGATCGTGTTCCAAAATTCACACCGGCCGGAACCGGCTCGCCATATAAAATCAGAGGCGTATATTCCCGCGAGTGATCGGTGGACAGCGTTCCTGGATCGCATCCGTGATCCGCCGTGATCATCAATATATCCTCCGGCCGCATCTTCGCAGTGATCTCCGGAAGCCGTTCGTCGAAATAAGCCAGGGCTTTTGCATAACCGTCGACATCGTTCCGATGTCCGTACAGCATATCGAAATCTACGAGATTCACAAAACAAAGCCCCTCAAAATCGCGATCCATATACGCCAGCGTCCGGTCAATCCCTTCTTCGTTACCGGAGGTCCGGACAAACTCCGTGATTCCTTTCCCTGCAAAAATATCATTTATCTTTCCGACGCCGATGACAGCATATCCCGCCGACTTCAGCAGATCCAGCATGGTATCCTTCGGCGGGAGAAGTGAATAATCATGTCGGCGGCTGGTGCGGATAAAATGCCCCGGCTCTCCGATAAACGGCCGGGCAATGACTCTTCCGACACCATATTCGCCCGCCAGCATCTCCCGTGCCGTCTCGCAATATCCATAGAGCTGCGGCACTGAAACGATCTCCTCATGCGCCGCAATCTGAAACACGGAGTCAGCGGAGGTATAGACAATCAGCGCTCCCGTGTCCATATGCTCCCTGCCATAATCCTCGATAACCGCCGTGCCGGAATACGGCCGATTGCACAATACCTTCCTGCCGGTCAGATGCTCAAACTTTTCGATCACTTCACGCGGAAAACCATCCGGAAATACGGGCATAGGACTCTCAGAGATCAGACCGGCAATCTCCCAGTGCCCGGTCGTCGTATCCTTCCCTGCGGAACGCTCCGTCATACGGGCACAGGATCCGATCGATACATCTGATACAATCTGTTCTGCTGCCGATACATCTGATCCGACAGTCCGTACTTTTGCCGACACATCCACCCCATCCAGCTCAAACAGCCCCATCCTGCTCATATTCGGCATATTAAAATACGGGCTTTTCGCAACAGACCTCAATGTATTGCTCCCTGCGTCACCGTAAGCAGCCGCATCCGGCATCTCACCGATGCCAAAGCTGTCCAGCACGATCAAAAAAACGCGCTTCATGATAAATATACCTTCTTTCTATACGAAAACACATTCAACCAAAACTCTGTACCGATTTTGATTATAAATCAGGATAGCCGCGAAATCAAGTAGTCTGCTGACAGTAACGGTTACTTTACGTTACAGACTGTCTGACCACTGAAAAGCAACTGCAGTATAAGCGCATACAGTCTCAGGAATCCGCCGTCTCCGAAATCGGCGTGATCACGATGTTCTCCGCACTGATTCCTGTCTTTCTCTTCACTATATCCTCCACCTGCGCCCGTTTCGCGTCGGTCACATCGCCCATATTCAACACCACATCCGCGCTGTCGTCCGTGATACTCACCACCACATCGGTAAATCCCTTCGCCTGCAACAGAAGCTCCGCCGCGTTCTCTCGTTCCGCCACATCCGTCATGGCGATCATCGCGTCTACGGCGTCCTGTTTCTGCGCATCCGAGAGGGATGTACTGTTAATAATCTCCAGCAGAGTTTCCTTATTTTTTGAACGCACCTGCTCCCGGTTCAATTTGACCTCAGATGCAAAATTCACCGTTGTTCCGGTCGACGTCAGAACGGTTTCTCCAACGTCGGAAGCATCCGTCTCAGACAGATCGGAAGCGTCTCCGTCTCCCGTATCTTCTGTACCCTCTGCCGCGTCTCCCGATTCGCCCGTTTCTTCCGCCGAACCGCCGGAAACACCATTCCCGGAGGTATCCGTGCCGTCATTTCCCGGAGTTTCCGCACTACCCTCCGAAGTATCGGCAGATGCCGTTTCCGTATCATCTTCCGTATCCGTAAAAATCTCCGCCACGCTATCCTCATCGGAGATTTCGTATGTATCCGCCACCTCTTCGGAAGCAGTCGCTACAGACTCATCCGCTGTGTTTGTCTGCGTATAGCTGACATAACCCGCCACTGCGATCATCAGCGCCAGTGCCGTAATGATTATCTGATTTTTCCGAAATAGTTTTTTCAATCTGATCCCTCCTGTCCGTCAACCATCTTAACTACCTTTATTTTATGAACTTCCAGTCCGAATAATGCTTCTACCGCCTCGGAAATATTCATCGCTACCGCTGTATCATCCCCGCCTTCCGCAACCACGAGCACACCCTCGATTGTCGGTGTAATTTCCTTACTCACAACAGGCTCCCCATCGTCAGAGTCCGGAGAATACACTGTCTCCTCGCTGCTGTCCCGCCGGCTGCTCGATGTGATGCTGCCGTCCGCGGTTTCCGTCTCCTGATCTTCTTCCGTATAAGCCACATCCTTTTCCACAATCGTCTCCCCGCTGTCCCGGAAGGTGATCATCACCTGAACCTTTCCGACTCCCTCCATCCGTGACAATGCCTCCTCAAGCCTTTCCTCCAGTTCTGTCTCATAATCAGAAGAGATTCCGTCAGCCGTCCCCTTCTCCCCGGTCTCCGTCTCCTCTTCATCTGCATTCGATGTTTCGTCCTCGCAGCTTGCGGGAAGCGCGATCACCAGCAACAGAACGCCTGCCAGAAACAGAATC
>Ga0192288_1040_pt1 | contig 11788 bp, 7 predicted proteins | sample Koala_Koa22_J3_FD_131243 | JGI IMG/M metagenome (GOLD analysis project Ga0192288, IMG submission 131243) | Enriched cells from koala feces incubated with labeled cellulose particles, San Francisco Zoo, California, United States - Koala_Koa2-2_J3 ...
GATGAGCTGTATTTGTTATATGTCATTCCCTGACCATGCAGGATCTTTCCCGGCGAAGCAAGGTGTTGCGGGGTCAGATCGAAAAAGCTGTGTGAATGGCGTGTGAGAGTATACGGTATGATTTTGGGGGAGATACAATGTTTAAGTGGAGTGATGAGAGTATATTGTGGTATCTGGCGGCATCGGAGTGGACCGGATATCATGCACTTCTGGCGAAAGAGGCTTCTGAGTTTCTGAAGCCCGGAGACGAAGTATGCGACGTCGGCTGCGGACCGGGCTGTCTCGCTGTAGAGCTGGCGCCTCTGGTACGGCGGGTGACTGCCGTTGATGTGGATGAGAGGGTGCTGCAGTGTATCCGCGAAAGGTCTGCTGAGCGGGGAATAGACAATGTCAGTCCGGTTCTGAGCGATTACGCGGATCTGCCGGAAAACTGCTGTGACGTGGTGGTGGCCTGTTCCTTTGGCGTCATGAAGAAGAACGCTTATGAATTCATGAGACTGGCGCGGAGACGGATGATCGTCATAAAACGTAAGGATCCGCCGGTGGAAGAGGGATTTACGACGGCATACGGGCGCAGGTATAAATCATTTGATGATGAAAAATACCTGGATGAGCATCAGATCTCTTATCGACTGTATACGTTTGACGGCGATTTCGGACAACCGCTGCATGACCGGGAGGAAGCGTTTCGTTTTCTGGACTATTACGCGCTTAACGGAGAGGAGTCCGCAGATGATTTTCTTGCACGGTGTGAGATCACGGATCCGGAAAGCGCGTACCGGTATTATATTCCGAACAAAAAGGAAGTTCATATGCTGATTATCGAAAAAGTAGATCTGATGTAACTGTGAAGGTATTGAACAGTTGTGATCTGATGTAAATTCAGTATGGCAGGAATAACTGCCGGGTATCAGGGACGCCGAGGGGCATCCTTTTATCTATGATTTCATCAGTTTTCTGTTGCCATGGCAACGGAAACAAAGGAAAAAGGGTGCTAAAATAAAAAAAACTGTAGATAATGGTTGTTGTCTGTCTGCCTGTACCATGCGTGCATACGCATATGCAGGTTTTGTCAGAAGTGAAGGGAGGTCGCCATGAAAATACAGAAAAAGAAAGCGATACCGGTGTTTTTTCTGTGTCTGGTGCTGGTGCTTGCGCTGTTTTCCGGCTGCGGTGGAACGAACCAGTCGTCCGGAACGCAGTCGGAGGATGCGGAGACGGTCATTTTTACGGATTCTCTTGGCCGGGAGGTAGAACTGCCGGCTGACATTGAGAGCTATGTGGTGACGGGTCCGCTGGCGCAGATTGTCTGCTTTGCTCTGGATCCGGATGAGATGGTGGCACTGGCCAGCGACTGGTCGGTGGAGGCTGAGCTGTATATTGATGAGGCGTATTATAATCTGCCGGTTCTCGGTCAGTTATATGGAGGCAGCGGTGACTTAAACCGTGAGGAGCTGGCGAAAGCGGATCCCCAGGTGATCATTGATGTCGGTGAGACGAAGACCGATCTGGAGGACGACCTGGAGGGGATTGAGGAGCAGACCGGCATCCCCGCGGTACACATTTCCATGGATACGGAGACCGCGTCCGATGCGTACCGTATGCTGGGGGAACTGTTTGATATGGAGGAGGAGGCGGAGACGCTCGCTGCCTACTGCGCTGAGATTTACAGTGAGATGGAGGATATCATGGAGCAGGTGGGGGATGACAGGACGACGGTGCTGTACTGCCTGGGAGATCTGGGCTGCAATGTGATCTGTAAGGACTCCTATCATGCCGAGGTGATTGATCTGTTCTCGGACAATCTGGCGGTGGTGGATACGCCGTCGTCGAAGGGTACCGGAAATGAGGTGGACTTTGAGCAGATCCTGAAGTGGAATCCGGAGGTGATCTTTTTCGCTCCGCAGAGTATCTATTCCGTGGTGGCGGAGGATTCACTCTGGCAGGAGCTGGACGCGATTCAGAACGGGAATTATTACGAGGTTCCCTACGGACCGTATAACTGGATGGGCTTCCCTCCCTCCGTGCAGCGGTATCTGGGTATGATGTGGATGGCGAAGATTCTCTATCCCGAGTACGCGACTTATGATCTGGAGGAGGAGGTGACACGCTACTATGAGCTTTTCTATCATTGCGAGCTGACGTCGGAGCAGTATCACGATCTGGTCGCGAACTCCATTCCGGAGTGATAGCGGTCTGGCAGTTTCAGAGAATCTGCGGCATACCGGCCTGGTCGTCGAATATCCAGTCATCTGGGTGTGCAAGCCCCCATCTGCCTGTCTATTCACGACACTTTCATAGTACATATTTCCACAGGAGGTGACATGCTGTGAGACAGAAGATTCGTTCACGGAAAAACAGATGGAAAAGGATCGGCCTGATTCTGTTTGCGGCGGTCATTCTCTCCTTTACACAGCTGGACGGCATATCCGCCCTGGCGGACAGCGGGAGCAGCGTATCCCATGAGGCCGGCAGCGGCAGTTTCAGTATATTCCGTACGGCATCTGCGGCAGATATCGGCGAGACGGATGAGACCGGCGACAGCAGTAGTTCCGACGAGTCCGGCGATGACGGCGCCGACAGAAGTCCTGACGGAAATGACGGCAGTGAAAACAGTCAGGAGAGCGATGTCTGTGCACACTCCCATACAGAGCTTGTGGGAGCCGTGGAGGCTACCTGTCTGGAAACAGGGTATACCGGCGATCTGATCTGCCTGGATTGCGGTGCGGTTCTGGAATATGGGGAGGAGATTCCCCTCATTGACCATGTCTGGGATGAAGGGACTGTGACACAGGAAGCGGACTGTACCACGGCCGGCTCCGTCACGTATACCTGTACTGTCTGCGGCAGCGTCCGCGTGGACGCTGTCAGTGCACTGGGGCATGATTACAGTATGGTGGAGTATGTGTCTCCGAAGAGCGATGAGGACGGTTATGCCCTGTATGAGTGTACCCGGTGCGGCGACTCCTATACCCAGCTTTTTGCCGCCACCGGCTCAGATGACGATGAGATCATTTACGGAGATATCAGTGATGCGGGTTCCAAATCCCTGACGTTCTATGTCGGGTATTTTGGTATGAGTTATGTACAGAAATCGGTCGTAACACTGGATGAAATCCTCGCGAACTGTGTGATGGTGACACAGGTATATTCCTATATCGATAAGAGCGATCATGTGGTATATGACCGGGCGACCGGACCACTGTTCTCAGAGGTGCTGGATTATGCCGGAATTGATACCGACTCGATCGACCGGTTCCGGTTTGCCACGGCGGATTCCGGAGACAGCTATTTCGGCGGAGAGTATACGTGGGATCTGATTTTTCAGAAACGTTATTATTATCCCCTGATCGGAGAGTATTTTTCGGCGGATGGTTTTACGGATATCACGGAGGCGACGTCGGAGGAGATTCGGGTGCAGCCGATGCTGGCTGTCTGGGACAGCTGGCTGAGGTACGGATACGGAGAGGGATATGACGCTTCAAACCATGTAAACCTGAAAGCGACCAACTGTTTCCGGCTGATGTACGGACAGACGACGATCAGCGAAGTGGACGCGTCGTCCTCCGCGCATTCCATTCATTCGATTTATATACAATATGAAGGTTCTCCCACGATTGACGCGGGGGACGATCTGGAGCTGAGTATTTCAGAGGATTATCAGATGAGTGCCAATATAAATACCGCGGATGATACGCTGACGGAAGCGTATCAGGAAGCCGTCGTCTGGAGCTCCAGTGATGAGAGTGTGGTGCAGGTGGATTCTTCCACGGGACAGATTACCGTGGTGGGTGAGGGTACCGCAACGATTACCGCTTCGGCTGTCGTGGGCGGGCTGACAATCTCGGACAGCCTGACTGTCACAGTTACCGCAGGTGAAGAGGACTTAAGCGGCGGCGGAGAAGGAGATGGCAGCGGAACAGGCAGTGATGATGAAGGAGACGGCAGCGGCACGGGAACCGGTGAAGGAGACGACAGCGGTACCGGAGACGGCGACAGTGAGGGAAGCGGCGCGGGGACCGATGAGGGAGACGGCAGCGGTACCGAAGATGGTGACAACGAAGGGAGCGGTACGGGATCCGATGAGGGGGACGGCAGTGACGACGGAGGAGGCGGTTCAGAGGAACCGGATGATTCCGATGCGGGTGACGATGACAGCGGTCATGCGGTGAACCCTGATGTGGATGACGGGAACGATGACGATGCGGCGGAAACAGATGATCCCGGCGCGGATGATACGGACAGCGATGATACGGAGACGACGGATGACGGGGATGACAGTGACGCGGCGGAGAGTGACAGCAGCGACACAGATACCATGGAAGCTTCCGATTCGGACGAAGCAGGTCAGACCGGATCGTCTGCGTCTGACAGTCAGACGACGGATCAGTATGTGGTGGCGAGCGCGGTGGGACAGCCGGAACAGCTTGTCAGTGTGTATGTGTTGAGCGCCGCGGAACTGGCGGCCTCTGAGGAGAACACGGAATCTTCGGATGATGTGACATCGGAGGAGGATTCGGACTCTGAGGTCTCGTCTGATTCTGAAGAGACACAGGATGCGGAAGATGTCGCGGAGGAGACAGTGGACGGGGAAGAAAGCGGGACGGAGCAGGAGACCGGCCTTCTGCTCCGGTCGGTTTCCGTGGGCGAGGGCGGCGGAGGCAGTTCCGGAGAGGGAGGCGCTCTGCTGCTGACGATGACAGAATACGAAAATAAGCTTTTGATCGGGATACTGACCGCTGTCTTTTTCGGTCTGGGATGCGTGATCATGACAGTAAAATATAAAAAAGAATTATAAGAGGTTATGAATTATGGACACAACAGCATTTTCCTCCGCGCTGCGGACAATCTCCGGAGCATTGGAGACACCGGTTATCGTGATTCTTCTGATTTTTATCGTGGCAGTCGTTGTACTGCTGGGGAGTCTGGTGGCGGAGTTCTTTACGGAGAGACGGCGCCTGAAGGTGCGCATGCCGATTCTGGTGGATGAGCTTCGCAGGGAGGATGTCTCCCTTTCGCGGACGATCGACGAGAGCGGGCTTCTGAAACGGCAGAAAAAGGCTCTGACAGAACTGACCGCGCATCCGGAGCTGACGGACGTCATGCGGGAGGCGCTGGCGGTGCGGCTGCTGGAGGAGGAGAAGAGCCGGTTCGACAATATCGTCCGGATCAGTGAGGTGATCGCGCGGCTGGGTCCGATGCTGGGACTTCTGGGGACATTGATTCCCCTGGGACCTGGTATCGTGGCGCTGGGACAGGGAGATACCTACACCCTGTCGACGTCCCTGCTGACCGCCTTTGATACGACGGTCGCCGGTCTGGTCTGCGCGGCGGTGGCGACCGTGATTTCCACGATACGCAAGGCATGGTACAACAACTATATGTCGATTCTGGATACACTGATGGAATGCGTGCTGGAGGTGATGAAGAGCGATGCTGAGGGATAAACGGAGACTTCGGACAGAGACGGAGCCGGAGATCAATCCCATGGAGGGCGTGGGTAACCTCGCGGATGTGATGCTTGTGCTTGCGGTGGGGATCATGATCGCCCTTGTGGCGGCGTGGAATGTGGATCTGTATGCGACGACACCGACATCGACATCATCGGAGGACATACAGGAAAGGGCGGAGCTTGAGGAGGATTATGAGACTCTGGAGAAATCCGACGTGGACAGTGAGGACAGTGAGAGTCTGGAGGATTACGGACTGACAGAGTATGGTACCCTCTATCAGGATGAGGACGGGAATCTCTGGATCGTGGGAGAGTGACCGGGTTTTTCGAAACAGGATGCGGTATTTCATACGGTCCGTGCGGCGGATGCCGCAGATCAGAAACAGAGAATCTGCAGTGTATGAGCAAAAAGGAAAGGAGTGTTGCTTGTGGAACAGAGTTATGCCGGGAAACGGAAAAAAGCCGGAATGAAGCAATGGCTGGCTGCGCTGCCGGTTGGGATTGCAGTGCTGGCATTGAGCGGCGGTACAGTATGGGCGGGAGGGATATCCTCCGGTTATGACAGCGGTCTGGTGGCTGCTTATGCGGACACCGAATCCTCCGGAAGCTATATTCTCGGGGATGTCAATGGCAGCGGGACGGTCAATACTTCAGATGTGACCGTTCTGGAACGGTACGTGGCGGATATGGAAGCTGAGATTGATGATCGCGCGTCCGATATTAATGCGGACGGTGCTGTGAATCAGGTCGACGTAACGCTTCTGGAACACTACATCGCGAACGTGGATGATAATTCCTGGGGGATCGGGGAGGAGATTTCAGAGACAGAATTGGTGGAAAGCGTGTCACTGAATGTCTCTGAGATGAATCTGGATCCGGGAGAAACCGGGCAGCTGGAAGCGACCATTCTGCCGGAGTCAGCCGCTGACACCGAAATCACCTGGAGCAGCTCCGACGAGTCGGTCGCGACGGTCAGTGCGGACGGCCTGGTGACCGCTGCTGATGACGGTTACGGCATGGCGGAGATCACGATACAGGCCGGCGGCTGCGAGGCGCAGTGTACGGTCTATGTGGGCAATATGGTGTTTTTCTATGGAAATGCGGAGGAAATGACGGTTACGGTCGACGACTATGAGGATTCCATGGCGGTCTATATTTATGGGGAGGTGCCGGAGGATTATGCCTCGGCCTGGGTGGCCTGTCTGCCTGCGGGAACATTCTCCTACACCGCCACGGCGGAAGGATACTATGCATCTGTCTGCGGGTTTACGGTCAGCGAGAGCGGAACGGTATCCTATACCACAGAATGGACGGACACGGTGAAAGAAACATACGGTCTGGATGAGATGCTGGACGGCGAGACGGCCACCTTTTATCTGAGCCTTGAAGAGTTTGTCCAGTCTCCTTATGACGGCGCCTGGGACGGGGTGACCCTGGATGTGAGCTGGTTTGATCCGGACGCGGACAGCTATTACATATCGACGCCCGAGCAGCTGGCTGGCCTGGCCGCCATCGTCAACGGTATCTACAACGCGGAGATCACGACGATCATTGATGAGGACGGAGAATATACACCGGCGGAGTATGCGTCCTATGCGGGTGCAAAAATTGTCGCGGGCTGTTCCGCGGCTAAAGACAGCAGCGGAGCAAACGGTAGTAACCAGGTGACATCCGACGACTACTATTACAGCGCGCTGGGGTATGATTTTTGATGACAAGACCGTGTATTTAACGGCGGATCTGGATATGGGCGGCTATCAGGATTCTGAGGGGAACTGGACCGGCGCACGGTACATGCCGATCGGCGGCCAGTACCAGATGCACTATGTAAAAACGGAGATCGGAGACGGATATTCTCATATCGGATCATCCTTTAACGGAACCTTTGACGGGTGCGGACATATCGTATACAACATCTACTGTGACCGGTATTCCGTGACTGCGTACGGCGATTCCTCGTCGGTCGGCCTGATCGGCAGACTGGGGAATCATGACAACGATTATGCAACATGGCAGGAATACGGAGATGATGGCGGCAACTACCCGGCGGTGGAGCCAACAGTGCGCAACGTGGCGGTGGACGGCTGGATCTATGCCCGGCGTTCCGTTGGCGGCATCGTCGGAAAGACGGGACACACGGCTAAAAATGACCTGAGCGACGGATCCAGGGGAGCCATCATCGAGAACTGCGTGAATTTTGCGACGGTGACGGGTACGGACGCCAAGGGATGCGGCGGCATCGTGGGCGCGGGATGGAACGGCGGCGTTATTTCCAACTGTGCGAATTTCGCTGCAATTACCAATGTAGACTATTCAAGATGTCCGGTCGGCGGCATATCGGGCAGCAATGAAAATATCATTATTAACTGTTATAACGTGGGACTGATTACGGCGCAGAGCACTGATTTTGCCATGGGCATCGGTACGAACAACGGCGGTGGGTCAAATATCCAGAACTGCTATTGGCTCACGGGCATGTCGGCGGGCGGCGGCTACTATAACGGCGGCAGCAGCGCGACCGTCTATGAGGTGGTCGATGATTTCAACGGATCCGGACTGACAGCGGCAGAGTATATCGTTTCCGGAAATCTGGCAGACGATCTGAACGGCGACACCAGCCGGATCTGGACCACGGCATCCTCTTCGGACTCTATTTACGATTTCCTTGAAAACGCAGATTATGCAGGCGCGCCGATTCCGCGTATCTTTACGACAGATACGGCTTCCGCGGAGTCCCTCACGGTGACGGGGAGCCCGGAGAAGCTGACATACGTGGAGGGCGAGACCTTTGATACCACCGGTCTTGTGATCCGCGTGCACTGGTCGGACGGCACGTCCGAGGTGGTTGAGCCGGAGCTCAGTGTCTCCGGGGCATTGACGACGGACATTACCTCGGTGACGACGAGTGTATCCGTTGGATCACTGGAATGGGAGGAGACCTGGCAGATCACCGTGCTTGAGTACACGGTGGAATCGATGGAAGTGACGGTTCAGCCGACTACGCGGACCTACAATGAGGGCGATTCTTTTGACCCGACAGGACTGCGCGTGACGATTACCTATACCAATGGTCTCTCGGTGACTGCAGAATGGCAGTCCGACGGCACATTTGTTGACGTATCAGATGGAGAGACTGTCTATGATATCACCATCGAAGTGGAGGATCCTTTGTCGGTGGCTTCCAACGGCGTGGGTGTCACACTCTCATATACCTATGAAGGAACGACAGTGACAGCCTTGACAAGCACTCTGACTGTCACATCGTCGGAAAATGAGCCGGAGCAGGATGAGGACGGGGTCTATCTGGTCGGGACGGCAGATGAACTCGACTGGGTAGCGGCTCAGGTAAACGATGGACTGAACACATCCATTTCCTTCCGGCTGACGGCGGATATCGTGGCAAACAGTGATTTCACGCCCATCGGATCCTATACGGGGAATAAATTTTCCGGCACTCTGGACGGGGACGGGCACACGATTACCCTGTCCATTGATTCGACGTCCAGTTATATGGCTCTGTTTGCCGGCGTGACGGACGGCGCAGTGATCCGGAATCTGCTGATCGACGGCACTGTGACCGGGAAAAGTTATGTGGCCGGTCTGATCGCCTATGTTGGCGGAGAAGTGACGGTGGAGAACTGTGGGAATCTGGCGGACATCACCGGAACCAGCGGTCCCATCGGCGGTCTAATCGCCCGTGTGGACGGTGATCTTACGATGACCAACTGCTTTAACCGGGGCAGCGTGACGGAGAGCGGGACGGCGCTCGGGTGTTTAGGCGGTCTGATTGCACAGATCAACAGCGGAGCGACCGTTGTCATAGAAAACTGTTATAACTGGGGCAGTGTGACCGGCTGGGCGTCCGGTACCTCATATGGTGTCGGCGGCCTTGTTGGGAATAACTATGGCACGACGACGATTACCAACTCGTATAATGCCGGTGTAATTACGAATCTTTCTTCTTCGGAAACAGCAGCTCAATATTCCGGTTCTATCGTGGGTTGTAACAGAAAAACAGTCTCTCTTGATAACTGTTACTGGCTGGAGGGAACGTCCACCTACGCGGTCGGATCCTCAAACGAGACGACTGCAGCTGCGAGCGGTTCCTCAATCACAGCAGATGAACTGATCACTCTGGCGGATGAAGGTGAGCTGGGTGAGATGTTTATCTCCAATGACGGATGTCTGCCGGTTCTGAAATGGCAGGATGTCACCGGCCATGAGACAGAGGATGGTATCTGTATTTACTGCGGAAAAGAAGTGCTTGGATGAAACCGGTCGCACGCGAAGGGTTTCCTTATCATAGTGTGCGTGTGATATTTGGAATAAAGGATTGCCGCACTTCAGAAAAGAGGGAAATCGCTATAAAAAAGGAAAGGAGGAAGTATGAAAAAAAGGATAAAGGCAAATGTTCTGGCTGCTGTGCTGAGTATGGTTCTGGTGATCGGTACGTTTGCTGTTCCCGGTTTTGCCGCTGATACGGAGAGCAGTTATCATGGGACGCTTGTGGCGACGGCGGACAGAACGGAAGCGAGTGCCGGTGATGAAGTAAATGTCACGGTCGAACTGACGGAGAACACAGGTTTTATCACATTTCTGGCATCGTTGGATTATGATCCGGATGTACTGACGCTGACTGAATTTTCCTATGGAGATACGTTCAGCGGATGGGTGGCGCCGGAAAGCTCCATACTGACCGGTTCTAAGATGTACTGGCATGTTCCATATGAGGATGACGCTTCAACCGGGGTTCTTGCTGTCATGACATTTACGGTAAATGAAGGCGTCTATGATGCAGTGACAGAGGTAGGACTTGATGTAGAATCCTGCTATGATACGGATTTCAATGAACTGGAAATAGAACAGACAAAAGCGGAGATTACGGTTTCCTGCAGTCATGACTGGAATGACGGCGAGGTGACGACAGAGCCGACGTGCACAGAGGATGGCGTACTGACCTACACGTGTACATCCTGTGGGGAGACTTATACGGAAAGTATTGCGGCGACGGGTCATGACTGGGACGACGGCAAGGTGACGACAGAGCCGACGTGCACAGAGGACGGCGTACTGACCTATACGTGTACGGTGTGTGGGGAGACCTATACGGAAAACATTGCAGCGACGGGTCATGACTGGGACGACGGCAAGGTGACGACGGCGGCGACGTGCACAGAGGATGGTGTGCTGACCTATACGTGTACATCCTGTGGGGAGACTTATACGGAAAGTATCTCAGCGACAGGCCATGACTGGGATGACGGCGAGGTGACGAAGGAGCCGACCGAGACAGAGGAAGGTGAAATGACGTACACCTGCACGGTGTGCGGAGAGACCTATACGGAAGCCATTGCGGCGACAGGTCATGATACACATACGTGGGATGACGGTGTGGTGACGACGGCGGCGACGTGCACGGAGGACGGCGTATTGACCTATACGTGTACATCCTGCGGGGAGACTTATACGGAAAGTATTGCAGCGACAGGCCATGACTGGGATGACGGCGCGGTAACGACGGAGCCGACCGAGACAGAGGAAGGTGAAATGACGTACACCTGCACGGTGTGCGGAGAGACCTATACGGAAGCCATCGCAGCGACAGGTCATGATACACATACGTGGGATGACGGTGAGGTGACGAAGGAGCCTGCCTGCACGGAAGCTGGTGTGAAGACGTATACCTGCACGGTATGTGGAGAGACCTATACGGAGGAAATCGAAGCCACAGGCCACACGTGGGATGACGGCGAGGTGACGGCGGAGCCGACCGGTACAGAGGACGGCGTAATGACGTACACATGCACGGTTTGTGGAGAGACTTATACGGAAGCTATCCCAGCGACGGGGCAGGAAGAAGGGCTGGCATCTATCCGGGTGACAGCTGATCCGGATGAAGCGCTTGCCGGTGATACGATTACCGTGACGATTGAACTGACAGAAAATACGGGGATAAATACGTTTCGGGCAACACTGGATTATGACCCGGAGGTGCTGACCCTGACAGGTGTTTCCTATGGCAGTGCGGCACAGGATGGTACCTGGGAGTCGACCGAGACGGAAGTAAAAGACGGCGCGGATCTGAGCTGGTCTGCGGGCGGGACAGATACGGAAGCCACGGGAACTCTGGTGACTCTGATCTTTATGGTGAATGAGGACGTGTCTGACGTGGATACGGAAGTGGGACTGACAATCACAGACTGCAGTGATGCTGAGGGAAACAGTCTGAGCGTCACGCAGGAAAAAGCGGAAATATCCATTTACGGTGACCATGTTCATCAGTGGGACGAGGGAGTCGTGACAACGGCAGCGACGTGTACGGAGGACGGCGTTTTG
>Ga0192288_1041_pt1 | contig 11775 bp, 13 predicted proteins | sample Koala_Koa22_J3_FD_131243 | JGI IMG/M metagenome (GOLD analysis project Ga0192288, IMG submission 131243) | Enriched cells from koala feces incubated with labeled cellulose particles, San Francisco Zoo, California, United States - Koala_Koa2-2_J3 ...
CAGCACACGTTACGTTTACTTCGCAAAAATCAGGGCATCCATATATGGAAGGCCATCATGCCCTGTCTATGAAATATCAGGACAGGTTTTCCCGAAGCCTGGATGTATATGCCAATATTATTTGCCTGTGTCCGGTATGCCACAGGCTGTTGCATTATGGAATACCTTCGGAAAAAGAAAAAGTGGTTGAAAAGATTTATTATGACAGATCGGAACGGTTAGCAATCAGTGGAATAAGACTCAGCAAGTCAGAGTTTGAGAGCCTGACTTTGTAAGTTATAAAGGAAGCTTTTTGGGGGAGAGGAGTTATGTATGGGGGAGAGTCATTCTTTTCGAGAATATGTGGCGTACACATTTGACAACCAGTTCTGGGTGGCTGCTGAGGAATATCTGAATGATAATCTGGATTCCCTGGATATTGAACTGCGCCGGATCCGCAGGGCAGGAGGATTTGAAATTCAGGATGTTCATGTGGAACATGTCTGGACGGATGACATGCCGGGAATGAAGATCCAGTTTGACGTGGCGGTTTCGGTAACTTTTGAACTGAAAGAGGGAAACTACCGTTACGACAGCAGTGAGGATCATACCATCTGGCTGATGGTTCGGTGCCGTGGGGATCTGGATTGTGACCTGAAGGATTTTGAGATATTCGATGTCAGCGATTATAAGGGGAAAAACCGGGCGGAAAATCCAATGGATGATGACCTGGTTCCAGTGATTTATAAGGAAAATCTGGATACAGTGGCGGAGCAGTTTCTGAGAGATCACTATAAAAAGGCGCTTTTGGAACCGATATGGGTGGATCCGCTGGAAGTTGCTAAAAACATGGGGCTGACTGTCAGAAGTGTGTATATTACTAAAGATGGATCCATTTTCGGCAGAAGTTATTTTTATGACAGGGATGCGGAACTTTATGATCCGGAAAAGGATGCTTTTTATACAGAGCATATTCCGGCGGGCACCATACTGGTAGACAAGCAGGTCTCTTTTATGTATGCTCTGGGGACGACCAATAATACAATTATTCATGAATGTGTTCATTGGGATAAGCATAAGAAGGCGTTTGCTCTGGCAAGGCTTTATAATGAAGAACTGACAAATATTGGGTGTAAGGTTGCCGGAGGTGTGGCAGGAAATAAGTCTGGACGGAATGCTGTGGGCTGGATGGAATGGCAGGCGAACGCATTAACGCCGAGGATACAGATGCCGCTGACGATGTTTAAAAACCGTGTGGAAAGGCTTATCTCACAATTCCGCAGAGAATTAAAAGAATATGATATGATCGACATAATAGAACCGATCATTGACCAGCTGGCGGCAGATTTTTGTGTTTCACGGACTGCGGCAAAAATCAGGATGATTGATGCAGGGTATGAAGAGGCGGCCGGTGCATTTATTTTCCTGGATGGCAGATATGTAAAGACGCATAAAGCGAAAAGCGGATATCTGGAAAAGAATAAAACTTTTTCCATCAGCAGCTTGGATGCGGTGATCCTCAGCGTCAGTAATCAGGATTTGATGAGGAAGCTGGAAGAAGGCCGGTACCAGTTTGTTGACAGCCATTTTGTCCTGAACCATCCGATGTATTTGGAAATGGGAGATGAAGGATATCTGCAGCTTACCCATTATGCCAGGAACCATATGGATGAGTGCTGCCTGGTATTTGAACTTTCGGTGAAAGAAACGGTTGAGGAATTCTACTACAGTGAGTGTTTTCTGAACCGTGACAAAGCTTCGGCTGTTGATCTCAGCGTAGCATTTCATGATGGTTATGAGAATGCTCCGCCAGAGCGCCAGCGAAAACTCCTTTTGGAAACGCTGGCTGAGGAAGAGCGTATTTATAAAACACTGACATTGGATTTTCATGATTGCTTGAAAAAGGTAATTGATTGGAGGAATGATCAGATAAAGGCAGAGAAGGAAAAAAATCCACACGCGGATTTGGACAGAATTACAGCCGCGGAAATTGCCAGGCGGACAGATCTGAATGAGGCTACCGTCCGTAGAGCGATTAGTGGCGGGGAAGCTTCTCTGAACACGTTGATCCTGATATGCCTGGCGCTTCACCTGCCGTACAGAATAAGCCGGCATATTATTGACCATTCGCCGTCGCCGTTGATTTTAAGCACAAACAGCCGTATTGTGTATAACTATGTACTGCAGGTGCATTATGGAAAAACAGTTGAAGAGGTAAAAAAGATCATTTCTGAGCTGGGTGCAGACCCTTTGTAAAAAATCAGAAAAAATTTTTTGCAAAACCGTACTCGCCGGGTACGGTTTTTTCATGGGAAAATACGGTAAATTTGGTGTATTTCCTATTGACAACCGAACATGTGTTCTGGTATTATATCGTCAGGTTCGCTACCTTGGCTAAACAGACCGGCAGTTATAATATCCAGGTCAGTTTGACTTTCCCTTTTGGCTGGCCTTCACTATGGAGGCGGTGCTTATGAAACTATCAACAATAGAAGAAGGTACAGCAGTGTACTTTATTGAGAGCAGCCGTGTGATTACGGAAGCAAGAGTTATCAGGCGGAATGGAGATTTTTACACAATAGGTATTGGATGCGATGGAGCTATCCGGGTGCGGAGAAGCCGGCTTTTTCTGTCAAAAGAAGATGCGCAGACTCATCTGCCTGTAAGATTAAAACCGCAGGGAACATACCGGTCTCCTTATGAATTTGGTGCGTAAGGAGGAAATGAGGGTGGAAGAAATTCATGTGGGGTGTCCGTGTTGTAAGAACAAGCGGCTGTTTGACGTTAATATTCACACAGAGGGCATTATAAAAATCAAGTGTCCCATTTGTAAGGCCGTAGTGGCTATTACATTAAAAAATATGAAAATTCGCACTGAGCGAATCGGCGCATGAAGTAATCATAGCGACCAAAGCCTGGCGAGACAAAGAAGCGTAAAGCTTTTTGTTTCGTCGGGCTTTTTTTGTTTCAGGGCAAAATGCGCTTCCATAACCGTACTTCCAGAGTACGGTTTGCCTGGTAAAAAATCATGTATGATACAGGCATGACAGGCCGAAAACCTGTTAAATAAAAATTTTTCAAGCCTTATGGCGGCCGACGTATGGCGAGAATACATATCTGTTTCCAGAAAATAAGCAGTAGAACTGTTTTCTGGATCAGGTGGAATTCCCGTCTGATTTGTCGCGCCTTTTGTAGTCTGCCGGGAATGAAACCCGGCAGATTTTTGTGTTCCCGCTGTACGCCAGCGTCTTGGGCGGAACAGGAGAACACAATGACAAATAAGGAAAAGCAGGACAGAGAGTTTAAAATCCCGATGGAGGTGACGCCAGAGACAATCCGTGATTTTGAGATTGATCCGAAGGATGTAACGTGGACAAGGATCGGAAACAAGCCGGTAAAGGTTGTGTGGGTTCCCTGCACGGAGGCAGAGTATTATGAGTTTATGCGCCCGCTTTGGAGAGAGGACAAGAATGCGCAGAACCGTGAACCGATGGAGTCCCTGGAAAAGATGGCAGAGGATCTGAGTTTTGAGCCGGGAGCATCCGGATCAATGGAAGATGATGTGACAGCGGAGATGCTTCTGGAAGAACTGATCCGGTATCTGGATGGAGTGAAGCCGGGGTATGGAGGGATTTTCCGGATGCTGTATGAAGGATACGAATCAGCAGACATTCAGAAGGAATATGATTTGAAGAAGAGTACAGCGAACTATCAGATCCGAAGGATCCGGGAACTGGCTGCAGCTTACATCAACGAGTAATTGAAAGTTAGAGGAGCTGTTGAAGAGCTCATTCTAGAGGAAAGAATCTTTAAATCAGAAGGGTAGACGAAGCGCTACCCTTTTGGTTATTCATTATCAATCGTATCATCACAATAAAAGTCATTTATTTTATAATCCCAAACTGCTTCGTCAATCGCAGCTAAGCAATCATCAAGGTGTTTGTTTATGTCAGATCCCCAGAAGTGTATTACCGTATAGCCGAGATAGAGAAGCTTTTTATCATTTTCCCAGTCCCGAGTGCGGTTACGCTCAATTTTTTTGATCCAATAGTCAGGGTTTTTGCCTTTTTCGAGGCGTAATTTAAGAATCTCCCAATCCTTACCATGGAAAAATTCACTGTCACAAAAGATAGCAATCCTGTACTTAGTAAGCATGATGTCTGGCGATCCAGGGAGAGCAGAATAATTTTTGCGATAGCGATATCCCTTGTGCCATAGTGCCTTCCGGAGCAAGAGTTCTATAGATGTATCTTTACTGTGGATTTTGCTCATGTTTTTAGAAATATCTTCTAGGCTACGTGACATATACTGGTTTTCTCCTCTGTGATTTTTGGATATATTGTAGCAAATTAGTTGCAAATGAACAAGAGTAAATCTAACGATATCGTGAGAAATAACTTGATGTTTATTTCGATTTATGGTAGTATAATGGACGGCATAAATAATGCTGTTTGTGGAGGTGTATGAATGGCAGTTTGTTATGACAGGCTATGGAAATTGTTGATTGATAAAAAAATGAACCGGACAGAATTAAAAGAAGCGTCTGGATTAGTTTTAATGTATTGGCACGGATGGGTAAGAACGAACCGATTTCTTTGGAGAGTATAGAGAAAATATGCTTTACATTAAAATGTGATATAGGCGACATTGTCGAGGTTCAGTTTGAAGAGGGGGAATCCGCTGAAAATGCAGTGGAAATACCTGAAAAGAAAGCCTTTACGACGATCGAATTATTTGCTGGAGCCGGTGGTCTTGCATTGGGTGTTGAAAGGGCTGGGTTTAATACACTTGGATTGATTGAATTTGATAAGGACGCAGCCGACACATTATCGTTAAATCGTCCTAACTGGAGAGTGATTTGTGATGATATAGCCAATATCTCTCCTTTAGATTTGGAGGAATACTTTGGGATAAAAAAGGGTGAGTTGGATCTTTTATCCGGAGGCGCCCCGTGTCAATCATTTTCCTATGCAGGGAAACGTTTAGGATTAGAGGATGCAAGAGGAACGTTATTTTACCATTATGCAGTGTTTTTACAGAAGCTCCAGCCGAAAATGTTCTTGTTTGAAAATGTCCGTGGTTTGCTTACCCATGACAAAGGGCGCACATATGCGACAATTACCAACATTTTTGAGCAGGCTGGATATACCATTGATAAGAAAGTGTTAAATGCCTGGGATTATGGTAATCCGCAAAAAAGGGAAAGACTGATAACGATTGGGATCCGGAATGACCTTGTTGGGAAGATAGAGTATCATTTTCCAGAACCGCATGATTATAAGCCGGTATTGAGGGATGTGCTGCTTGATTGCCCGGATGGCCCGGGAGTTCCATATGGGGAAAACAAGAGAAAGATATTTGAACTTGTCCCGCCAGGCGGCTATTGGAGGGACATTGATCCTGACATCGCGAAAGCGTATATGAAAAGCTGTTGGGATATGGGTGGAGGTAGAACTGGAATATTAAGGAGGATGAGCCTGGATGAGCCATCTTTGGCCGTATTAACCTCACCTTCACAGAAACAGACAGAAAGATGCCATCCACTGGAAGCAAGGCCGTTTACGGTTCGTGAAAATGCCAGATGTCAGACGTTCCCGGATGATTGGCAGTTTTGCGGTAATGTAAGCTCACAATATAAACAGGTAGGCAATGCGGTTCCGGTAAACCTGGCGTATGATATTGCAAAAGAAATCTATACAGCATTGGAGGGATTAGAGTAATGGCGTGGGATTTGGATTTTATTTCGGAAGACAATTTTAAGGAACATGTTCGGGCAACAATTATGAAATACGGTGAAAAGCTGGAATCGTACGATTTGAAGCGTTTTAATAGTAATTTGATTGACCCTATCAAGTTGATTTTTGATAAATCCGTGTATCGGTCGAGCTGGGAAGAAATTGTGAATAATGAAATTTTCCGGCAAAGGGACAAGTCAAACAACAATGATATTGGATATTTCCATCAGAATATCTTTTCTTATTTTAAAGGATGCGAGGTTCCACAGGCCGGATGGGATGTGATATATAAAAATCCGGATGGTATCCAGATGCCAGATGGAGACATTGTGCATACAGTTTATGTCGAAATGAAAAATAAACACAATACGATGAATTCAGCTTCTTCTGCAAAAACATATATTAAGATGCAGGGGCAGATTCTGGAGGATGATGATTGTGCTTGCCTCTTAGTGGAAGCAATAGCAAAAAGATCGCAGAACATTAAATGGACGACCAAAGTTGATGGGAAGAATGTCCAGCATAGATTGATCCGGCGCGTCAGCATGGACAGGTTTTATGAAATCCTTACTGGAGAAAAAGATGCTTTCTTTAAGATGTGCATGGCACTTCCAGGGGTTATCAATGCGGTTGTAAACGAAGAAGAAAGCGTTTCTGTCCCGCATGATACTGTGATTCAGGAGTTGCAAAATGTTGCCGCATTGTATGATGAGACATCGGAGGATTTGTCGATGGCAATGGCTGTGTATATGCTGGGATTTAATACATATATGGGGTTTGGAAATAAGATGGAGCAGCAGATCGGCGATGGAAACAATGAGGGAATGTTGAAACGGATATACGAGTATGCGAAATGCCTTTCGTAATGTCAAGATTATGGATAGATGTAATTAACCGATGCCTAATCGAATCAAATAGCAGTTATAAAAAATATATAGAATTCATTATTGGCTTACAGATAATAAAGGGGAAATGCCTCAGGCGCGGAGGTGTTTCCTCTTTTTTTCGGGATAAAAAGAAAAGCCCATTGAGGGCTAATCTTTCCTGTAAAACATGGTTTCATATCCATCAGCACGGAGCAGCAGCCCAGGCAGCCAGGGCGGTGTCCGTCCCATCTGTTCGCAGACTGCATCCAGGCTGACGCCCATCTCACATTCGATGATGAGTTCATCATGGACGTGGCCGACGATCCGGCAGTAGGAGAGGGTGCGCATGGCGTGGCAGAGGATGTCGCGGCTGATTGCCTGGACGATGTTCTCCACGAATTTCGGGCCGTAGGATTCGATGCGTTCCCATTTCTTTGTGGGGCCGGTGCCTTCGTAGGTGACGCTTTCGCCGCCGAAGCGGTTTTCGCCGATCCGCGGTTTTACATAGGCGAGAGAGCGGCCGGACGGGAGTCGGATGAAAAGCATCCCGCTTCTGTATTCAAAGGTGATGCCGTTTACTTCGGCCGGTGACCTTGTTTTGATGACGTTCTTCACGGTGCGGTCTACTTCCCACCAGAATGCCACGATATGCGGGTTGGCTGCACGCCAGGAATCCACGAGGGGCTGCAGTTCCTCTTCGCTCAGGCCCATTTCAAGTGCGCCCATGGAGGCCAGTGCGCCGGTTGCGCCGCCGTAGCCGAGGGCGAGTTCTGCGATTTTGCCTTTCTGGCGCAGGTGGCTGTTGATGCCGTGTTTTTCGACGGGGACGCCGAACATGGCGCTGGCAGAGGCACAGTAGATGTCGCCGTTGTTTCGGAATACTTTTGTGCGCCATTTTTCACCGGCGAGGAAGGCAAGAACCCTTGCCTCTATCGCGCTGAAATCCGAGACAATGAACTTGCATCCAGGTTTCGGGATAAATGCCGTGCGGATCAGTTCGGACAGGACATTCGGCACGGAATCGTACAGCAGGTCAAGGGCGCCAAAGTTCCCGGATGCCACAAGGCCGCGCGCTTCTTCCAGATCCGGGAGGTGGTTCTGTGGAAGGTTCTGCAGCTGGATGATCCTGCCGGCCCATCGGCCGGAGCGGCTGGCGCCGTAAAACTGGAACATCCCGCGGGCCCTGCCGTCAGAGCATACGGCATTTGCCATTGCACTGTATTTGGAGACGGAAGACTTGGCGAGCTGCTGGCGCAGGGTGAGGACTTCCGCCAGGTCAGGCGGTGCTGTCTTTAACAGTTCCGCCACGGCTTTTTTGTCCAGCGTGTCTGTTTCCATTCCTCTGGAGGCCAGCCATTCTTTCATCTGTATGACTGAATTCGGGTTTTCCAGGCCGGTGATTTCCCGGAGCCTGGCTGTCAGTTTCTCTTTTGATTTTTCATCAATCTGTACTGCTTGGAGGAAAATATCCGGATCCAGGGCGATCCCCCTGTCGTTGATTTCCTGGTCAAGGCGGTATTCATCCCAGATGAAGTCCGGAACCGGGAAACGGGCGAGTTTCTTCTGGATATCCATTTCTGTCTCCACGTCCCGCCTGTTGTATTTTTTGAAGAGCAGCCATTTGTCCGGTGCGTGTTCCGGCAGGTTCCGGGTGCGCCCGCCGTTTGCTTTCGTAGGCCTGCAGGGGGCGCAGAAGTAGCGGATCAGGTTTTTCCCTTCCTTCATTTTCTGCCGGTCAAGGCCGAGGACGGCGCCCGCGCCTTCCAGGGAGAGCGGCAGTCCCATGTATGCGGACCAGATCATGGAGCATCTCCATGAGGACGGATCCAGGTATCCCCGGACAGTATCTTCTTCAATGCTGTAGGATTCAAAATATTCCGGATGCCTGCGGCGCAGCCACTCCGAGAGGCAGACGCGTTCAAAGGATGCGTTGAATGCCCATTTGATGACGCCCGGATCCGTGAGTGCCTCCAGGATTTCCTGCGGGATTTCTTCCCCGCGGGAGAGGTCAACGACAGATACGCCGCCTCCGTCGGCAGCGTATCCAAAAAGCAGGATCTCAAAAGCATCGGACTGGGCGTACCGGTAAACGCCGCATTTGTTTAAACTGACATCGGAATATGTTTCAATATCAATGCTCAGTGTCCGTATCTTCATCGGATGCTTCCCCTTTCTTTCCCGTGGTCCTGCGGAGCAGGGATTTTACGGATTTCACAATAAAACAGATCATGTCGCGTATCATGCTGGAGACCAGCATGGCAAACAGGCTGAGGAGCAGGAAGAAAATAAAACAGGTATTCCAGCTGCTCATCATTTCTATTGATTCCGGAGAGAACATATTTTTCACCTCTTTTCTCTGAAACTCAGGGGCAGCAGGATCTGCCGCCCCGTATTGCCGTGGTTTCTTATGACAGGAAATCTTCCTCATCGTCAGTGTCAAAGTCATCCTCTGCCCTGGATCTGCCGCCCAGCGGTTCCCCGTCAGAGATCTTCTGCAGGTTGTTCAGGCCGCAGGCAATTCCCTTATTGCCGTTGGTGTTGAAGGCATACAGGCTGATGGATGCCCTGCCGTAGACGCCTGAGTAAACTTCGGAGCGTTCCATGACCGGGTTGCGGTCTGCGTCCACGATGCCGGGAGCCGTCGCGCTGTTGGCGTTGATGAAATAGCTGTTCTTATAAGCCTCATCATCCGGGCGTTCCAGGTCGCCGTCACGCAGCGGCGTCTTAATGGCGGACAGCGCAGGGACGGATCTGCCGTTTCCCTTCAGCTTGCCCTGGCCTTCCTCATAGGCTGCCTGGATCGCGGCCTTGATTTTCTCCACGGTCTTTGTGTCAGACTTCAGGATGATGAGGCTGACGCTGTACTTGGGCGTGCCGCCGTTGATGCTTTTCGGATCCCATACGTTTGCATAGGACCATCTGGTCCTCGGACCGGTGATGACTTTGGTGGGGTTGATAAATTTCGACATAATGGTTGTCCTCCTTATTCTTTGAAATCTTCTTTTGCTGTGTTCATGGGCTGGCGTTTGTCAGATTCAGGCACCAGCACCGGCTTCCCCTGGGGTTTGATGACTAGGGAACCCAGGATCTCCTCAAATTTCTTCCTGCCCAGCATCGATGTCATGGCGGTGATGGTCAGGAGTTTCTTTTCATACGGATCGTATCCCGCACGGGAGACTGCATCCGCAACGGCCGCGTCATCGGTGTATTTCCGGTTGGAGCGGCCTTCCACAGCTTTGTACCCGTCATAGCTGACGCCGGAGAGGGCCTGCTGCAGGGCATATTCCTTGATGTCGTTTGCCCAGGAGATCAGGCTGTCTGCTTTCGGCAGGATGGCCGCGATCTCGAAGCGGTCCAGGGTGTCCGGCATTGCAAAATCATATCTGGCGAGTTCCAGGTTGTATTCCGCGCGTTTCCTGCAGGTGGCTTTCACCTTGCAGAACTGGCAGTGGTCGCCGGCGGCAAATTCGCCTTTTCCCTCATAGGCAAGGGCGGCTGTCGGGGCGAGGGTGTTTTCCGCCCATTCCAGAAGCTCCGCACGGGTGCATTCCCAGGTGCTGACATTGGAGCGCCGCGGCTGGAAAATGGTCATCCGGATGGTTTCCATATCATAGATGCCGTCGAAGAGCTCCAGCGCACCAAGCGCATAGCACATCATCTGCGGGTTCCGCTCTGCCTCCACCAGGATGCCGAGGCCGTGCTTGTAGTCCACGATATGCAGGATGCCGTCCGCCACGATGACGCAGTCCCCGGTTCCGAACCCGGCTTCCACCCAGCGGGAGAAATCAAGCCTCTGTTCCACCAGCACGATCGGATCCGGGCATGTCCTGCGGATGTTTTCCACCTGCTCCATCACATAGGAGCAGTATTCTGATGCGCAGTTTTCCATTTCTGCATTGTAGAAATCCATGCTGTTCACCGGGTTCTGCGCCGGCCGTCCGAGCGCCGCCAGGAGTTTGTATTCGCATAAGGCGTGGGCGTCTGTCCCTTCTTTCGCATAGGGGCTGGAGTTGTCCGGGATTTCCGCACAGAGTTTTGCGGAAGGCGGGCAGGAGAGCCACCTGTGGCTGGCAGAGGCGGAAAGGTATGCGTGTCTGCTCATTTCAGCACCTCCGCCTCTTTCATGACCGCCGCGTATTCTTCCGGTTTTACGGCGGAGAGTTTATTTGCTCCGTGGTCCGCGAGGATCTGCCGGATCTCTGCCGTGAAGCCTGCCCTGGATTTTTCTGCCAGGAATGCGCGCAGTTCCGTGAAGGACGGGCCTTCTTTCTTTTCATCTGCGGGGGTTTCTTTCTTTTCTTCTGCGGCTTCACTTCCGGAAAATAGTTTCCGGATTTCTTTTGCCGCTTCCATAGCCGCCCTGCTGTGTTCCGTGACTTCTTTCAGCAGGAGGTCCAGGTCATTCATTCTGCTCATCTTTATATCCATTCCTTTCGCGTTTTTGACGCTCAAGGCACAAAACGTTATGAAAACGTGTTGGCTGCCTTGAGTTTTTGTTATACTTGTTGCACAGGGAATCCGGTACACTACAAATCACGGGGAGGTGAGTGGGCCGGTCAGCTTGCTGACTGACCGTATTTTTATATGTGTAGGACATCCTCTCGGGCACAAATAAGTGTGACTACGATCACGAAATCTTATCTCTGATAAACAGTTCTCGTTTATGGCCTGGATGTCCAGTCAATGCCGCTTCTCCCTGTATTCTATGGGCGATTGCCCGGAAAGGAGTTCCCTATGGCTTTAAAAATCGTGTACAAAATCTGTTGTGGAATTGATGTCCACAAGACTTTTGTAGTGGCCTGCATCGCCTCTACCAACAGCAAAGGCGTCACCACCTATGAGAGCCATCGCTTTTCGACCTACACGAGCGGTCTGAGAGCTTTGCTGAAATGGCTTCTCAATCATAACTGTAAGGATGTTTGTATGGAATCTACAGGGAAATACTGGATACCCGTCTACAACGTCTTGGAAAAGGAATGCAACATTGTCCTTGCCCATCCCAAATACGTGAAAGCTATCCGTGGTAAAAAAACTGACAAGAAAGATGCGAAATGGATTGCGGACCTTTTCAAGCATGATCTTGTCGCCGGAAGCTTTATGCCTCCTGCTGACATCCGCCAGCTCCGCGACCTGATGCGCTACCGTTTTAAGCTGACCTGCTTTAATTCCAGCGAAAAGAACCGTTACCAGAACTG
>Ga0192288_1042_pt1 | contig 11674 bp, 9 predicted proteins | sample Koala_Koa22_J3_FD_131243 | JGI IMG/M metagenome (GOLD analysis project Ga0192288, IMG submission 131243) | Enriched cells from koala feces incubated with labeled cellulose particles, San Francisco Zoo, California, United States - Koala_Koa2-2_J3 ...
CAAGAATTTCCGTTTTACCCTGACGACAAACGGCGTTCTCCTGAACGACGAGATCATGGCGTTTGCCAACCGGGAGATGAGCAATGTGGTTCTGAGTATTGACGGCCGGAAGGAGGTCAATGACCACATGCGCCCGTTCCGGGGCGGGCAGGGCAGTTATGACCGGATCGTACCGAAGTTTCAGCGGTTTGCCGAGAGCAGACATCAGGACAGGTATTATGTCCGCGGTACCTACACGCATTATAATCTCGATTTTTCCGAGGACGTACTCCATCTGGCGGATCTGGGATTTAAGCAGATTTCCGTGGAACCGGTGGTGGCGGAGGACTCGCAGGCCTATGCGCTCCGTGAGGAGGATCTGCCGAAGCTGTTTTCGGAGTATGATAAGCTGGCGGCGGAGATAGTCAGACGGCACAGGGAAGGGAGAGATTTTAATTTCTTTCACTTTATGATTGATCTGGAGGGTGGCCCCTGCGTGGCGAAGCGTCTGTCGGGATGCGGTTCCGGAACGGAGTATCTGGCAGTGACGCCGTGGGGAGACCTTTATCCGTGCCATCAGTTTGTCGGTAACGAGGATTTTCTGATGGGGAATGTCCGGGACGGAGTGATGCGGACGGATCTTCGGGATGAGTTTAAATCCTGCAATGTCTATGCAAAGGAGAAGTGCAGGGACTGTTTCGCACGGTTTTACTGCAGCGGCGGCTGCGCCGCAAATTCCTGGCATTTTCATGGAGATATCAACGCCGCGTATGAGATCGGCTGTGAGCTGCAGAAAAAGCGGATTGAGTGCGCGATCATGATCAAAGCGGCGGAAGCGCTGGATTAAAAATGGCATTGACAAGTGAGGAAAATGGGCTTTTTCTTACTATAGTATAAATTCTGGAGGTAAATCAAAAAATGAAGAAACGGAAATCAGCAGTGGCTTTTGTCATATTGCTTGTGATTGTGGCATTGCTGGGCTATTATTGTTTCGGTATCATCAGGGGTACCGTTGCCAAGGACAGTGACTCCGGTATCAAGCTGGGACTGGACCTGGCCGGAGGTGTGAGTATCACCTACGAGGTTGTGGGAGATGAGGATCCGTCCTCAGAGGAGATGTCGGATACGATCTATCAGCTGCAGCAGCGTGTCAGCGCCTACAGCACGGAGGCTGAGGTTTATCAGGTCGGTGACGACCGCATCACGGTGGAGATCCCCGGCGTGACAGATGCCAATGAGATTTTATCCGAACTCGGCTCTCCGGGTTCTCTGGAGTTCCAGACGCCGGACGGCGAGGTCTATATGACGGGTGAGTATGTGGCGGACGCGCAGGCCGCGACAACGACGAACTCCACGACCGGTGTCACATCCTACTGTGTAGAGCTGACGCTGACGGATGAGGGCGCGGAGATATTTGCCGAGTATACGGAGGAATATCTCAACGATTATCTGCCGATCTACTATGACGGTGAGTGCATTACCTATCCCGAGGTACAGTCGGTGATCTCGAACGGTGTCGCTCAGATCACCGGTATGGACAGCTATGAGGACGCGGAGATTCTGGCGACGCAGATCCGAAGCGGCGCCCTGACGCTGGAGCTCTCCGAGCTGCAGTCTGAGGTCGTGGGTGCGAAGCTTGGCTCGCAGGCGCTGAGTACCAGTATCATTGCCGCAGTCATCGGTATTCTGATCATCATCGTGTTTATGCTTTTTGCGTACCGGGTTCCGGGTCTGGCCGCGGCGATCGCGCTGCTGATCTATACCGGCATCCTGCTTTCGATTTTACATCTTTACAATATCACGCTGACATTGCCCGGTATCGCCGGTATCATCCTGTCCATCGGTATGGCGGTGGATGCGAACGTGATCATCTTTGCCCGTATCAAGGAGGAGATCGGCGCCGGCAAGAATGTCAACACGGCGATCACGTCCGGATTTAAGAAAGCGTTTTCCGCCATCCTGGACGGCAATATCACCACCCTGATCGCAGCTGTGGTTCTGTATCTGCGCGGTTCGGGTTCCGTCCGCGGATTCGCGATCACGCTGGCACTCGGTATCATTTTCTCCATGTTTACCGCTCTGGTGATCACACGGCTGCTGCTGAAATCCCTGTACGGTCTGGGCTTTCATGACAAGAAGTTTTACGGAGAAAAGAAGGCGCGCGAGCCGATCAACTTCCTCGGGAAGCGCTTCATCTGCATCGGCATCTCCGTGGCGGTCATCGCGGCCGGATTTATCGGAATGGGCGCGCATAAGGCGGGCGACGGCAATGTTCTGAACTTCAGTCTGGAGTTCATGGGCGGTACGTCGACGACGGTTACTTTTGATACGGATTATACAATTGAGGAGATCGATGAGGAGATCGTTCCGTACATCGAGGAGATCACCGGCGACAGCAATGTTCAGACGCAGAAGGTTTCCGACAGCACGGATGTCATCTTCAAGACGCGGACGCTGACCCTGGATGAGAGAGAAGAGCTGGTATCGGTTCTGGAGGAGAACTTCGGTGTGACGGAGGACGATATCGCGGAATCCCAGAATATCAGCTCCACGATCAGCAGCGAGATGAGAAACGACGCCATCTGGGCCGTGATCATCGCGACGATCTGTATGCTGATCTACATCTGGTTCCGGTTCAAGGATATCCGCTTTGCGGGCAGCGCGGTCATTGCGCTGGTGCATGATGTGCTGATCGTGCTGGCGTTTTATGCACTGTCGAGGACGAGCGTGGGCACCACGTTTATCGCCTGCATGCTGACGCTGGTCGGTTATTCCATCAACGCGACCATCGTTATCTTTGACCGTATCCGTGAGAATATGGCGCTGGAGGCCGGCAATCGCGAACTCGATCTGAAGCATGTGGTGAACAACAGTATTACGCAGACGCTCTCGCGAAGCATTAATACATCCCTGACGACCTTTATCATGGTCTTTGTGATCTTCATTCTGGGTGTATCGTCCATCCGTGAGTTTACCGGTCCGTTGATCATCGGCGTGGTCTGCGGCGCGTATTCGTCCGTCTTCCTGACCGGTTCAATCTGGTATATGTTTAAGTCCCGGTCGCTGAAAAAGCAGGCGGCGCAGCTTGAGGCGAAGCCGACGAAATCAAAAAAGAAAAAATAAGAAGAAATAGAGTAGAATGGCAGGGACCCGGTGGAAGAGCCGGGTCTTTTCCAACCTGATTTTTGTTTGTTGAGGTTGAAGTTATGATTGTGACAGGTATTGTGGTCGGATATCTGGTTATGGTGAATATAGCAGGGTTCGCACTGATGCGGGCGGATAAAAGACGGGCTGTGCGGCACAAGTGGCGGATCCGGGAGAGCCGTCTGTTTTTGTGTGCCGCCATCGGCGGCAGTCTGGGAAGCTGGGCGGGTATGTATGTGTTTCGTCATAAGACAAAGCATCTGCGGTTTGTGCTGGGCATGCCTGTGATCCTGGCGCTGCAGATCGCGGCCGCGGTGCTGATCATCAGGCAGTTTGTGTTATGACTGTATGCGGCAGAGGATTTTGTATTGTGAAACGCGTCAGTAATGCACGGACACATGAGTCATATTGTTTTTCGATCAAACGCTGTACCGGGCGAAAGAAGGAGGAAAAATGCAGCAATATATGGAATGTAAGAGTGGTTCGTATACGATTCGGGGAACGGTTTATATACCGGAGCAGGCGTCGGCGGATCAAAGAGTGCCCATGGCGGTGCTCTGCCATGGTTTTACGGCGGATCGGAATGAGACGCTTTTTATTCACCGGCGCCTGGCGAAGCAGCTCTGCGCGGCGGGAATCGCTGCCCTGTGTTTCGATTTTATGGGAAGCGGGGAGAGCGATGGTTCATTTGAGGAAATGTCCGTGCTGACAGAGACAGCAGACGTGCTGGCGGTTCTGGATCATGTCCGGACACTGGATTATGTGGACGCTTCCCGGATCGCGCTGCACGGAATGAGTCAGGGCGGTCTGGTGGCATGCCTGGCAGCGGCGCGCAAGCCGCAGTGGATTCGTGCGCTGAGCCTGTGGGCGCCGGCGCTGTCTATTCCGGATATGTGCAGGGAAGGCTATCTTTTGAAGATTTCTCTGGATAAAATGGAGGAAATCGGATATATTGATTATCAGGGAACAAAACTCGGATCGGTCTATGTGCGGGATGCGCTGAAAACGGATGTCTGGGAAGAGTTCAAATCATATGCCGGCCCGATCCTGACGGTGCACGGCACGGCGGATCAGACGATCTCTTATGAGTGCTCCGTGAAGCTGCAGGAGTGTTTTCCCGGACAGTGTGTGTTGAAAACGGTGGAGGGAGCGGATCGCGATTTTGAGACGATTTCTCATAATCAGCAGAGGCTGGAGCATGCCGTGACGTTTCTCACGGATCAGCTGTTATGACAGAGTGGGGTGGATGTGAAATCATGTAGGGTATATTCAGTGGCGTTTCTCGCGGATCAGCTGTTATAACAGGAACGACTCTGTGTCTGATGATGAGGCTCTGTTGTTTCTTTAGAAGGAAAGGAGGAAACCGGTATGAATATATTGCGGGTGATTATCCTGTTTTTATGGAACTGGTCGAGGTCTTTTTTCGGAACTGTTTTTGTCGTGTGCGTGCTGATCAGCTTTGTTCTGTTTCTCGTGGAGCTGGCGATCTATCGCGCGAAGAAAAAATCAGAGAAACTGTAGTGATAAAGCTGCGATGGGCGGAAATGCTGTTGGAGGAAACATACGGTGAGGGTTCGAGGCGCTGTGGCGGCAGAATCCTGTTCTGCGAACACAGCGGGAAGAAGGTTGTATATGCGCATTGCATTGATTACGGGGGCATCCAGCGGTCTCGGAAAGACATTTGCGGAACAGATTGACCGCACGGAGCAGGCTATCGACGAAATCTGGCTGGTGGCGCGGCGCCGGGAGAGACTGGAGGAGGTGGCGGCCGGGCTGTCTCATCCGTCGAAGATACTTTCTCTGGATCTACTCAGGGAAGAGAGTATGAAATCACTGGAGGACGAGTTGAAACAGGATGTACAGGTGGGATTGTTTGTCAACTGCGCGGGCTATGCCAAGATCGGAAACTATGAAAAGGTGAGCCGCTATGACTCGGAAATGATGATCGATCTGAATTGCCGGGCGGCGGTCAGCACTACGCTTGTGGTTCTGCCCCATATGTGGGCGGGTGACCGGATCATGGAGATCTGTTCCACATCCTCCTTTCAGCCGATTCCGCATCTGAATATTTATGCCGCGAGCAAGGCGTTTTTATACAGCTATACGCGGGCGCTGCGCATGGAGCTTCTGCCGCGTGGGATCGTTGTGACGGCGGTCTGCCCCTGGTGGGTGAAGGATACGGAGTTTATTCAGGTGGCGCGGGATAACCGGGCGAATCCGGATGTTGCGGAGTCTATCCGCGGTTTTCCGCTGGCAACGAAGGAGGAAAACGTGGTAAGACGGTCGCTGCGGGACAGCAGGTTGAAGCTGGCTGTGTCCACGCCCGGAGTGATGTGCTTTTTCCATCGGATTTTTGCGAAGGTCATTCCAAGAAAGTGGCTGCTATATTTCTGGGAGATTTTTCGACGGTTATAGCGAGGGGTCTGACCCCGGTAAATTTTTATTAACTTTATGCTGAATAATTTATAAATATTTTAGAAAATTTATACTTTTTTCCGGGGTCAAGAACAAAAAATCATAGATGTTGACGCGCTGCCACAGCAGCGCATGTGTGTTTATTAGAAAACAGGGGAAAATGAAAAGTGATATATAATAATGTTTTAGAGGCAATCGGGCACACGCCGATGGTGCGCCTGAATCGCATGAACAAACCGGGGAACGCGCAGATACTTGTGAAGTTCGAGGGATTGAATGTCGGCGGTTCGATCAAGACGCGTACCGCATACAATATGATCATTCAGGCGGAAAAGGAAGGGCGAATCGGACCGGACACCGTGATCGTGGAGCCGACCAGCGGCAATCAGGGAATCGGTCTGGCTCTCGTCGGCGCGGTGAAGGGATATCGGACGATCATCATCATGCCGGATTCCGTCAGTGAGGAGAGGAGAAAGCTGGTGCGTCATTATGGCGCAGAGGTGATGCTGATCCACGATGCCGGCGATATCGGAGCCTGTATCGAAGAATGTCTGCAGACCGCGCTTCGAATGGAAGCGGAGGATGAGCACGTGTTTGTGCCGCAGCAGTTTGCGAATCAAAACAATACAAAGGCGCACCGTCATCATACCGCACTGGAGATTATGGAGCAGGTGGCCGGACCGATTCACGGGTTCTGTTCCGGTATCGGGACCGGCGGTACGATCACAGGTATCGGAGAAGTTCTGAAAGCGCAGTATCCGGATATTCAGATCTGGGCCGTGGAGCCGGAGAACGCGGCAATCCTGGCCGGCGGCAATATTGGCACACACCTGCAGATGGGGATCGGCGACGGGATCATTCCGGATATTCTGAACCAGCAGATCTATGATGAGATTTACATAGTTTCGGACGAGGAGGCTCTGCAGACGGCAAAGGATCTGGCAAAGAAAGAAGGGATCATGTGCGGCATCTCCAGCGGAACGAATGTAGCCGCGGCCTTAAAACTGGCAGAAAAGCTGGGGGCAGGGAAGACGGTCGTCACTGTGCTGCCGGATACAGCGGAGCGGTATTTTTCTACCCCTCTGTTTTCAGGGGTCTGACCCCGGTAAATTTTTATAAAATTTATGCGGGAGAATTTATAAATATTTTAGATATTTTTTACTTTTTTTCCGGGGTCAGACCCCAGGCGGAATTCATATGATGAAACAAAACAAAATCAGGATTCATCATGAAAAAGATTTGGAAAACTTTTGCTGCAGTCTGCCTGTCAGCGGTTCTTATCACTTCGCTGCTCCTGGTCGGCTGTGGAAAAACAAACGGCGCTTTCGACACATCGACGGAAACAGATATCGAAGAGGAAGCAGCGGCAGATGAGAGTTCAAAAGAAACCGGTTCAGATGAGAATACAGAGACAGATGCAAAAGTGGACGATACAGAAACGATTCTCCCGGAGTCAGTAACAGTCACATTGAACGAAGTGGCGCATTCTGTCTTCTACGCTCCGATGTATGTGGCGATTGAAGAGGGGTACTTTGAGGAGGAGGGCATCGATCTCGATCTTGTCTGCGGCTACGGCGCGGATAAGGTGATGGCGGCGGTGCTCGCCGACGAGGCCGATATCGGATTTATGGGACCGGAGACCACGGTCTACGCGGCGAATGAGGGCGCGAACGATCAGGTGGTCAATTTCGCGCAGCTCACGCAGCGCGCCGGGAATTTCCTTGTGGCGCGGGAGGAAATGGAGGATTTTGACTGGAGCGACCTCGTGGGAAAGACGGTTTTGGGCGGCCGGGAAGGTGTAGTACATATATCCATGTAAATTTTGAGACGGTTGTGATTTTATGTAACTGGGTGAATGGGATGAGCACAAAGGGATATAAGATACTGTCCGCGGCTCTCTAAAAATGAAGAATGTACTTACCTTACTGCACAGAATATATTTGAAGCAATCCAGAAAAGATTTGGAATCATGTAAATATCATCGAATGAGAAAGGAGAATATCCCTTGCTTTTATCTCCCTTCTTGCCTTGAGAGCATTCCTGTGTTAAAATCGTCTCAAACACAGTAAGAGAGATACACATATGGGAGAGAAAACCTGTCGGGTATTTACCCCACCTGCGATTGTAAATTATATGCTGGATAAAATTGAGTATAGCGACAATCTGGCGGGCAAAAAGATACTGGAAAATTCATGCGGCACCGGACGGTTTTTGTGTGAGATCGTACGGAGATATATTGTGGATGCTCGCAGAAGTGGTAAGACGAATGAGGAGATCCGGAGAGGGCTGGAAACGGACATCTGTGGAATTGAGAAGGAACGGGACATCTATTTTAAATGTAAAGAGAATCTTGACCATGTTGCTGCTGATTTGGGCATAATGGAAGTGGAGTGGGATATTCGCTTGGGAGATGCTCTGCAGACAGATTATGGTTCTGATTATCAGTATGTCGTTGGGAATCCCCCTTATATCACCTATTATAATCTCTCGGAGCAGGAGAGAAAGGAGATCCGTGATAATTTTTCGGTGTGCAGAAAGGGCAAAGCGGATTATTACTATGCGTTTACCGAGGCGGCGCTTAACGCACTGGCACCGGACGGCATCATGGCCTATCTGATACCGAATAATTTTATGAAAAACCGGGATTCGTCGGCACTGCGTCAGTTTATTCTACCCTATTTGACGGTGCTGGAGGACTTTAAGTTCGAGAAGATTTTTGAAAACTATCAGACATCCTCCGCGATTATTATCTGTTCGAAGAAAGATATGCAGGAAGAGTTTTGGTACATTGACCGGGAAGAAAACCGTGGCAGAGCGATCCGGAAAGAGGGTCTGGAGGGGAAGTGGATTTTTGATTACGTTGCTGTAGAAAAACATCATGCAAGGAGACTTGGCGACTGCTTCCGGGTTTCCGCTCCCATAGCTACGCTGTTAAATGAGGCTTTTGTCATAAAAAACTATACAGAGGGAGATAAGTGGATAGAGGCAGGGGGATTGCATCTGGAGCGGGAGGGGCTGCGCCCCGCAGCAAGTTCGAAGAGTGAGCAGTATCAGGAAAACAATTATATAATTTTCCCCTATTACTATGAAGAAGAGCGTTATTTCGGCTATGAATCAGAGGAGTTTGAACGATTGTTTCCGCAGATCACGGAACATCTCAGACTCTTTTCCGATAAATTATTGAAGAGAAAGACCAATAAGAATTGCCGGTGGTTTGAATATGGACGGTCGCAGGCTCTGAATTATATTAATCAGGAAAAGATCATGCTCTCGACGCTTGTTACAGATAGAGTGAGGTATTATGTTCTGGGCAGGGAAGTAGTTCCCTATTCCGGCATGTATATTGTGCCGAAAGAGCAGGGCTATACCCTCGCACAGGCAGAACGGATTTTGCGGAGCGCAGATTTTTATGAATATGTACAATCTGTCGGAATTAATGCGAACGGCAGAACATATCGGATCAGTCCGAAGGATGTAGCGAACTATATTTTTGATGAGAACTGGTGATAAGATGCAGCAGGTAGAGTTTCAGGTAGGGGCAAAGGCGGCAAGATTGATTGGCCGGGAAAATATAGCAGATGTGGATGGGGCGTTGATTGAGCTGATCAAGAATGCATATGACGCGGATGCCTCTTGTGTTGTTGTCGACTTTTTCATGCCGTTTCCGGATGTGCCAAACTGTGTCGAGAGCAGTCTCCTGACCGCATATTTTTCCGATGAGGAGATGGGGGTAGTACGACGATGTTATGAAGAGGAGAAGGGAACCTGGACGAAGAAGAATGATCTGCCGGATGAACTGCAGGGGCTGCTCAGACAGATTTTTTTCTCACATAATCGGATCGTCGTGGCAGATAATGGTTTTGGCATGAGCTTACAGACTGTTCAATCCGCATGGATGTATATCGGAACCAGCAACAAAGAGTCTGATTTTATGACCCCGAAAGGGCGGGTCAAGACCGGCGCGAAGGGAATCGGCAGATTTGCTCTGGATAAACTATCCGTAAAATCAGAAATGTACACAAAAGAAAGTGCGGAGAAAGACATTGTTCATTGGAGTATGGACTGGGATCAGTTTTCCAATGTCCGCCTGATTAGTGATGTGAAGGCGCAGATTGAGATGTATGAGAAATCATACGAGGATACTGTGAAGAGTATACTGGGTGAACAGGAAGAGGTATTTACGGAGCATGACTGGTCATCCGGAACGATAATTGTGCTTTCCCCGATCCGGGAGGCGTGGAGCAAACGGTTGTTCCAGAAGGTCAATGCCAATCTGAAAAGCATCAATCCCATCGGCAGTGTGGATCGGTTTGATGTCGCAGTGCGAAATCATTTTCTGTCGGAGATGAATTTTCGTACAGAGGAGGTGGCCATTGATCCGGAGGATTATGACTACCGGATTCGTGCAGACTATGACGGCGAACGCAGTCTGACGATACGATTGCTGCGCAATGAGGTAGATCTGACAAGAAGAACGATCACGGTGGAAAAGTATAACACGGTGCAAAAAAAGTCAGTAAAGGAATTTTGGGGCAGAGAGAAGCTGCAGCTCGGAGAGCTCCAGCGTCAGGGCGCCGCTTCGGATCTGCGTCGCCAGAATCTCCGCGTCCTCATAGCTGTCCATACCGGTGATCTGAGCGACACCGTTCGAGATCACCGACTGTACCTCGGGATAGGTAATGCACTCACCGTCATAGTAGATCGGCAGATAATCGTTGAGATATTCCTCCGTATACTCGGCAAATATCTCCGCGCCCTCATCCGTCAGCGTCAGCTCTACACAGTAGGATGTGACACCGGTCGTGGAGTTCGTCGTTGTCGCGGCCTGCGCGTCCGCCACATACTCACCCGTCATATAGACCTCGCCGTCCGGCGTCTGGAACTCCAGAGAACCCGGAGAGCCGAGTTCGGATAAAATCTCATTGGCATCTGTCACGCCGGGGATCTCCACCGTGATGCGGTCGTCACCGACCTGATAAACCTCAGCCTCCGTGCTGTAGGCGCTGACACGCTGCTGCAGCTGATAGATCGTATCCGACATCTCCTCTGAGGACGGATCCTCATCTCCCACAACCTCGTAGGTGATACTCACACCTCCGGCCAGGTCCAGTCCCAGCTTGATACCGGAGTCACTGTCCTTGGCAACGGTACCCCTGATGATACCGAAACAATAATAGCCCAGCAATGCCACAATCACAAGCAATATGACAAAAGCCACTGCTGATTTCCGTTTCTTCATTTTTTGATTTACCTCCAGAATTTATACTATAGTAAGAAAAAGCCCATTTTCCTCACTTGTCAATGCCATTTTTAATCCAGCGCTTCCGCCGCTTTGATCATGATCGCGCACTCAATCCGCTTTTTCTGCAGCTCACAGCCGATCTCATACGCGGCGTTGATATCTCCATGAAAATGCCAGGAATTTGCGGCGCAGCCGCCGCTGCAGTAAAACCGTGCGAAACAGTCCCTGCACTTCTCCTTTGCATAGACATTGCAGGATTTAAACTCATCCCGAAGATCCGTCCGCATCACTCCGTCCCGGACATTCCCCATCAGAAAATCCTCGTTACCGACAAACTGATGGCACGGATAAAGGTCTCCCCACGGCGTCACTGCCAGATACTCCGTTCCGGAACCGCATCCCGACAGACGCTTCGCCACGCAGGGGCCACCCTCCAGATCAATCATAAAGTGAAAGAAATTAAAATCTCTCCCTTCCCTGTGCCGTCTGACTATCTCCGCCGCCAGCTTATCATACTCCGAAAACAGCTTCGGCAGATCCTCCTCACGGAGCGCATAGGCCTGCGAGTCCTCCGCCACCACCGGTTCCACGGAAATCTGCTTAAATCCCAGATCCGCCAGATGGAGTACGTCCTCGGAAAAATCGAGATTATAATGCGTGTAGGTACCGCGGACATAATACCTGTCCTGATGTCTGCTCTCGGCAAACCGCTGAAACTTCGGTACGATCCGGTCATAACTGCCCTGCCCGCCCCGGAACGGGCGCATGTGGTCATTGACCTCCTTCCGGCCGTCAATACTCAGAACCACATTGCTCATCTCCCGGTTGGCAAACGCCATGATCTCGTCGTTCAGGAGAACGCCGTTTGTCGTCAGGGTAAAACGGAAATTCTTG
>Ga0192288_1043_pt1 | contig 11608 bp, 10 predicted proteins | sample Koala_Koa22_J3_FD_131243 | JGI IMG/M metagenome (GOLD analysis project Ga0192288, IMG submission 131243) | Enriched cells from koala feces incubated with labeled cellulose particles, San Francisco Zoo, California, United States - Koala_Koa2-2_J3 ...
AGAAACAGCGTGTCCGGCGGATTTCCCATAACCAGAGATTCCTTCACGACATGCTGGATGTCACAGCATTTTTCCCGCAGAGACAGCGACGGATCCAGAAGCTTCGCCCGGACTTCAAATGAAATATCCAATCCATAGTGGTCAAACGGATCCCAGATGGCGTAGCGAAGCGGATCAATGCCGTGCCACGCAAACCACCACTGGAGCATTTCGCCGGTTGCGTTTAAAAATTTTGTATTATTTGCCACCAGCTTGCCCCCGTCCGCAGTGGAGAATACACCACGCTCATCCGGCAGATATCCCGGCTGAAAAAGCCGGTTTCTCTCATGAATATCCAAACCATCCTCGGTCCGCCCGACAGGATTTTTTAAAAATTCAGCTTTATCCGCCGGCAGCTTTGCGAACTCTTTCAGATAGTATTTATAATAAGACCTGTTCTCTGCTCCCGGTCTTAAAGGAACCCGTTTCAAATCTTCCATATGTATCCTCCCGTCTACATTGTCTGCCCGGACAGACCGGGACAGAGATGTTGTCATTTCACACTGAGAATCTTTCTCAAACGCCCGTGATACTCTTCAGACGGAATGCCGCCGATACGCCGACGGCATTCCGTATTTTACAGGAGACAGCATTCAGCCGTTTCCTTCACGCCAGACTGTGTTTTCAACAGATTTCATATCCGAGTATCTTCTCACAGCCGCGGACAGTGGAAACTATGATTTCTTCCGCCGTGCGGATTTCTTTCAGAAGCGGAACCACCTGTCCGATCATAATTGCGCCATAGTCCGTATTTCCTTCCTGCATCGCCTTCCGCAGCGAACCCTCGCACGGCTCACCGAATTTCGCAGCCGCATCCGCCTGACTGTTCTCTGCTTCCAGAGCAACCAGTCGGTCAGAAAGCTTGTTCTTGATCTGGCGGCTCGGTTCACCGGTACAATATCCGGTGATCACCGTCTGCATATCGCCGGTAGAAATAATCGTATCCTTGACGTTCTCCGCGATATCACATTCTTTTGCCAGAAGGAACGCAGAACCCATCTCCACGCCGACAGCGCCCAGACAGAATCCTGCCGCCATGCCTCTGCCGTCTGCGATACCGCCGCTGGCCACAACCGGCGCTTTGAGCAGATCCGCGGCCTGAGGCACCAGAACCATGGTCGTCTCATTGCTTGTATGGCCGCCGCCTTCCCAGCCTTTTACCAGAATCACATCCGCTCCCGCGTTATCTGCCGTCACGGCATCCTCGATATAGCTTGCCTTAAAGACGACCTTCATGCCGTTCTCATGCCAGAGATCGAAATATTTTTTAGCAAGATCATAATCCAGCCCCGCCAGGATATCGGCAAATACCACCGGCGGCTTCTCCTCCAGGAAAACCGGTCCGTTCGCCTCAAGCAAAGGCGGCGCCATAAAAATATTTGCCGCAAACGGTTTGTCTGTCAGGCTTTTTACGGCCCGGATATGCTCCCGGATCACCTCCGGCGGCGCAAACCCGCAGCCCAGGGTTCCCAGTCCGCCCGCCTCAGAAACCGCTGATACCAGAGACGGATTTGCCGTCCATGCCATCGGTCCCTGAATGACCGGATATTTGATATTTAATATCTCACATATTTTATTTGCTGCCATTTCATTCCTCCGTTCCGCCGCCCTTTATTGGCGGCATATTCATTATCTGGATTTTATCTGACCTGCATGATCCATGCTTTCTGTCACAGTCAGAACACATCTGTGACATGTACGGATCTACACACCCGACTTTCATAGATGTTGGCGCGCTGCGGCAGCAGCGCATGGGCGTTTAGCATCTCAGATGTCTGTCACTCCGGCTGGTACGGATAATCCGCCAGCGGCACATCCGTCATCCACGTCCGGATCCCGGCGGTCTCATCCTTCTGGAAATTGATATACTTCAGGTAATTCGCATCATCCCTCTCCGGATAATCATCCCGCATAAACCATCCTCTTGATTCCTTACGCAGCTGAGCCGTCGTGAAATGAATTTCAGCACACAGGACAAAGCTTCTCGCTTCATTCGCCGCCGACAGGTAATGCCAGTCTTTCGCATACACTTTATCAAGCTTTTCTTTTTCCTTCCGAACCAGAGCAAGGCCTTCCTGCATAACCTCCTCCGTAGGCGCTCCTGTATATTTCATGGAAGCCATAATCGCACGGATATTCGACATAATCTCATTCGGATTGATGCCGGCGTATCTCTGTGCCGGAGCCATAAAATCATGGATATACTGGTCAACCTGCGCCTCGTTGATGCTTCCCTCTTTTGCCGCAAACGCCGCAATACTCGGAGCCGCCGCAATCGCGGAGAAGGTGGCAAACGCCAGTCCGGAACCGCGAAGTCTCGCCGGCGGAGCAGGCACGGCACCCGGAACGCCCGAACCGTTATAACAGGAATCGCCGATAGCCCACAGACCCTCGATGGATGTCCGGAAATCATTGTCCACCTTGATCGGAGACTGCTCCCCGATCAGACCGGCCGTCACCGGAATCATCGGACCCTTGCTGTTGATCAGACCCTGATGCACTTTCCCCTGGAAAATATCAGTCCATTTGATCCACTTGGGACGCTCGGCAAATTCCGGATTGGATGCATAGGCAAACAGTCTTTCCGGCGCCTTATACTCCGCCGCGTTAAAGTAGTGCGGACCGTTTCCTGCCAGCGCATCCTTATACATACCCACAAACATCTGATTGTTGGAATCATAGATCATGGTGCCCCAGTATTTCGACATATCAAAATTCGGATCATTCACCCACGGACGAAACTTCGGTGTCAGCCACTCGCCCTTCTCATTATAGATATGATCCTCCGCCGTCAGCGGAACATCCGGAAAATCCGCATACATCGCCTGCTTAAAGGTTCCGAACTCACCGTTTCTCATCTCAGCCCCTGCACGGAATGCGGCCGCGATACCGTCGCCGCGCGCGCAGTCCCACATATTGATGCCCCGATAATCCTGATTGCCGTTGGCGATCACGATGGATTTGGCTTTAAAGATAAATTTTTCACCGTCGAGGAGACTGAATCCGACGGCTCCGACCACTTTGTTTCCGTCTGTCAGAATGTCCGTGACCGTCGTCTTATCCATAAATTTACATCCGAGTTTCTTTGCACGGGCCGCAAATTTAATCAGGAAATCGTACTCCAGAAGCGCCAGCGCCCAGGGACATTCCTTCGGGAAACTCGGCACGAGCTTTACATCGCCGTTTTCCTCTCTTGCCACATGCGCGCCCCACTCCTCCATCTTATCAATCACGCCGGGCATCGACTCAATAAAGGTTTTGTACAGCTCCTGGTTATTCAGATACTCTCCTGATTTTCTTACATGCCATTCCACGATCTCGTCCGCCGTGTGCTCCGGTGCGATATCAATGACAACGCAGGCTCCCTTATTTGCTTTTCCGGCATATCCGGTTGATGCTTTGTCCACCAGCAGAATATCCAGATCCGGATTCTTCTCTTTGATCGATAACGCATTTGCCAGTCCGGAAAGTCCGTGTCCTATGATCAATACATCTGTTGATTTTACCGTTCCTTTATTTTCTAAACTCATTTACTCTGTCCTTTCTGTACGCTGTAACCGGTTTGCATTCCCTGTTCCTTCCGCATTACTGCAGATGACTGTAAACCAGCAGAAATACTGTTTGTATGATGATTCTCCGATTGTCGCCATAATCAAATGAAACATCGGCACATTTCCTCCGTTCGTCCGCTTAAGCGCCGGCACGTTTCCTTCGATCACCCGGAATCGCTTCCCACTGACGTATGTAATCATAGTCGACATCGATACTCACCGCGCCCTTCGGACATTCCGCAATACAATAACAGCAGTTTACGCAGTCCTCCGGATAAGCGGCAAACGGTGCTTTGTTTTTCTCATCCCAGCGAATTACATCGATAAAACAGGCTTTGTAACAGATTTTACACCCAACACATTTCTCTGAATCAAAAGTTATTTTGTTCATTCCAACCTCCTGTAAAAAAATAAAATTAACGGTTTCAATAAAATGCATTTTATTTGTATACGGTTATTATATACGAGAGACGTTTTTCCTGTCTAATGAATATAACGGCGCGGACTCATGCCTGTCAGGAATAAGCCCGCCTTATTGATGTTTATCCATACTATAAAAGTCCAGAAAAGCAGCAGAATATGTGACCAGTAACCATTCGATGCATAAGAAGAAAAGATTGAAAAAAAACACCGTCTGGTTTATACTTGTTACATGTTACAGTACAGGTGCATTCAGAGAAGGTGTGAAAGCTGTGGAATTGTCATTAGAGGGAATTACGCTTCAGCAGATAGAAATATTTTTGTGTGTGGCACGCCGCGGCGGTTTTATAAAAGCCGCAGATGATCTGCATATGACACAGTCTGCGGTCAGTAAAAGCATCGCAAAAATGGAAAAAGAACTGGGCATCTCCCTGTTCTGGCGGAATACCCGGAAGACGATGCTGACAGAAGCCGGGGAATTGCTCTATCAGGATTGGGACAGACAGCTCAAAGATATCAACGACAGCTATATCAAAGCCCGTTCTCTGCAGGACACAGAATATGTTACACTGCGGATCGGACTGTTAAATACCGCCCGTCCGGAACGCTATTTCTGGGATTTGGAAGATCGGTTCCGCCGACAGTACCCGGATATCCGTCTTTTACTTGCCAGTGAATATATGACAGAGCTCGGAAAAAAGCTGGCGGACAGACATTATGACGCTGTGATGGTGCCGGATTTTGAGCACTTCGACCTGGAACGGCACGGCATGTGCTGGAAGTGGGCCGCACGCTCAGATGCACAGGCGCTCATGTCCGCGGAACATCCGCTCGCCCAAAACACAGCATTGAAAACAGAAGATCTGTTAAACGAAGAGTTTGTGGCGATGGAAAACGGTTCCAGCAGCTCTTATCGCCAGGATCTTGCAGAACGCTTTTCACCCTGGCAGGTAAAACCAAACATTGTTTTAAGTTACCAGAATGCCTATGAGGTAAAATACCTGTTCCGCAACAGCAGCAAAGCCATTCTTCTTGTGGATGCCTATTTTGATTATCCGGATACGCCGGGCGTCGTACAGGTACCGGTGACAGATCAGAAAAACGGCATCATCTGCGGATGGAATCCTCATAACCGGAAACCGGCATTGCAGCATTTTCTGTCGCTGATCTGTCCGTAGGTTTCCATATTTCATCCGACGCGGCACCGCTGCCGGTCATGGAGCCGGGATCTATAGTAAACGTCAAAAGTATTTGCCGTTTACTATAAATGTTATGCACACGATCGCGTAAGGAATGGCTGCTTACGCAGCCCGCGATCGGCGCAATAGGAAACGACTTAAGTCGTTTCCTATATATAACCCATCACGCCGTGCAGCACAAGATTCTGCATCATTGCACTGACCTCCTCCGCACTCATGTCCTTCCCCTGCTCGTTCCAGTGCTGTACCAGGCCGAACGCGGCGGAATTGAGGAAGCTCACCAGATAATCAAAATGCGGAATCTCCGTCGTAATCGGAAACTGAGACAAAACGACAGGTATCAACTCCGCTTTTATTTTTGATAAAAACCCGGAATCTCCATTCGGTCCGATCAGCAGATATATCCTCTCGTTCATAGCGGCAAAAATGCTCTGGAACAGATTGCTCTGAATCAGATGCTCAGGCGTCTCCATCTCCGGCAGAGTCTGAAGAATCGCCTGCTTCATATCCTCCAGCAGATTTTTCTCGACATAAGCCACCAGATCGTCGATATCCAGGAAATACTCATAGAATGTGCTGCGGTTATATCCCGCATGCTTTGCAAGCTCACTGACGGATATTTTAAAAACAGGCTTTTCTCCGGCCAGCGTCCAGAACGCATCCACGAACTTCCAACGGGTTTTATCTGTGACTTCCTGTTGTTTCTTCATCTGAACTCCTCCTTGAATCCAACACTTCAAACCACATTGATGGTTGATACACGTTTCTTACCTGAGTATAATTTATAGTACAACAGGCTGTCGGGCAATGTCAAGGGAGTTGTTGTCTCTTTTCAATTCAAGAAAGGGAGAAAATGTATGATTGTTTTTCTCATTATCATCGCAATACTGGCTGCGTTTTTCATTTTCATATTACTGTACTATAATAAGCCATATCCTGAGGCCACGGCAATCGGCAGGGAGATGGAGTTGATTGACACTGACTATTATTTCCACGGCAGAAGTCAGACCGGCTTTATCATTTTCGCCGGAGCGAAAACAGATGATCTGGCCTACGCGTATATCGCAAAACTACTGCGCAACGAAGGACATACCGTGGTGATTCCGAAACAGCGTTTTCATATGAGCGCGTTCGGGGCGAAACACGGGCTGGAAATTATGCAGTCAAATCCGAAGATAACCACGTGGATTCTGATCGGCCATTCACTCGGCGGGGTGCCGGTCAGCCGAATGGCCGCCGCACAGCCGAAAGGTCTGGCCGGCGTTGTGTTCCTGGCGACCTATGCTTCCGTCGATCTGTCAAAGCTGGATATTGCGGTGCTTCGTATCACGGCGGAAAAAGACGGCATTATGAACAATGAACGCATGAAAAAATATAACGGCAACCTCCCGGAACACTCAGCCGGGTTCCTGCTGAAAGGAGCCAATCATTCCGGCTTCGGCGCGTACCGCTCCGGCTCCGGACGTGACAGGAAAGCCACCATCACATGGCAGGAGCAGAACGAACAGACCGTACGGCTGATTCTGGATTTCTTTTCAGAGAGGATATGATATACATATGAAAGAAGTATCTCAACTTCATGACCTGGAACGGGCCGCTCAGATCATCCGGGCATACGGGGATGATTCCCAGCATTGCCTGACACTGGTCCCCGAGAATCATTTTTTCTTCGGAACGGATATCTGCGGAGTGATTCCATACACTCTTGCCGGTAAACGGGCAATGAGCCTCGGCGATCCGGTCTGCCGACCCGAAGAGCAAAAGCAATTGATCCGTGAATATATCGTCTTCTGCAAAAACAGCGGATACAAGCCTGTTTTCAATTCGGTCAGCAGGGAAACCGCGGTTCTGCTGCAGGCGCTGGATTTTTCTGTGCTGAAATACGGGGAAGAGGCCATACTGGATCTGGTGAGCTATTCACTTTCCGGCGGAAAAAAGGGCTCTCTGCGAAGAAACGTGGCAAAACTCGACCGAGCCGGCATTCGATCGGAAGAATATGACCCGGAAACCGAGCGCGATCCTGTTCTTGAGAAAGAAATTTCCGAATTAGAGAAACAATGGTTTGCGGACAAAAAACTGAAACTCACCTACTCGATCGGAGATCTTCAGTTTGAAGAGCCTTACGGCAGACGATACTTTGTGACCAGAGATCCTGATGAAAACCTCCTGACTGTTCTATCTTTTTTGCCATACAGAACGGAAAAAGGGTATTGTGTAGACGTGATGTACCGAAAACCGGACGGACCGACCGGAGCAATGGAGCACGCGATCATCTCCGCCGCCTTAAAAATGAAAACGGAGGGTGTGGAGGAAGTGAGCCTGAATATCGCACCGCTGGCGGGCATTGATATCACAGACCCGGATACCGTCCGGGCGGAAAAAATCATGCATGAAATTTTCTGTCATATGGATTTCGGTTATGACTTTAAAAACCTGTATCGGTTTAAGAGTAAGTTTGACCCGAGTATATGGAAACCGCGTTATCTGGTCTACGACCGGAGAATCTCCCTCATAAGCCTGGCGACGTCTGTCACGAACACAAAGGGCGCGGCTGACGTGCGGCTCTATATGCGGTATAAGGGTTTTTTCGTATCGCTGTTCCTGTTCCCGAACCGATACAGAGAAACCCGGCAGCCATGAGGCGGCGGGATAACCGAAAATCACAGTCAGAATAATCGTAACTGTTCCGTGGCTTCACAGTTACGATTATTCTATCTTCCCGGTAAACGATCGGTTAGGTCACTTATAAACGAAATCCTGCGCAAAATGGCAAAATTTCTATTCCGGTTTATCCGGGTTAGGAACTGTCAGCTTCTCCGGCGACGCTTCCGGCCCGAATCACCTTTGATTTCTTTATATCTTTTGTCCCGGATGTGCTTCCTGCGCCTTGCGCGGCGAATCTTCGGAACAACCAGACAGATCACCGCCACAACTGCGGCAATGATAATAACGACCGCAATGATCCACTTCAGATTATTTCTCATGCTCTTCAGCAGAGAACTCCCATCTGCCCGGTCCGCAACATCCGCTGTCCCGGAATCCGTACGGAGCCCGTTCCCTTCACTGTCATCATCCGCCGTACCGCCGTCACCAGAGGCACTGTCATCCCCCGCACTGCCGCCGCCTGATGCGCTGCCGTCCGCCGTGCTGTCATCTTCTGCCTCTCCGTCATTGTCTGCCCCACTGACATCCGTTGTCTCACCGTCATCACCGGCGGAGCCATCCGTACCGGAACCAAATAGATAAGTCGCCGCGCTCGCACCGGTCGTGACCACGTCCGCTGTCCCCACCTGCTTCCCGCCATAGGAATAGACCAGCGTCCCCACTGTACCGGCAGACACATTCTCATAGGAAATCTCTACCTCCGTATCGGTAAAATCCGCGGTCGCCGGCAGAATGATCTGCGCGTCCGGATCCAGCTCGGCAAACGGATCCACCTGACTGAACAGAGTCACCGTACTAATCCCCGTATCCCCGTACCTTGTCTCATTTTCAGCCACATTGTACATCGCATAATTTGCAAAACAATATTCGAACAGCGACGTCGTGTCCTCATACTGCGACGGCGCCTGCATCACCACACAGATCAGCAGCATACCGTCCTTCTCCGCATAGGTCACAAGCGTATTCCCGGCCGCGACCGTGTAGCCGGTCTTGCCGCCGATGCAATACTCATACAGATAGGTCGTCCCCTTGTAGGGACTGATCATGCGGTGGTGGTTATTTAAAACCGTCTCCTCCGTATGCTTGTTTGTCGGCGGGATCGTATACTGTACCGTGCCGATAATCTGACGGAAGGTGCTGTTTTCAATCGCCGCCTGGGCGATCAGAGCCATATCCCGGTAGGAAGTGACATGCGCTTCATCCGGCAGACCGTTCGCATTTGTAAACGTCGTGTTCGTACAGCCGAGTTCCTCGGCTTTCGCATTCATCAGATCAACAAACGCCTGATAATCTCCCTCTCCCACATGCTCCGCCACAGCGTAGGCGCATTCATTGGCGGACTCCAGCATAACCGCGTAGAGACACTGCTCCATCGTCATCTGCTCGTCCAGATCCCGCGCGATATGGGAAGAATCTCCCTCATTTTTATAGACCGCGTCCGCGGAAAAAGTCACTACCTCATCCAACGAGCTGTTCTCCAGCGCCAGCAGCGTCGTCATAATCTTCGTGATGCTGGCTGGGTAATGCTGGGCATCGGCATTCTTCTCATAGAGCACGGTTCCCGTCGTCGCCTCGATCACAATGGCGCTATCTGCCGTCACCTCCGGTCCGGTCGGCCAGGAGACCTCATCGGCACAGGCCGTGACCGGCAGCTGAAGACCCACCGTAATGAGAACGGCCACAAGCAGAGTAAAAAGGGTTTTTGCAAAAATTTTTGTCATATGTCAAACTCCGGTATCATAATTATATGCGGTACTATTATGACATATACGAGAATTTTCGTCAATTATACATTTCCTGTCACTTTTTCTTTTTCGCAAGTGCCGCTTCCACAACTGCATTCACACCATATTTTCGAATACTCCCGGGATGATTCTTTTCTGTTCCCAGAAGCACTTCTTTTTCTGCCGTCTCCTCTTCACACTGTTCCAGAAACAGCGTTTCCATATCAGGAGCCGCTAAAACCCTGTCCAAAAAAGCTTTTGAAAAATCGTCTATCCTGTCCCAGTTTCCATACAAATCAACCACTGCCTTATCAATCATTTCACAGGTCAGCGGATGACCGGCGTGTTCCTGTTCTATAAGAATGCCGACAATATCGGATAAGTCTTTCTTATATCTGCGTCCGGAGACCAGCTTCATCGCCAGCAAATACTCTGCCCGTACCGTCCGGATTTCCAGTACATTTGCATATGTTCTGTAATATACAGAATGCAGTACCAACTGAGACGTATACGAATCGGTTCGCATAAAATCCGTATTCAACCAATCCTCCCTCAGACCTAACCGATCTCCAACCGCGCGAATCGCGTCTTTCATCACAGAAGGTGCCGCGTAGATAACATCAATGTCTGTGGTCATTTCACGAAAACCATAATTAACCAGCACGGAAGCTCCTCCGATCAAAATCATTTCCGCGCGGACACCGCCACTGCGTTTCCTGTATTCTTTCGCAAGTTCTTTGAGATAAAAATGCAGATTCTCTTTTGTAATGATTGTATCAGCAGACATTACGAATCCCGCTTTCTATAATATTAAACCGCTTAAACTCCGGAATCGCCTCCCGCAGGCAGTCTTCCTTCACGTCCAGATCAGGGCTGATCTTTGATGCCAGAGAAATATCACGCGGATAAAGAGGCTCCTTTAACGAACAGGACCGGACATCATCATAATCTGTACATGCGGGAAGATCATGAATCCGACTCAGATAATCCACCATAGCCAGTAAATAAAATGCTTCCGGATACCATTTGCGATTCCAGTAACGACGGATATCTCCTGACTGCAATGTCTCTATAATAAAATCAATGTCTCCCTGCGCCTTAACATAATGACACACCTCACTTTTAAAAGTCTCAAAACAACTGCGATATTCTGTACTTTCAAGCAAAAGTTCTTCCATCGTAACGCCCAGCGTTTTCGAAAGACGGTACAACGTATCCGCCGTACAATTCGCAAGCTTCGTCTTTCCCCGAATCAAATCGCTCAATGTGGTATAAGGGATGCCGCTGAGTTCAGAACAGCGATATACACTCAATTTTTTCTCAATTAAACGATCTTTCAGCATATCAAAACCTCCGCTTATATATGGTTCGATTAAGATTGCCGCATATATTATAACGGTTTTCCGTTATAATATCAATGCATTTTTCGGTGTTTTCATCCTTTGATTTTTATGTTAGACTAATACAACAACCCCAAAGCCATCATTTTTTAACCGGAGGAAATCATGAGACTCAGAAACATACCCGGCGCAAAAGAAACCGTCGCCGGCCACAGTGCATGTATCCAGGAAGCATCCGTCCCGGCCGGAAGCTGGCGAACCATCTTCGGAAATGCCCGCCCCATCCACATTGAAATCGGCATGGGAAAAGGGCAGTTTATCACTACGCTCGCCGAACGGCATCCCGAGATTAACTATATCGGCATCGAGCGGTACGACAGTGTCCTCATCCGCGCCCTGGAAAAGCTGGACGCACGGGAGACTCCGCTTCCGAACCTCCGGTTCATCCGCATGGACGCGGCCAATATCTGTTCTGTATTTTCCGGGGAGGAAGTGGCTCACATCTACCTGAACTTCTCCGACCCTTGGCCGAAGGACCGCCACGCGAAACGGCGGCTGACCTCCGCGGAGTTCCTGAAGCGCTACGACCGGATCCTCGCTCCGAACGGACAGATCGAGTTCAAGACGGACAACACGGATCTCTTTTCGTTTTCCCTGGAGCAGGCAGAGCA